>Ga0214472_10002011_pt1 | contig 22086 bp, 24 predicted proteins | sample RVTome_6_FD_207662 | JGI IMG/M metagenome (GOLD analysis project Ga0214472, IMG submission 207662) | Soil microbial communities from uranium-contaminated site in the Upper Colorado River Basin, Wyoming, United States - RVT140D175 | ecosystem: Environmental > Terrestrial > Soil > Contaminated >...
AGTTTCGTTTTGGGAAGCTTCGGATTGAAGGTCCAGTCGAAGTCGGCGAGCGTCTTGACGGTGACGAGCCCGGCCTGTTTGAGCCGGCGAGCAAAGAGCCGGTCGGCGCGCCGCGCGAGCTCGTCCTCGACGAGGAGCTCGAGAAACTCGAGGTGCGGCAGGGGTGCGGCTTCGGCCTGCGCGACGCGCGCGGGCAGCGCCTCGACCATGCCGGAGAGCCGGAGGTGGCGGAGTCGGGTGGTGAGTTGAGCGGTCATCGGAAGAGATCCTCCAAGGTGTACTGGGTCAGAGGGCGAATCGCCGGGTCGTCGGTCGTCAGCGCCGGGCGCGGCGGGGCCGGGATGCGCTCGACGAGTTGGCGAATGGTCTGGTAGCGGAAGTGCTGGCGGGTGTGGGCGTCAGCGACCGCCGCGAGTACACGCTCGCGCGGATGTTTGCGCGTGAGGCCGAGCACGCCCTGGATCGGCCGAATGGCGCGGACCCCGCGGGCGGCCAGCGCGGCCTCCGCCCACTGCTGGAGGGCCGGCCCCACACGGCCGCACTGGCCGACGAGGCGGTCGACAAACGCCTGCTGCCGCGAGGAGGCCTCCGCCTCGCCGGCGCGGGGTGCGTAGAACCCGGGGGCGACTTTCGCGTGCACGACGGCCAGCGTGTCGGCGTGGAAGACGCGCACGAGGCGAGCGTCCCAGCGCACGCGCACCGTGTGGCCGAGCAACGCCAGGGGGACCGGATAGAAGCTGCCATCGACTTCGACGTGCCCGTCGGCATGCACCGTGCGCTCGCCGGCGTGGAAGAGCGGAAACGCCTCGGCGGCGAGCGGCCGGAGCGCCGGCTACTCGACCTCGACAAAGTGGGTCCACACCTGGCGCCGCGTGGTGCCATGGATGCGGAGCCGCGCAATGGTCCGATTCCAGTGCCGAAGGTGCGCGTTGTGCGCCTCGAGGCTCTCGAAGCGGCGGCCCTTGAGGGCGTTGTCTTTGACGTACCCGCCGCTGCGCTCCTGCTTGCCGTTTTCCTGAGGACGGCGCGGCTGGGTCGGCAGCGGCGTGAAGCCCCAGTGCCGCGCGAAGGCCAGATAGACCTCGTGGCTGTCGGGATCGTAGACGCACGCCCGGACGACTGCGACCTTCATATTGTCGTGGCGGACGACCGCCGGCACGCCGCCCAGGTCGCGAAACGCCCGCTCGTGCAGCCGGAGGAAGGTCTCGAGCTTTTGATCCCAGACGGCTTCTTCGTAGCCGTGGCGCGAGTGGCCGAGCGTCATGCGGAAGACCCAGGGCCGCCGCCACTCGCCCGTCCGGGGGTCCAGGGTCGGCGCGCCCCGGAAGAAATCAACCTGCGCCTCGGCCCCAGGGGCGCAGTGAAAGACGCCCACGGCGCGCCGGGTCGGCGCCAGTATCCGGACGAACCGCTTCACCGACTCGTAGCTGGCGCCGTAGCCGAACTCCTCGACCAGGTCCTGCCAGATCCGCTGCAGCGTCAGCCCCGCGTCCAACTTCTCGGCGATCGTCGTCCGGTACGGCGCCGCGGCGAAGCGCGGCGGGCGCCCCGAGCCGAGGAACGTTTTGGCCGGATTTGCGGCCGAGCCGGCGAACGTTTTGGCCGGGTTTGCCCGATGGACCCGGTCGTACTCGCGCACCGTCTCACGATGGACGCCGGTCTCGCGCTGGATCCGGCGATACGACCAGCCCAGCTCGAGCAGGGCGAGAACATGTTGCTTCTTCGGCATTTGCAGGTAATTGGCCATCGGCCTCCTTGAGGTCTTGAACCCTCAAGGATGGCCGATCACCCTCACCTGCCGTGGCCGGTTTTCAGACGTTCCGAGGTGGCCGGATTTGACCGTTCGCTAACACCCTCGTGGCCGGTTCGCTGTACCTGTTTTGTACCTGCACCGCGGGTTTTGAGCCGATCCGGCGTTTCTGGCAAATCGAATTCCTCAGATTCCAAGGAATTCGCGATTCGACCGGGCCCGAATCCCACCCTCTCCGCCAAATAAGTCATTATAAATCAATAGTTTACGGCCTCGCCCTTCTTTGTGAGGGCGTTCTGGGGGCGAAAGTCCACGTTTCGGATCTGTGCGCCGTTGAATTTTGGCCTGAATTCGCGCGGTGATGACCACGTGTCGCGCCGTCCCACCCTCCCTTTCGCCCCTTCAATTGGTCCTCGGCTGGGGCCGGGTTCCTTGGCAGACACCGCGTTCGATCCTCGCGACCGACATGTACTGAAGATTGGGCGCGCTGCTGACTATCGCGTCAGCGCGGCCAGTTCATTTCGAAGCGCCTTCACTCGTGCCAGGCTGTCCTGAATGCCCGTCTCGGACAAGTGCTGCTTTTCGGCTGCCGTCACCGTTGCCCGTTCGGCTGAACGTAATGCGCCAGTGAGCCGCCTCCGAATCTGCCCTTCGAGCCATCGGCGACTCTCTCTGGCACGATCCTTGAGGTTGTCCTCGACGCGATGACTGTTGGATTCGACGAGGTGGGCCAGGTAGGTCATGGCCGCTCGGACGACGTGCGTCCGCCGAATCGATCCGGGCGCACACCGATCAATGAACCAGGTCAGCGGGCTTCCCGCGGCCACGTGCATCAGACTGGTGAAGTAGAACTGTCGCCGGGTGCGAAATCCGAGCTCAGGCGGCAGATCGTCAGCATCCAGATCGGCCGCGTCGACAGCGACCCGCGAGATGTACTCGTTCGCCAGTCGCACGAATCGATCAGTCGCCCGACGGTACAGCGCGCCCGCGGCCGGTTCGATCATCTGGAACCACGCATCGACCGACTGCACGGAAAGACGATGGGCCTCTTCCATGGCCGGCGGGCGCAGCGAGGGACGCCGAGATCTCGCGCAACTGCTCCGCGGGGGCCTGGTCCGCCTTGTTGAGGACGACGAGCAGTTCGCCGGCCTCGCGAGCCGCCTCGTCGATCAACTGCAGTTCTGCGCCGGAGATCGGGGGATCGGGTCCGACCACGATGAGCGCCACGTCGATGCGCGGTATGAAGGCCCGAGTGGCTTCGGTATTGGCCTCATGCACCGAGCCCAGCCCTGGCGTGTCAACCAAAGACAGCCCGTCCCGGAGGATGGGACTTGGCAGTGCCACGTCGACGATCGCCGCCTGACGGCGGTTTCCCGGGTTCTGTCGTTCGTCGCTGTACATTGATGTACATCGCGATCGCATCAACGGCGACCGGCTCGGACCGACCGTCGGCAAAGCGAACCGTCGCCGCAGGATGCTCGCCATCGTGCAGGATCGTGACGACCGACGTCACAGGCACGACACCGACTGGCAGAATCGGCCGACCGGTCAGCGCGTTCAGCAAGGTGGATTTTCCGCGCTTGAATTGGCCGAGGCATGCCACAAAGAAGCGCGATTTCAGCAACCGCTCGGACTCGGCCCGGGCCTCCGACGCGAGCGCGTCATCGCCAACCTCGGAGGCGATCTGCGCGAGTCGCTGGAGTTGATGACCTACGGCACTGCCAGCGCCACTCGGGATGGCATCTGGTGTGACCGGCTCGGTCATCGGCGCGCGAGCTCCGCCCGCGCCGAGGCCCCGAGCTTGTCGACGCAAGCTCTCGAACAGCTTCTCGTAATGGGCCGTCGCCGATTCGATGGCGGCCTGTACCTCGACTTCCGTGGGCGGCTCAGGGGGACGTGCGACCGACACGACAGACAGGCGCGCACGGGCGAGCGCCGCAAGGTCGAGCGCGTCCTCGAACGCCGTCTCCGCATCTCGGGAGCCGTCGTGACCCACCAGGATATGTGTCGCAATCATCATTCCTCCCGCTCGCGGATCGTGACCGCGTGCGGCACCGGCCCGGCCGTCGATGGCGTCTCCACCTTCGGCAGCAGGTATCGTGGCACGAAGAACGCGTTCGCCACCAAGGTGGGGACGACGGCGCTGCCGATCACTGCCGCAATCAAATACGAGTATTGCGCCTGATCGATGATGTCGTGGGTGAGCCCGAAGAGCGCCGAGATGCTGCCGAACGTCAGCCCGGTGGACATCAGCAGCGTGGCGTAGGCGGCTTCGGTGCGCGGATACCGGAGGAACCGTGTCACAGGCCAGAGGCCAAGTGTCTTCGTCAAGAGCTTCACCAGCAGCAGCCCGCCGACGACGGCGGGAGCAGCGACGAGTGCCGGCACGGACACGAACGAGCCGGCGCGGATGAAGTAGAAAGGCGTCAGCAGTCCGAACGTGAGCGTACGCAGGCGCCGAATCAGCGCGTGGTCCTTGCCGACGGTACCCGCGAGCACCATCCCCACCAGGTACGCCGGGAGAACAGCCTCGCTGTCTGCCCACGTCGCGAGCCCGCCAAGCGCAAACAGCACAAGCAAGAGGAACTTCACCTCGAGTTCCGAGGGTCGTCCACCGAATGATCGGAAGAACCGTGGCGTCACCCACGGCAGGACGCCGATGGCGACCGCGGTCACAAGAGCGAAGACCAACGTGCGGGTCGTAAACGGCGCGAAGATCAACCCGAGTGCGACCACGGTCCCCAGGTCGGTGACGAAGCACGCCGCCAGAACGGCTTTCCCAAACCCCGTGCTGTTGAGACTAAGTTCGAGCATGACGGCGTACACGACGGCGACCGACGTGGTCGACAGCGCCACGCCCGCGAGCCAGCTCGCTTCGGGTGACCACGCGAGTACATACCGAGCGTAGGCGGCGCACCCCAGAAAAGGGGCAGCGAAACTGACTAGCCCGATCACACCGGTTTCACGCCACTTGGCGCGAAGGACGGCTGGATCGAGCTCAGCGCCGGCGAGGAAGGTGAGGAACACCGCTCCGGTGGCGGAGAGGAACGTGATCCAGCTCTCCGTCGTGCCGAGCAGGGCGGTGCCGACGAAGGCGCCGATGAGCAACTGCGCGACCGTCCCCACGACGATCTCCGACAGCGCGGTCGCCACGCGCAGGCGGATCGATATCAACGTCGCCGCCAGAGCGAGCCCCAACCAGAGTGCTGCACGCAGCCACACCTCGGTCATGGGCGCCCTCGGGCTACTCCGTTGCTCGGTGAGAACGAGTCGATCCGGTGATGTCTCATACTCCCGGCTCGGACGAACATGCCGGGAGCGTCAATGACTCACCCACGGCAGATGCTCTGCTGTAGGAGTCATTGGCCGCGTCAGGCGACGCGGCGGTTACGGGCGGACTCCACCGCCGTTTCCTCAATTATGTGGACGTGTGGGCCGCTCCGTCAATGCGTCACTCTCAGACAGCGTGGGCGCTTCGCCCATGCGTATCCCGACACGAATTCCAATTGGGCTGTCATCAGGACTGCAGCGGCCCCGAAGCCAATCACCGGAGAGGCGGCAGTCCAGAGCACGCCGACGGCGGCGCTCGAGATGAACTTGGCCGTGCCGTTCACCACCCCAAGCGCGCCGTAGCTCATCGCGAGGCGGTCTGCCTCCACCATGCCGGCAGCGACCGCTGACTCCAGCGCTTCCTGCACGGCCACGTAGAGACCGCCCATGAAGAAGATCGCCGCCAGGACCGTGACGTTGTCCACGTTGAGCGCGAAGGCGAGCGCGGTCAGCACGGCGGTCGACACGCCCAGCATGTAGCCGACGATCAGGACGCGCGGCGGCCAGGATCAGGAGACTGGGTGAGAAATCGCCCGAGCCGAACAGCCCCACGGCGCCGAGATAGCGCTTGAAGCGAGCGGGAACGTGCGGAGTGCGGCGAAAAACCTCAGGGCGGGGTTCGGCGAGTGTTCGGGGTCTTGTACAAGCAGCAGAAAGGCCAGCACGGCCAAAAGCCCGGTGATGAGCGTCAGCCAGAACACGAGACGGAAAGGGCCTGTCGGGTCGGACCAGGTGCGACCCTGGGCCCAGCCCAGGAGCGCGACGCCGAGCAACGGTCCGGCGACGGCCCCGACGGTGTCCATCGCGCGGTGAAAACCAAACGCGCGACCACGGGTGTCCGGGCTGATCGCCTGGGTCACGATCGCGTCGCGCAGCGGACCGCGCAGGCCTTTCCCGAATCAGGACACGAGGCGTCCGACGAGGATCACCGGCCAGCCGGTGGATACGGCGATCAGTCCCTGTCCGAGAGGCGTCAGGGCATACCCAAGCATGACGGGCGTCTTGCGGTGGCCCAGCTTGTCAGCGATGTAGCCCGACACGATCTTCGTGAAGCTGGCCACGGCATCGGCGGTACCCTCCATGAGCCCCAGCGCCGCAGCGGGAATGCCCAGTACCGCAAGGAAGCCAGGCAGGATGACCGTCGTCGTTTCGTAGCAGAAGTCTCCCAACGCACTGGTGACACCTGCTCCAACGACCGTGCGATTCAACCATCGACGGCCGGGCTGCCGGCCGGTATCCGGGATCTGGGTCGAGGCGGGTCCGGGGCGCAACGTCACACGCAGACTGTAGCGCCGCAACGTTCATCCGCGATCGCGGGCGGCGGGCACAGGCGTCTCACACGAGCGTGCGGCTCGTCGTCCGTGTGATGTAGCATCGGCTCACCGGGCGGGGGACGGGCGTGGACGACCGCGGCCCGGACCGCAGTGATCGCCATGACAGACGCTGACCAGGATCCCGGCGCGTGGTGGCCGCGCGGCTGGCGACGTCTTTCTGGAGGTTTGAGCGAAACCCCGCAAGTGCTGGTAAGTATTGCGGTTACGCCACTTACGGCGTTGGCCCCTTGGCTCCGGATCCCACCCTTCTCCGCCATATCTGACCTGGCGAATCAACAAGAGTTGCGGCGCAGCTGTCAGGTGACGTCCTTTCGGATGTGGCGCGCCAACACGGCATTGATCAGCGTCTGGTACCCGATGCCACGGCGCCGCGCCTGTTTCCGGAACCCCTCGAGCACAGCCGTGTCCACCCGGATCGCGATGAGCTGCCTGGCACGCTCGCCGAGGGGTGGACGCCCCACGCGTCGCATCGCCCTCAGCTGCTCGGGCGACGACTCGGGCACATCGGTGAAGTCAATCCTTCGCGGCGTACGCCGCGCGTTCGCGCCGGCTCGCCCGGCGCGCGCTGATGAGGCGGATCGTTTCGGCATGGCCTGAGCTCCTCAATGTGTAAGCCACCATAAGCACGCGTCCGTCGACAGATCGACCCAGCCGTCGAAACCGCGCTTCGTCGCCTGAGTGCGGCCCATCCGGACCGTCGAGCGCATCCGTGTCGAGGAAGACCGTCACGGCCTCGTCAAAGGTGACGCCGTGCTTATCCGCGTTGGTCTCGGCCTTCCGCGGATCCCACGCGAACACTCATTGAGTATATACAGAATGCGGCGCACCGGTTCAGCGTGCCCGAAGGGCGTCAAAGGTCATGCGGATCCGTGGGGGTAATACGGGGGTCCAGGCGGTGATTCAGATCAATCCTGGAGGTTTCGGAGGTCTGAGTGAATCCGCGTATCTGCCGGCAACTGTTGATGTTGCAGGACTTATGGCATTCCATACGGTGCTGCGAATCCCACCCTCTCGGACGATCTGATGCGGGCGCTGGAGGCGTGGTGCCCGGACGCCGGGGGAAAGGAGGTCGTCACGGCCGATGCGGCTCGCGCGCTATTCGAAGGCCGCGTCGGGTGAGCGTCGTCGATCGCCGATACCCGATAATAGACGGCGCATGACCGCGTCACCCCTGCCTCCGCCCGTGCTCGTTGCTGACGAGGCCAGTCTCGTCCGGCTCGCCGGCATTCTCGCAGCCTGTCCGATCGTCGCCGTGGACACCGAATCCAACAGCCTCCACGCCCACCGCGAACGCGTGTGTCTCATCCAGTTCTCGGTCCCCGCCGCGGACTACGTCGTCGATCCGATCAGCCTGCCGGATCTCGGCGCCCTCGCGCCTTTCTTCGCGAATCCGAGCCAGCAGAAGGTGCTCCACGCCGCCGAGGGCGACCTCGCCGGTCTCCGGCGCGACCACCGCTTCGAGTTCGAGAACATCTTCGACACGATGAGCGCGGCGCGCTCGCTCGGCTGGACGCATGTCGGCCTGGCCGCCATTCTCGACACCCACTTCGGCGTGAACCTGAACAAGAAGTACCAGCGTGCCGACTGGAAACGTCGGCCCCTGACGCCGGAACAGCTGGACTACGCGCGGCTCGACACGCACTATCTCGTGGCGTTGCGCGACCGGCAGATCCAGGCGTTGACCGAGGCCGGCCACTGGGCTGAGGCCCACGAGGAGTTCGTGCGCCTGGCGCGGCCGCGCGCCGATTCAGAGCGCGCGGACCCGGACCCGACGACGGCGTTCTGGCGTGTCAGCGGCGCGCGTGGCCTCAGCCCCGCTCAGACCGCCGTCCTCCAGGCCGTCTTCGCGTACCGCGAGGAGCAGGCCGTCCGCATGGACGTCCCCCCCTTCAAGATCATGGGCGAGGCAACGCTGCTGGAACTCGTCCGGCGCGCCCCGAGCGACGTCGAAGACCTTCAGGGCGTGCCCGGGATGACGCCCGCGCAGATCCACCGCCATGCAACGGGCGTGTTGCGCGCCATCCGTGAGGGACTCCAGGCCCCGGCCCCGCGCCCGCCTCAAGCCGACGTCGAGCCTGACGACGTGCGCGAACGGTACGACCGCCTGCACGCCTGGCGCAAGGCCAGGGCGAGGGCGCGTGGCGTCGAGTCGGATGTCATCCTGCCCCGAGCCGCGCTGTGGGATCTGGCCCGCCGCCCGCCGCGCACGCGCGGCGACCTCGCGGGCATCATGGATTTCGGCCCCTGGCGGCGGGAAACGTACGGGGAGGAGATTCTGACGCTGCTGTCGGGCGCAGGCCGGCAGGCGTCATAGGCCGGCCGCGTCTGCCGGTCGCGCCGCGGATGGGATGGCCGGAGCGGCCCGGAGCCGCCGGAACGGCAGATCGCGAACGCCGACGACCGCTCCCCGCGTCTTCAGGACGACGCGCTCCACCGCGCTGTTCAGTTCGCGCACGTTGCCGGGCCAGCGATAGGCGACCAGCGCCGCCATGGCATCGGGTGACAGCCGCTTCGCGACCGCATGCCGCCGGCCGTGCGAGCGGAGGAAGGACTCGACGAGCAGCGGGATGTCCTCCGTGCGGTCGCGCAGGGGCGGGATCACGAGGCGAATCCCGTCGAGACGGTCGTGCAAGTCTTCGCGGAACGCGCCCGACCCGACCCGCGCCCGAAGGTCCCGGGTGGTGGCGGCGACGACGCGGACGCTGACACGCAGGTGGGGGCGATCGGCGCCTACGCGTTGGATTTCGCCCGATTCCAGGAACCGCAGGAGCACGAGCTGCAAGCGGGTGCTCATGTCGCCGACGTCCTTCACAAACGCCGTCCCGTTCTGAGCCATTTCGAGCAGGCCCGGCTTGTCGCGGTAGGCGCCCGTGAAGCCACCCCGGACGTGCCCGAACAGTTCGGACTCGAGCAGCACGTCCGGCAGGCCCTCGCAGGTCACCGCGACCATTGCCGCGGAGACGCGCGGGCTGCGGTGATGGATGAGCCGCGCCACGGCTTCCTTGCCGACACCCGTTTCGCCCACCACCAGGACCCGGGCGTCTGAGCGGGCCGCGCGATCGATCTCGTCTTCAAGCACGCGCATGGCGGTGCTCCGGCCGATGAGACAGGCCTCGGGCCGCTCAGTCGATCCCGGCCGGTTGCTGAGGGGATCGGTCCTTCCGCTCGCGGTATCTGTCATCTGCCGAAGCACTATGCCCGACCCTGAATCACCCCGCCTGTACCCTTTTGCACACGTGATCGCCCCCGGGAGGGGGCCTACTCCTCCGCGGCCGCCCCGCACCGGTCGTTCTTCGTGGGCCTAGGACAGCACTCGAACGACGACTCGGCGATTCAGCGCTCGTCCCGCGCGCGTGTTGTTCTCCGCCGCGGGCTTCCTCTCGCCGTAGCTGACGACGTTGATCCTGTGCAGCGGCACCTGGTGATGCTCGTAGAAATACCACTTCACTGCCTCGGCGCGGTCGAGGCCCAACCGCTCGTTGTACGCCGAATCGCCGACGTTGTCGGTGTGACCCTCGATCTCGATGAAGACACGCCTTGGGGTCGCCTTCAGTTGGGTGATCATCTCGTCGAGACGGTCCGTCGCTCCCGACGGCAGAGTGGCGCCGCCGAACGTGAAGTTACCCTGGTCTTCGCTCAACGTCACTTCGTACACGAGTTGGCGGGCGGCCGTCTCCACCGCGTCCACGCGGCCCGACAGCCGGGCGTCAACGGCCTGCGTCGCGCTGGCGGCCGCGTCCGCCGCGGCGCGCGCCTCAGTCGCGGACCGTCCAGCCGCGTCGGCCTTGACGTCCACGGCGACAATCTTCGTCTCATTCTCGCGCGTCCGCTCCTGCGTCGTCTCGAGCGCTGTGCTCAGCGTATCGACCTTCGCGTTGACCGTGCTGATTTCAGTGCCCACGTACTTCTTGCTCGCGCACGCCGGGGCAAACGCCACCGTCACCGCAAGCGCCGCCGCCGTATACAGGTTATTCCGCATCATCATGTTCTCCTTGAAATTGACCGGCTCCCTCAGCTCCTTGCGACTAGAAGTACAGCTTGTAGCCGCCGGCGAGCGTCCAGTACCTGGTCGTGAAGCCAGTCGTGTCGGCGTCCCCGGGTATGGCGTGCAGCGTGACTTCTCCGGTGATGGTGTCGCGACGCGACAGGAAATACTCGACGCCTCCACCAAGGTTGAGACCGAGTTTCGTGTCGGATCCGCTGAAATCGTCTTCCGTATACCGCAAGCGATAGAGGCCGATGCCGCCGGTCGCATACGGATGCCACTGGCCCCGCTCCCAGTTATAGACGACGTTGCCCGTCACGTTCAGCGGACTCACACGGCCGTCGAAGGGACGGCCGGCCACGTCGAACCACGCGCCGCCGATCTGGCCGCGCAGTGAGACGCGAGGTGTCAGGTAGGCTTCGCCGCTCAGGGCGATGAACCAGCCGTTCTTCAGAAGCTCTTCCGATGGAATGCCCACGCCCACCGACACGCCGACGGCAAACATGCCCTCCTCAGGAACCTGAATGTGCTGCTGCGCGAGCGCTGGGGACACCACGACGACGCTGAGGCTGAGAAGACACGCGAACCTTGCAAACGACACTGGCATGAACCCTCCTTGGGGTCCTTGCGCTAGGTCTTGAGGATGGTTGTGCCGCCGCCCCTGGAGGCCATCACGATCAACACGACCGCGAGGAGAAGCCCGAGGACGCCGATCGCAACCCAGACGGGATTCTCGTACCATCTGCTGCTGCCGCCGTCGGCCGTGTGAACTTCGATGTTCACATCAGGCAGTCGCTGAGCCTCGAGAACGTGCGCGTCGGTGGCCGCCACGCCGTACCCCGGCACGGACGAAGACGCGGCGCCGGCGCCGGCCGCTGGAATTGAGACGACACCGACGACCATGAGGGCGAGCGTCAGAATGAGCGTGTGCATGTGAGTTCCTCCGGCAGACCGGTCCTGACCACGGGAATTGCCCTACCGTCGCCCGCCGGCTGATGTGCGCTGGGGCGCTGGAGGTACGATCGACATGATCGTCAACTCCGTGCCGCGCGGCAGGTCGAGCTGGTCGCGTCCCTGGGCGATGACGGTGCCGGCGCCCGCGCCGGCGCCTATCGCGCCGCCGATGACGGCACCCTTGCCGCCACCCGTGATGGCGCCGATGATGGCGCCGAGGGCTGCACCGATCGCGCCCCGTTGAACGGCCTTCCCCGTCTGGCTGGGGTCTTCGACCGTGCCGGCGTTGTCCACGCCAATCGCCTCGCCACCGGGTGTCCGCACGCTCTCGATCACTCCCGCAAACGGATACGTCCTGCCGTCGCGCAGGCGGATGCTCGTGAAGGCCAGGGCCATGTCCGCCCGGCCGCTGACGCGTCCCGAGGCGTTCACGCTCGAGACGCTGCCTTCAATGACGGCGCCGTCATATTGCGATGGACCGCGTGTGGTGAGCGTGAAGCGATCCTCGACGTTCGCATTGCGGGTGCTCAGCGCGCTGTCGAGCGTGGCCACCAGCCGGGTGCCGTCCGGCACTCCGGCCTCGCCGGCCGCCGGGTATGAGGACGGCGCGCCCTGCGTGGGTGCGTACAGGGCCCACCGCGCGTCGTCCGAGGACCGTCGATAGAAGCTCTGCACCGTCACCGGATCGCGAAGCGCGTCGTCATAGATGCGGCGGGTCACCCGCAGATTGCTGCCGTCGTCGATCGGCTCGAAGGTGACGGCGAAGTCATTCCCTCCCGTGCCGGTTGACGTCACGACCAACTGGTCGCCATATAGCGTGGCGCGGGTCGTCACGGTCCGTCCGCCCAGCCCCTGTTCGGCGCGCGTCCGGCCGTCTGCCTCGAAGGTGACCTGGGGTCCGCGCGACGAGGCCAGGATCACGCTGCTTCCATTGCGGTCGATCGCGATCGTGTCCGGTGCGTTCAACCGGCTCATGAGCCGCTGGTGTGCGGCCTGCCGCTGGTTGGACGGCAGCGGGCGGATCGCCTCGTCAACAGCCCGGGCCGCGTCGTCGCCCCGGCTGGAGTCCAGTTGGTAGGTGCCCGTGAGACGCTGGTAGAACCCCATGCCCGGCCCGGTGGACAGGTAACGGGGATCGTTCCAGTTCCACGCCACGTTGTAGGCGCTCGCCAACTCGTCCAGATTGCGGCGTACCGCGAGCCAGGCGTTCTCGGCCGGGTCGGCCAACTGGTGGCGCTGCATGAAGCTGTCGATGCTCACGGCGCGCCGGAGCACGTCTTCGATGTCATCGGTCACGACCTGGCGGCGGTCGAAGTGGTCGTTCAGGTGGTCGGTCGTCTCGGCGAAGTCCTCGACGAGCTGATTGATGTCGTCCTCGTCCCGCGAGCCGTCAATCCGGCTGCGGTCGAGCGCCCGCTCGAGGCTCTCGCGAAATCGGTCGGCGTCGCGGGTCGTTCGTGTCAGGAGCTGCCCGACTTGCCGGTCGTTGAGCCGGGGCACCGCGTTCCGGGCGCCGGTCCACTGCCAGGCCACGCCGTAGGCCCGGGCAATGTCGTCGAGATCGCCCCGGAGGCTCAGCCAATCACGCTCGGCGGCCGCATCGAGCGCGCGGCTCGCCATGAAGCCGTCGATCGTGGAGGCGCGCCTCAGCACGTCTTCCACGTCGGAAGCGGTGGCCTGACGGTCGTTCACCCGGTTGCGCAGGCGGTCGGCCGCGTCCTTGAAATTGCTCACCGACCGGTTGATGTCGGCTTCGGCCGGCGTGCCGTTGATCGGGTTCCGATCGATCGCCCGATCGAAACTCGCGCGGAACGTGGAAATGCGGGCGTCGAGGCGGCTCAACAGATCCTGCGCCTGTTGATCGCTGACGCGAGTGGGCCGCTGCGGTGCCGCCACGAGCACGCTGACGAACGTGAGTGCGAGCGCAGCTGCGAGAATGATGGTGCGGTGGGTATTTTTCACGTGTACGAGGGTAGCAGCCTGCGCCTGGGACGTCTGTGCAATCGGAGACAGGCGGCGCCAGGCGGTCCGGCCCACGCTTGGCGTGGTCGCAGGCGCCGCCTCTGGCTGCACGGGTAAGGCGCGGGGGCTCGGTCCCCGGGAGATCGGAGATCGAAGAGCAGTACGGCGTGGGCGGCGCATACACCGGAAGCGCATCGGCGGGCTGGTCTACGACCTGCTGACGCGGGACAAGAAGAAGTAAGTGCGCGAGCGGCACGTGTATGATCGTTCGAGGAGGAGGCACATGGCGAGAGCCCTCAACCTGATTGCGGTGCTGGCCCTCGCATCAGCCGGCGCCGCGCCTATCGCGTCGCAGACAGCCTCCGTCACGCAGATTCCCGGTATCACGGCGAAAGACGCCTACCCCAACGGCTGCGTGGACTGCCATGTCGCCGGCGCGGGCGGCGACATGCGGATGAGCGCGCTCATGGCGACATGGACGAGCGCGGCGTCACCTGCGCTCGTGGAGAAATCCAGGGCCGCGTCAGCCGATCCTGCGAAAATCAAGGGGAAGCACCCGGCAATGCCCAACGTGAAGGCCAACGTCCCCCAGACGTGCCTTGCCGCGTGTCACAGGAAGGGTTCGACCATCGCGCCGCCGTTTGCGCAGCTCATGCACGCCATTCACCTGGTGGGCGGCAGTCAGAACCGCTTTCTGACCGCCAACCAGGGCGAATGCACGCACTGTCACAAGATGGATCAGAAGACCGGCGGGTGGAAGATCGCGAGCGGCCCGGAGAAATAGCACTCCAGACAGAGTCGTCCGTCGGTCAGCGCCTGAATCGTATGTGCACGTAACGTGCGTGGATGACCTGGTAGAAGCCGTAGGCGACGAAACCTGCTGCTGTGACGCCGAGAAGCCAGCGGCCCCACCCTCCCGGTTGCGCGGCGAGGATGCGTAACGACGACGCCGTGGTGCCGACCTCAGACGCATCGCGGAACCAGCCCGCGACGACGATGTCCCATCCCAGTAGCGCAAAGACGATAGCGCGTGCCGCCACGCCGAACCGGCTGAGGCCGACCGCCCACTCGCCGGCTTCGCGTCGCATCTCGGCGACATCGAAATCGCGTTCGAGTCGGCCGGTGATGGCCGCGTAGATTTGCTGTACGGCGAAGCCGATGAGACCGAGCCCCACGAGCACGACGAGCCAATCGCCGAACGGCCACGCGAACGCTTCGGTGGCAACCTCACGCTCGCTGACCTCGGACGCTGCCGACAGCCCGCGATAGACGCGGAAGGCTTGCAGGCCCAGCACCGCGTGCACGACCCCGAGCGCGACGAAGGTCACACGAAGCGCGAGGCCGCGCACGTTGTGCCCGAGGCGGTCTTGCACGAGGAAGCCCGCGCGGGCGAGCAGCTCGAGCGCACCAAACCCGGTCATGGATCCATGGCATGCCTGCGGTCCGGGGAACGGAAGGCAGCGGATCGGCTCACGCTGACCCCCGCCCAACGGAAAGGGGTGGTGCCGCGGGGCCGGCAGCGTCCGCGGTGTCGGGCACTGGAACACGCGGCATCTCCAGGAGGCGGCCGAAGTAATCGCGGCTGTCGACCAACTGAGAGGCGACGTGATCGGCGCCCGCGTCCAGGAGCGTCTGCGAGTTCTCGTCCGCCAGCGCCGGCGGTGCCCATTGTCCCACCGCAAGTCGCAGCTCGGGCAGTGTCGAGCGAAGTCTCCTGACGAGATACCGTGTTTTCGACGACGAGCTGGGTGGGAGATCAGCGAAGCACACGACAGAGAACTGTCGCTCCCGCACCAACGACACCAACTCCACCGTCTGCATGCGCGCACCGGCGATCTCCATCGCGATCGGCAGATCGTCGATCACATGTGCCAGCATCGCGAGCGCCACCTCATCGGCGGCACCGTTGACGGCGTAGCCCAGCACGCGCAGCGGCTCGCGCGGGCTCAGGAGCGGGGGATCGGCGGCCGTGGCGGGTGGCTTCGTCTCCCCGTGGCGGATGATCTCGGCCGCGTCCACGCTCAACTCCCGGGTGGCATCGATCACCGCCGCTTCTTCCTCCGACGAGAGCCGGTGCTCGAGACGGTCACGCTCGGCATAACTGAGTGCCGGCAGCAGCAGCGCGTCGTACACTGATGCGGGCGGCCCTGTCTTGATGTGGCTCTCGATGAGCTCGGCCGCTTCGCTCTGGTCACGAGCCACGAGCCGCTGATAGAAGCCGTACTCAGCTGGCAGCGCTGGCGCGTCGTTTATCAGCAGACCGACGAACGCAAGGCCGGCACGTGCCTGCCGAGCACGACCACGCAGACGGTCAGCGGCGACGCCATCAACAGCCCGAGCGGTCCCCATAGCCACGTCCAAAACGCGACGGACACGAGCAGTACGACCTGTGATACGCCGACCGCTCCGGCATACAGCACTGGTTCGAGCACGAGATTCGTGACGAGCCACCCCTCGAGGGCCGCGAGACTGACGAGGATTGGCGCGCCGGCCCCGAGCACGGGACCGATGTACGGAATGAATCGAAACGCCGCGCCCAGCGTCGCCCACACCAATGGGTACGGGACGTGGAGAAAGTACAGCCCGACGAAGACCGCCATGCCGTACAGCAGACTCACCAGAGACTGCATCAACAGCTGCCGACTGACGCGACTTCCTGCCTCGTCGAATGCCTTCGTGGTGGTGGCGAGTTGTCCCTGCCCGATCAGCCCGATCAACCGATCCCGCAGGTCGCGGCGTTCGAGCAGCATGAAGATGACCATCGCCGCGACAAGCCCCGCCGTGGTCAGGGGCCCGACGACGGGCCCGAGCCACGCGAAGGCCAGAAGACCCGTCACCCGGCTGGAGGTCACGACGACGGGCCGCGAGACGGTTCCTGACGGCGTCTCCGGCGTGCCCAGATCAGCCTTGATGCCCTCCAGCGCGTCCTGCAGCTTCTCGACCGCGCCCCCGCTGCCCGCAAGGCGCACGTCGGTAATCTTCGTTCGGATGTTGGCACGATAGACGGGGAGGTCGTCGACCAGCTGGTCCATCTGCCACGTCAGACCCAAGGCGGCGAGACCGAGCGCGGCGAACACCAGCGTGACCACCACCAGCACGGCAGGGACCCGACCGACCCACCGTTGAAGCCAGTTGACGGGCGGCGTCAGGACGAACGTGAGCAGGATGGCGAGCGCGATTGGCACGAGGACGGCCTGTGCCCAGTACAGAACGGCGACGGCGAGCACGCCGCCGGCGAACGTCAACCAGAGCTTCACGGATTTCCACGCGTCGTCCACGTGCTTCGCTTCTCCGCCACGTCGCAGCAGACGCTGCAGTGCTGTTGACATCCTAGCGCGGCAATCGAAACGCTTTCCGAACAGCGCGTGGAGCGGACTGGCCGCAGCCCTCCGGCGCTCAGCGCTGCGTGGCGCGATGCTGGATCTCGGTCGCAAGCTGGAGGTTGCCGGGCCCGGCACGCTTGGCGGCGTACATCGCCGCATCCGCCTTCGCGATGAGGGTATTGGCGTCAAGACCGTGTTCGGGATAGAGGCTCAATCCGAGGCTCGCGGTGACGGAGACATCCAGCGAGCCAACGCGGTGTGGACCTGCGATCGCGTCAAGGAGCTTCGTCGCGACCGTGGCGGCGTGCGTCGCGTGCTCGATCTCTGACAGGACGATCACGAACTCGTCGCCGCCGTATCGACTCACCGTGTCCGACTGACGGAGGGAGTCGCCGAGCCGCGCGCCCACCGATTGCAAGAGCTGGTCGCCCGCTGCATGGCCCAGGGAGTCGTTGAGGTCTTTGAACCCATCGATGTCCAGGAACAGCACGCCGAGGGGCTTGTGGCGGCGATGAGCCATGGCAATGGCTTCGGCGAGCCGGTCGTCGAACAGCAGGCGATTCGGCAGGCCAGTCAGGACGTCGTGCTGCGCGAGGTGAGACATCTGTCGCGCCGTTTCGAGCGTGGCGCTCACATCGCGAAACACGATGACGGCGCCCGTTATCTGCCCGTCCCGGTCATGGATGGGCGCGGCCGAGTCTTCGATCTCGGTCTCCCGGCCGTCGCGCCGGACGAGGATGCAGTGGGGCGTGAGGCCCACGGTCCTGTTGAGTGCCACGGCCAGGCTCATCGGGTCGCGCGCGCGGTCGCGCGTGCCGCGAGTGATGATGTGGAACACGTCGTCGAGCGGCCGGCCCGCCGCCGCTGCCCGCGACCAGCCGGTCAGGGCTTCCGCGGCGAGATTGAGGTACGTGACCTGGCCGGCGAGATCGGTGCTGAGCACGGCGTCGCCAATCGACTCGAGTGTGCTCTCAGCTTGGTCACGCGCCGCGAACCGCGCCGCTTGGGCCTGCCGCCGCTCCGCGGCTCGCGTGGCCGAGCCCCCACCAGCCCGGGCCTTCGGGACCAGGATCGGGCGTGCGCGACGCCGCGTGTCGTCAATGGCCATGCGGAACCGTGTTCTCAACAGCGAGTCGCGTTCAGCGCGACTTGAGATACTCGACGAGGTCGCGCTGCTGGTCCGGCGTGAGACTCAACGCGCGCACGCGGTTGTAGTGCGTCACGACGTCGGCGAGCGTGGCCGCGCTGCCGTCGTGGAAGTACGGCGGGTGCTGCCAGAGGGCGCGCAGGGGAGTCGTGCGGTACGCCTTGTTGGCCGTTCGAGCCGCGTAGGCCCCGTCGACGCCGGTGTCGGCCGGCGCGTGCAGTGTCCCGCTGTTGTTGTCCGTGCCGGAGCCACCCACGTGACAGGTGCCGCACGTGCGGTCGAACACCCGGCGTCCGCGCTCGGCCGCCACGGCATCGAAGCTTCCGGCCGGGGGTGCTGGCGACGGCAGGCTGTGCTGATAGGCGCGGAGCGCCGCCAGCTTGGGAGTGACCAGGTCGGGCGAATGGCTCACGTCGATCCCGAGCCGCGTGTCGGCGAAATTGCCTCGTCCGCCCATCTGGGTGACGGCGACGTAGGCATTCCAGTAGGAGATCGGTCCCTCCGCGGTGTAGGTCTCGTTCGTGACACCGGCGAGGCCGTACGCGGGCGGGATGACGAGCGGCGTGTTCTTGCCGTCCAGGTTGTAGCGCGGGTCGTACTTACCTGGACCCCACGAATTGTAGACCGCCTTCTGGTCCGCGGAGAGCGCGGGCGACAGCGCGATGATTGCCCCGACATTCAGGTCCCGATTCGGCCAGCCGTCGAGCCTCCGGCCGATGCCGGGCATGACCGAATTGTCAACGGTGGAATGACACAGCGCGCACGTGACGCCGATTCGCTCGATGCCACCATCGGCGTCCACCGTCGCGCGGAGGCCCACGACGGCGTTCATCTTGAGCAGCGCCACCGTGGTCGCCGGACTCTTGAGATCCGCCGTGTCGAGAATCCCCGCGGGCAGCACGTCCGCATCGACTTTCAGTCCGACGGCGAGCGCGGTTGTCGGATCCACGCTCTCTTCGACGACCTGGTGCAGGCGGAGCGTGTCGGTCCAGAGCTGTTCGTCGCCAAACGTCTCGAACCGGAATGTCTCTTTGCCCTCGGCGACCAGCGCGGCCGACGCCGGTTCCTCCGCCGCCGGCGGGGTCGATCCGTCGGCCGGGTCGGCTCCGCCGCTCCAGGCGCATGCGGTCGCGACGACGCCGGCCGTCAGGACGGCAAAGGCCGAGGCCGATGCGCGAACCCACGGCCGCCGGCGTGTCGGCACGGCCACCGCGGCTGCGGCCTTCCGGTTGATGCCGTCGCGAGCCAACGATGACAGTCTGGAATCGGCCGACTTCTCCTCGTTGAGCGTCTCCTCCAGCAGGTCGGCGGCCGCGGTGCGATCCATCGAGCGCGCCCACGCCACCAGAGTGCCGTAGGCGGCCATCTCGTAGTGCTCGATCCGCTGCGCTGCCGCGATCAGACATGCGTCCATCGTCGTCTCGTCGAGGTCCTCGCCCATGACCGCCGCGCCCTCTTCGAGGATGCCGGTCATCCCGTCGCAGTGTTGTCCCTGGACCTTCTCATCCAAGCCGGCGAACACTTCCTCCAGGCGCACGACCTGTCCGCGCGTCTCCTTCAGGTGCGCCTCGAACGCGGCCCTCAACTTCGGCGATGTCGCCGCCTTCATCATCTTGGGAAGCGCTTTGGTGACCTGCAGCTCCGCGTCGTACGCATCGCGCAGTTCGTCCAGGAAAGCATCGTGCAGGGTTCCGGGAGTCGGCATGTGAAGTCCCTCGAGGTGTGCGAGTGAACAGCGGGTGGGACGTAACCGTCGCCCAACCATCGTTAGCACCATAGGCGGTCGCCTTCTCCTGACGCTGTCACATACAGCACAGCGCGGGCTCCGTGGCCCGCTGTTGAAGGCGAGGGCGGCTTGTCGAGGTCCGGCTACCGACCGTCCCGGATTGAACAGACGGCCCGGCCGTTGAGGCGCTAGCCTGTTGAACGAGGCACACCATGATTCAAACACTCGCCGTCGTGCTCGTCATTCTGTGGCTGCTCGGAACCGTCACGTCGTACACGATGGGCGGGTTCATTCACATCCTGCTCGTCGTGGCCATCGTGATGGTTCTCGTTCGTCTCATTCAAGGTCGGCGCCTTGTTTAGGCCGGCCCGTCGCACAGTCCTGGCCTGTCTGCTCGTCGGGGCCACCGGCTGCGCCGGCGGCGTGGACGGCGTGGATCTCGAGCAGGTGCCGATCGGCACGACCGTCGACGTGACGCGGGAGGACGGCGGGGTCGTGCGAGGCGCCCTCGCCGCACGCGACGACAACAACGTGCGGCTGACCGTCGGACGAACGGGACGAGAGATCCCCCGCGACGAGATCAGCAGCGTCCAGCTCGTGGACGGCGCCGAGCCGACCGTCCTGCCGGCGGCGGCGACGTTCCGCGAGTTCACGGTGCCCGAGGGCACGGTCCTGGAGGGCCGGCTGGACTCGTCGATCGGATCGGACACCAGCGACGTGGACGACGCCGTCGAGGTCACGCTCACCGAGGCCGTGGTCGTGCAGGGCACGGAGGTTCTGCCCGCCGGCAGCACGGTCCGGGGTGTCGTGACGTTGGCCGAGCCGGGCGGGAACGTGTCCGGACGCGCACGCCTGGCGGTCCGGTTCAGGTCGGTGTCGGTCGCCGGCCGGGACGAGAGCCATCCCCTATCCGCTGGCCTGTCCATCACGTCGCCATCAACCAGGGAGTCTGACGCCAGGAAGATCGGCATTCCGGCCGCGGGCGGCGCGATCGTTGGCGCGATCATCGGCGGCAAGAAGGGCGCCGGAATCGGCGCGGTGATCGGCGGCGGCGTCGGGTCGGCCGTCGTGCTCACGAGCTCGGGTCCCGAGGTGCGCCTGGCCGGCGGCACCGCGCTGTCGTTGCCGCTCGACCAGGCCATGACCGATGTGCGCGTGCCGATCAAGCGCTAGGGCGCAGAAGTATCAAGACATGGAGTACCAGGACATGACGAAGCACACGGACGACGCTCGGGACTACCGCCTCGCGATCGGACTGGTGGCAGGCGCGGTGATGGGCGCCGGCCTGGCCATGTGGCTCGGCCCACGCGTGGTGTCAGGTGTCCGCGACCAGGTGACGCGCGCCGGCGGGGCCGCCGGCAAGCTCGTCCGGAAGGGTCGAGACGTCGGCGACGGTCTGGCCGATGCGGTGGCGCGCGGCGCGCACGAAGTCGAGCGCATCGCGAAGTCCGCCAGGAGCGACGCCCGGGTGGTGCCATCATGAGGCCGATCGTGCGGCGCAGCGTCACGCTCGTCACGGCGCTGGCGACGCTGGCCGTCGTGGTCTGGGCGGCCGACGGCCGGACCGTGCTCAAGCCCGGCTGGAACATGTTCTCGCCGCAGCAGGACGTTGAAATCGGCCACGAGGTGGCGCCGGACGCCGAGCGCGAGCTGCCCATGCTGCGGAATTCCCGGGTGGACAACTACGTGGACGACCTCGGCCGCCGGCTCGCCGCCGAGGCGCAAGGCGAAAAGTATCCGTACAAGTTCAAGGTCGTCAACGACCCGGCGATCAACGCCTTCGCGCTCCCGGGCGGGCCCATCTACATCAACCGCGGCGTGATGGCCGCGGCCGACAACGAAGCGCAACTCGCCGCGGTGATGGCCCACGAGATCTCGCACGTGGCGCTGCGCCACGGCACCAATCAGGCGAGCAAGGCATCGGCGGCGCAGCTGCCGCTGGCCATCCTGGGCGGTCTGATCGGAAGCGATTCCACCAAGGCCGCGATCGTGCAGCTCGGCGCGGGCTTCGCGGTCAATTCCGTTCTCCTGAAGTACTCGCGCACGGCCGAAAGCCAGGCCGACATCATGGGCACCCAGATCCTCTTCGACGCGGGGTACGACCCGCGCGCCATGGCGCAGTTCTTCCAGAAGATCGAGGACGAGCAGAAGGGCGGCGGCGGGGTGGAGTTCTTCTCCAACCACCCGAGCCCGGACAATCGCATCGAGCGCGTGAACCAGGAAGTGAACGCGCTCGGCGGCGTGCGGCGCGGCTCGACCACCAACTCGCGGGACTTCGACAACACCAAGCGCTACGCCGAATCGCTGGCGGGGCCGCCGTCCAACGGGCCGTCGTCGGCACGCGACGATCGTCGCCCGACCAGCACGACGACGCCCGACCGGCCGTCGGACCGCTACGTCGGCGTGGACAACAACCTGCTGCGCATCAACCACCCCGACAACTGGCAGACCTATGGGCAGGGCGACGCGATGACCATCACGCCGCGCGGCGGCCTGATCGCCGACGGGCAGGGCAACCAGGCCCTGGCCTACGGCGTCATCGTGAGCCTGTTCGAGCCGCGGGCGAACGCCTACG
>Ga0214472_10002013_pt1 | contig 22081 bp, 18 predicted proteins | sample RVTome_6_FD_207662 | JGI IMG/M metagenome (GOLD analysis project Ga0214472, IMG submission 207662) | Soil microbial communities from uranium-contaminated site in the Upper Colorado River Basin, Wyoming, United States - RVT140D175 | ecosystem: Environmental > Terrestrial > Soil > Contaminated >...
TCGCGTTCCCAGGTGATCGACGCGTCTTGCCAATTGCCAATTGCCCTTCGCGGGAGGCCGGCGTCAGCCGGCCGACCTATCGAACAGGTACGACGCGATACACCGCACCGTTCGAGTCGACCACCAGCATCTCGTTGTTGCCGTCCCAGCCGAAGGAGGAGAGCTGAAGGATCCCCAGCGAGGCGATGTCGGCGCTCCAGTCGTCCTCTTCGGTCGCCGCGCCGTCCTCGTAGCGGAACGATCGCAGGAACCCGGCGCACCAATCGCCATAGAAGTAGTGCCCGGTCAGCTCCGGGATCGCCGCTCCCCGGTAGACGATCCCCCCGGTGACCGAGCAGGCGCCGTCGGAGTGGTCGAAGCCGACGACGGGGCCCTGCCACCCGCCCATGTCGCACCCGTCGGTGGGGAGATAGCAGTTGTCCCCTTCGAAGTTCGGCCAGCCCCAGTTGATCCCTGCCTCGGTGATCGGGGCGACATTCACCTCTTCGACACCCGCCTGGCCGACATCACCGATGTAGATGAGCCCGTCGGGAGCGTCCAGGTAGAAGCGCCACGGGTTGCGCAGGCCGTGAGTCCAGATCTCAGGGAGGCCGCCGCTCGACGAATAGGGGTTCCCCGGCGGGATTGCATACGGGTCGCCGGAGTCGACGTCGATCCTGAGGATGCTGCCCTGGAGGCTTTCGAGGTCCTGGGCGCTGTAGTCGCCGAGGCCGCCATCGCCCAGGGCGATCCACAGGTACCCCTCGGGACCGAACTGGAGCATCCCGGCGCGATGGCGGATGCCCTCCTGCTCCACGTCGAGCAGGACGCGCTCAGTGGCGGCGTCGACGCTGGAAGAGCCGGCATTCGACGCCGTGAACTCGGAGATGCGTGAGTCGGGCGAGTCGTCACCATTCTCGGCGCGGGTGTAGTAGACGAAGAGGCGGCCGTTGGACTCGAACTCGGGATGGAACGCCAGGCCGAGCAGGCCGTTCTCGATGCCGCCTGAATTCACCCGGCTGCTGAGGTCCAGGTAGGTGCTGCGCGCCCCGGCGGCGTCGATCGCCGAGACCCGGCCCCCTCGCTCGATCACGAACACCCGGTCGTCCCCGGGGAACGACCAGGCTCCCACGGGCTGCGAGAGGTCGTCGGAGACGAGCTCCAGGGCGATCCCCTGGAGGCCGGCTGCGGGCACGGTGGTGGTGGAGGTATCGACGCCGTCGGTCGTCGTCGTGTTCCCGGCCGGGAGGGTCGTGGTGGTGACCACCGAGGAGGAGATCGTCGTGGTGGTGCCCACCGCCGTCGACTCAGAGGCGAACGGGTTGCTGACCACCAGGAAGCCGGCGAGTGATCCGAGCGACACCACGATGGCGATCAGGTATGGCAGGTTGCCGGCGACGAACGCGCCGGATTGGTGGTCATCGGGCGGAGGCCCGTCGGTGCCCTCCCGCGGATCCGGGCCGGTCATGGCCCGCATCATGCCAGACGGAGCGCCTCCCAAGGCCCGGAAAGACCGGTTCTGCGGGGGTCAGGGGCCGATAATCAGTCCGTGCAGCATCTCTTCCACGTTGCCGAAGGAGCCACCGAGGCGGTGGCAGTGGAGCCGGAGCAGCTCGCCGAGGTGCGAAGCCAGAGTGGCTGGGTCTGGCTCGATGTGACCGGATTCACGGCGTCCGAGGTGCGCGAGGTCGGGCACGAATTCGGTTTCGATCCGCTGGCCATCGAGGACGTCCTCGCCTGGAGCAAGCACCCGAAGGTGGACGATCACGTCGGTTATACGTTCGTGGTGGGGCACGCCGTGTCCACTCTGGCCCAGGACCGCCTGCGGACCGTCGAGTACGACGTCTTCATCGGCGACGACTTCCTCGTCACATTCCACCAGGAGGACCTGCCGGGATTCGGGTGGGGCCGGGAGCACGCCACCAGCGCGGGAGTGTTCGTCGAATCGGCCCCGGACCTGCTGTGGGCGCGTATCGCCGAGGCCGGGTCGGTCCGGTTCCAGCCGCTCGCGGAGGGTTTGGAGGAGCGCATCGACGCTCTCGAGGACGAGGCGATCGCCGCCCTGCCCTCGGTACCCGGGGAGATCCAGGCGCTGCGGCGCGACGTCCAGACCCTGCGGCAGGCGGTCGCCGCCCAGCGAGATGCCTACTCCACCCTCAGCCGGGGCGGACTCCCGGGCATCTCCGAGCGCGGGGCCCGCCGCCTGGGACATGTCTACGACGAATTCAACCGCCTGGCGGAACTGCTCGACGGGGCCCGCGGCCTGCTCGGCGGGATCCTGGACACCTACCGGAGCACGGTGGCGGAACGGGCCAACGAAGTGATGAAGGTGCTCACCGTGTTCGCGGCGATCATCCTGCCCCTGTCGCTGGTCGCCGGCATCTACGGGATGAACTTCGCCAACATGCCCGAGCTGCGGACGAGGTGGGGCTATTTCGTGGTCCTCGGCATCATGGCCCTGGTGGCGATCGGATTGTGGCTCTACTTCGCCCGGCGAGGATTCATCGGCGGCCCCAAGCTCCACCGGGTTCCCCGTGTTGTGGGGCGGGGGCTCGTCGACCTGGTGAAGTTGACGACGAAGCCCGCGGTGATGCTGCTCCACCTAGCGTCGCGGCCCAACGACCACGACTGACCTCGAAGGAACGGCATGCGCAAGACGACTCTCCACTGGGCCCTGGCTGCAGCGCTCGCGGTGTCGGCATCCGGACTGGCTGCTCCTCCGGCCGCGGCCGCCGACCAGGCCGAGTGCGAGGCGGGGGAGATGTTCGACGGCACCGACTGCGTGCCCTGCCCGCCGGGTCGTTATCAGCCCGAGGCCGCGCAGGACGATTGCCTCCTCGCCGACCCGGGATTCTTCGTGGACACCTCCGGTTCCGACGCCCAGATCGCCTGCCCGCCGGGGACCTTCCAACCCGGCGCCGGCGCCACCGGATGTCTCCTCAGCGACCCCGGCTTCTTCGTGGCCGCCCAGGCATCCGTGTCGCCCGAGGCCTGCCCACCGGGCACCTATCAGCCGTCGGCGGGCCAGGGCTACTGCCTGGCCACCGACCCCGGGCGATACGCGGTGGGTCCGGCAGCCACCACCCAGACGCTGTGCTCGGCGGGGACCTTCCAGCCCGAGCCCGCGGCGAGTTCCTGCACTCCGGCGCCCCCGGGTTCCTTCGTACCGCAGCCGGGAGCCGTGGCATTCGAGTCGTGCCTCCCCAGCACCTACCAGCCGGGTGAGGGCGCTCGCGGCTGCGTCGAGACGTCGGTGGGCTACTTCGCCCCGGTGGCGGGTGCGGTGGAGGAGACGCCGTGCGCCCCCGGCTCGTATCAGCCCAACCGGCTGTCTGAAGAGTGCCTGACGGCGCTACCCGGGCACTTCGTCGCAGAACCCGGCTCGGCCTACGCCCCGGCCTGTGCCCCGGGCTCGTACCAGCCCGCCCCCGGAGCGGCGGGCTGCCTGCTGGCCGATCCGGGTCATCTGGCGCCCAATGGAGGGATGGCTGCCCAGGCGGCTTGTGCACCGGGCTCGTACCAGCCCGACCCCGGCGCGACGGCGTGCGTCGAGGTGTCGCCCGGCCACTTCGCCGCCCGTGTTGCCGCGTTGGCGCAGACCCCCTGCGAGCCCGGTGCGTATCAGCCGGATCCCGGGGCCACCGGGTGCCTTCTCGCCGACCCCGGCCACTTCGTCGCCAGGCCCGGGGCGACGGCACAGGTGCCCTGCCCGGAGGGATGGAGCCAGCCGGCACCGGGAGCGGCCGCCTGCGATGCTTCCGCCGGGCTGGTCGGCACCGGCGCCGGGGCGACACCATGGGTCCTGCTCCTGGCGGCGCTGTTCGGCGTGGTTTCTTTCGTCATGGGGATGCGGCACGGCAGCGACCGCCGAGAGTGGAACGAGGCCCCGTGGCGGAGGTGAAGAAGAGTCAAGAGTCAAGAATCAAGAATCAAGAATCAAGACGATCGCCGACGCGCATCTTGATCCTTGACTCTTGACTCCCCGCGGCCTGCGAACAGCCACAATGCTTCCTCGATGATGCTTCTTCGCGACCTCTGGCTCTTGGATCCGAATGTGGCTTTTCTCAACCACGGGTCGTTCGGGGCGTGCCCGCGGTCGGTGCTCGATCACCAGCAGGCGCTGCGGGATCGGATGGAGCGAGACCCGGTGACGTTCTTTGCGATCGACCACGAAGGCCTGCTCGCCGAGGCGATCACGGCTTCGGCAGCGTTCGTGGGAGCCGATCCCCAGGGATACGCCTTCGTCCCCAACGCCACGACGGGGGTCAACGCGCTGTTGCGGAGCCTGCCCCTGGCGGCGGGCGACGAGGTGCTCGTCACCGATCACGAATACGAGGCGTGCGCCCTGACTCTCGAGGCGGTCGCCGCCGAGCGAGGTGCCACGGTGCGGACGGTGCGGATCCCGGTGCCGGTGGGCGGTCCCGAGGAGGTCACCGCGGCGATCCTCGAGGCGGTCACACCCGCCACCCGGTATGCACTGGTCGACCACGTCACCAGCGCCACCGCGTTGGTGTTCCCGATCGAGGAGATCGTCACCGGTCTCGCGGAACGCGGCGTTGCCACCATCGTCGATGGCGCCCACGCTCCGGGGATGGTGCCGCTCGACATCGCGGCTCTGGGCTGCGCCGCGTATGCCGGCAACTGGCACAAGTGGGTGTGCGCCCCCAAGGGGGCGGGGTTCGTATGGGTGTCCGAGGAGTGGAGAGAGTTCGCCCGGCCGCTGGTGATCTCGCATGGTGCCGGGCATCCCAGGGAGGGCCAGACCCCCTTCAGGGCGCGCTTCGACTGGACCGGGACCGACGACCCCACGGCGTATCTGAGCGTGCCGTTCGCCATCGAGACGCTCGGGGGGATGCTCCCGGGGGGCTGGGCCGAGGTGCGGGAACGGAACCGCACCCTGGCCGCGGCGACGCGGCGGCGCGTAACAGAGCAGTCGGGCCTGCAGCCGACCGGCCCCGAGGAGATGGTCGGCTCCATGGCGGCCTTCGCCATCGGCCCGCCTTCACCGGACCCCTTCGCGAAGGCGAAGCCGCTGCAGAAGCGGTTTGCCGAGGAGTACGGCGTGATCCTCGGCGTGTCGGCGACGCGGGCCTCACCCCGGCTCCAGGTGAGGGTGTCGGCTCACCTCCACACCGACGAGACGATGGTGGAGCCCTTCCTCGCGGCGCTCTCCCAGATAGGTCAGATCAAGACGTAGCCTGACCCGGTGAGCACTGATGCCGTCATCGTGATGACGACCGTCGAGGCGCCCTCCGACATCCCGCGACGATTGGTCGACGAGCGCCTGGCCGCTTGTGTCCAGGAGGTGCCCATCGCCAGCACCTACCGGTGGGACGGCGAGGTCACCCGTGCGACCGAGGTGCTCGTCCTGATCAAGACCGTCGCCGACCGTAGTGAGGCCGTGGTGCGCTGGCTTGAGGAGAACCATCCCTATGACATCCCGGAGATCGTGGTGCTCGCCGACGCCTCGGCGCGCGGGACCTACCTGGGATGGCTGGTGGGCGAGACCCGGCCCGGGGGCTGAAGGCGGCCCGGGGTCAGTTCAGGGTCTGTCACTCGGACCTTTTGACAGCAACAAAAATTGCTGTCACGATTTCGCTCTAACACTGGGGAGGCAGTCTCGTGCGTGTCGTAGACGCAGTGGCCCGGTGGTTCGAGGTCGCCGGGTTCGAGTACTACTTCGGGTATGCCGGGGGCGCCGTGTGGCCCTTCCTCGATGCCCTCATCGAGCAGCCGCAGATTCGAGGCATTCAGGCGAAGCACGAATCGCAGGCCGTACATCAGGCCGACATCTACTACCGCCTGACCGGGAAGCTGGCACCGGTGATCGTCACCAAGGGCCCGGGCCTCCTGAACGCGGTCGGAGGGATGGCCAACGCGATGCACGACTCCATCCCCGTGCTGCTCATCGCCGGGGGGACGCCGACCCACTTCCTGGGTAAGGCCGGGATGCAGGAGATGTGGTATCACGGTCACGAGGACGCCGTGAGCGTGTTCCGGCCCATCACCAAGGGCTCCTGGATGGTCACGCGGCCGGACACTGCGATCGATGTTCTCAACCACGCCATGCGGATCGCCCTCTCTGGCCGGCCAGGCCCGGTGTTCGTTCAGATCCCGTCCGACATCATGAGCACCGAGATCGTGGGTGAGCCGGAGCCGCCGAGCGCACGGTCGGTGCACCACGTGGTGCGGGCCGATCACCAGGCGGTGGCACGGGCCGCCGAGCTGGTCAGGGGTGCCAAGCGCCCGATGATCCTCGCCGGCGGGGGCCTCAACCTGTCGCCCGGCTCCCGGGACGCCCTCAAGGATCTCGCCGAAGCCGAGAACGTCCCGGTGGTGACGACCCTCACCGCCAAGGGAGCTCTCTCCGAGGAGCACCCGCTGTCCCTGGGTCCGGTCGGCCGATCGGGGACAGAGTCCGCCGCCAGGGCGACGAGGGAGGCGGATGTCATCGTCGCCGTCGGCGCCCGCTTCTCCGACAACCACACGTCGAATTGGCGCCAGGGGATGATCTACAACTTCCCCGAGACCAAGCTCATCCACGTCGATCTCGATCCCACCGAGATCGGTCGCAACTACCCCGTGGAGTTGGGCCTCATCAGCGACGCCAACGCGTTCCTGCGTGATCTCGCTGCCGCCCTCGGCGACGGGGCTCCGGATCGGTCGGAGTGGGTGACGAAGGTCCAGGGGTTCCACGCGCAGTGGAATGAGGAGATCAAGGAGATCACCGAGTCCACGGCGTCCCCGATCCACCCCGGGAAGCTCTCCTACGAGGTCGGTGAGGCCCTCCCGCCCGGAGGGCACGTGTTCATCGACGTCGGGGACGTGATCCAGTACGCCGAGCCGTACATGACGATCCGCACCCCGGGAACGTGGCATCTCAACCCGGGCATGGCGGAGATGGGTTGGGCGTCGCAAGGTGCGCCAGGGGCAGCACTCGCCAATCCCGACGGCACAACGGTGGTCCTCACCGGTGATGGGGCATTCCTCATGGGCCCGCAGGTGCTGGCGACTGCGATCGAGTACGGGCTGCCCATCGTGTGGGTGATCCTCAACAACTACGAGCTGGGCATCGAGCGGAAGGGTGCCATGGCCGCCCACGGCCGAATCCACCCTTGGATCAGCTTCACCGACCCGGAGGGCAATCCTTACAACCCGAACTTCGTCGCCCTGGCGGAGTCGTTCGGGGCCGGCGGCACCAAGGTCGTCAAGACCGAGGAGTTTCGCCCCGCCCTCGACGCCGCGATCGGCAGCGGGCGACCGTGGGTACTCGATGTCGAGCTCGACCCCGATGTCCCGACGTACTTCACGAAGGGGCTCACCCGGGCGTACCCGGCGAACTGGGCGGAGAGCTACCCGGCCTACAACCAGCTGTCGCTGCCGTCATGACCGAGGGGGCTCGTACTCCTCCTCCGGCGCCGACGTCGGCAGCCGAGGGCCATCCGATCCTCGTCGGCGGACGCTGGGAGACCTCGGATCGGGTTCTCGAGTCACGCACCTGGGACGGGCGCGAGATCGGCTCGACCTTCCTCGCAACCAGGGAGCAGTACGACGCCGCGGTGGAAGCGGCGGTCGCGACGTTTGCGACCACCAGGCGAAGCGCCTCCTTCGAGCGCGGTGACCTCCTCAGGCGGGTGTCGGCAGGCATCACCGCCTCCGCCGATGAGCTGGCGCGTCTCCTCACCCTCGAGGCGGGGAAGCCCATGGCCGATTCCCGTACCGAGGTGAGCCGGACAGCACTGGCGTTCCGCATCGCCGGCGAGGAGGCGGAACGGATCGGAGGCGAGGTGCTGCCGCTCGACCTCATCGAGACGGCGCGGGGGCGATGGGGGATCATCCGCCGGATGCCGCTCGGGCCGGTAGCGGCGATCACGCCGTTCAACGTGCCCCTGAGCCTGGCGGCGCACAAGCTCGCTCCGGCCCTGGCGGCGGGGAACACGATCGTCCTGAAGCCGCCGTCCAAGGTGCCTCTCACCCTCCTCCTGCTCGCCCGGATCATTGACGAGGCGGGGGCGGTCCCCGGCTCGGTGAGCGTGCTCCCGATGGACCGGCAGATGGGGTCGCTCATGGTCGGCGACGACCGGTTCCGGCTGCTGACCTTCACCGGCTCCGCCGAGGTCGGGTGGCGCATGCGCGCCGAGGCCGGGACCAAACGGGTCACCCTCGAACTGGGCGGGAACGCCGCGGTGATCGTGGACGAGTCGGCGGATGTCGATCGTGCCGTGGAGCGGGTGGTGAAGGGCGGCTTCAAGTATGCGGGCCAGCTGTGCATCAGCGTGCAGCGCTGTCTCGTCCACTCGTCTCTATGGGACGAGTTCGTCCCGCGGCTCGTCGAAGGGGCGCAATCGCTCCGCGTCGGAGACCCCCTCGACGAGGCGAGCGACCTGGGGCCGATGATCTCGGAGAGGGCGGCGGCGACCTTCGTGGAGTGGGTGGAGGAGGCGCGCCGCGACGGCGCCGAGGTGCTGTGCGGTGGGACGCATGACGGTGCGTTTGCCGCGCCGACGGTGGTGACCGGCGTGCCCCGTGAGGCGAAGCTCTGCGCCGAGGAGGCCTTTGCGCCAGTCGTCGTAGTGGAGCGTTTCGACGAATTCGCCGAGGCCCTGGCCGATGTCGATCGGGGCAAGTATGGCCTCCAGGCCGGGGTCTTCACCCGGGACCTGCCGCGCGCCTGGCGGGCCTTCGAGGACCTCGACGTCGGGGCGGTCGTCATCAACGACGTCCCGACCTTCCGCGTGGACAACATGCCCTACGGGGGAGCCAAGCAGTCAGGTTTGGGTCGTGAGGGGATCAAGTACGCCATCGAGCACATGACCGAGCTCCGGATGCTCGCCTATGTGCCCGAGTGAAGGGGATGGCATGACGCGGTATGAGTCGGACGTCATCGAGAAGGTTCGGTCTGCCTACGACGGCCTCACGCCGTCGCAGAAGCGGATCGCCGAGGGAATCGTGGACGACCCCGAGTTCGTGGCGTTCGCCACGGTGGACAAACTCGCCAACCGGCTCGAGGTGAGCGCATCGACGATCGTTCGGTTCGCCTACCGGCTCGGGCTCGAGGGGTATCAGGACCTCCAGGAGCGAGTCCGGGTGCTGGTGCGCTCACAGATGCGGGGTGCCGCCGACCCCACGGAAGCCGACGTCACCCACCTCGACGGCGCTGTGGGTCATTCCCTGGCCCGTGACATGGAGCAGCTCTCGCGCACCATCGCCAATCTCGATCCCGCCACGGTGGCGGAGGTAGTGGCCGTGCTCGCCTCCTCCCGGCGCATCTTCGTCAGCGGTGACATCACCACGTACGGGGTGGCCCACTTCTTCTCGCTCGCCCTCGACCGGGCACGCGGCGAGACGCGATTGGTCCGGGCGGATGGCGAGGGGGCGGGGAGCATCGTCGACATCGGAGAGGGCGATGCCATGGTGGCGTTCACGTTCCCCCCGTACTCGCGGAAGGTGCTCGATGTCGTGAGCTGGGCGATCGAACGGGGGGCGACGACGATCGGGGTCACCGACCGGGCGATCTCTCCCGTGGGGCAGCGCGTCGAGTACGTACTGCCGGCGATGGCGTCGGGGTTGGGACCGCAGAACACGCTGGTCCCGGCGCTCGCGGTGGCCAATGCCATCGTCAACGCTTTGATCCTCGCCGAGCCGGAGAAGTCCCTCGAGCGGTATCGATCGGTGAATCACATCCTGCACAGCTGGGGCGTCTACCTGCTGGATGCCACGGACGATGCCTGAGCCTGGGCGAGCCCTTGCTGGGGTCCGGGTTCTGGACCTGGCCGACGCCTATGGGGCGTATGCCTCGAGGCTGCTCAGCGATCTCGGCGCCGAGGTCCTGCGGATCGAGGGCCTCGGCGCCCCGGACCCGATCTGGCCCGCCCCGACCCGGGGTCACGTCGATCTCGGCGCCCTATTCGTGAACGCCGGGAAGGCCGTCCTCCACGCCGACTCGGTGACCGAAGCCGATCTCGAGGCTCTCGTGGGAGCGAGCGATGTCGTGATCGAGGCCGCTGGCCGGCTCGACGGCGTTGGATTCGATCGAGAGCGGGTGGCGGTACTGAATCCCGATTTGGTGCGGGTGACCGTCTCGCCGTTCGGCGGGTCCGAGCCAGAGGATGGGCCGGTGGACGACCTGCTCGTCCTCGCCGCCGGCGGGCTGATGCACCTCGGGGGGTATCGCGACCTCGGCCCGATGGGAGCGTGGGGAGGGCAATCTGCCATGGCTGCTTCGATATTCGGCGCGGTGGCGGCTCTCATCGGGCTGATCTCCGGACGCTCGACCTTCGACGTCTCGGCGCAGGAGTCCGTCGCTCAGGCGCTCGAGGACAGCGTCGCGGAGTTCGCACTCGTCGGCATTGTCCGTGATCGGCGAGGCGAGTCGCCGCGGGAGGCCGGCACCGGCACTTTCCACTGCTCGGATGGCTACGTGAGCATGGTGGCGGGCCGCCTGGGGACGGCGCGCGCGTGGTCGGGCCTCGTGGCATGGCTCACCGAGGAGGGTGCCCCCGGTGCGGAGGTCCTTAGCGACGAGCAGTGGTCGGACTTCCATCACCGGAGGACCCCTGCGGCCATCGACATGTTCACCGGCATCTTTGAGGCGTTCGCCGAATCCCGCTCGAAGGAATCCCTCTACCGCGACGCCCAGGAGCGCGGGATCGCCCTCTCGCCGGTCAACGACATGGCCTCGGTCCTCGCCGATCGCCAGCTGGCCGAGCGAGGCTTCTTCGTGGAGGTCGAGGACGAGGAGCTCGGGCCGGTCGTCTACCCGGGGCCGCCGTACCGGCTCTCTGCAAGCCCGGTCCTGTCCCCGCTCCCGATGCGGGCCGCGGACCGCGACGCCGTGGCCGCCTTCATTCGGGCAGAGCGTGGCGATGGGTGACAGTGGCCCCCTCGACGGGATCCGGGTCCTCGACTTCTGCTGGATCGGTGCCGGCGCCCTCGTGACAAAGGCGCTCGCCGAGCTGGGCGCCGATGTCATCCGGGTGGAGTCGCGGACTCGTCCGGACAATCTCCGTGTGACACCGCCGTTTCGTCCGGGGACCGAGGGAGGGCTCGAGGCATCCGGCTACTTCGCTTCGCGCAATCCGGGGAAGCGCAGCTTTGCCCTCAACATGCGGCACCCGGACGCCCGGGCGATCGCCCTCGATCTCGCGGGACGGTGTGACATCATGACGAGCAACTTCCGGCCCGGCGTCATGGAGCGGTGGGGGATGTCGTACGAGGAGGTGAAGGCAGTCAACGAGGCGATCATCTATCTCGTCATGCCGATGCAGGGCTCGGACGGGCCCCACGCCGGGTTCATCGGCTTCGGATCGACCATCGCCGCACTGTCGGGGCTCGTGCACCTGTCCGGGGTCCCCGAGCGTGTGCCCGTGGGCACCGGTACGCACTATCCCGACCACGTCCCCAACCCCGGGCATGCCCTCGTCGGGCTGCTCGCCGCGATCTTCCACCGCAGCCGCACGGGCGAAGGCCAAATCGTCGAGTTGTCCCAGTTCGAGTCCACGGTGAATGTGATCGGTCCGGCCGTGATAGCCGAGTCGGCCGGAATTCCCGTGGAGCGGGACGGCGACCGGATGGCCGGCGTCTCCCCGCGGCGTGCCTTCGCAACCGCCGACGGGGCATGGGTCGTCATCGCATGCGCCACTGATGAGCAGCGGAAGGCTCTGGCTTCGACGCTCGATCTCGACTCGCTCGCTGACCGTGACGATGCCGACGGCATCGTCGCCGACGCCGTCGCCGGGTTCGCGGCGGAGGACCTCTTGATGACCCTGGGTGCTGCCGGGGTGCCCGCGGAGCGAGTCAACTCGAGCCGCGACGTCCTCACCGACCGCCGTCTCGTCGAGCGAGGTTTCTGGTACGACGTCGATCACCCGGTGATCGGGACGATGCCGATGTTCCGTCTCCCGTTTCGCTGGGAGGGCAGCCGCGTATCGAAACCGGCGAGGCCTCCGCTCCTCGGCGAGCACACATGGGAGGTGGCGTCGTCTCTTCTGGGCATGGATCGAGAAGAATTCGATCGTCTCACTGCTGAGGGGGTGCTCGAGTGAGTGACGGCATCCGCATCGAGACCGTTGGCCGCGTCGCGGTGATGACGTTCGACCGACCCGATCGGCGAAACGCCATCGATCGGCAGGCCCGCGCCGAGATCGTCGACCTCCTCGCACGCCTCGACGCCGACGACGAGGTGAGGGTGGTCGTGATCACGGGGGCCGGATCGGCGTTCTGCGCAGGCGTGGACCTCAAGGACACCACTTCGCCGCCGGCGCCGGCATGGCTCGGCGAACGCCTTGTCGCCCCCTTCGAGCGCTTTGGCAAGCCGCTGGTGGCGGCGGTCAACGGTCCGGCGGTCGGTGGTGGGTTCGAGATCGCCCTCGCCTGCGAGATCCGGGTCGCCTCGCCGGGGGCGAGCTTCTCGCTCCCCGAGGTCAAGATCGGCAGCATGCCCGGTAGCGGCGGCACTCAGCGGATCTTTCGCGCCCTGCCGGCGGCCGTCGCCTGGAAGACGTTGCTCACCGGCGCTGCCCTCGATGCGGCATCGGCCCATCGTTGGGGGCTCGTCACGGATGTCTTCGAGGAAGATCTCGTCTCGAACTCGATCGCCCTTGCCGAACTGATCGCGGGCGCTGCCCCCCTCTCCCTCGACGCCGTGAAGCGCGCCGGGTCCGCTGCGCTCGACGACACCGCCGGGATGGAACTCGAGCGGGTGCTGTGGGCCCTGCTGTCCACGACCGAGGATCGTGCCGAAGGGCGCGCTGCCTTTAGGGAGAAGCGGCCTCCCGAGTACCGGGGCCGGTGAGGGCTGGCAGGGGTTCCCGGGGCTATCGTGCGCAGCATGCCGGTCGTGGAGGCCTGGTGACAACCTCACTCATCGTCGCAATGACGGGTGCGACCGGCGCCGTGTACGGCATCCGCATGCTCGAGGTGCTCCGCGACCTGGGGATCCGCACTGAGCTCATCGTGAGTGACTGGGCCGGGACCAATCTCCGGCTCGAGACCGGCCGCAGCGTCGAGGAGATCTCGGATCTGGCATCAACGAGCTACTCGGCGACGAACCTCGCCGCCCCACCGTCCAGCGGCTCGTACCAGGTGGATGGGATGGCGATCGTCCCGTGCTCGATGAAGACGCTCGCCGCGATCGCCACAGGCTACGGGGACAACCTCGTCCACCGTGCCGCCGACGTAACCCTCAAGGAGGGGCGGAAGCTCCTGGTGGCTCCCCGGGAGACTCCTTTCAACGCCATCCATCTGAAGAACATGCTCGAGCTCGCCCGGCTCGGGGTCACCGTGATGCCACCACTCCCCGCGTTCTACAACCGTCCCGAGACGATCGAGGATCTCATCGACCACTTCGTGGCCCGCGCCCTCGATCAGTTCGGCATCGATGCCGGGATCACGCGCCGTTGGGGGCCGGTCCGCCGCGAGGACGAGGAATGAGCCGGCCACTCGCCGAGATCCTCGCCGATCTCCCCACCGAGTCGGGAGGAGCAGCCATCGTGCTGGCGACCTCCGGGATGCCGCCGGCGATGGCGTTGCTCTCCATCGGCGACGTGTTCCTGACCGCCGGCGACCGGGTGCGATGCTGCGTGTACGGGACCTCGTCGGTCGTGAGCCGGCTCGGGGGCGCATTCACGCTGCTCGTGCCCGATGGCACGCGGATGCTGCGGGTCGAGGCGATCGATGCTCGGGCGTCGGTCCACGGCGACGTCGCCCTCGTCGAGGGCACGCTGTCTGGTGTGCGCCCCACGGCCGAGCCGCCATGGACCACATCGATGGCGTTCTCGCCCGAGCAAGCCGACGATCCCCGGATCGACGGGTTCCTCGAGTACTGGCGGGCGGCACGCTCCTGGCTCGAGGATCCCTCGTCGATGCCTCCCGACCCGCCCTCCTAGGGTCGGAGCGGCGCGAGCAGCTCGCTGACGTCGTCCACCCCCTCGAGGGAGCCGATCGACTCGACGAGAGTGTCCACCGAGCCGGGTGGCAGCACGCCGTCGGCGGCGCGACGGGCCTTCGCGACGGTCGCCTCCCAGTCGGGGTTCGGAATGACCGGGTTGAGGCGGTGCTCACCGCTAGTCGTCGTCACCGCTACGGCGGCCTCACCGTCACCCAGCCCCGGTTCCTCGGTGACGGTCACCCGGTTTGCCAGTTCGCCGGTCCGCTCGTCCGAGATCCTGTCGGCGCCGAACTGGGGGAGCCAAGCCTCGCGGTCGTGCACGGAGACTGCCGTCACCCATCGTGCCGAGAGCGTCGCGGTGAATGGGGACTCCCAACCGACGCCGGCATGCATCCGAAACCCATCGGGAGGGAGGCCGACGGTGACGGCGACGACGTCGTCGGGCTCGAGATCGGCATCGAGGATCGATTCGATCACCGGCTGCAGAGCGGCCGCGGCGGGCCACCGACGGGTGGCGATCTCGCCGATGTGCCACCCCGATCCCAGGCCGTCCGTCAAGGCGCCGGGGTCGCCGCCGTTCGAGAAGGTGCCGAGGAGGCCCCCGTCGTCGGCGGTGAGGATGTCCGGTGATCCCTCGAAGCCGGCGGCGGCGAGCCTGGCGGAGATCAATCCCGCCATGGCGGCCCGAGCCTGATGGAATTTGATCGCCGGCGAGCCGAATGAAGCGAACGTGCCACCCGCCTGGCTGCCGGCGAGGCCCATCGCATGGGTTGTCCGATCGGCGTCGAGGCCGGCCACCCGGGCCGCCGCCAACGCCGCGCCGAGGGGGCCGGCGACCCCGGGGGTGTGCCATCCCCGGCGGCGGAACTCGGGATAGTCGAGTGCGGTGCCGATACGGAGCAGGGCCTCCATGCCGGCCGCCAGCCCGGCGATCAGGTCGGGCCCGCTCGCCCGGGCCTCTTCGGCAGCGGCGAGGGCGGCGGGGACCACCACCGGAGTGACATGGCACAGCGTCTGGCGGTGGACGTCACAGAACGACCGAGCCGTCGTCAGGTACCCGTTCACCAGGGCTGCTCCTGCAGCGGACATCGGCGTACCGGCGAACACCGTGACATCGCCGTTTCCGAACAGGGCGCGGGCAGTCCCATCGAGCTGGTGGGACTGCGGCGATGTCCAGCCGACCAGGGCGCTGGCGACGGCGTCCAGCAGCAGCCGTTTGACGTCGGCGACCACTGCAGGGGGAAGCGTCTTCGCCTCCAGCGTCGCGGCGAATCGGGCGAGTTCGGCGGTGCGATTCACGGGGTGGCGTGACGATGGATGGGTGAAACAAACATGGCAGTGGCCAACCTTGACAGCATTAAACCTTTCGGTAGGGTAACGCGGCCCCCAGCAGGAGTTCCGTATGAAGGCCACCCGGGTCGATTACGCCCCGTACGAGAAGGACGACGATCCGGTGGCGCAGGCGCCGCACAGCCTGCGAGCGTGGCTCAAGCAGGTGGACGAGGTCGGCGAGCTCCGTGTCATCAACGGCGTGGACTGGGAGGAGTCGATCGGCCGCATCAGCGAGATGCTTCATCACACCGATGACTCTCCGGCGGTCCTCTTCGACGAGATTCCCGGGTACAAGGCCGGAAACCGGGTTCTCGTCAACTCGCTCACCGCCCGGGCCCGCCTCGCCGTCTCACTCGGGCTACCCGCGAGCACGGACACGTTCGAGCTCATGGATGCATGGGAGCGCATGGTCGATGAGGTCGAGCCGCAGCCCATGCCCGAGGTGGACTCCGGGCCGATAGCCGAGAACGTGCTCGAGGGCGACGACATCGACCTCTTCAAGTTCCCGACACCTCTGTGGCATCCCGAGGACGGGGGGCGGTACATCGGCACCGGATGCGCGGTGGCCACCAAGGATCCCGACTCCGACTGGATCAACTTCGGCACCTACCGGGTGATGATTCACGATGAGAAGCGCGCCGGGCTGTACATGTCGCCCTCGAAGCACGGCATGACCCACCGCAACACGTACTTCGAGCGTCGGGAGCCGATGCCGGTCGTCGTGCTGGCGGGGCTCTCCCCGCTGCAGTTCGTGGCGAGCGCCCTCGAGATCCCCCATGGGGTCAACGAGATGGAGTGGGTCGGGGGTGTCGTCGGCTCACCCGTGGAGATGATCAAGGGCCGCCACACCGGTCTTCCCATCCCGGCGCATGCCGAGATCGCCATCGAAGGGTTCCTCCATCCCCAGAACGTGGAGCTCGAAGGGCCGTTCGGGGAATGGACGGGCTACTACGCATCCGCATCGCGCGACGAGCCGGTGCTCGATGTGGCCGCGATCTATCACCGCAACGATCCGATCCTCCTTGGCTGCCCGCCCGAAAAGCCGCCGTACGAGGCGCAGCGTTTCCAGCAGTACCTGCGCAGCGCAAACCTGCGCCGGCAGCTGCGCGGGGCCGGCATCCCCAACGTCGTCGCGGCGTGGACCCATGCCGCCGGCGGGTGCCGCCTCTTCAATGTGGTCGCCATCGAGCAGGCACACGCCGGCCATGCCCGGCAGACGCTCCACGCGGCGGCGAGCATGGGCCAGGCGGCCTACCTCGGCCGGATCGTGATCGTCGTGGACGAGGACATCGACGTGACCGACCTCGACGAGGTGATCTGGGCGGTCACCACCCGGATGGACCCTGCACGCGACGTGGACATCATCGAACGGATGCTCACCGGAGCGTTGGATCCGGCCATCGAGCCGGGGAAGAAGGTGCACAACAGCCGGTTGCTGATCGACGCCACCCGGCCGTGGGAGTGGAAGGACAAGTTCCCGCCGCCGATCGGGCCGTCGCCCGAGATCAAGCGTCAGACGAGAGAGGACTGGGGCTGGATACTCAAGGGGTGACGCCGGCGAGGCGAGCCGTAGGATCACTCCCGTGAGACGACTCCGGCTCTCATTCGCCTCGGCGATCAACGAGCGCACCCGCCCGCTCATCGACGGCACCATCGAACCAGACGGCATCGAGTTGGTCCCGGTGGTGTCCGATCCCTCCGAGACCTTCTGGCGAATGCTCCGATTCCGGGACTTCGACATCTCCGAGATGTCCCTCTCCTCGTTCCTGATCGCCCGGGAGCGCGGGTTCGACGCTCTCGCCATCCCGGCATTCCCGTCGCGCCGGTTCATGCATCTCGAACTGGTCGCCCACGTGGATGCCGGTATCGAGACGCCGGGCGACATCGCCGGCAAGCGACTCGGCGTGGGGGAGTACCAGCAGACGGCGGCTCTGTGGACCAGAGGGATCCTCGAGCACGACTTTGGGGTGTCCCAGTACGACGTCGAGTGGTACATGGAGCGCACTCCTGCGCAGAGTCACGGTGCCGCCACCGGCTTCCAGCCCCCGGAGGGGATCTCGTTCCACCAGGTCCCGCCGGATAGGAGCCTGTCCACGATGCTCGCCGCCCACGAGATCGACGTGGCTCTCGTCAAGCGGGCGATGCGGAAGACCGCCGAAGCCGTGGTGGAGCGGTCGGCGAGGATGAAGGTCGGCCAGGTCGAGTTCGACCGGGTGACCCGCCCGGTGTTCACCGATCCGATCGCGGAGGGGAAGCGGTTCTTCACCGCGCACGGGTTCGTGCCGGTCAACCACACGTACGTGATTTCGGGGGATCTGCACCGGGAGTGGCCCTGGGTGGCCCTGAACGTCTACAAGGCGCTGCTCGCCGCCAAGCGGCACGCCGAGCGGCATCTGATGGCGAGTATCCCGCTGAGCCTCGTGTTCCGCGAGGAGTACCTGGCGCGGACCCGAGAGGCGCTCGGCGACGACCCGTTCCCCTACGGATTGGAGCCGAACCGCGCCGCGCTGCAGACGATCATCGACTATTCGAACGAACAGGGCCTCACCAGCGAGAAGGCCGATGTCGAGGATTTGTTCGTGCCCAGCGTCGTCGAGTGGGCGGAGATGGCCCAGGGCTGACCGCCCGGTGGAGGCTGGCGTTTCGTCGCACCAGGTTGGCGCAAATCATTCACCGGGACCAGTTGACCGCAAAAATACTTGCTGTCATACTTCGCCGGCGGTCCGGCAACGACCCGGCTCGGGTCCCGGGCCACCAACTGAGGGAGCCCAGAGAGGGAGCTGAGGCATGCGAGAAGTACGGAACAGGGGCCGGCTTTGGCGGGGGGTGTTCGCCGTACTCCTGGCGTTCAGCCTCGTAGCGGTCGCCTGCGGCGACGACGACACCAGCGGAAATGGCGGCGACGGCGATCCGTACGCCGCACCAGGGTCCGCGGCGGACGCCTTCGACATGTACAACGCCATGAGTGGTCAGGCGCGTACCGACGCCCTGATCGCGGCCGCGCAGGAGGAGGGTTCGCTCATCTTCTACACGGCCAGCTCTGGCATGGAGCCCGTGATCGAGGCCTTCGAGGACGAGTACGACATCAATGTCGAGCTGTTTCGTGGCAACGCGGACACAGTGCTGCTGCGGATCACACAGGAGTTCGAGGCCGGGTTCTACGGCGTGGACGTGTTCGACGACGCCGAGGCGTTCACGGTGGCCCGCCTGGGCATGACGTATGAGTACGTCAACCCGGCGCTGACGGACGCGATCCCGGGCTACGACCCGGCAACGCATGTCGCCGCGACCCGCCTGAGCGTCTACACGCAGGGCTGGAACACGGATCTCGTGGACGACTCCGAGGTGCCCGACGACATCGCAGGCTTCACCGACCCGGCGTGGTGTGGGCGCCTGTCGATGGACCCGCGCGACTGGGTCTGGTACATCGGCGTGCGCGACTACTACCTCGACCAGGGATGGACCGAGGAAGAGGTCGATGACATGTTTCGCACGCTGGCCGAGTGCTCGCGGTTCGACCGCGGACACACGACGCAGGCGCAGCTGCTGCTCGCCGGCGAGTTCGACGCTTCGCTGACCGTCTACACGCAGTCGGTGGATCGTGAGCTCGAGGACGACGCCGAGGCGCCGATCGCGTGGCGCAAGTCGGATGGCAGCTGGGTGAAGCCGCTCGTGTTCTTCCCGCAGGGCGCGTCCCTGATGAAGAACGCACCGCATCCTGCGGCGGCGATGCTGTTCGTGGACTTCCTGCTCACCGAGGGTCAGCAGATCCTCGCACTCAAGGACAAGACGCCGACTGCCATTGCGCAGGCTGGCGGTCCTCTCGAGGGGATTCCGAACGCAGACCTGCACCAGGTCGATTTCGACAAGTTCTACGACCGCGACACGTGGGCGACTCGATTCGACGAGCTGCTCACCGCGGGAGGCTGATCCGAAGCGAGTGAAGGGGCCCTCCCCCTGGCAACGGGGGAGGGCCCCTTCTATTCACCGAGTGGGAGGCAGTCTGTGACCGACGACCAACGCGCCACCTCTGTGGTGGACCGTGCCGGTCCGGACGGCAAGCCCGGTGGGCCGGGGCTCCTCCAGCGTTGGTTCACCCGGCTGCTGTCGGTCAAGTCGGTCACACTACTGATCGTCGTCATCGTGATCGGGTACCTCGCCCTGACCCCGATCCTCTACCTGCTGCACGGGGTGTTCTTCGAGGACGACGGGTTCACCTTCGATGCATTCACACGGGCCTATGAGTTCAGCGGCTTCGGGACCATGGTCAAGAACTCGCTCATCTACGCCGCCGGTGCGGCGTTCGTCTCGTTCGTGGTGGGCACGACGCTGGCGTACATCGCGGTGCGCACGAACGTCCCGTTCCGATCGCTGCTGATCGTCGCCGCCCTGGTACCCCTGATCATCCCAGGCCTGCTGTACACGATCTCCTGGATCATGCTCGGCAGCCAGAATGTCGGCTTCATCAACCAGATCTCCAAGGCGGTGATCGGCCGACCGATCGTGAACATCTTCAGTATGGCCGGGATGATCTGGGTCGAAGCGGCCCACACCGGCCCACTCGTGTTCCTGTTCATGGCTGCGGCGTTTCGCAGCATGGACCCGGCACTCGAGGAGTCCGCCCTCGTGTGCGGGGCGAGCCGGTGGACCATGCTGCGGCGGGTCACCCTCCCGCTGGTGCGTCCCGCGATCGGCGGCGGGATGCTGATCGTGGCCATCAAGGCACTCGAGGGGTTCGAGGTTCCGGCCCTGCTTGGGCTCCCCAACAAGATCTACGTCTTCACCAGCCGGATCTACTTCGAGGTGCAGAACTTCGACTTCGGCGCCGGCGGTGCCCTGTCGATCAACCTCCTGCTTCTCTCGGTGGTCGGTGTGTTCGCGGTGAACAGGCTCCGCGGCGGCGAGAAGGAGTTCGCCACCGTCACCGGCAAGGGCTTCCGCCCGCAACGCATCGACCTGGGTCGGTGGCGGTGGCCGATCGCCGTCGGCGTCGTGGTCTGGTTCATCATCACGGCCGTGTTGCCGTTCCTGGTGATGGTCTACACGTCGTTCCTGCCCTACTACCAGCGTTTCTCGTTCGGGGCGTTCAGCAAGTTCTCGCTCGACAACTACCGGGACCTGTTCGACAACGAGATCTTCCTGCAGTCGGTGAAGAATTCCCTCGTGCTGAGCATCGGCTCGGCAACGATCATCATGATCCTCGTCGGCCTGGCGGCGTGGCTCGTGGTTCGGAGCCGCCTCAAGGGCCGCAACATCCTCGATCAGCTGACGTTCCTGCCGCTGGTCGTCCCCGGGCTGGTCATGGGTGTAGCGCTGTCGTATGTGTACTTGCGCAACCCGCTTCCGTGGCAGATCTACGGGTCGATCTGGATCCTGATGATCTCGTATGTGACCCGGTTCATGCCGTACGGGATGCGATACGCCGTGCCTGCCCTCACCCAGATCTCGCCGGAGCTCGAGGAGGCCGCCCAGGTTGCGGGAGCGTCCTGGTGGCATTCGAACCGACGCATCGTGCTCCCCCTGATCATGCCGGGATTGCTCGCCGGGTGGATCTACATCGTCATCACGTCGATCCGTGAGCTGTCCAGCTCGCTGCTGTTGTACAGCCCGGGCAACGAGGTGCTGGCGATCGTGATCTGGCTGTTCAACGAGAAGGGCGAGTTGACGACGGTGTCGGCGATCGGGGTGCTGCTCGTGCTCACGCTCATCGTCATCGTCGCCGTCGCCTACAAGATGGGCAGCAGAATCGGACTGCAGGAGGAGTGAGCGTGAGGGTGAGTCCGGAATGCTGGTGATCGAGAACCTGGTCAAGGTCTTCGAAGGGGAACGCGCAAAGAGCATTCGCGCCCGCCGTGGCGAGGAGGGCGGCAGAGCCGCCCGATCGGTGCGCGCCGTCGATGACGTGAGCTTCACCGTGGAGGAGGGCGAGATGTTCACGCTCCTCGGCCCGTCGGGGTGCGGGAAGACCACCACGCTGAGGTCGATCGCCGGCCTGGAGCGCCCCGACTCCGGGAAGATCCAGGTGGCCGACCGCGTCCTGTTCTCGGGAGGCACGGGACAGAGCCGGGTGTTCCTGCCGCCGAACCAGAGGAACCTGGGCATGGTGTTCCAGTCGTACGCCATCTGGCCTCACATGAAGGTCTTCGACAACGTCGCATTCCCCCTCCAGGTGATGCCGCGCTCGGAGCGGCCGTCGCGCGAGGAGATCCGCTCCCGGGTGATGGAGATCCTCGAGCTCATGGAGCTCCAGGACCTGGCCCGGCGCCAGGCGACCAAGTTGTCGGGCGGGCAGCAGCAGCGGCTGGCCCTGGCCCGTGCCCTGGTGACGAAGCCGGCGCTCATCCTCCTCGACGAGCCGTTGTCCAACCTGGATGCCAAGCTCCGCGAGTCGCTCCGTTTCGAGTTGAAACGGTTCCAGCAGGAGCTGGGCATCACCAGCGTGTACGTCACCCACGACCAGGTCGAGGCCTTGGGCCTCTCCTCACGCATCGCCGTGATGCGCGAGGGGCAGATCATGCAGATCGGCCGCCCCCAGGACATCTATGAGAAGCCGGTGAACCGGTTCGTCGCCGACTTCATCGGGACCTCGAACTTCCTGTCCGGGTCGGTCAGTGCCGAGGAGGGCGCCCTGGTCGTCATCGACAGCGAGGTCGGCGAGTTGCGCGCCAATGCCCAACCCGGCCTCCGCGCCGGGGAGCAGGTGACGCTCGCCGTCCGGCCGGAGGGCATCGAGATGTCCACCGCGGCGCCGACGGGGAACGTCCCCAACGAGCTCCAAGGCGAGGTCATCACGAAGAGCTACCAGGGCGATGCCGTGGACCACGTGGTGCGCATCGGCACTCAGGAGCTGCGAGTGCGACTGCCGGTCCGGCTGGCGATCGA
>Ga0214472_10002014_pt1 | contig 22081 bp, 23 predicted proteins | sample RVTome_6_FD_207662 | JGI IMG/M metagenome (GOLD analysis project Ga0214472, IMG submission 207662) | Soil microbial communities from uranium-contaminated site in the Upper Colorado River Basin, Wyoming, United States - RVT140D175 | ecosystem: Environmental > Terrestrial > Soil > Contaminated >...
TGTTTACTTCAGGTGGGTTTCAGAGCGAGCCATCCCGTGTGATTGCTGGCTCTGAAGCTGGTCTATTACTTTCTCGAATGAAAGAGAGAAGCCAGAAAGGGACAAAATGCCCTCGGAAACCCTCCCAAGTACCCTCACGCTAGCGATTGAATCCGCATAGACACGTGCCAGCTCATCGAGCCACGCGGCTCCGTCCAATCGTCTTATCCATCATGCGACGGACTCTGTGAGCTAATAGAGAGGATGCATATGCCCGCACGATGGATAAGACCCTCTTCATTTACAATAATTTGTAGGTACAGCAAATCCGTCCGGAAAGGCTCAGATTTGCGGACGCTCATCCCTATGACCGGATTTTGCACGTACTCTCTATAAACCCCAAGTAAGGCGCCATGATGTCGTATCGTTTTTGAACCTGAGCGATTATGACAGCCCGATCTTTGGTGTTCATAAGCATAGCATGGGTCAGTAGCATCGAATTTGTCAATGTAAAAAGTCCAAGTTATTTTGGCTTGGAGACTAAGATGAACCGATACTTAATCGGATTGTGAAAAGTCGAGAGTTCATGAACCTCGACGAAGTAGGTTGCCTTGAGCCAATAAATCGTCGAGGTCGTTCCAAATTCACGTTGAAAGTCAAGTTGTCGCAGATCAAACTGGATCAGTGTCGTTTCGTTTTCAATCGACGAACCCACAAAGGCATCCTGATACATCTCCGTGACCACGGACTCAAACTGGATCTGCACTGTCACTGCCATCTGATCTCCTTCGCCACCCCAGATTTGCCACTCGATAGGTTGGCCAGATGATAGCGTGAAAGGCTTCTCAGCGACAAGCGGTCTCAGAAGACACATGAGACTTGAAGTCTGGAATGGTACGGATGACGGCTGGCTTCATGAGGCGCACAGTCCGGGTTAAAACACCGTGTGTAAAAGGTGGGACACACCCTCATATACCTTAGCATGAGATCGTACCAATTGGATGTTAGGTTATTTTCCTATTCACTTTCTGGTCTTGTCTGTGGTGCATCAAGGCATTGCGTTTCCAATCTTCTGGACGTTTCTTCCAAAAAAAGGGAATCGAATACGAAAGAGCGCATTGAGCTCCTCAATCGATTTATCGCTCACTTTGGCACTTTTAAGATCGATTGTCTCTTGGCTAATCGAGAGTTTATTGGAGGAGAGTGGTTTGGATATTTGACACATCATCATATACCATTCTACATTCGGATCAAACGAGATAGGAACATTTCACGAACCAATGGCAGTTTATCTCCAGAAAGTAACTTTTTTAGAAGCTTACCACTTTCAACATACTGCACTTTATGTAGCCCACGACTCATTTGTGGTCATCTACTTTGGGTTACCGGAATGCGTATACCTGATGCTGAATACGTTATCGTTGTTTCTGGCTTTCAATCTGATGAAGCCTTGGAAAAATACGAGAGAAGGTGGAAGAAACCACTGGTGCTGTCCAGTTTAGAGGCGGCGCAGTTGCGGCATCAGCCACAGGAGGCAGAGCGGCAGCGCCAGTAAGGCGAAGCCGTTAATCAGCAGGGCAGTGCTCACACTGGTCACGCCCGCCAGGTAGCCAATTTCCAGGTGCCCCAAAGGGGCCGCCCCGGTGCCGACAATCCACGAGCCGATGGCGCGTCCGCGCTGGGCATTGGGGACATGGGTTTGCAACAACAATTGGTGTAAGATGTCGGTGGCTGAGGCCATCACATTAATGCCAATGATGCACAACACCGCTAACCACCACTGGGTGACCTGGGACAGGCCTATTTGCCCCAGGCCAAATAGGGAGAGGACAATCAGCAGCAGGATGCCGTGAGACGATATCCGTCGAACGGCGGTGAGCCACAGTGCACCTAGAAGTCCCCCGACAAAGCGGAATGAGGTAATCACACCCAGGCCGGCAGCCCCGAGATGGAGGGTGTCTCTGGCCAGAACCGGCAAGAGGGTTTGATGTGAGAAGCCGATAATCTCGACGATGGCGGTAGAGATAATCAGACTCCGCAGGATCGGATTGGAGCGTAGTTCCCGTACGTAGGTGATGACATTTTGCCCTAGCGACTCCAGCGTTGCCGCAGCCGCTAGGCCGCGGCTGCGGAGTCGATAAAGCAACATGGTGCCAAATCCAAAGCAAAGACCGATGGCGAGAAACGCCGCACTCGCCCCCCCGCTCGCCAATGCCCAGCCGGCAATCAACGCGCCTAGGGCCCCGCCAAGACGCTGGGCAATGGCATTGAAGGCGAGGCCCCGTACGGCACCTTGGAGCCCGATCAGGTCGTAGACATAGGCTTGGCGCGCCGTGGTTTCAACGGCTCTGAGCACTCCCATGACGGCTGCGTAGGTCAACACATGCCCCACCTGGATAGAATCCCACCATGCCCCCCAGGCCATAGCCAGCGCGAAGATCCCCATGCCCATGGTGGACAGGCGCATCAGGGTACGCCTGTCCATGCGGTCGCTGATGGCCCCAGCTGCGAAACCCACTACTAAATTCGGAGCCATCTGAAGCGCAAACGCCACTCCGACCATAGCACTGGAGTCGGTCATGGCCAAGACGACCCATCCCAAAACAACCTGCTGCATGCCGAAGCTGAGCTGGCTCACCGCAGTGGACAACCACAGGGTGAGGGTAGCCGATTCTCGTGGAATCCAGCTGGGTTGACCGGTTGGGGAGGTGGGAGAAGGCATCATGTCATTTGCATCTTTCTATGCCAATCGTTTCGTCATACTATAGTGGGTTTGGTGGCGGTAGTCACGTGTGCCAACATTTTCGAATCTATCGCACAAACGCGGTATACTGCTCGCTACTGAGGCGGTTGCTAGATTTTCATCTACCCTCTGCCGCGTGTCAGCTCTGATGTGAAATGAAAGGGGTTGCGATGTACATTCTCATGGTTCGACTCAAAGTGGTGCAAGCTCACATCGACAATTTTATTGTGGCCTCAATCAAAGACGGTACCGGCTCCGTCTTGAACGAGCCCGGTTGCCGCCGGTTCGACATCATTCAGGACGAGACCGACCCCGCGCTCTTCGCCTTTAACGAGATCTATAACGACGAGGCGGCATTCGAGCACCACAAAACCACACCGCACTTCAAGGCCTGGGACGGCGCGGTGAAAAACATGTTGGACGGTGCGGTAGAAGTCTCGTTTTGTCGGCCGGTATACCCCCTGGGGAATGCCAATTGGGATGCCCATCGCCCGGGGGCGGTGGCAGACCCTGCGTTCGATCGTGGCTTGCATGTGATTCACGCCCCGCTGCCTATCAAGCCGGACAAAGTGGATGCTTTTATTGAAGCGGTCACCCTCGATGGACTGGGCTCGACCCACGAGGAGCCCGGCTGTTTGAGGTTTGATGTCTACCAGAATATCAACAAGCCTGACGAGCTGTACCTGTACGAGGTCTACGTCAACAAGACTGCCTTCGAGTATCACACTAAGACGCCGCACATTGCCAAGTGGCGCGAGACCGTGCAAGACTGGTACGCGGGCGAGCGCACGGGTGGCCGGCGGGGCCGCAACATTTGGCCACCCGACAACTGGGGATGGAGCTCGGGCAAGCCGGCGTGGTAGAACAGTCTCGTGGAAACGTTGAAACCCTCATGGGGGACCGTTGAGCATGGCAATGAGAGTGAGTATTGGTGTAGGTGGGGCAAATTCGGGACGCGATCACGATTTTGACGAACGGGTTGCATACGTGGTCGAAGCGGAGCGCTTAGGGGTAGACACGGTGTGGACGGCTGAGGCCTGGGGGCAGGATGCGGTCGCCCCGTTGGCCTTTCTGGCTGCCCGGACGGAGCGTATCCGGCTCGGCACGGGGATTATGCAAATCAGTGCGCGTGCGCCGGCGATGACCGCGATGACCGCACTGACCATGGCCGCCATCTCTAACAACCGATTCATTCTCGGTCTCGGCGTCAGCGGCCCCCAAGTGGTAGAGGGACTGCACAATCACCGCTATACGGGGCCACTTATCCGGCTGCAGGAAACGGTGGATATTGTCAAACTGGCGTTTGCGGGGGAGCGACTAAAGTACGACGGCAAGTATCACCAACTGCCCTTGCCCGGCGGCGAGGGCAAGGCACTGCGGTTGTCTCAGCCGGGCAACCCGAATATTCCCATCTATCTGGCAACGATCGGCCCCAAAGCGCTCGAATACACTGGAGAGGTCGCAGACGGTTGGCTCGGCACTTCCTTCACGCCCGAGCGTGCCGAGGCGCATCTGAGCTATCTGAGGACCGGGGTAGAACGGGCTGGGCGGCAACTTGCGGAGATTGATATTCAGGTCGGAGGGACGGTCGCCTTTGGGGATGATGTGAGCGCTCTGATTGCCGCGCGAAAGCCTGGAATCGCGTTTACCCTGGGGGCCATGGGATCGGCGAGGACAAACTTTTACAATGATGCTTTTCGGCGTGGAGGTTGGGAGGATATCTCTCGGGAGGTACAGCAGCTGTGGGTGGCTGGCAAGCGCCAGGAAGCGTGTGCGCGGGTGCCGGATACCCTGGTCATGCAGACGAATCTTCTAGGCGATGAGAACGCGGTGCGCGAGCGGATTCGGGCGTACAAGAACGCCGGCGTGACGACGTTGCGTCTCGCTCCTGAAGGCGATACGCTCGGCGAGCGGTTGGAAACCCTAGGGCGAGTTATGGACCTGGTTCGGGCGGTGGATGCGGAATAGGGAGTTGTAGGTTGGCGATCTCTTCACGAACAACTGAACCAAGAGAGCCATGATGGATATTTTGCTGACTAATGATGACAGCCATGCCTCGCCATTATTCCGCTTCGCCATCGACATTCTAAAGCCGCTAGGTCACGTGACGATTGTGGTGCCAAAAGAGGAACAGAGTTGGACCGGTAAGTCCATGTCTCGCTTTAAACCACTGATTCTCGACGAAATTCGTCTACAGGATGAGATGGCATATTGCCTCGACGGCACGCCGGCCGATTGCGCCAATGTCGGGGTGTACCACGCGTGTGAGCACCGTCCGGATCTGCTGGTCTCCGGGATTAATATCGGGGTCAATGCCGGGCTGAGCTTTTTCTTTTCCTCCGGTACGATTGGGGCATGTCTCGAAGCCAATATCGCTGGCATCCCCGCTGTTGCCCTATCGCAAAGACTTGAACGTGAGGTTTTCCGGGAGTGGACAGAGCGCCGCCAAATGCCGGAAGATGCGGTGGCTCGATTGCGTGGGCAAACCGTCACGCTGTTGGATCGCGTGTTGCACAAGCTGTTTGCGCGTGAGGATTTTTTCTCGCAGCCGGTGACGTGGAATGTCAACCTACCCTATACTGCTGCAACGAATTGGGAAATTGTGCCTACCGTTTTAGGCCACACCATGTACGGCTCTTGCTTCAACAAAGTCGGTGATCAGTTTCGGCACGGATTGGGAATGCCTGACCCGGATTCGCGAGAAAACGCCGACGACGAGGTCATCCAGCGGGGGCATGTGAGCGTCACTTGTATTGATATGCGCACATTCGCACAGACCGCCGTTCCTTTGTGACGATCGTAGTCCTGATTGTCCCTGGGCCTGGGCCACAGCGGCGATGCGACCGCTGTGGCGCATCGTGGCGTTAGGAGCGGGGGGTGAAGTCTGGTGGACGCTTTTCCAAAAACGCGGACACGGCTTCTCGGTGCTCCCAGCTCTGAAAACAACGCTCCAGCATAGCTTGCTCGCTCCGGTGCACAGCCGACAACTGCTGGGCCAGGGCATTGGCATCCAGCATTGTTTTGATGGCCAGCGCCGCCGTGCGGCTCTTGTCGGTAATATGGCGAGCCAGCTCTTTTGCTCTTGGCAAGAGCGCGTCGGGCTCGAACACATGCGTGACCAGCCCGGCGGCCAGCGCTTCGTCCGGCATGACGAGGCAACCGGTGAGACACCACTCTCTGGCTCGGCCCATACCCACGAGCTGCGGCAGCAATGCACTGCTGGTAAACTCGGGCACCAGACCCATGCGGATAAAGAAAAACCCGAACTTGGCGTCAGTGCTGCACACTCGGATATCCATGGGCAAAATCTGTGTGATGCCCACGCCAACGGCCGCGCCATTGACAGCTGCAAGGGTGGGTTTGCCGTGTCGTAACAAGTCGACGAATGCCAGTAGATCAACGCCGTTGTCATTAGGGGCCGCCGCTCCGGGGTTTGGCGAGTGTAGGCGCTGTTGAAACCCGCCAATGTCTGCGCCGGAGCAAAAAGCCCGACCCGTGCCGCTTATGACCACCGCACCGATTGCCTGATCCTCATTGCAGTCGGTCAGTGCCGCTGTCATTTCCGCCATCATTTGCGGTGTCCAAGCGTTTAGCTTTTCCGGCCGGTTCAGCATGATGAGGCCGAGATCGTCTTCTTTGGTCAAGGTAATCTGTTCAAAAGCCATATGGTCTGCACTCCCCGCTGATCAATTCGATTCATAACAAGATATAAAATGTTGTGACGGTATCATACGTTGATCTGTAGGTGGCGTCTATCATCTTTGGCTGGTATGATCTTCGCATGATGATTGAGATTAATGGTGTTATATACAGTGATGTCCATATAATTCTTTGTTTTTGTTTAAGATATTGTAACTATTCAGGCCCTAAAATAGTTGCAAAACAAGGTCCATTCAGTTTATGCTCCGTTCCATGAACTTGCAAATGCCCACCGATGAAGAAATCCATACGGCCTTCGAACAGGGCGAAGCGTCGGTCATGGCCCTATTCCATGATGTCGCTGCCCAAGTGACCGAGCTTGCCCAGCAACTGGCGAAACAAGGCGAGCTCCTGCAAGAGTTGCAAGCTCGTGTGGCCAAGAGCAGCCGCAACAGCAGTAAACCGCCCTCAAGTGATGGCTATCGCAAGGTGAACTTGGTGCAACACCGAGTGAGTGAAGCGACGGTGCTCAAAGCATCGGAGCAGTTGGAAAGATGTATTGAGCTGTCAACGGAAGCGGTGAAAGGGAGGTGGCGCGACGCTGAAGTTCTGCACGTGGAGGAGTCGGGGCTTCGGGTGACGGGGAAGTTGCACTGGCTGCATGTGGCCAGCACCGAGAGCCTCACCTCTGACGAGGTGCATGCGAAGCGTGGCCAAGAGGCGATGGATGACACGGGGATTCCAAAGCGGCAGTTGCCGCCACCGCGGCGCCAGCCATGAGCCTGTCGCCCTCGGAGCTTGAGGGTTTTGAGACGCGTTATGATGAAGTGGTGCAGCGGGGTTTTGCTGCCAACCCGGCTCTGGTGCCACCGATCGAAGGCGAGGTTTTGAGAGGATGCAACGGAGTCAAGTAACCCTGAGCCGTGACTGGCCCTAGAGGCTGGCAAGAGAGTCGCGGGCACAATATTCACTGAGCCCCATCTCTCTATGTCTGACCTCCGGGCCACACGATGTGTGTCGCGTTAGCCCTTGGCCCTTTCAATGTACTTGCCGTCACTGGTATCCACCGTAATCAGTTCGCCAATTTCAATGAACGGCGGCACCTGAAGGACCAGTCCGGTTTCCAATGTCGCCGGTTTATTATGTGAGGCTGCGGTGGCCCCTTTGAGACTTGGCTCGGTCTCCACTACCTTTAAATTCACCTTTGCCGGCATGTTGACTCCCATCGCCTCGCCCTGGTAAAACTCCACTCCGACTTTGGTATTCGACAACAAATATTGGACCATATCCCCCAACAGTTCATCGGACAGATTCACTTGCTCGTAGCTTTCGGTATTCATGAACACGTAGTCGGGGCCATCTTGATAGAGGTATTCAAACTCCTGGGTCTCTAGCACCACGCGCTCCACATTTTCCGTCGAGCGAAAGCGCTGCTCAAACGAACTGCCGCTGCGCAAATTGCGCAACCGGGTTTGCACCACGGCATTGCCTTTTCCCGGCGTCACGTGCCGGAACTCCATCACGCGGCAGGGCTCGCCGCTCACTTCAATGATATGCCCTTTGCGGATATTCGTCGCTTGCATCGCTTTTCATCCTCCAATCACAGTTCGTTATGGGAGCGCTAGGCGCTTCGCTTTTGCTCCAAGGCGTCAATCAGTGCTTGATAGGGATCGATAAATTTCTGCACCCCTTCATGTTGCAACTGCCAAGTCGCCTTTTCTAGATCAATACCCACTGCGGCCAGGGTATCGAGTTCTCGCCGCGCCACATCCATCCCGTCTTCAATGGTATTTTCCGCCAGGACACCGTGATCGGCAAAGGCCAAACTCGTCTCGTCGGGCATGGTGTTAACGGTGTGCGGACCAATCAGCGGCTCAATATAATAGACATCGCTAAGCGCGGGACTTTTGGTACTCGTGCTCGCCCACAGCAGCCGTTGAACCTGTGCCCTCTGCCCGGCTAGCGCCGTCCAACGCGCACTTGAGACCAGTGCTTTAAAATGCTGATAGGCGAGCTTGGCACTAGCCAGCGCCGCTTTGCCAAGCAGCCCAGCCGGGCGGGCATCATAGCCCACACTGCCCTCTGGACGGATGCGCTGGGTCAAGAGTTGATCGATTAAGACATCCACCCGGCTGAGAAAAAAACTCGCCACCGAGGCCACCTGCCCCAGGGGTTTGCCCTCCGCCACACGGCGCTCGAGGCCGGACATGTAGGCCTTGGCCACGGCATCGTAATCCGCCACGGCAAACAACAGGGTGACGTTGATGTTAATGCCTTCGTAGATCATCTCCTCAATCGCCGGCACGCCGGCCGGTGTGCCGGGAATTTTGACACACAGATTTGGGCGATTGACCGCCTGCCACAAACGGCGCGTTTCTTCCATCGTGCCGACGGTATCATAGGCCAACAACGGCGAGACTTCCAAGCTGACAAAGCCGTCCGCCGCGTCAGAGGCGTCGTACACCGGACGCAGCACATCACACGCCTCTTGCACGTCCGTCACCACCAGCGCCTCGTAGATGTCCTCGGCCCTGGCACCCGTGCCGGCGAGCTGGGCGATCTGCTCGTCATAGATCGCGCTGCCCGTGATCGCTTTGTGAAAAATCGCCGGGTTGGATGTCACACCCCGCAAATTCTGTGACGCAATACGCGACTTTAACTCGCCATTGCGGATCATATCGCGGGTCAAGTTATCCAGCCAATAGCTTTGACCGTATTTGCTCAGCTGTTGTAGTGCATTCATCAGGTATCTCCTAAGGGCGTCAAGTAAATTCTTATCTTGGGATATTCATATTCAATACAAGGCTGGAGAATTATAACACAGGACATGCCACCGAGATACGGTATACTGAGTCCGTGTCCATCGGTTTTCACCCCCGATCGCCTATCCTTGGACTTGGAGACGACCGCTTTGCCCCCTGCCGATCACCGCGCCACGCACCGGAGCCGCCTCGTCCATGACATGCCCTTTTTCTACGGCTGGGTCATTCTGGTGGCCGGTACCCTGGGTTTAGTCATGACCAGCCCTGGGCAGACCTATGCAATCTCCATCTTTATCGAACACTTCATTGGCGACCTCGGTCTGAGCCGTTCCTATGTGAGCACGTTGTACATGATCGGCACGGTCAGCGCCAGCTTTGCCATGCCGGTGGTCGGCCGCCAGATCGACCGGCACGGCTCGCGCACCATGATTGTCCTGATCTCGATTCTCTTTGGCCTCGCCTGTTTGTACATGGGTTTCGTGCGAAACGCGTTGATGCTCTGTTTGGGCTTTTTCGCCCTGCGCGCCCTGGGACAAGGCAGTTTGAGCCTGGTCAGCCGCATCGTCGTCAATCAATGGTGGGTGCGTCGGCGCGGTTTTGCCGTCGGCCTCGTGGGCATGAGTGATGCGCTCATCGGACGGGCCGGCTTTCCAGTCCTGATCAACGCTCTGATTCCCCTATACGGCTGGCGCGGTACCTATTCGATCTTAGGTCTACTGCTTTTGCTCGTCATGCTGCCCCTGGGGTGGCTGCTCGTGCGCAATCGTCCCGAGGACTATGGTCTGTGGCCAGACGGACAACCGCCAACCACGAGCCGCGACCACGAGCCAACCCCTCCATCGTGGCCAAAGTCGACATGCTTAGAAGCGCACTGGACCCTACAGGAAGTCCTGCGCCTGCCCGTCTTTTGGCTACTCTCGGCCGGCTTTGCCTCTATCAGCGCTTTGAACACGGGCCTCACCTTCCATATCGTCAGCATTTACGTGGACAACGGGCTCACCCCGACCATCGCCGCTTCCTCCTTTGTGCCGATCGCCATCACCTCGGCAATGGTACAACTGGGCAGTGGCATGCTGGTCGACCGCTTTCCAGCCCAGGTGCTGTTGGCCATCTCACTCTTCCTGCACGCGCTGTTGCTCACGATTGCGCCGTATCTGCATTCTATTGAAATGGCCCTCGGCTTTGGGATCATGATGGGTATGGCGAGTGGGTTGCAGCACACGATTGGCAACTCGATTTGGGCCATGTACTTCGGCCGACGGCATTTGGGCAGTATCACCGGCGCGACCACCACCATTTCGGTAGCCTCTTCAGCCATGGGCCCCATGCTGTTCGGTATCGCTAGAGATGTCTGGGGGAGCTATACCTTCGTCTTGCTGATCTCGGCCACGCTGCCGTTCGCCCTGGGCATTGCCATTTTATGCCTCGGCCAGCGGCCCCAGCGGCCCGACACCGCAGCTACCCTGGCAGCCTAGACTCAGCATCCGGCGGCACCGCGGTGAGAATCAACACGCTACCGATAGACACCACCACGGCAAAAAATAAAAACGCCCCGATATACGAATCGGTGTAGTCGAACACCGCACCGGCCATCACGGGTCCCACCGCCTGACCGCCAATTTGGACCGGCAAGGTCACACCTCGAATGGCCCCGAGATGGTGGCGACCGTAGTACTCGGCCCACGCCAAGCGCAGCAGTAGGTGCAGTCCGCCCACCCCAGTGCCCAAAAAACCTGCTGATATCACCCCATTCCATACCGAGGTGGAAAAAGCCGTACCGGCTGCGCCCATGGCGACAAACAACCCGGCCAAGGCGAGGGCGACGCGAATGGGAATATCCCGAGTGATACCGGACCACAGAAAACCGGTCGGCACCTGGGCAAAGGCAAAAATACTGGCCATTATCGCAGCTTGCGGCCCGGGCAAGCCAATGTGGATATAGTGCGACACGTGGTGCAAACTCACCCCTGCCTGGGCCATAAAGCCCACCGCCGAAAACCCCGCGAGCACCCAAAACGCGCGGGTTTGCAACGCTTGTTCCAAGGTGAATTGGGCCTCGGGTTTCGAGTACAGCTCGGTTTGCCCGGCGGGTACTTCCGTTGACGCGCCGCCGTTCGGCACCGGATCGATTTCAAGCCCCATGTCTTCGGGCCGCCGCACCATAAACAGCAACGCCGGCATAATGCCCGCCGCCAGCGTGTAGAGCCCCAGGGCAGTCCAGGCAACCTGCCAATTCGCCACCGAGATCATCCACTGAGCGAACACCGGCATGACCGACAGGCCAATGCCTTGCGACATCCCGAGGAGGGCGAGGACCAAGGCGCGGCGGCGCCTAAACCAATTGCTCAGCGCGGTGGACGTGGCCAGCTCTAACGGACTGGCAAACACCATACGGCCCGGCACGTACAGCGCGTAAAACCCCCACGCCTGCTGGATAATGGAGAGGCCAATAGCACAGACCCCGGCCACTGCAGAAGTGGCCCCGATGATCACCCCCGCACCGTATTTGTCCACCCAGCGGCCCACAAACGGCGAGATGAACACGGCACACACCCCACCCAGACTCACCGCCCCGGCAAACAGACCTCGCGACCATCCAAACGCCTCAGTCATCGGCACGACAAACACGGACAGCACCGCAACGGACATCAGAGGTCGGGACGTAAAACTCGTACTGACTACCACCGCAAAGACGACCCAGCCATAGTAAAACGGCAAGCGCTGAGCCCAGCCGGTACGTCGTGAGGTGTCCATTGATTTCCTTGCAATCCGATAGTGGCGTCGGCGGCAAACCCGCCGTATAGACAGGTTTGGCTCATAAGACCATCTCGCGATGCCTAACACTCTGTTCAAGAGCCGAAAGCCTTGGGTGAGTCTAGCGTGTATAGATGATTTATACAAAGGAGGAGGTAGAGCGGCACTGGTCAACGAGGAGATCGTCGCGATGCCGCCAACAGGGGAAGATCCGGGTTATGCCACCCTCACCCCGCCGCGACCATATCCAAAAAATATTGATGCACCCGTCGGTCAGTGGTGAGTTCAGGGTGGAAAGAAGCGACGACGACGTTGTCTTGCCGTGCCAACACCACGTCGTCTCGGCAGCTGGCGAGAGGGATGACCGAATCGCACCACGCCGCAATTTTAGGCGCTCGAATAAATACCATATTGATGGGGCCGGGCTCTAAGTCCGCCACCAGCGGCGTGCCCTCCCCAATGAAGCTGTCGATCTGGCGCCCATAGGCATTGCGCTCGGCCACAATGTCGATGAATCCCAGGGACTCTTGCGCCGGCTTACGGGTTTCTCGGGCCAGTAAAATCAGGCCCGCGCAAGTCCCGAAGATCGGCCGGCCCTGGGCGTGAAAACGCTCCAGGGCCGGCCGCATGGCGATCGGCGCCATGAGCTTGAGCAGCGTTGTGCTTTCGCCCCCGGGAATGATGAGGCCGTCCACGGCATCGAGTTCTCGCGGCATCTTCACGAGCTGCCACGAGACATCCAACTCGCTCAGGACGCGGCCGTGTGCCTCATAATCCCCTTGAAGCGCCAAAACCCCCACGTGCGGCATGGGCTACCATCCCCGAGTTTGCAGAAGTTCGCTTTCGTCCAGACGGGAAATATCGATACCCACCATCGCTTCACCGAGGTTTTCCGACACCCGCGCCAAGAGATCCGCATCCTCGTAGTGCGTCGCGGCTTGTACAATCGCCCGCGCCCGCTGCTCCGGATTGCCCGATTTGAAGACGCCCGAGCCGACGAAGACCGCTTCCGCACCAAGTTGCATCATCAAGGCTGCATCAGCCGGCGTGGCCACGCCGCCGGCGGCAAAATTCGGCACCGGCAATTTGCCGTCGCGCGCCACCATACGCACCAACTCAATCGGCGCCCCCAGCTCCTTGGCCTCGGCCATGAGCTCTTCCTGCCCCATCGTGGTCAAGCGCCGAATCGCACTCCGCACCGATCGCATATGGCGCACCGCTTCCACGATATTGCCTGAGCCGGCCTCGCCCTTGGTGCGGATCATCGCCGCGCCTTCGCCAATGCGCCGCAGCGCCTCGCCCAGATTGCGGCAACCGCAGACAAACGGGACTTTGAAGGCAAACTTGTCGATGTGATGGTGCTCATCCGCCGGGGTCAACACCTCGCTTTCATCGATGTAATCGACCCCTAGCGCCTCTAGAATCTGGGCCTCGACAAAGTGGCCGATACGCGCCTTGGCCATCACCGGAATTGACGAGGCTTTAATAATCTCTTTGATTTTGGTCGGATCCGCCATACGCGCAATGCCGCCCTGCGCCCGGATATCCGCCGGCACGCGTTCCAATGCCATCACTGCAGTGGCACCCGCGTCTTCAGCAATTTTAGCCTGATCCGCGGTGGTGACGTCCATAATCACGCCGCCCTTGAGCATCTCCGCCAGGCCGGTTTTCAGCATATAGGGGGTTTCGACGACTTCTGACATGTCCTCTCCTTAACATAAACATAGACACAGACATAAAATCTTCTGGCGCCTGCCAAACGTCATAAGGTGACAATATTCATAGGTTGCACTTCAATCATAGCAGAGCAGGTGGCCCCTGAAAAGAGCCATTTTTTATGCGTTTAGACAGGGCCAATCATTGACGCCCAACTTCACCTCTTACCGGCCCTCTTGCCGGCCGACGGCGAGCATGCGTTCGACCGCGCGCCGGGCGCGCACCGCCACTGCCTCATCGACTTCGACCTCGTACTGGCGCGTTTCGAGCGCTCGCAAAATCTTGGGCAAAGTGATCCGTTTCATATGCGGGCACAGATTGCACGGGCGCACGAAATCGATCTCGGGGAACTCCACCGCGACGTTATCGCTCATCGAACATTCGGTCACCATCACCACGTGCGACGGCCGCTTTTCCCCCAAATGGCGCACCATGCCCGCAGTCGAACCCACAAAGTCGGCTTCTTCCAAGACATCTTCCGGGCACTCCGGGTGGGCCAAGATGTAGATGCCGTCATGATCTTCGCGGTACATGCGGAGTTCATCGCCGGTAAAGCGCTCGTGGACTTCGCACGCCCCGGCCCACGGAATCACCTCGACATCGGTCTGGGTCGACACATAGTGCGACAAATACTGGTCCGGGATGAAAATGACGCGATTCACCCCCAGCGACTCCACCACGGCGACGGCATTGGCCGAGGTGCAGCAGATGTCCGACTCCGCCTTGACGGCAGCTGAGGTATTGACATAGGTCACCACCGGCACGCCAGGATAGCGCTGCCGCAAAGCCCGCACATCGGCGGCAGTAATGGATGACGCTAATGAGCAACCGGCCTGGTCATCGGGAATCAGCACGGTTTTCTCAGGACTCAGCAGTTTGGCGGTTTCGGCCATGAAGTGCACCCCGCACAGCACGATCATCTCCGCCTCGGTCTGCGCCCCTTGCTGGGCCAAACCCAGGGAGTCCCCAGTGATGTCCGCGACGCCGTGAAAAATTTCCGGGGTCTGGTAATTGTGCGCCAAAATCACCGCGTTATGACGCGCCTTGAGTTCGCGAATCGCGGCAATATAGGGCGCGTGTACAGCCCACTCGACTTCTGGAATGACATCTTCCACCCGGTGGTATAACGGGGCGAGTTCGGCTGCGAGTTCAGGGGTGTAGGCTTGCGGGGTTATCGTGGCCATATCGACCTCCTTATACTCTGAATGAGCATATCAATGCGTAAAAAAAACAAATACTCAAGATGAGCATATGAGAACCCCAAAAAGAGTGGGCCTGCTCCCCACCCCTTATGCTACATCTGAGTATATCATGTGTAAGTTAAGATACGTCACGCCACGAACAATGTCAACCCCGAATGGACACGCCCGGTAAGCCGATCCCTGGCGCCGCCCGCTCGCGCAAGACATCGCGCCGAAAACGGAACAGTTCGGCCGGCCGGCCGCCCGTGCTGAGATCGTATTGGCCAGTGCCTTCGACGAGCCCGCCGCGTTCGAGCAACCGGCGGAAATTCTGCTTGTGCAACGGCTTGCCGGCCAACGACTCCACCACCCGCTGCAACTGCCACAGGGTAAATACTGAAGGCAACAGCTCAAACACCACCGGGCGATATTTGATCTTGCCGCGCAGCCGGCCCAGTGCGGTGGCGAGAATGCGGCGGTGATCGAGCGCCATCGGGCGCCCAAAATGCGCCGATGGCGGGCCGGGCCGGGCCGAGTGCGGCATTTGGTAGGGCTCGTTGACCAAACCAGCTTCGTAGAGCAACTCATAGCGATCCAGGACCCGATCTGGGTCCCAGGGGGCGCCACTCAGTCCAAACGTGATCTCGATACGCTCCCGGCGCGACTGCCGCTCCACCGGCTCAGCCGCTGTCACCCTCCAAGCCTCGAGTGCCGGCCGAATGGCTTCCTCAATCAGAGGAGGACGGCCACCGCGCCAATCTTCCCAGGGAAAAGCGCCGTACCAATCGCGCCACTGGACGTCACGGGTTTTGACAATATCGCGTTCGCGCACCAAAGCCAGGTAGGCCACCGAGATAATCCAGGGGGCACCGGCCTCCGTCTGTGCCGTGCGAAAGCGGTCGCCAAAAGTGTAGAGCTGCTCGACATACCCCAGTTGCAGGCCGGTTTGCTGCTCGACCCAACTGCGCAAACCCCGCTCCAGGGTGTGATGTCGTTCGGGTTCTAACGGGCCGAATGGCAAGGCGTCGGCCTCATCGCCATTGGCTGTCAACGGCTCGATCGTGTCGAGGGCAGCAAAATGCTGGGCCGTCCGCTTCACCGTCAGAATCCGAGGGATCTCGGAGGTGACGGCAACGATGACGGCATTCAAGCCAATCGTAATGGCTGTGCTCGGTTGTAGATCTGTAACTGGCTGCAACGTCGTTTCATCCTTTGCGATACGATCCTGCCGACCTGCAGTCCCAATACCTAGGCGCCACGTACAACGCCGGTGCTCTCCCCTGCAGATATACCACAATCGGCACAAAGATGCATCTGCGGTCCAGGTCTCTTGCTTGGTGAATTGGCGGGGGCGGATTGGCGGGGCATTTTCGCCACTGAGCTGCTATATTCTTTAGGCTTCGCGTATGGTGCAGACGGAGGAGGCCTTACCATGCAGCCCAACCACCTTGAGCAGCTCACCCAGGCCGTGCAACACGCTGTGGCACAAACGGACTTTTCTGGGGTGCTCTCCATTAAAGTCGATGGCGCCATTGTCTTTGAACAGGCCTATGGCTTCGCAGATCGCAGCCATCGCGTCCGCAATACCCTCAAGACGCGATTTGGCCTTGCCTCGGGCGCGAAATTCTTGACTGCCCTCGGCATCGGCCGTCTCATCGACGCCGGTCGGGTGTCTTTATCCACACACTTAGCTAAGTGTGTGAACATCGATCTTCCGTATCTTTCCCAGGCAGTGACCCTAGGTCAGCTTTTGACCCATACCTCGGGTGTCTATGACTACTTGGATGAAGAGGTGGTGAGCGATATCGACCAGCTTGTCTTGCCCGTCCCCTGCTACCAATTGCGCCGTCTCACCGACTACCTCCCCTTATTGCGCCAGGGTCCGATGAAGTTTCCGCCGGGCGAGCGCTTTTCCTATTCCAATAGCGGCTATATTCTGTTGGGGCTCGTCATTGAAGCGCTCTCCGGGCAGGCCTATGCCGACTTCATCCAGCGTGAGATTCTGGATCGGTGCGGCATGAGCGATTCGGGGTATTTTCCCATGGATCAACTCCCCGAGCGGACTGCCACCGGGTATATCGACAATCGCGAGGGGTGGCGCAGCAATATCTATCATCTACCGATTGTAGGGGGCTCTGACGGCGGCGGGTATGCCACCGTGGGGGACATTCACAAGTTGTGGGAGGCCTTTTTTGCCGACCGCATCATCTCGCGCGAGCTGCGGCACACCTTTCTCGCCCCCGCCGTCAGCGCCGCCAGCCAAGGGGCCTACGACTTCTACGGGCACGGCATTTGGATGCATCACGAGCCCGATTCGATTCCTGCCTACTACATTGTCGGCAATGATCCAGGCGTGTCATTCATCTCCAAATGGACCCACGCCGGTGAGCGAATGGTCACCGGCATCTCCAACACCACGCATGGCGCCTGGCCAGTTCGCAGAGCCATCGAGCCGTTTTTGTGGTAACCTTGCCCCTATCAACCCTATGTTAGTGACGCTTCCGAGACACAGGAGACCCCCCCATATGATCACCACATTTGATAGCTCATACGCCGGTCACATCGATATGGACAACGTCGGTTATGCGGGCACCCCGGTCAACGATCGCTGGTTCTCGAACGAGCAGCTCGCCACCGTGTACCCCAAGGCCGAGGCCATTGCCAAGTCGATGGACCGCCTGGGATACGATACGTTTTGGATGGCCGAGCACCACTTTCAGCCCGAGGGCTATGAGTGCATTCCGAACGTCATGATGTTGTCGCTGCATTTGGCCCACTTGACCAAGCGTCTGCGCTTTGGCTGTGGCTTTAACATTGCCCCTATGTGGCACCCCCTACGCATGGCCGAGGATTTTGCCACCCTGGATATCCTCACTGGCGGGCGGGCGATTTTTGGGGTGGGGCGCGGCTACCACACCCGCGAAGTCGAAACGTTCGGCTCGCCCCTGCTCGATCAACCGGCCAACCGGGAGCTGTTCGAAGAGCAAGTCGAGGTGGCCCTCAAAGCCCTGCGCGAGGAAAAATTCTCACACCACGGCAAACATTATAATATCCCACCGGACGTTCCCTACCGGGGCTATCAGTTGCAAGAGCTGAGTGTCGTGCCGCGGCCCACCCACCCGTTTGAGTGTTGGCAGCCGATTCAGAGCGCCTCCCAACGCGCCTTGGATTTCATGATCAAAAATGGCATCAAGGGGGTGATCGGTGGCGGCTCGGCCGAAGGTGGCGCCGTCCACAATGTGGTCGAAGCCTGGCAAAAGACGAGCGCACAGTTCGGCCAGGAGTTAGAACTCGGGGCTGGCTTGGCGTTCGGCTACCAGTTCTATATCTCCAGTTCCCGCGAACAAGGGATGCAAGAAGCGGGTAAATTCTACGAAGAAAATCTGAAGATTTTTGGTCCGTTGCGTCTCGTGCGGGCGCTGACAGATCAGCAAATCGAAGCGATGGCAGACCCCAAAAAAGCCCCCACCGCCGGGTTGCCGACCATTGAACAGGCGGTGAAGGCAGGTGGCGTCCTGTGTGGCACCCCCGAACAGATCATCGAGGATCTCAAAGCTGTGGAGGCCCGCTACCCCGGCATGGATCGCATCATCACCACCCTGCCGGTGGGCACGCCGCAAGCGGTCATCCTGGAGCAACTCGAACGCTTTGCCACCGAAGTGATGCCCGCGTTTGAGGGACGTAAGGCCGAGGCGGCGGTGGCAGACTGATCGCGACTTGCCAAAACGGACGCTGAGGGGTGCCATTTCGTTACCATTTAAGGCAACGCAACAGATGACGAAGCGCTCGGTCAACCAGTTACGCCATTATTTAGCGCATCCCTGGCGTTTTCAACGGCGGATTGTCCATCACGATACCGGCCAAGTTGCCAGTATCATTGGCACCGTCTCATGGCAAAATGTCTCCGAGCCAGATGCGGTGCCGATGCTTTTGTATCGTGAATGTGGGGTGATGCAGCTGGCAAACTACATGGGAAACGCCACCCAGACTTACTACTATAAGTTTCCACATGATACAGTTGCAGAGGTCTCTTTCAGTGACGGGCGCTTTTTTTTCACCTTAGACCTCACCACGAGCTATTGCGACATACGACACGTATGCGGAGAAGATACGTATAACGGTGTATATGATGCCATTTCAGCAACTACCTACCAGCAGATCTGGCGTGTCATCGGACCGCGTAAAGACTATACCAGTCATACGACATGTTCCCGTTAGTGTAGCGAGACTTGCCCATGCATGAAGCCTCTCTGAGAAACGGCCTTCAGACCAGCCTCTTGGCGCAGAACCTCATCTTCTATGACGTCACAGATTCCACCAACACCCAGGCCAAAAAGAGGCTCAAGGGCCGCCCGCTTCCCGAGGGAACGGTGTTGGTGGCTGCCAGACAAACGGCAGGACGTGGCACCGGCGGTCATCGCTGGGAATCGAGCACTCCCGAGAGTTTGCTCTTTTCTCTCATCTTGCAGTCGCCCTTACGGCTGCAACCGCTATCCTTTGTACCCGCCATTGCCCTCGCTCGCACCCTGCGTGAGCACTACGACATTGATGCCCATCTGAAATGGCCCAACGATGTGATGGTCGGGGATCGCAAGCTGGCCGGCATCTTGTGCGAAGGCGTCAGCCAACCCAGTCTTCAGACGGCCTGGGTGGTGGGGGTGGGGGTGAACGTGAATCAACACGTCTTTCCGGAACCCATCCGCGGTATTGCCGTCTCGATGCACCACATCACAGGTAGAACTTACGCCATTGAACACGTATTTCAGGATTACATGCTTGAGATGGAACAGCTTTATTACCACTCGCCAGAAGACGTGATCGATACCTGGCTGGGATACACGCGAATGATTGGGCAAACCATTCGCGCGACCCAGCATAATCAAGAAGTCATCGTCAAGGTGGTCGGTATTTCCCCGGCGGGCTATTTGCAGGTCGAGCATGCAGATGGACAGGGCGAGACCTGGATGTCGGCGACCTCTCTGGATATTGACAGGGGCTATTCAATCCACCAACACCCCTTGACTCCCGGCGCCGCGCCGGGGTAAAAAGAGGGGTGAGGTACGCACTCAGCTCGCCGGCACCACCCGCTGCAGAAACTCGATGACCGAGGTGGCAAAAATATCGTTGCGATCACCCGCCACCATATGGGCCGCATTGCCAACGTTGACATACTCGGCATGGGGACACTGCTCTAAAAAACGCTGAGCCCCCGCCTCGCTCAACACGTCAGATAGACCGCCGCGCACGAGCAGCGTCGGCAAGTCGAGATGATTGGCACTCTCGTGCAGGCGCGCCCGGTAGCCGGTCTCATGTTCATCTGCCCGTCCAAAGCGGCGTGCCGGGTCCCAGTGCCAGTGGTACTTGCCGTCGGCGCCGAGCCGGACATTCTTGGCCAGACCGTCTAATTTCCGTGGACGTGGCCGGTGCGGCAAATAGTTGGCAATGGCCTTAGCGACTTCCTCAAGGGTGTCAAAACCCTCTGGTTTCTGCCCCATGAACTCTCGAATACGACGCGTGCCTTCGGGCTCAATGTGCGGTGCCATGTCGACGAGCACGAGGGCAGAGGCCTCCAGATGCTTCTCGCCGATGGCGACGAGGCTCACTCCGCCGCCCATCGAGGCCCCGACCAAGATCGGTTTATGACCCCCAAGTGCTTCTACCACCGCGACTAAATCGCCGACCATCTGGTCGTGGCCATACGCATCGGGTGGCGCCCAAGCCGAATCCCCATGGCCGCGGGCGTCAAACGCCACTGCATGGTAACCGGCCTCTCCCAACGTCTCGCCCGCCCCTTTCCAGGCGTGCCGCGTCTGGCCCCCGCCATGTTGTAACACGACGAGCGGCCCATTCGGGTCGCCCCAGATGTCTCCGGCAATCGTTATCCCCCCTGCTCCTGTCCACGTGTGCATCGGGGTCGGTGTGCCCGGCAGTCGCTCTCCTGCGCTCATGTGTGCTCCCTCTCATCCCGGCGATATCAGTATTGTGATTGCCGCACCGTCAGTACCTACATCATCATATCGTCATCAGCGATTTTTAGCGCATTTTCCCCCCGGCGTCTACCCCTAACGTACATCTGGGCCAAAGCCGGGGGAACTTTCAGGACACACGTGAGTGAGAAGCTATTTGAGCCGACCTTAGGGCTCGGTATTCGGGAGAATGAGCCAATTGACCGCCTGCTCTAGAGGCGTTCCATCGTCGAGGTTGAGAACGACCTGCAACGTATGCGAGCCTACACCGATTGCGGCAGCACTCCGGTTCGGGCACCGGAAGGTCTGCCCGCCTTCGGTCACGGTTCCCGTCCCATTAAGAAAGCACAACCCATAATCGGCGGAGACATCAACCCCATCTAAAAAGGCCATGGCACCGGCGATGGTGCGCTCCGGCGGCAGGTTGACGAACAACACGATATCCATTACTTGCGTTAGTGCGAAGATGCCGGACGGGGGCGAAATCAGCATCGGCGGCAATGCAAAATCGATGGTCAAGAGCGGCCGCACAGCCGGGTTGACATTGTCCCGAGAGTCAAATCGCATGGCCTGCGACATCGCCTCGTTCTCCTGGAGAATCAACCATCCGTTATTCGACGCCGGATCGTCTACCCACCCCTGCACATCCGCTACCATTTCCAGCGTGCTCGCGATCCCCTGTGGCCCATTGCCTGTCACTGCCAGGCTCGCACTGGGTTGCGGATTAAAATCCCCACCCGGATTGGTCCAAAACGCGGTATCAAAATGGGTGTGGATCCACGTTGCATCCCCAGGTGTGGGTGCCGCGCCAAGGGCTTCGCCCATACCGCCACCCACGGAGAGCCCTTCACCCCAGGGCGCCAGCACCGGATGTAGCGTGACCGTGCCGGTACGGGGTGTCGGGGTTGAGGCATTCAGGCTCAGTGCGACACTATTAATGATCGAGCCCGGTGGAATGTGGCTGGCCACATCAAACATAACCAGCCCCCGCATGAGGAGCCGGCCGCCCCCATCGCCATTGCGACCGGCAAAAAGATGTTGGCCCGCGCCATTGCTCAGAGCACCTGTGATATCTTCATATAACGTGTTATCTTGTGATGTTTCCAGCGTTAGCATCACAGCTCCAGCCTGGCCTACCAGACCTAGAGCCACGACCCCACAAGCGAGTAAAAAACGGCACAACCCATCAGCATATGATCTCACAATACGCTCCTTTGACTACTCCGCACGCATAAATGCGTGGGATTCTGGGATCAAACAGCCATTGCGAGCCGAAGCCCGTCTGACATGACCTACCCCATTCGGGCCAGTTCCGGCCCTACATGTTGGCTCCGGGTTTTT
>Ga0214472_10002016_pt1 | contig 22069 bp, 24 predicted proteins | sample RVTome_6_FD_207662 | JGI IMG/M metagenome (GOLD analysis project Ga0214472, IMG submission 207662) | Soil microbial communities from uranium-contaminated site in the Upper Colorado River Basin, Wyoming, United States - RVT140D175 | ecosystem: Environmental > Terrestrial > Soil > Contaminated >...
AGTTGTCATTACCGGTCTGGGCATCATTTCCCCGGTCGGCAACACCGTTCCGGAGGCCTGGGACAACATCGTCAATGGCCGCTCCGGAATCGGTGCCATCACGCGTTTCGATACCTCTTCCTTTCCGGTGAAGATCGCCGGCGAGGTGAGGGGGCTTGATCTCGGCGCCTACCTCTCCCCCAAGGAGGCGCGCCGCATGGACGTGTTCATCCACTACGGCATGGCGGCCGGCATCCAGGCCATCAAGGATTCCGGACTGGAAGTGAATGCGGCCAACGCCGAGCGGATCGGCGTGAACATCGGGTCGGGCATCGGCGGTCTGCCGATGATCGAGGCGACGCACGACGAATACCTGAAGGGCGGTCATCGCAAGATCTCGCCGTTCTTCATTCCCGGCACCATCATCAACATGATCGCCGGCAACCTGTCGATCATGTTCGGCCTGAAGGGGCCGTGCCTGGCGATGGTCACCGCGTGCACCACCGCGACGCACTGCATCGGCGAGGCGGCACGCCTCATCAAGTACGGCGATGTCGACGTGATGGTGGCGGGGGGCGCCGAATCCACCGTCACGCCGCTCGCCGTGGGCGGCTTCGCCTCGGCGCGCGCGTTGTCGACGCGCAACGACGATCCGGCCACCGCCAGCCGTCCGTGGGACAAGGGGCGCGACGGTTTCGTGCTGGGCGAGGGTGCCGGCGTGCTGGTGCTCGAAGAGTACGAACACGCCAAGGCGCGCGGGGCCCGCATCTACGCCGAGGTGGTCGGCTACGGGATGAGCGGCGACGCCTATCACATGACCGCGCCGTGCGAAGACGGCGAGGGTGCGGCGCGCTGCATGACCAATGCGCTGCGCGACGCGGGCATGTCGGTCGACGAGGTGGACTACATCAACGCCCACGGCACGTCGACGCCGCTCGGAGATCTGGCCGAGACCACGGCGGTCAAGCGCTGCTTCGGCGAGCACGCGAAGTCGATCGCGGTGAACTCGACCAAGTCCATGACGGGCCACCTGCTCGGTGCCGCCGGTGGGGTGGAGGCGGTGTTCTCGACGCTGGCCGTGCATCACCAGATCGCGCCGCCGACCATCAACATCTTCGAGCAGGACGAGCAGTGCGATCTCGATTACGTGGCGAACAAGGCTCGTCCGATGGAGATCCGCGCCGCGTTGTCCAATTCGTTCGGTTTCGGCGGTACCAACGGCACGCTGGCGTTCCGCCGCGTGTGAGCGGACGGCGGGTAGGGCCTCATGCGCTATCCGCTGATCCTGACCCTGCGCTCCTCCCGGTGGGCGCTTCTTCTGATCGCCGCGCTCCATCTGGTCGCGGCGATTGCGTTCGTGCTGGCGTCGCTCGAGCCCGCATTGCGCGGGCTGGCATTGCTTGTTCTCGGCGTGTCGCTGTGGCGGGCCGTACAGAACGAGCGGAACAAGGCGGGGCGGGTACTGGTTCTCGAGGACTGCGGCCTTCTGGGCTTCGGCGCGCCGGGCGATGAAGGGGCGGGCCGCCCGCTGCCGGGCTGTGCCGATTTCGGCTGGGCGATCTGGCTGCAATGGCAGGACGCCGCCGCGAGCCCGGCCGCCCGCATGCTGCCCGCATCGCTTATGCTGCTCCCCGACAATGTCCCGTCCGCCACCTGGCGCGCCGTGCGTGCCTGGTTGCGACACAAGGCGACAGCGGCGTCGATCGCGCCCGCCAGGGGTCGGGAAGGCCCCTAGCGGGGCGGCAGCCCCCGTGTCGTGCCGGGCGGAAGAGGGGGCTCTCCTCGCAGCGGTGCCGCGGCCCCTCATGCGGGCCCGCGCGCCTCCACCGCCATTCGGCGCCGTGCGCCGCGCCTACTGCGCCCTTCGTGGCGTCGGCGCTGCGCGGGGCTTCGGCGGGCGCAACACGGTATCGCGCGCGACGGGCAGCGTTTCCGGGTAGTCGCGCGAGAAATGGAGTCCGCGGCTTTCCTTCCGGCGCAGCGCGCAGCGCACGATCAGGTCGGCCGTCACCACCAGGTTGCGCAGTTCGATGAGATCGTTGCTCACCCGGAAATGCGAGTAGAACTCGTGGATCTCGCGCTCGAGCAGGCGGATGCGGTGCTGGGCGCGCTGCAGCCGCTTGGTGGTGCGCACGATGCCCACGTAGTCCCACATGAAGCGGCGCAGCTCGGCCCAGTTGTGGGAAATCACCACCTCCTCGTCGGCATCCGTCACGCGGCTCTCGTCCCAGTCGGGCAGCGCCGGCAGCGGGTCGCGCGGGCGCGCCAGGATATCGCGCGCGGCCGCCTCGCCGAACACCAGGCACTCCAGCAGCGAGTTGCTGGCAAGCCGGTTGGCCCCGTGCAGACCGGTGCACGCCGATTCGCCAACCGAGTAGAGGCCGGCCACATCGGTGCGTGCGGCCAGATCGGTGACGATGCCGCCGCAGGTGTAATGGGCCGCCGGCACGACCGGGATGCCTTCCCGCGTGATGTCGATGCCCAGTTCCAGGCAACGCGCATGGATGTTGGGAAAGTGCCCGCGCAGCCAGTCGGCCGGCTTGTGGCTGATGTCGAGGAACACGCAGTCGAGGCCGCGCTTCTTCATCTCGAAGTCGATGGCGCGGGCGACCACGTCGCGCGGCGCGAGCTCCTCGCGCGCATCGTGTTCGGGCATGAAGCGGGTGCCGTCGGGCAGGCGCAGCAGGCCGCCCTCGCCGCGCACCGCCTCGGAGATGAGGAAGGACTTCGCCTGCGGGTGGTACAGGCAGGTCGGGTGGAACTGGATGAATTCCATGTTGGCGACCCGGCAGCCGGCCCGCCACGCCATTGCGATGCCGTCGCCGGTCGCCACATCCGGATTGGTCGTGTACAGGTAGGCCTTGCCCGCGCCGCCGGTGGCCAGCACGGTGCTGCGCGCACCGATGGTGACGACGTGATTACGTGCGATATCGAATACGTAGGCGCCGAGACAGCCCGCGCCCGGGCGCCCGACCTTCTCGCCCAGCACGAGGTCGACCGCAATGTGCTGCTCCAGGATGTCGATGTTGGGGTGCGCGGCGACCTGTTCGGTGAGGGTGGCCTGCACCGCGGCGCCAGTCGCATCGGCGGCATGGATGATGCGCCGGTGCGAATGGCCCCCTTCGCGGGTCAGGTGATAGCCGAGCTCGGAGCGATCCTCGCGAGTGAAGGGCACGCCGCGCTCGATCAGCCATTCGATCGCGGCTTTCCCGTGCTCCACCACGAAGCGGGTGGCGCGCGCGTCGCACAACCCGGCACCCGCGGTGAAGGTGTCCTGGATATGGGCCTCGATGCTGTCCGAGGTGTCGAGCACGGCGGCGATCCCGCCTTGTGCCCAGGCGCTCGCACTATCGGCCAGTGTACGTTTGGTCACGAGCGCCACGCGCAACTGATCCGCGAGGCGCAGGGCGAGCGATTGGCCGGCGGTGCCGCTGCCGAGAATGAGGACGTCGTATTGTTTTGACAAGGTCTGGTCGCCGGGGGGTGAAACGCGCGCAGGAATATAGCACGCGCCGCGCCCCGTATCGGCATCGGGCGGCCCAATCTCGTGACCGGTGCCGTGCAAGACCATTCCGGCGTATGAACTATTTGAGGACGGTCGTGTCTCTTGCAGTAGTTCCGGCTTTGCCGTACCCATGGGGGATCGCTATACTGGCGCGGATTTTGCCCAACCGAGAGACACGACCCGCTCATGAGCGATCGCGAGATAGACCAGCAGCTTGTCGAGCGCGTGCAGCGCGGGGACAAGCAAGCCTTCGGCTTGCTTGTATCCAAGTACCAGCGCAAGTTGCACCGGCTGCTGTCCCGCCTGATCCGCGATTCGGCCGAAGTGGAGGATGTCGCACAGGAAACCTTCATCAAAGCGTATCGTGCATTGGGCTCATTCCGCGGCGACAGCGCGTTCTACACGTGGCTTTATCGCATCGGAATCAATACCGCGAAAAATTACCTGGTTTCACAGGGACGGCGCGCCCCGACATCGACCGGCTTCGACTCGGAAGAGGCGGAGACCTTCGAGGAAGGCGATCAGCTGCGCGACATCAACACGCCCGAGCGGCTGATGATGACGCGCCAGATCGGCGAGACCGTGGACGAGGCGATGGCGGCACTACCGGAGGAGTTGCGGACGGCGATCATGCTCCGGGAGCTGGAAGGGCTCAGTTATGAAGAGATCGCCAACATCATGGACTGTCCCATTGGGACGGTGCGATCCCGGATCTTCCGGGCGCGCGAGGCAATTGCGGAAAGACTGCGGCCGTTGCTGGATACGGCTCCCGATAAACGTTGGTAGGTGGCATTCATGAACGACAAATTGTCGGCTTTGCTGGATGGCGATCTCGATGAGCAGTCGATTCGCCCGGTACTGGATTCGGTTCATCGCGATCCGTCCCTGCGCACTGACTGGGATGCGTACTGCATCATCGGCGACGTCCTGCGCGGCGACCGGTACGGCTCTCCGGATCTGGTGACACGGGTGATGACGGAGATTGACGCCGAGCCGACCTTGCTTGCGCCGCCCCGGCGCGCCGCCAACGCCGGGCCATGGCGCGCGCTGCTGCCGCTGGCCGCCTCGGTGATGGGGGTGGTGGCGGTCGCCTGGGTGGCGCAAACCCTGTATAGCCAGCCGGGCGAGGCGCCGCAAGCGACAGCCGGGGTGGAACGGGTGCGCGTTGCGGAGAGCGTGCCCGGGCCCATACGGCCGGTTACGAGCGCGGTGGAGGACCCGCACCGCGAGTATGTCTTTGCGCACCAGTCGATGACTGCCGGCGGGCCGATTCCGGGTGCGGTGCAGTATGTGCGGTCGGTTTCCGTCGTGGGCCAGGACGGCAGCCGATGAAGCGTTTCGCCGCTGTCCTGGGCCTGTGCGCGTTTCTCGTTCAATCGCAGGCCCTGGCCGAGGCGCCGGGTGATCCGCTCTCCTGGCTGGGCCGCATCGCGGCCGCCGGGCAGCGCCTCAACTACACCGGCACCTTCATCTACCAGTCGGGCCGCCACTTCGAGACCTCGCGCATTACCCACGTGGCTGGCGCGAGCGGGGAATACGAGCGGCTCGAGGTGCTCGACGGCAGTCCGCGCGAAGTCATTCGCAGCAATACCGAGGTGCGCTGCGTCCTGCCCGAACAGAAGACCGTTATCATCGACCGTCCGAGCGGGCGGCGCATCTTCCCGGCGCGTCTGCCGGCCTCCTTCGCGGGCCTCACGGAGAGTTATCGCATCCGCAAGGGCGCGGTGAGCCGCGTGGCCGGACTCGAGACGCAGCTCATCGTGCTCGAGCCGAAGGACGATCTTCGCTACGGCCACCTGCTGTGGGCGGAACTGGAGTCCGGGCTGCTGCTCAAGGCGCGCATGGTGGACGAGCGCGGCGAGATCATCGAGCAATTCACCTTCAGCGACGTCAAGATCGGCGGCGTGATCGCTGCGGAAGCACTCAAGCAGCGTTTTGCCAGCGACGGCGACTGGCGCGTCATCAATGCGCACGGCATCGAGGTGGATCGCGACCACAGCGGCTGGGTGATGAATGCGTCGCTGCCCGGTTTCACGCTCGGCTCCATCGTCCGTCGCCCGCTCGGACGCGATCGCGGCGAGGCGCTGCACATGGTCTACAGCGACGGCATCGCCGCCATCTCCGTGTTCATCGAGCCGATGGGCTCGGACAGTGCGCGCGCCAGCCTGGGGCCGCTCGCGACCGGCTCCATCAACATCTACAAGCGGCGCATCGACGGCCATCTGGTGACGGCGTTGGGCGAGGTTCCGCTGCGCGCGGTGCAGCGCCTGGGCGACGGTATCGCCCCCCGGCCGCAATGATCGAAGCGCGGGCTATCGTGCTGCGCAGCGCGGGCGACCGTGCATGGGTCAGGGTCACCGATCGGGCCGGCGGCTGTGGCCGCTGCGACGAGCCGGGCGGTTGCCGGTCGACCAAGATCGCGTATGCGCTCAAGGCGCCGAACGAAGTGTTCGATGTGCCAAACCGCATCGCGGCCGAAGCGGGCGAGGCGGTACGCATCCGTATCGCCGAGGGGGCGCCCTTGCGCGGCGCGCTCGCGAGCTATGGATTGGGCGTCGGGATGTTGCTGGTCGGCGCGAGTGCCGGCCACGTCCTGGCTCCCGCCGGCAGCGCCGATCCGTACGCGTTGGCAGGCGGCGTGATCGGGCTCGCCGCGGCGGCGATTGCCAACCGCCTGCTGCTGCGCAGCCGGCGCTGGCGCAACGCGCTGCAGGTCGAGATGGTGCGCGACGCGGCGCCGTGCGCCCACCACGAGGCACATTCATGAGGCTGTGGAGGGGCGTTCGCGGATTTTTCGCGATCGCGCTGTGCGCGTTCGTGCCGCTTTCGGTGCACGGCGCCGCGCTGCCCGATTTCACCGAACTGGTCGCCCGCCAGGGCGCAGCGGTAGTCAATATCAGCACCACGCAGAGCGCCGCGGCACGCGTGCCCTCGTTTCCGGGTTTCGACGAAAACGACCCGATGTTCGAGTTCTTCCGGCGCTTCATCCCCCGCCACCCCGAACTGCCGCGGACCGATCCCGACAACCGCTCGCTCGGCTCGGGCTTCGTCATCAGTGCCGACGGGTACATTCTCACCAACGCGCATGTCATCGATGGCGCGGAGGAGATCCTGGTGCGCCTCGTCGACAAGCGTGAGCTGCGCGCGCGCGTGATCGGCGCCGATGCGCGCAGCGACGTGGCGCTCATCAAGATCGAGGCGGCGGGCCTGCCGCGCGTGGTGCTGGGCGACCCGGAAAAGCTCAAGGTCGGCGAGTGGGTGGTGGCAATCGGCTCGCCGTTCGGCTTCGACCACAGCGTGACGGCCGGCATCGTGAGCGCCAAGGGGCGCAGCCTGCCCGACGAGAACTTCGTCCCTTTCATCCAGACCGACGTGGCGATCAATCCCGGCAACTCGGGCGGGCCGCTGTTCAACCTGAACGGTGAAGTGGTCGGCATGAACTCCCAGATCTACAGCCAGACGGGCGGCTTCATGGGGCTTTCGTTCGCGATCCCGATCGATGTCGCGATGGACGTGCAGCAGCAGCTGCGCACCGTCGGGCGGGTGCAGCGCGGGCGCATTGGGGTCGCCATCCAGGAGGTGACCCGCTCGCTCGCCGAGAGCTTCGGCCTGCCCAACCCTGCGGGCGCACTGGTAAGCGCGGTCGAGGCGGACGGTCCGGCAGCGCAGGCCGGCATCGCGCAGGGGGACGTCATCGTGCGCTTCGACGGGAAGGCGGTCGACAGTTCGGGCGACCTGCCGCGCATCGTCTCCGCCAGTCGCCCCGGCACCAGGGCGTTGACGCAGGTATTCCGCAACGGTGCCCCGCGCGAGTTCACGATTACCGTCGGAGAATGGCGTGACGACGAGGAGGCGCCGCGCGCGCAGCGCAGACAGCGGCCTCAGGCCACGCCGAACAAGCTGGGGCTGGTCCTGGTGGTGCCCAGCCCCGCCCAGCGCCGCGAGCGCAACCTGGAGCACGGCCTGATCATCGAACGCGCGCAGGGAGCGGCTGCACGTGCCGAATTGAAGGCGGGCGATGCGGTACTCGCCGTCGTCGCCGGTGGCCGCCAGACCGCCCTCAAATCGGTCGAAGAATTCAACCGTTGGGTGGGCGACGTGAAGGAAGGGCAGACCGTCACGCTGCTCGTCCAGCGCAGCGAGACCACTTCCTACGTGGCGTTGCGGGCCGGTGAATGACGGGCGCACCTGAACTCACGGTGCTCAGTCGCGCGTGGTGCCATTTGTGCCATGATCTCGTTGCGCAGCTCGAACCGCTCGCCGCGGAACTGGGCTGGCGCGTGCGGGTGCTCGACGTCGATGCCGACCCGCAACTCGAGGCGCGCTGGGATGAACTCGTGCCAGTGGTGCTCGCCGGGGACGTCGAGCTGTGTCATTACCATCTCGACGAGGCCGCGGTGCGCGCCCATTGCGGCGCAAGCGGTCACTGAGCGGCGCACCGCCGCCCGTCGCCGGCATCCGTTGCGGCGCGCAATCGTGGTCGACGGGCCGCTGGAGGCGCACGACGGGCGCGTCGTCCGCGCCCGCTCACAACCCGACGGGATCGTGGGCGGCGGGTTTTGTCCGATCCGGCACGATCCGGTCGCGAAAAGCGCCGGGCTGGCGAACAAGGCGGATCGCGCGTGTCCGCTTGCCGCCGGTGGCCGTCACTTCAAGGTATAATCCGCCGCCGTCCGTGAGCTTGGCATGCCCGGTTGCGGCCTCGGCATTGCGTATGCATGTGTCGGGCGAGGGCATCCATCGTCTGTCCTGCAACGGCTCCACGGCGCATGCGGTGGCCTCCCCGGGCAGTTTTGGGATGTCGCGGACTTGGCGCCGAGTGGCCAAAAGCCATCGCCGCACGGCGCAACAAGGAATAATTCTGGCATTCAGAGGTGCGCAGTATCAGCCAGATACTGTGCGCCGTCCTGTTACAACGGTATTCATGCAACATATCAGAAACTTCTCGATCATCGCCCACATCGACCATGGCAAGTCCACGCTGGCCGATCGGCTCATCCACTTCTGCGGCGGCCTGTCCGACCGCGAGATGGAGGCGCAGGTGCTCGATTCGATGGATCTTGAGCGCGAGCGCGGGATCACCATCAAGGCGCAGACCGCTTCCCTGCAGTACAAGGCGAAGGACGGCCAGGTCTACAACCTCAACCTGATCGACACCCCGGGACACGTCGACTTCTCCTACGAGGTGAGCCGCTCCCTGTCGGCCTGCGAAGGTGCGTTGCTGGTGGTGGATGCTTCGCAGGGGGTCGAGGCGCAGACGGTCGCCAACTGCTACACCGCGATCGAGCAGAACGTGGACGTGATCCCGGTCCTCAACAAGATCGACCTGCCCGCGGCCGACCCGGAAAACGCCCGCCAGGAGATCGAGGACGTAATCGGGGTGGATGCCTCGGAGGCGGTACTGTGCTCGGCCAAGACCGGGCTCGGTATCGAGGAGGTACTGGAGACCGTGGTGCGGCGCGTGCCGCCGCCCAGGGGTGACCCGGATGGGCCGCTCAAGGCGCTGATCATCGATTCGTGGTTCGACAACTACGTCGGCGTGGTGATGCTGGTGCGCGTCGTCGACGGCGTGCTCAAGCCGAAAGACCGCATCGTGCTGATGTCGAACGAGGCGCAGTATCTGTGTGACGAGGTCGGCGTGTTTACCCCGCGCTCGGTTTCGCGCCCCCAGTTGTCGGCGGGCGAAGTCGGCTTCGTCATCGCCGGCATCAAGGAACTGCAGGCGGCCAAGGTCGGCGATACGGTCACGCTGGCAACCCGCCGCGCGAGCGAGGCGCTGCCCGGCTTCAAGGAAATCAAGCCGCAGGTGTTCGCCGGGCTGTATCCGGTGGAGTCGAGCGAATACGACCAGCTGCGCGACTCGCTCGAGAAGCTGCGCTTGAACGACGCCTCGCTGCAGTTCGAGCCGGAAGTGTCGCAGGCGCTCGGCTTCGGCTTCCGCTGCGGCTTCCTCGGTCTGCTGCACATGGACATCGTGCAGGAGCGGCTCGAGCGCGAGTTCGACATGGATCTCATCACCACCGCGCCGACGGTGGTGTATCAGGTGGTGCTGCTCAACGGCGACCTGATGCGGGTGGAAAACCCGGCCAAGCTGCCCGACCTGTCCAAGATCGCGGAGATCCGCGAGCCCATCATCACCGCCACCATCTTCCTGCCGCAGGAGTACGTCGGACCGGTGATCACCCTGTGCAACCAGAAGCGCGGCGCGCAGGTGGACATGCGCTACCACGGCCGCCAGGTCCAGCTCATCTACGATCTGCCGATGAACGAGGTGGTGATGGACTTCTTCGACAAGCTGAAGTCCGTCTCGCGCGGCTACGCCTCGCTCGACTACGAATTCAAGGAGTACCGCGCGGCCGACCTGGTGAAGCTCGACCTGCTGGTGGGGGGCGAGAAGGTCGATGCGCTGTCGGTCATCGTGCACCGCGCCAACTCCCAGTACCGCGGGCGCGAGGTGGCGGCCAAGCTGCGCAGCCTGATCCCGCGCCAGATGTTCGACGTGGCGGTGCAGGCCGCGATCGGTTCGAACATCATCGCGCGCGAAACGATCAAGGCGCTGCGCAAGAACGTGCTCGCCAAGTGCTACGGCGGCGACATCTCGCGCAAGAAGAAGCTGCTCGAAAAGCAGAAGGAAGGCAAGAAGCGGATGAAGCAGGTCGGAAACGTCGAGATCCCGCAGGAAGCCTTCCTTGCCGTGCTGCGCGTGGATGACAGTAAATGACGCACGGTCCGGTGTGGCCGCGTTGAATCGCTTCGATACGGAGTCTGCGTGAATTTCGCCCTGATACTGTTCCTCCTCCTCATCGCCACCGGCGCGCTGTGGGCGTTCGACCGTTTTTTTGCGCGCAAGCGACGCACAGCCGGTGCGCCGGCACCGTGGTGGGTCGAATATGGCGCGAGCTTCTTCCCCGTCATCCTGATCGTTTTCGCACTGCGCTCGTTTCTCGTCGAGCCGTTCAAGATTCCCTCCGGCTCGATGATTCCGACGCTTCTGGTGGGCGACTTCATCCTGGTGAACAAGTGGACCTACGGAATCCGCCTGCCGGTGATGAACAAGAAGATCATCGACGTGAACGAGCCGCAACGTGGCGACGTCATGGTGTTCCGCTATCCCGCCGATCCCTCGCTCGACTACATCAAGCGCGTGGTGGGCCTGCCCGGCGACCGCATCGAGTATGTCAACAAGCGACTGCGCGTGAACGGCGAACCGGTCGGGCTCGAGGGGCATGACGATTATCTGCATCCCGACCGCCTGTACTACTCGCCGCGCTTCACCGAGCAGCTGGGCGCAGTGGAACATTCGATCCTGATCGAGCGTGACGCGCCGGCCTTCGTACCGCACGTGCTCGATTTTCCCTTCCGCGAAAACTGCACCTATACTAGCGCCGGCGTCGCGTGTACAGTCCCCGAGCGCCATTACTTCGTCATGGGCGACAACCGCGACGCGAGTAGCGACAGCCGGGTGTGGGGGTTCGTCCCGGAAGAGAACATCGTCGGCCGGGCGTTCTTCATCTGGTTCAACTTCAGCGACATGAAGCGCATCGGCGGCTTCAATTGACACGGAGTGGCATGGCATGAAAGCCAAACAAGGCGGGCTGAGCATCATCGGGGTGCTGATCGTGGGGATGCTCCTCGCTTTCGTCCTGCTGATCGCGTTCCGCACCGTTCCGGCCGTGAACGAATACCTGGCCATCCAGCGTATCATCAAGCTGGTGGCCGACGAGGGTGAGGGGGGCGTCCCGATCGCCGAGTTGCGGCGCAGCTTCGACCGGCGCGGGCAGATCGACGACGTCGTCACCATCCGCGGTGCGGACCTCGCGATCCGCAAGCAGGGCGGCAAGGTGGTCATCGAAGCGGATTACGCGCGCAAGGTGCCCGTGGTCGCCAACGTGAGCCTGCTGATCGACTTCCGGGCGAGCACGGCCGGACAATAGCCGCGATGACGCTGGACCGCCTTCAGCAGGCGCTGGGCTACCGTTTCCGGGATGTCGCACGGCTCGAACAGGCGCTCACGCACCGCAGCTTCGGGCAGCCCAATAACGAGCGGCTGGAGTTCCTCGGCGACAGCATCCTCAACTGCGTGATCGCGATGGCGCTGTTCGAGCGCTTCGGCGAGTTGCGCGAGGGCGAACTGTCGCGCCTGCGCGCCTCGCTGGTGTGCCAGGACGCGCTCCACCGGATCGCCGTGCAGCTTGCCCTCGGCGAGGACCTGCGCATGGGCGAAGGCGAACTCAAGAGCGGCGGCTTTCGTCGTCCTTCCATCCTGGCCGATGCCCTGGAAGCGGTGTTCGCGGCGGTGTTCCTCGATCAGGACTTTGCCGCGGCGAAAGGCCTGATCGATCGGCTGTACGCGCCCCTGGTCGCCGACATCGACCCGCACGCGGCGCTCAAGGATCCCAAGACGGCGCTCCAGGAATGGCTCCAGGGCCGCAAGCTGCCGTTGCCCAGTTACGTCACGGTCGGCATACATGGCGAGGCACACGCCCAGGAATTCGAAGTCGCCTGCGAGGTCGACGCATTGAAGCTGCGCACCACGGGCCGCGGCGCCAGCCGCCGGGCGGCGGAACAGCAATCGGCCGAGCTGGCGCTGGCCCAGTTGAGGAAGTGATGGAGCAAGATACTCAGGTCGGGATCGTTGCCGGTTTCCGCAGCGGTTTCGTGGCAATCGTGGGGCGGCCCAACGTCGGCAAGTCGACGCTGCTCAATTGCCTGATCGGGCAGAAGATCAGCATCGTCTCGCGCAAGGCGCAGACTACCCGCCATCGCGTGACCGGCATTCTCACGCGCGATGACGCCCAGTTCGTGTTCGTCGACACGCCGGGTTTCCAGACCCGGCATCGCAACGCGCTCAACCGCTCGATGAACCGCACCGTCGGCCAGGTGCTGGGCGACGTCGACCTCGTGTTCCTGGTGATCGAGGCCGGACGCTACGGAGAGGACGATCAGAAGGTGGTCGGCATGCTGCCGCCGGGTGCGAAAGTGGTGCTCGTGATCAACAAGATCGACCGCCTGGACGACAAGAGCCAGTTGCTGCCCTTCATCGGCAAGCTGAGCGCGGCCTATCCCTTCACCGAGATCGTCCCGCTCAGCGCCGAGCGCGGGACCAACGTCGAGACGCTCCTCAAGGCGGCCACGCCGCTCCTTCCCGAAGGGGCGCCGATGTTCGGTGCGGACGAGATCACCGACCGCAGCGAGCGATTCCTCGCGGCGGAATTCCTGCGCGAGAAGCTTTTTCGCCTGCTCGGCGACGAACTGCCCTACGGCATGGCGGTCGAGATCGAGAAATTCGAGACGGAAGGGCGCCTGCGCCGCATCCACGCCGCGGTGATCGTCGACAAGGCCGCGCACAAGGGCATCGTCATCGGCAAGGGCGGCGAGCAGTTGAAGCGCATCGCCTCCGAAGCGCGGGTCGAACTCGAGAAGCTCTTCGACGGCAAGGTTTTTCTCGAAGTGTGGGTCAAGGTGAAGAGCGGCTGGGCCGACGACGAACGCGCGCTCAAGAGCCTGGGCTACGAGTAGTCCCCGTTCGTGAGCCACAAGCAGCGCGTCGACCAGCAGCCCGCCTTCGTCCTGCACACCCATCCGTGGCGGGAGACGAGCCTCATCGTCGAGGCGTTCTCGCGCGACCATGGCCGTGTGGGACTGGTGGCGAAGGGCGCGCGCCGCCCCTTGTCGGCGCTGCGTGGCGTGATCATGGCCTTTCAGCCGCTGCGTGTGGACTGGTCCGGCGGCGGCGAGGTCAAGACCCTGATCCGTGCCGAATGGCAGGGCGGCCAACCGCTGCTTACCGGGCGCGCGCTGATGTGCGGCTACTATCTCAATGAACTGCTGGTGCGCCTCACCGCGCGCGAAGACGCGCATCCGGCCCTCTTCGAGGCCTACGCGGGGACGCTGTCCGCACTCGTGCGCAGCCCGGCGCCGGCGCCGGTGTTGCGCCGCTTCGAGCTCGCGCTGCTGCGCGAACTGGGCTACGGGGTGGGGCTAGATACCGCGGCCGATACCGGCCAGCCGATCGATCCCGCCCGCGACTACGTCTATATAATCGAGAAAGGTCCGGTCGAAGCCGGCGTCGGCCCCGGTGAGCGGCTCACGGTAAGCGGACGCACGCTGCTCGACATGGCGCACGACGATTTCACGCGCGCTGAAACCGTCGCCCAGAGCAAGATCCTGCTGGGCACCTTGATCAACCACTACCTGGGCGGTCAGCCGCTGCAGTCGCGCCGGGTACTGAAGGAGCTGCAGGAACTGTGATCGAACTCGGCGTCAACATCGACCATGTCGCCACTTTGCGGCAGGTGCGCCGCGCCTGGGAACCCGATCCGGTATGGGCCGCGGTGGAGGCTCATCTGGGGGGGGCGGACGGCATTACCGTGCATCTGCGCGAGGACCGCCGCCACATCCAGGACGAGGATGTGCGCAAGCTGCGCGACCTCACCCGGATCAAGCTCAACCTGGAAATGGCCGCCACCGCCGAGATGGTCGGCATCGCCTGCGCGCTCAAGCCGGAGATGGCCATGCTGGTGCCCGAGGGGCGCCACGAGGTCACCACCGAGGGAGGGCTCGACGTGGCCGGCCAGGAGGCCGCATTGCGCGACGTCGTGGCACGTCTGGCCGATGCCGGCATCGTCACCAGCGTCTTCATCGACGCAGAACCGGTGCAGGTCGAAGCGGCCGCACGCATCGGAGCGCGCGTGTGCGAGATCCATACCGGTCCCTACGCGCACGCCTTTCACGCGGCCGGACGCGACGCCGAGAGCCGCGCGGTGGTGGTCGAGATCGACAAGGTGCGGCGCGCCGGCGAAGCGGTACGCGCGCTCGGCATGCGTTTCAACGCCGGGCACGCGCTCAACTATTACAACGTCCAGCCCATCGCGCGTCTGCCGGGGGTGCGCGAGCTGCACATCGGGCACGCCATCGTCAGCCGCGCGCTGTTCACCGGGCTGCGTGACGCCGTGCGCGAGATGAAGCGGCTCATGCGCGAGGCGGCCGGGCCGGTGCGGTGATCCACGGCATCGGCACCGACATCGTGCAGGTGGCGCGCCTGCGCGCCTCGCTCGACCGGCACGGCGTGCGCTTCGCGGCGCGGATCCTTGCCGAAGCGGAGCTGGCCGAATTCGAAACGAGCCGCGATCCGGCGCGCTTCCTGGCCAAGCGCTTCGCGGCCAAGGAAGCGTTCGGCAAGGCGCTCGGGACGGGGGTGGCGGCGCCCGCCACCCTGCATGCGGTCGCCGTGGCGCATGACGAACTCGGCAAGCCGCTGTTCCGCTACGCGGCGCCGCTTGCCGGCTATCTGGAAGAACGCGGCCTCTGCGCCCACCTGAGCCTCACCGACGAAGCCGACTACGTCGTGGCCTTTGCCCTGATCGAGAAGCGATGACCATCCTGTCCGCCCATTCCCCGCATCCCGGCCCGCTGGGCCCGGTCATGCTCGACGTCGCCGGCACCGCCCTCACAGACGCCGAACGCGAGCGCCTGCGCGACCCGCTGGTGGGGGGCGTGATCCTGTTTGCGCGCAATTTTACGGGTTCCGAGCAGTTGTCGGCCCTGACCGGGGAGATTCGCGCGCTGCGCGATCCGGCGCTGATCATCGCGGTCGACCATGAAGGCGGTCGGGTGCAGCGCTTTCGGAGCAACGGCTTCACCCGCATCCCGGCCATGCGCAGTCTCGGCCGCATGTGGGAGCGCGACCATGTCGCGGCCCTCGAGGCGGCGCGCTCTTCCGGCTACGTACTGGCGGCCGAGCTGCTCGCACACGGGGTGGATCTCAGTTTCACGCCGGTGCTGGATCTCGACTACGGCGGCAGCCGGGTGATCGGCGACCGCGCCTTTCATCGCGACCCGCAAGTCGTCGCCGCGCTCGCGCAGGCGCTGGCGGCCGGCATGGCCGAGGCGGGCATGGGCTGCGTGGGCAAGCATTTTCCCGGGCATGGTTTCGTGGCGGCCGATTCGCACGTGGAGATTCCGGTGGACGAGCGCGACTTCGATGCGATCTGGGACCAAGATATCGCGCCTTACCGGCACCGGCTCGGGCGCCGGCTGGCGGGCGTGATGCCGGCACACGTCATTTATCCGCAAGTGGATCCCAATCCGGCCGGCTTCTCGCCGTTCTGGCTGCAGGACGTGTTGCGCGGGCGCCTTGGATTCGGCGGGGTGGTGTTCAGCGACGATCTGACCATGGAAGGCGCCACGGTCGTCGGCGACATCGTCGCGCGCGCGCGTGCCGCCTATCAGGCTGGCTGCGACATGGTGCTGGTATGCAATCGGCCCGACCTCGCCGACGAACTTCTCGACCGCTGGGCGCCGCAGGTGAGCGCCGAGAGCCGCGCGCGCATCGAGGCGCTCACGTCCCGGGCGCAATGCGCCGACCCGCTCGCGCTGGAACTGCATCCGGCCTACCAGCAGGCCCGCGCGACGGTGGCGGAGATCGGCGCGGACGTGGCGTAAGGCCCGGCCCGCGCAGGACCCTCAATGCCCGCTTCCGCCGGCCCTTTCGACGCCAGAACATTCCTGAAGACGGTCCCCGAGGAGCCGGGCGTCTATCGCATGATCGGCGTCGAGGAGCGGGTGCTCTACGTCGGCAAGGCGAAGAACCTCAAGCGCCGCGTATCGTGCTATTTCCAGCGCACCCAGCCGAGCCCGCGCATCGCCATGATGGTGGCGCAGATCGTGCGCGTCGATGTCACCCCGACGCGCTCCGAGGCCGAGGCGCTGCTCCTCGAGAACAACCTCATCAAGGGCCTCGCGCCGCGCTACAACATCCTGTTCCGCGACGACAAGTCCTATCCCTACATCGAGCTGTCGGGCGACGCCTTTCCGCGCATTGCCTACCATCGCGGCGCCTTCACCAAGGGGGCGCGCTACTACGGGCCCTTTCCCAATGCGTGGGCGGTGCGCGAGAGCATCCAGTTGCTGCAGAAGACCTTCCGCCTGCGCACCTGCGAGAACTCGGTGTTCCAGAACCGCTCGCGTCCGTGCCTGCTGCACCAGATCCAGCGCTGCACGGCGCCCTGCGTCGGACTGATCGCCCCCGAGGCCTACGCGGCCGACGTCAGGCTCGCCGCGCGGTTCCTGGAGGGGCGCGCCTCGGAAGTGATCGACGACCTCAGCGCGCGCATGCATGCGGCGGCCGAGCGCCTCGACTTCGAGGCGGCCGCCGCCTGCCGCGATCAGGTGCGGGTGCTGCAGGCGGTCCTGCACCGCCAGTTCGTCGACAGCCGGCGCGACGAGGATGTCGACATCATTGCCGCGATTGAGGCCGACGGGCTCACCTGCGTCAACATCTCCATGGTGCGCGGCGGCCGTCATCTCGGCGACCGGCCGCAGTTCCCCACCGCCGCCGCCGGCTGCGGGGCGCTCGACGCGGTCCTCGCCTTCGTCGAGCAGCACTACCGCGACCACCCGCTGCCGGCGCGCCTGCTGCTGGCGGTCCCGCTCGACCCCGTGCGTGCGCTGATGGCCGAGATCACCGACAAGCCGTGCGTGGTGCAGGCGCCGCGCCGCGACGACGAGAAGGCGTGGATGGAGATGGCCGAGAACAACGCGCGCCTGGCCATCGGCGCGCGTGCGCGCGACACGGGCCGCAGCGCGACGCGCCTGGAAGCGCTGCGCGAGGCGCTCGCGCTGCCCGAGCCGCCGCGCCGCATCGAGTGCTTCGACATCAGCCACACCATGGGTGAGGCGACCGTCGCCTCGGGCGTGGTGTGCGTGGACGGAGCGATGGCGAACTCGGAGTACCGCCGCTACAACATCGCCGGCATCACCGCGGGCGACGACTTCGCCGCGATGCGGCAGGTGCTCGAGCGACGTTACGGCAAGGTGGCGGCGGGCGAGGGCGTGTGCCCCGATCTCATCCTCATCGACGGCGGCAAGGGGCAGGTGAGCGCCGCGCGCGCGGTGCTCGCCGAGGTCGGACTCGAGTCGGTCGCGATGATCGGCGTGGCGAAGGGCGAAGGACGCAAGCCCGGCCTCGAGACGCTGGTGTTTCCCGACGGGCGCCCGGCGCTCCATCTCGCGCCCGACCATCCGGCGCTGCATCTCGTCCAGGAGATCCGCGACGAGGCGCATCGCTTCGCCATAACCGGTCACCGCGCGCGCCGCGCCAAGACGCGCATCGGCTCGCGGCTGGAGGACATTCCGGGGGTCGGCGCCGCGCGCCGGCGCAACCTCCTCGCGAGCTTCGGTGGGCTCGACGGCGTGCGCACCGCGACCGTGGACGACCTGTGCCGGGTCGACGGGGTCAGCCGAAAACTCGCCGAACAGATATACAATGCGCTCCACTGACGCGCTCCCCACCCGGCCCCAAAGGCCCGACCCATGCCATTCAACATCCCGAACACGCTGACCTGGGCGCGCATCGCGCTGATTCCGCTCTTCGTCGGCGTCTTCTACTTCCCGGATAGCTGGGTCAGTCCCTCGCAGAAAAACCTGGCCGCCACGGCGATCTTCCTGGTGGCCGCCATCACAGACTGGTTCGACGGCTACCTCGCCCGCGCGCTGGCGCAAACTTCGGCCTTCGGCGCCTTTCTCGACCCGGTCGCCGACAAGCTGATGGTCGCCGCCGCGCTCATCCTGCTGGTGCAACTCGCGCGCGTCGACGCCATCATCGCGGTCGTCATCATCGGCCGCGAGATCACCATCTCGGCCTTGCGCGAATGGATGGCGCGCGAAGGGGCCGCCGCGAGCGTGGCGGTCGCGTACGTGGGCAAGCTCAAGACGGTCGCACAGATGACGGCGATCCCGCTGCTGCTCTACAACGCGCCCTTCCTGCGGATCGACGTGCGTGCGGTGGGCAACGTGCTGATCTACGTCGCGGCGGCGCTCACGCTGTGGTCGATGGGCTATTATCTGCACCGGGCGATGCCGCAGCTCGCCGGACGCGAAAGAAGCAGTACGGGTAACTAAAGCGGTTGACAGGTTGCAAACGGAAACTATAATGGCGGTCTTTCCAGCGGGAATAGCTCAGTTGGTAGAGCGCAACCTTGCCAAGGTTGAGGTCGCGAGTTCGAGACTCGTTTCCCGCTCCAGAATACTTCGGGAAGATCGAAGCTGATCTTTCCGCCCGATGGAGGCGCATCGGGAAGGCCGGCTACACCGGTTGGCGCGATGGCAGAGTGGTTATGCAGCGGCCTGCAAAGCCGTGTACATCGGTTCGATTCCGGTTCGCGCCTCCAAAGGAAACAAAGAGAAACAAAGACTTAGACCCGCTTCGGCGGGTTTTTTGTTGCCTGAAATCCGGGGAAAAGTGGTCTAAAGTGGGGTCGTGCCACTCCAGTTTTGTGGCAAAACCACTCGTCCACGTGACGATTGTGCGTGGACGCGAAGGCACGATGGCCACCAAGCGACAGCGTAGTTCTGAGAGCTGGGAGTTTGTCGTTCGGCGCAGAGGTGTGCTGCCGAAGCCGCTCTATCTCACCTTCAAGGACCCGGTGGAGGGCGAGGCCTACTGCAAGCGTCTGGAGGCGTTGCTCGATCGCGGCATCGTGCCGGACGAGTTCAAGCGGCAGGCCGGGGGGATCGTCGACCTGTCGGACGCCATTGCCGAGTACCGCGACAAGGTGGCGCTGTCGCGGCCCGACGACAGGCTGCTCGTCCTGCAACTCCAGCGCATCGGCACAACGCGGATTTCCATGATCGACTACCGCTGGGTCGAGACGTGGATCGGGGACATGAAGCGCGTCCATGGCCTCGCCCCGTCCACGATCCGTCACCATGTCGGCGCCCTGGCCCGATGCCTGGATTGGCTCGCCCGGCGCCACCCCGAGATCTTTCCCGGCAATCCGCTCAGACCCCTTCCTAAGGGCTACTCGGCCTACAGCCATTCGGATGGCGAGGTGGCGATGGTGAACGGCAAGGGCCCCCGCGAAGACACGGAGCGCGACCGACGGCTGCAGCCGGGCGAGGAAGAGCGTATTCGAGCAATCCTCGCCGGCCATAAGCCCGAGGGCAAGCGGCGGGGCCTCATGCTGCGGCACGTGGAGGCGCTGGCAACGCTGTTCGACCTGGCCCTGGAAACGTCGATGCGTTTGCGGGAGATGTTCACGCTCACGCTTGACCAGGTGGATCGCCCGAGACGCACGATCTTCCTGGACCGAACCAAGAATGGCGATAAACGTCAGGTGCCGATCACGAGCGTCGCCGATCGAGTGTTGCGGGAGTGCATCGGCGATCGCACGGGCGGGGTGTTGCTCCCGTGGTGGGGCGGCAGTCTCGACTCGGGCGAGCTCGACCGCGTCACATGGCAGCTGTCCCGCCAATACGCGAGGATCTTCGCTGCAGCGGATTGCCCGGATCTGACCTTCCACGACCTGCGCCACGAGGCGATATCGCGGCTCTACGAGCGGACCACGCTCGAGAGCGCCGTGATCAGAAAGATGGTGGGGCACCTGTCAGAGCGTGCCCACCAGCGGTACATGAACCTCAGGGCGTCTAGCTTCGCCGACCGGCTGTGGTGAGCATCATGCGTCGAGCGACGGCAGCGTCGGAAGTTTGCTTCGCCGCCCATGCCTCGCCCGCACGGCACCCGACCCGGTCATAACCGCAGGACGTTCCGAACGCGCCATCTGGCCTGCCGCGATTCGCTTCGCGTAGTCGCGCCGCTCGGCCGTCTGGCGTTCGATCTCGGCACGAAGGTACTCCCGCAAATCGGCGATGTGCAGAACGTAGGCCTTGCCGATCCGGCCGGCGGGGATTGTCCCGGTGTCGATGAGCTCCTCAAGCGTCTCGGTGGAGGTGTTCAGGTACTCGGCGGATTCCGTCAGGCTGTAGGTTTCCTTGGTCACGATTCAGCCTCCGCCGCTCGCCTATGGGAGTGCGATCGCCCGTCCGGGGCACTGGATCGCGACCGTGCCGCCCGTGCCGCCTTGGTGTCGTGAGCGCCGCCATGGCGGATGTTGGTGCCGCGCGTGCCGGCCGGCGCGTGCGGGGTCGCGTCGGCCAGATTGAAGTGGTTCATCCGGCCGCTGCTCGACCAGCCGAAGTGAAAGCGGTAGATCCGTCGAGCGCCGCCGGACCCGAACCGGGTGTCATCGCGCGTCATGCCACGCCCTCCTCGGTTTGGCGTCGCCTCGCGTCAGCCTGCGGCCGCAGCTCGTAGTAGCGATCGATGAAGAGGTGCTTCGCCACGATGGGCGGAAGTGGCTGGAGTTTGAGCGACAGGGGCCGTACCTGGAGGAGGGCGGGGCACATGCTGTCGCGCGGTCGCTCGAGGTCGCGTTGTTCGGTGGCCCGAAGGATGAGGTCGGCGTCCTGGACCGAGGAAGGCAGGGAGCCCGAGACCCCGAACCTCGTCAGGATCGCCGCGGTGGTCCGGCCGTCCATCTCGCTGCTCGCCAGCAACTGCCGGAGCGCCTCCTCGATATCGAGCAGCAGGGCCGGCAGGGCGTCTTGAGGGGGCACCATCACGCTCGCGAGATAGTCGTGCTGCGCGACCGAGTAGAAGGTCTTCGTCTGGCCTGCAAAGCACCACGTGGTGGCCAATACGTGCGCGATGTCTTCTATGCGCACACGATCGGCCGTCATGGTGGCGTGATCAGGGGCGGTTGCGGGGCTGGTTCTGCGGTTGGCGCGGGCGGCAATACGGCGCGCTGCCCGTGCTCCAGGGAAATCGTGCTTCATGTCCTTCTCCTTGCTGATGTTCGTGGGTCCGGGCGCCAGCCTGTCGATCCGATGAGCGGCTCATGGATCGGCGACGCGTGAGGATTCGGGACGATGTGCGAGCAGCGCGTGGCGCCGCTCGACGAGCAAGGAAAGGAAGCGAGTGCGTGCTAGGAGAGAGAGCTAGGGATCCCCGCGTCTCTGGATACGGCAGTATGCCGATCGGCCAGCGTGTTCAATCTAGTGCCTCGGCGGCGCCTTGGCAAGAAACTGCGGTGATGGTCATGGCGAGTCGTTGGGCGGCGTAGCCGCTTTTCTCAGGCGTGGGCCGCCTGGGAGAAGCGGCCACGTGCGATGTGCAGTGGCCGCGGGGTGCGCGAGCGGCTGAGCCTCGGTGCGCGTTTACAGAATTCCCCGTTCGGCGAACGAGACCGTGGAGTCCCCGGCAACGAGGAAGTGGTCCAGCACCCGCACATCGACCGTGGCCAGCGCGGACGTGAGCGTTCGCGTAAGCAGTTCGTCGGCGAGCGACGGCTCGCAGGCGCCGGACGGATGCTGGTGCGAAAAGATCACGGCTGCCGCGCGAAGCTCGAGCGCTCGGCGCACGATCTCACGCGGATAGACGCTCGTCTGCGTCAGGGTGCCGCGGAAGGCCTCCTCGGCGCGGATGAGGTGGTTCCGGGCGTTGAGATAGAGGGCCACGAAAACCTCGTAGGGTCGCCCCGCGAAGAAGGTTCGAAGGAACTGCTTGACGACATGGGGAGCGTCGAGGACGTCACCCGCGGCCAGGTGCTCGGCGAAGCTGCGATGGAGGATTTCGAGCGCGCAGGACAGTGCTTCCCAGGCTGGCGTGTGGGGCTCGCGGGCGAGCTCGACAACGCGGCTCCACGAGCCACCGCAGCCTTCCCAGACGTCCTCGGCCTCCGGGCCGAAGAAGCGCTCGAGCAGTGCGGCATCCGCGAGGGAAGTAGGCGAAGAGTAGAAGGGCAGCAA
>Ga0214472_10002020_pt1 | contig 22051 bp, 15 predicted proteins | sample RVTome_6_FD_207662 | JGI IMG/M metagenome (GOLD analysis project Ga0214472, IMG submission 207662) | Soil microbial communities from uranium-contaminated site in the Upper Colorado River Basin, Wyoming, United States - RVT140D175 | ecosystem: Environmental > Terrestrial > Soil > Contaminated >...
GTTTCTCGGCGTCACCCTGGGCTATCGGTTTTTCCTGGCCTTCATGCTCAAGGCCCGGCCCGGCCGGCTCTACCTGGGCAAGTTGCAGGCCTACCGCAACGCCTGGCTCCTGACCCATTCCGGGGACCGCAACAGTATCGTGGTGGTGCAGACCCTGCGCAACTCCATCATGGCCGCCTCTTTCCTGGCCTCCACCGCGGTGCTCCTGATCATGGGGGCGGTCAACCTGCTGACCAACCTCGAGGCCCTGGAAAAAGCGGTGAGCGATTTTCCCATGTTCGCCACCGGGGTCGTTGCCTCGGGTTCCATCAATCTGCTCAAGGTGCTGCTCATCATCCTGGTCCTCTCCTATTCCTTTTTCAATTTCACCGCCTATATCCGCGAGGTCAATTACATGTCCTTCATCTTCAACATCCCGAAGGACCAGTTGGATGCCATCGAGGAGGCCGACTCCGGGCCGCTGATCGCCCAGATTTTTCTCTCCTCGGGCCTCCATTTCTCCATGGGCATGCGGGGCTACTATTTTCTGGTTCCCCTTTTTCTGTGGATTTTCAGTCCGGTGCTGATGATCGCGGCCACACTTTTCGTACTCGGGCTCCTGGTGCGGCGCGACCTGGCCAACTGAACGAGCCGGGGAGGGGAAAATCCGCGAGTTTGACTGCATCGAGGCGGGTAAACGTGGCCCGGACCAGTCCAGGCGAGTTGCTGCCCGACTACGGAACTTTCGCTCGATTTCATCTTCCGGCATGAATTTTGCTTGAATTTTGCTGATAGATATTCGATTGCCAGTTCGAACGATCCAACCATTTTCAAGCAAGGAGGCATTATGAAAAAGCTTCTGCCGGCGGTGCTGCTGTTGACGTCTTTGTTGTCCGCCTGTGTCGTGCTGCCGGGAGGGCGGCGCGGGCACGGTCCGGATGGTGTCTTGATCGCCCCCCTTCTTCCGTCCATCGTGGTGCTGGAGACCGAACCGTACTATTTTCACAGCGGCTTTCACTATCATTACGACAATGGCCGTTGGTTCTACGCCAGGTCAAGGGGAGGGCCCTGGATCGACCTGCCGCGGGATCGCTATCCCAGGGAGGTCAGATTCAAGGGTAAGAAAACGAAACGGGACCGGGGCCGGGATCGCCACGACCGCGACTGGGACGATCGGCGCCGGGACGGTCGGCGCTATTGAAACGATTCAGCAGGATTTTCCCTTGCCGCTGTCGTTCATGAATACCACCGGCCTGTGGAGCCGGGCGGCCAGGCGGCGCAGTTCGCGTTTCTGCACGGTGCGGCCCCGGGGCGCCAGGGCGTGCAGCAGCACGAAGATGATGTCGTTGCGCTGGCTGGTGGAATCGAGCAGTTCCTTTTCCAGGTCCCCGGAAGCCTCGATACTCCGGCAGTCGATGCCCATCTCCTCCAGCATGCCGCTATCGCAGTCCGGGCCGATGGCGAGCGGCGCCGGTCCGGCGTGCAGGATCTCCAAGGTGGCCCCGGCCCGGCGGCAGAGATTCACGGCGTGGCGGAAGATCTCCAGGGGCAGGGAGGTGGCACCGGTGCCCAGGAGGACTTTTTTGGCGTGCCCGCCCCGGACCAGTTGCCTGGCGGTCTCATACTCGCCGGCCTCGGCAAAGGCCGCGGCGCACATGGTGTCCTGAAAGGTCTGCTTGAAAGTCTGTTGCATGTTTTCACCTCGTCCGTTGACGGAAATAAGGTCCGGCCGCTGTTGGGCGGCCGGACCTTGAGGAACGATCCATTTTCCCGTTGCCGTGGCGACTACCTTGTCCCGCGAGATTTGGAAGCGGGGCGTCGGTTCGCCGCCAAGACAGCCCGGGTCGATGGATCGAGGGAGGCTTCGGGGTCCAGCATCTGCCTGGCGATGTCGCCTTCGTCCGCTTCCGCGAAGGTCACCGCCATCATGATCCGGTTGAATAAGGACAATCTCTTTTTCATGGCTTCTTCTCCTTTCAGGCAACGAGTCGCTGCAACTCCCGGTGGTTCTGCAGCCGCTCCAAGGTGGCTTTCAACTCTTCGATCCGGAAGGGCTTGTTCAGACATTCGGCGGCCCCGGCCTTGAGGGCTTCGCTGACATGGAGGCCGTTGCCCAGCCCGGTGATCACGATCATCTGGCACTCCCGGTCGTGACGCCTGGCGTTCCGCAGGATCCGCAGGCCGTCGTTTTTCCGCATCTTGAGATCGGTGATGACGAACTCGAAGCGCCGGCGGGCCAGTTCGGTCAGGGCCAGGTCGCTGTCGGTGAAGGCGGTGACCCGGAAGCCCAGCCGTTCCAGCAGCCCGGTGAGGCGCTTGACGATAATGGGCTCGTCATCCACCACCAGGACCGAGTTGGCCAGCGCGGGGCCCGGGCCGGTTGCCATTTCGCCCGTGCCCTTCATGCGCCCACCACATAGACCGGGCAGTCCGCCCGGCCGATGACCTTCTCGACGATGTTGCGGCCGGTGAGCCTTTGCCAGAACCCGGTCTTCTGCCGGCCCATGACGATCAGGTCGCAGTTCTCCTCCCTGGCCACCTCGACGATCTTCCGGTCGATCTCGCCCGGTTCGATCCGGGTCTTGACCATGGCCCGTTCGGAGCGAGCCACGGCCTTGACCTCCCGGTCGATCCGCTCCCGTTCGCCGTCGATGAGGTCCCGGATATTCTTGATCCCGGTCAAATGCAGCTCCCCCTCGTACGGCGGCAATACCTTGAGCACTGTGAGCCACGATTTTTCCTCGCCGGCCAGCCGGATGCCCTCGCTCACCAGGTGCAGGGAATTGTCCAGGGCCACCAGAATCTTTCTTGTTCCTTTCATTTCGCTTACCTCGTCACCAGCACCGGGCAGTCGGCCGCCATGATGACCCGTTCCGCCGTGCTGCCCATGATGGATTTGTCCAGGCCGCGCCAGCCATGGCTGCCCATGACGATGAGGTCGGTGCGGTTGGCCGCCACGGTTTCGACAATTCTGTCGGCCGCATGTCCCTCGCTGACCAGGGTCTCGACCCGCACGCCATGTTCGGCGGCCAGGGCCACGCCACTGTCCAGAATCTTGCGGGCCTCGTCGCGCAGGCTGTTTTTTACCGATTCGGTCTTGAAAAAACCGATCATCTCCTCGTAGCGCGGGATCACGTAGAGCAGGGTGACCGCCGAGCCGTCCTCACCGGCGAAACGGCAGGCGGTTTCGATGGCCCGGCGTCCGGACGGGGAACCGTCATACGGCACCAGCACCGAGGGATAGACCCCGGTACAGGCGTCGCATTCGCTTTTCACCACCAACACGTCGCAGGGCGCCGCCATGATGACCTTGGCGGTGACGCTGCCCATGACCAGCCGTTTGAGACCGCGGCGGCCGTAGGTACCCAAGGCGATCAGATCCGCGCCTCTTTCCGTGGCCAGGGTCGCGATCACCTCGGGCGGTTCGCCTTCCCGGACCACCACGGGCAGGGTGACGCCATGTTCGGCGGCCTTGGCCACGGCCTTGTCGCAGGCGGCATGGCCATTGTCGGCCCGTTCCCGCAGCAGTTGCGGTTTGAGGCCGAACTCCTCCTCGTCGAAATAAACCCCGTGCACCAGGGTGGCCGCGCCGCCATGAAGCTTCAGCCAGGCGGTGATTTCCCGCACCGCCGCCATGCTGAAGGGAGAGTCGTCGTAACCGATGATTATGTTGGCGTACATCAATGAGCCCCTCCCTGTTTTCTGAAGATGGCGCCGGCCCCGAAACCGCTGGCCAGGGCCACGACGATGGAGAGGATGCCGTACAGGGCGCCGTTGTTTTTGGCCATGGCGGCCAGATATTTCACCGTGCCGGCCTGTTCCACCTTTACCGGGGCCCGGGCCGTATCCACCACCCGGCCGTCCTTGACCGCATAGACATCCACGACATAGTCGCCGGGTTTGGCCTGGTAGGGCCAGTCGAAGAGGGTGTAATAAGTGCGCTTGCCATTCTCGTTCTTGAATTCGATGCCGCCGGTCTGGCGGGCAAAGAGTTTGTTCTCTTCGTTGTATTGAATGAACTGGCCGACGATTTCCGCCCTCTCGGCTGCATCGGCCGCGGGCTCCACTCCCAGATGGCGTTTCAGGGCGTCGTAGCCGAGGACGTAACGGCTGGCCTCTTCCGGGGCCACCACTTCCTCGATGTTCCCCGAACTCTTCAGGAGATAGAGACCCGGGACCCGGGAAAAATGAAGATCCCCGACGTTCATCCAGAGCAGGCCGCCCACCTTGCCTTTTTGTTTCAGGCTGGTCTCGCCTTCGGCGGCGCTGATCTTGATGACCAGATCGGTGTCCGGGGCGCAGTCGCCTTGCACGCTGACCGTGCTGCCATGGTAGAAGGTATTGATATCGATGTGGTCGTGGTTGGCCCTGGTGGTCAGTTTGACGGTGACCGCCCCGGTCGCGGGACCGTCAGCCTCGGCGCCGGCCCGCCAAGGCAGCAGCACCAAGCCTGCCAAGGCAAAGGTCATCAGGCCGCGGACAATAATGGTATGTGGGGTTGCGTATCTCATCAGTGGCCACCTCCCTGGGCCAGCAACAGATGCGGAGTGAGGGTCAGGTCGAAGACCATCTTGACGGTGACCGCCAGGACGATGACGGCCAGCAGGATTTTCAGTTGCTCGCCCTTGAGTTTCCGGCCGAAGATGGTGCCGATCTGGGCGCCCACCACCGAGCCGCCGAGCAGCAGCACGGCCAGGATGAAGTCCACCGTATGGTTGGTGTAGGCCTGCAGGAAGGTTACCTCGATGCAGGTGAAGAGGACCAGAAAGAGCGAGGTGCCGACCACGGCGTGCATGGGCATGCGCAGCATGTAGACCATGACCGGGACCATGAGAAAGCCGCCCCCCACCCCCATGATGGCGGCCAGGATGCCGACAAAGGCGCCCAGGATCACCGGAATGAGGGTCGAATGGGTGACCCCGGAGCGGCTGAATTCGGTCTGCATCGGCAGGGAGGCGAGGAATTTTTTCATGGCCGAATCTCCGGCCGGCGCCTCGACGGTTTTCCCTGACGCTTGTTTGTTTTTGCGGATCTGCGACAGGCTCTCGAAGAACATGTAGCCGCCAACCCCGCCCAGCATGACGACGTAAGTGATCTGGATGACGAAATCGGCGTTGCCCATGGCCTTGAGAAGTTTGATGAGCTGGACCCCCAGGGCGCCGCCCAGCAGCGAGCCGGCCAGCAGGTAGAGGCCCATCTTGAAATCCACGTTGCCCAGTTTCCAGTGGGCGTAAGTGCCGGAGGTGGAGGCGGCGACGATCTGGTTGGAATCGGTGGCCGCGGCGACCGTGGCCGGGATGCCCAGCATGATGAGCAACGGCGTCATGAGAAAACCGCCGCCGACCCCGAAGAGGCCGGAAAGCAGTCCCACGGCAAACCCCAGGCCGACGGGCATCAAGGCATTGATACTGGTGAGTGCGACTGGCAGGTACAGGTACATGGTTCTCTTAGTCTCCCTTGGTTATGAATTTGCGGTTGGTCGATGTCCGGCCGGCTGGTCGGGGCCGGCGGTCATACCCCTGTTTCGTTTGGTGACGATGAGAAAATGACGCATGGCGGCGCCCCGCCGGCCCGGGCCTTGCTCGATCTTCTTGCGAATGGTCAGCAGTTCCCGGCGCCGCCTTTGCAGGTCCTCCCCCTCGCCCACGATCAGGATGGAACTCTCCAGTTCGGTCAGATGTCTGGCGACCTCTTCGACAAAGCTCCCGGTGATGGCGCGACAGTCGATGGACACCCCCTGTTGTCTGCTTTCCCCGCGGATCTTCCGGAAGGCCGCAACCCCCTCTTTTTGTTGGGCCAGGCTATTTTTTTCCTGCCCGGAGAGGATGAGCAGGAGACTGACCCGCATGTCCGTCCGCTTGGCCAGCATGATGGCGTGCAGAGCCACATGGCTCAGGGCCTCCGGTCGGCTGGCCGCGGCCAGCACGCTGTTTTGGGTGCCGTTAAGGCGGGGGGCAACATCCATGCCGGGCAATCTCCATCTTCCGGATCCTGGTTTGGATCTCGACCCCTACTTGGCAATATGCGTGCCGGATAAATTATGGGTGATATTTCAAGAGGTTGCTTGGCAGGGAGGGAAAGGCGGCAGGCGGGAGTGTTTAATTATGAAACAAAGAAAATATAAAACGGTTTATTTTCAGGTGGTTGGGAAAAATGGCCTGGAAGATGGTAGTGTTCAGAATTGAAACAAAGGCGGGAAGGAGGAGGGAGAGCGGCGAAGGAGAAGGCTAAAACACCTTGTAATGATTGGCTAAAAAAAATCACCCGGAGGGGCCGGGGGGAGCCGGTGGTTTGAAACCGGGTGGGGCACCCTCGCTGGCGAGGGGGTCAAGGGTGGTTCATGACCGGCGGATTGTTCAATTATGAAACGTATCCGTATGAAACATATCAGGCCAGCCCCAATTCCTTGAGCTTGCGCCAGAGAGTGGTGCGGGAGATGCCGAGCAGTTCGGCGGTGCGGAGTTGGTTGTTGCCGGTGTACTTGTAAATGGCCCGGATGTAATCGTTCTCGTAATCGCGCAGCGAGAGGACACCCTCCGAGGCCACGGAGGAGATGTTCAGGAGGCTGAGGTCCGGCGGCAGTTCACCCACCGTCAGGGTGTCGGTCTCGGCCATGGCCACGGCCCGTTCGATGATGTTCTCCAGTTCCCTGACGTTGCCCGGAAAGGAATAGGCCAGCAGCAACCGGAGAAAATCCCGGTCGGGTTCCTTGATCTTTTTTTCGAAGATGCGACTGTACTTGTCGATGAAATGGGCGACCAGGAGCGGCAGGTCTTCCTTGCGCCGGCGCAGGGGCGGCACTTCCAGGTAGACCACGTTGAGGCGATAGAAGAGGTCCTCGCGAAACTCCCCGGTGGCGGCCATCTGCTTGATGTCCTTATTGGTGGCGGTGATCACCCGGATATCGATGCGCAGCGGCCGCACCCCGCCGACCCGCAGCAGGGTCTTTTCCTGCAGGACCCGCAGCAATTTGACCTGCATGGAATGGGGCATGTCCGCCACTTCGTCGAGAAAGAGGGTGCCCTTGTCCGCGGTCTCCAGGAGCCCCGGCTTTTCCGAGGTGGCGCCGGTGAAGGCGCCTCTTTCGTGACCGAACAGCTCGTTGGCCATGAGTTCCTCGGTGAAGCTGGCGCAGTTGAAGGAGACGAAAGGGCCGCTTTTCCTGGGGCTCGCCTGGTGCAGGGCCCGGGCGATCAGTTCCTTGCCGGTGCCCGATTCTCCCTGGATGATGACCGAGCAATCGACCCGGGCCACCTTGTCGATGATCGAAAAGATCTGCTGCATGGCCGGACTGGCCCCCACGATCTCGCGAAAACGGCGGCGCCGGTGTACTTCCTCCTTGAGGCGGACATTCTCCAAGGCGAGCTGGACCTTGTCGGCCGCCTTGGCCAGGATCAGCTTGAGGGCGTCGATCTTGAAAGGTTTGGCCAGGTAGTAAAAGGCCCCCTGCTTGGTCACCTCCACGGCCGCGTCCAAAGAGGAGTAGCCGGTGAGCACGATGACCTCGGTGCAGTTGGAGATCGCCTTGGTGCGCTGCAAGAGTTCGATGCCGTCGAGCCCCGGCATCTTGACGTCGGTGATGACGATATGGGGCGGCCGGGCCTTGATCGAGGCCATGGCGGTCAGGGGATTGGAAAAGACCGTCACCTCGTAACCCTCGGCGTCCAGAGTTTTTTTGAGCCGCGACAGGAGAATTTTCTCGTCATCCACCACAAAGACCCGCAGCCGTTGTTCCATTTGTTCGATTGGTTCCATTGGTTCCATTTCAGCCTTCCTCGTCGTTCTTCCGGACCAGCGGCAACCGGATGCGGACCAGGGTGCCGCCGGCCTCCGGGCTCTCCACGCCGATGGTGCCGCCATGTTCCTGCACGATGCCGTAGCTCACGTAGAGGCCGAGTCCGGTGCCTTCGCCGGCCGCCTTGGTGGTGAAAAAAGGATCGAAGATCCGGGATAGATGTTCCGGGGCGATACCGGGGCCGGTGTCGACAATATCGATAACCGCGCAGGAGTTCGCCGCGTCCGGGGCGGCCATGACGGAGAGGGTGCCGCCCCGCCGCATCGCCTGCACTCCGTTGAGCATCACATTGACCAGGACCTGCTCCAGCCGGCCGCGATTGCCTTTGACCAACATCGGGACCTCGGCGACCTCCTGGCGGAGATCGATATCGTGCAACTGCACCTCGTGGTCCACCAGCTTGATCGCCTGGCGCAACACCCCTCGGATGTCGTGTTCTTCGATGCCGGACTCCTTGACCGACCTGGCATAGCCCAGCAGATTGTCCACCACGGTGGAGGCGCGCTGGGTCTCGGCCAGGATGTCGTCCACCAGTTCCACCAGTTCCTCGCGTTCCAGATTGTAGTCCCCCTCCCGGATGGTCTCGGCGGAAAGAGAGATGTTGGCGAGAGGATTGTTGATTTCATGGGCCACCCCGGAGGCCAGGATGCCGATGGAGGCGAGTTTTTCCGATTCGATGAGCTGCACCGATTTGTCTTGCAGCATCTGGATGGTCTGGGCCAGGGATTCCCGGGAGAGTTCCAGGGTGTCGAGCATGGTGTTGAAGGACTTCTGCAGGGAGACCGTTTCCACATCGCCGCGCACTTCGAGCCGCAATTCGGTCTCCCCGGCGGCGATCCCCCGCACCGTGGCCTCCAGCCTTTGCAGGGAGGCGACCAGGGCCTTGGAGAGAAACCAGGTGAACATGGAGCCGAACAGGGCCAGGATCGCCAGGGCTCCCAGCAGCAGGTGCTGGGAGCGCACCACATAGCCGCCGATATTGGCCCTTTCCCGGCTGGCCAGTTTGTAGATGATCTCCTCCATGCCGGTGGCCGAACTCCGGATGGCCGCCAGCAGCCGGGTTTCTTCCTGGTTGTGGCCGAAAAGTTGTTGCGCCAGTTCCAGGTAGACATCGCAGAGCCGGATGCCGTCCGGATCTCCGTCGCAGTAAGAACGTAAGGTCTTGACCCTCTCGGTCAGATCGCGAAAGTAGGTCTGTTCCATGGAGAGGACATAATTTTTCTCCAGCAGCCTGATTTCGAGGATCTCCCGGATCCGGTCGACTCGCCCACTGTCGATGGCCAACTGTTCGAGCTGGCGGCCGGTTTGGCGCAACCGGCCGGTCAACGCTTCCAATTGCCGGTAATTGCTACCAAAATCATCCATACGCGAAGAGTACGCAGCCAGATAGCCGGTAAGGCTGTGGTAATCGTCTTCGCCAAAGGCCTTGATGATATCGGGCTTGAAACTGGCGATCAGTTCGTCGAGGCTGCCGAGCACGGAGGCGATTCGTTCGAGATAGACCGGGTCGCGCCGGATGATGTAATTTTTCTCGTGGCGCCGCAGTTCGAGCAGGGCCTCCTTGGAATCGTCGGCGATCTCCACCAACTGCAGCAGATCCACCACCCGGCCGATCTGGCCGTAGACGAAGATGCCGAAGAGAAAGGCGATGGCCAGGTAGAGGGTGTAACCCAGCAGTATTTTGTGGAAGATCCGCAGGCGCATGGTCGATAGGCTGAAGGCTGTAGGCTATTAGGCTGTAGGCTGGCGGTTTGGCTGCAAGTCTCTTTTTCACCACGGATGAGGCGTGGGGACGCGGGAACAAATTCATTCGATTGTATATTTTCCCGGTCCGGTTGTCCATGACTTATGACCCGGCTATGGTCTTCAGTCCTCCGCCCCCTTCCTCGGTCTGTCGAAATCGAAATCGAAATCGCTATCGAAATCGACCCCGATGCCGACTCCGACCCCAATGCCGACTCCGATACCGACCCCGATACCGACCCCGATACCGACCCCGATACCGACCCCGATACCGACTCCGATACCGACTCCGATACCGACCCCGATACCGACTCCGATTTCGATTTCGATTTCGATGTCCAGGGGCCGCTCTTCCGTTTCATTCTCGTTCCCACGCTTCGGCGTGGGAACGTCCCCTCGGACGCTCCCGCGTCCTTCGACGATTTCCCGGAGCGACGGGGATTGCAATCTCCAGCCATTCCTGTAAAGATGACTATCCGCGTAAACGAACGGTTGCACCCCATCCCGGCAAGACGACCCGGCCTACCCGCAGGAGATTTTATGCTCGTGCCCTCCGGTGAACGTATCAGACGTCCCGTGCTGATTCAGTTGAGCGTCGTTTTTATCACGCTGTTGCTGCTGGCCCTTTTCGGACTCCACCGGCTCACCGGCGATCATATCAGCCGGCATGTCGAATCGAAAGCGGTCAGTCTCGAAGCGGTCATGGTCCAGTTGCTCGACGAGGAGACGGTGAACATGGTCGCCCTGCTGGATCTGTACAGCGAGGATGCGCGCCTGCGACAGGCCTTTCTGGACCGGGACCGGGAGCTGCTGTACCGGTACGTCGCGCCGATCTTCGAGACGGCGCTCAAGAAAAATCACATCTCCCATTTTTATTTTTTCGGACCGGCCCGGGAGGTTTTTCTACGCGCCCAGATGCCGGAGAGCTACGGCGACACGGTACGGCGGTTAACCCTGGACCGGGCCGCCGCAAAGGGGACGGTCGAGCACGGCCTGGAACTCGGCAAGCATGGCACCCTCACCCTGCGGGTGGTGAAGCCCTGGCATATCGACGGCCGTTTGGCCGGCTATCTCGAATTCGGCCGGGATATCGGGGATATCGCCCCGGTCATGAAGCGTATGCTGGACCTGGACCTGGTCTTCCGGGTGGACAAGGATCTCCTCTCCCGCGACGACTGGGAAGCCGGCCAACGGCTGCGGCGTTTCGGCGGCGACTGGGACCAATTTCCCGGCCATGTCGTGGTGGACTCCACCCTTGCCCACCTTCCCGAGGAATTTGTCCGTCATCTGCTTGACCTCCCCTTGAGCCGGGGCGAAATATGCGAGTTCGCCCTGGGCGAAAATCGCTACGGCGGCACCCACCTGCCGTTACGGGACGCCGGGGGGAGGGATATCGGCGATATTTTCCTGTTGCTGGACGTTACCGACGACGTGAAGCTGTTGCGCTCCCTCATGGTGGGCCTGCTGGCCGGCGGCCTGGCCTTCTTCGCCATCCTGCTCCTCTTTTTCTCCCTCTTCCTGGGCCGTATCGAGCGGCGCCTGGCGGGTTCGCGCCACGACCTGGAAGAGGAGATCGCCATTCGGCGCCGCAAGGAAAGCGAACTTATGGAGGCCCAATCCCATCTGGAAGAAAAAGTGCGGCAGCGCACCGCCGAACTGGCTCGGACGGTGGAGGAAAAAGAACAGCAGATCCAGGAAAGGCTGCGGGTGGAAGAGATCATCAGCCGCGAGCACGACCTGCAGAGCGTGGTCAACACCCTCTTGACCGTGGCCCTGAAGGAGGCATCCCTGGATGCCATCCTCAAACAGGCCCTGGATCTGATTCTCGACATCCCCTGGCTCACCCTGGAACAGCGGGGCGCCATCTTTCTGGTGGAAGGCACTCCGGACAACCCGGACAACCCGGAAAACCTGGTCATGAAGGTGCAGAACGGTTTGGCGCCAACGGTTCTGCAGAGTTGCGGCCGCCTGGAGTTCGGTAAATGTCTGTGCGGCCGGGCCGCCCTGACCGGGGAACCGGTCTTCGCCGGCCACGCCGACGACCGTCACGAGATGCGCTACAAGGGCATGGAGGACCACGGTCATTACTGCATTCCCATCCTGTTCGAGGAGAAGGTTTTGGGGGTGCTCACTCTCTATCTGCGGGCCGGTCACTCCCTGGTGCAAAGGGAGGTCGATTTTCTGACGGCCATCGCCAACACCCTGGCCGGCATCCTGGCGCGGCGCCGGGCCGTGGAGGCGGTGCGCGCCGCCGAGGAACGGTATCGCGCCATTACCGCCACGGTGCTGGACGCCATCATCATGATGGACGACCGGGGCCGGATAATTTTCTGGAATCGGGCCGCCGCGGAAATCTTCGGCTATGGCGCGGCCGAGGTCATGGGCCGCGATCTGCATCAACTCCTGGCGCCGCGCCGCCACCATGAAAAGGCCGTGCCGGCGGCGCGGGAATTCGCCCGCAGCGGCCGGGGCGCCGGGGTCGGCCATACCTTTGAAACCGAAGGTCTGCGCCGGGACGGCAGCGAATTTCCCATGGAGCTTTCCATCGGCCGCCTCGAGGCCGGAGACGGCAAATTCCATGCCGTGGGGGTGGTGCGGGACATCACGGCCCGCCGGGAGGCGGAGGTGGAAAAGGAGGGTCTGCAAATGCAGTTTCTGCAGGCCCAGAAGATGGAGGCGGTGGGGCAGTTGGCCGGTGGCGTGGCCCATGATTTCAACAATCTGCTCACCGGGATCATCGGTTTTTCGGACCTGGCCCTGGAGACCATGGAACCGGGCACGATCCAGCACCGGGATCTGACCGAGGTCGTCAAGCTGGCCGGCAAGGCGGCCAACGTGGTGCGGCAGCTCCTGGCCTTCAGCCGCCGCCAGACCATCGAGCCGGTGGTCTTGAACCTCAACAATCTGATCACCGATTTGACCAAGATGCTGCGACGGCTGATCGGCGAGGATATCGAGTTCGAGTTCTCCCCGGCCGAAAACCCGGGATTGATCATGGCCGATCCCGGCCAGTTGGAACAGGTCCTGGTCAATCTGGCGGTCAACGCCCGCCACGCCATGCCAGGCGGCGGCCGGCTGCTGATCGAGACGGCCAATGTCGTCATGAAGCGGGAAAGGGCGGTGCCGCACGGCGGGGATATCGCCCCCGGCAATTATGTCGTGCTCTCCATGACCGATACCGGCTGCGGCATGGATAAGGAGGTGCAGGCCCATATTTTCGATCCCTTTTTCACCACCAAGAAGGAAGGGGAGGGCACCGGCCTCGGTCTTTCCACCGTGTACGGCATAATCAAACAACACCATGGCCATATCTGGGTCTATTCCGAAAAGGGGCTGGGCACGACCTTCAAAATTTATCTGCCCCGGGTGGAACAGGCGGCGGCCGGGGAGAGGATCTCCGGGGAAGAGGTGCCGGCGCCCGGCGGCACCGAGACCATTCTGGTGGTCGAGGACGACCGGGAGGTGGGGACGATCAGCCAGCGTTTTCTGCAGCAGTTGGGATACAAGGTGCTCCTGGCGACCGAGGTGGAGGAGGCCGAGGAAATCGTGGCCCGGGAAGAGGTTGTGGTCGATCTCATGCTCATCGACGTGGTGATGCCGAAGATGGACGGGCCGACCCTCTATGCCCGGTGTCTGGCCCGGCGGCCGGGAATCAAGGCCCTTTTCATGTCCGGATATCCCCACCAGATCCTGGCCCGGCGCGGCATGAAAATGGCGGAAACGCCGCTTATCGCCAAGCCTTTTTCCAAACACGCCCTGGCCCTCAAGGTGCGCGAGGCCCTGGACGGCAAGGTTTAGCGGCAATGGTTGCAAGTTGTAACTTCTCAATAACTGGTGCACCGGGGTTGCACGTTTTCCAAATCGAAATCGAAATCGTCTTTACCGCTCGATCCCGATAGCGATTTCGATTTCGATTTCGATTTGGATGGCTCCAACCCGCATTTTTTGAGAAGTTAATTTTTTTTTAGTATATAGATCGACCATGACCTCCACTCATCGCTTTTTTCCCCTTCCCATTTTCTGGCTGGTCCTGATGGCGCTGCTGTGGCTGTCGGGCTGCGCCGCCGCGCCCGAGACTTCCTCTCGGGATGTGGCGGCCGACGTGAAGCTCGACCGGGCGATCGACCTGAACAGCGCCGGTTTTAAAGTGCTCGAAACCCTGCCCGGCATCGGACCGGTCAATGCCAAGGCCATCATCGACCATCGCAACAAATACGGTCCCTTCAATTCCAAGGACGATCTGGTCGCGGCCGGTATCCTCAGCGCCAAGGGGGCGGACCGCCTTTTTTTCAACGGGATCGTCAAGGTCGTGCCCTACACCCCGAGGGCCCGGATCGGTTCCACGGTGGACAAACTGCGGAAGGAAGGGAAATCCGTGGAGGAAATCAAGATGCACCTGATGAAAGGCGGTTACAAGAGCGGCGGCGCGGGATGGTGAAGGTGAAGAAAATCGGCGCGCCGGGCCAGCCGTATTCCTTCAGCTCCGGTAGATTCGCGAAAAGTCGGGAATCTCGCAAAGAACGCCAAGAGCGTAAAGGTTAACATATTAATATAAAGAGATTTTTTTCTTTGCGCCCTTTGCGTCTTGGCGAGAGAATAAGGTTTTTACGAGATCATCAAATTTTGATGCATTCGTAAAAGTCTGGATGCACCACGAAGACCACGAAGACCACGAAGAAAAGGCTTAACAAATCAGCATGTTAACTTCGTGTCCTTCGTGAGCTTCGTGGTGAAAAAATGTTTTAACGGGTCCATCGAATTTTTATTTGTTTTATCTTTTCTTCGCGATCCTCGTGGCCTTCGCGGTGAAAAAATGTTTTCACGAGGCCAGCACCCTCCGGCCCCGCGGTTCGGAGGGTGCAACACAGACGGAGCCGTAATGCAGATGACATCGAGATTTTTTAAAAGAATCCGGCCTTTTGCGCTGCTCTGCCTGGCCCTGGCCATCGGTTGGAGCGGCACGGCGACGGCAGGCGGCCCCCTTCTGACCTGCCGCATCGAGCCCGGGGGCGAACCGGGGCTGCCAGGGCTGCCAGGGCTGCCAGGGCTGACGGTGGACTGCGGACTGGAGAACGACCGGCCGGGCCCCGCCCTCCGGCAATTCGTCGTGCCCCTCGATCGGGACGAACAGGCGGAACTGCGCTGGTATCGCGAGGAATATCCGGCCTGGACCGACCCCTCGTCGGCCCAACGGGCCGCGCTTCTGGAGCGCCATCTGTTGCCTTGGGGGCAACGTCTTTTCAATGCACTTTTCGCGGCGCCGGAAGGCGCGGAACTCTGGCAACGCTTTCAGACGGCCCGCTCCGGCTCCATCGGGTTCCTGGTCCTGGAAAGCCGGGAGCCGGAAGTCCTGGCCTTGCCCTGGGAACTCACGGCCGACCGGGAAGGTTTCCTGATCGATCGACAGATCGCCGTGGTCAGGCGTCACCCCCACCATTCATCCACCGCAACCGCAGCATCCACCCCATCCGCCGCAGCCGCCGCGCCATCCGGAGCGGACGGAGCGGTCGGGGTCGCGGAGTTGCCGCTGCATATCCTGACGATCTCTCCCCGGCCGGACGATCACCCCCTGGTCGATCCCAGACCGCCGCTCCGGGGACTGCTGGACGGGGTGGAACCATTGGCGACCGCCGGGGTGACGGTTGAAGTGCTGCGACCGCCCACCCTGACGGCCCTGGCCCGTAGATTGGCCGATACCGCCGCCCCGGCGGTCCGCGTCCTTCACTTCAACGGCGAGGTGGTGTCCGGTCCGGAAGAGGGCCGGGGGAGTGTGCTGCTTTTTGAAGACGACCAGGGCCTGAGCGATCCGGTGGGCATCGCCGGCCGCCTGGAACCCCTGCTGACCGGCAGCGATGTTATCCTCGCGGTTCTCGATGTCAGCCGGACGACGCCGGACGGGATGCCGGCACGGCTGGCCGGTGTGGAGTCCCAGGGTGCCGGCCGGGTTACCCTGCTGCTGCCTCCAGGCATGGAGGAGACGATGCGGCAACGATTCTGGCGGGCCTTTTACACCACCCTGCTCCAGGGCGCTCCCCCGGCCGAGGCTGTGGCCGCCGGCCGCCGGGCCGACCGGGCCGTTGCATCCGCGGATAGCGCGGCTGTCGCGGAGGCGGGGGATTCCGGCCTCCGGTCCGCACCCCTGCATGGCTTGGCGCAACTCAACCTGCCCGAGTTGTACGATCCGGCCCCCGGGGCCGCCGGGCTGAGCGGGGCGGGGCGCTTCTCGCCGGCTCCGGACGTAGCGGCGGACGTGGCGGCAGGCCTGCTGTCGGGAGATTTCCCGGAGCCGCAATTCGAGTTTGTCGGCCGGGCCAGGGAATTGCGCCAACTGGAAAAAAATCTTCAGGATAAAAAAGTGGTGGTGCTGCACGGTTTCGGGGGCCAGGGTAAAACCGCCCTGGCCGTGGAGGCGGCCCGCTGGCTGACTCGCACCGCCCTTTTCGACCGGGCCGTGTTTTTATCCTTTGAAGAGGGGGGCGATGCCGACTGGGCCGTTATCCAAATGGGCCGGCAACTGGCGGGCGCCGATTTTTCCAGGCTGACCGCCGGGGAACGGCTGCCGGCCCTGCAAGCGGCCCTGGCCGGCTCGAAAACCCTGATTGTCTGGGATAACTTCGAGAGCGTGATGAACAAGGGCAATGCGGCCCTGCCGGGAGACGCACTGGTCGCCCTGTTGAATCTGGGCCGCAAACTCACCGCGGACCACCCCACCCGCCTGCTGGTCACCACCCGGGACCGCAATCTGCCCCATCCTTATTATCAGCCATCCGACACCGCGTCCCATCTGGCCATCGGCGGCCTGCTGCCGGCCGAGGCCATGGCCTTTGCCGGCGAGATTCTCGATGCCCTCGGCCACCCCCGGCCGGACCCTGAAGCCCTGGCCCGGCTGCTGGAATATCTGGGCGGCCATCCGCGTTCCATCAAACTGGTCGTTCCCCGGCTGGTGGATTATGACAACAACGTCGATCTGGTGATCCGGCAATTCGAGAAACTCTATCCCACCTTCACCGAGGGGGAACCGCCGAGCCGGGACCAGTCCCTGGCGGTGAGCCTGGCTTTGTCCCTGGAGCGACTGGATGGCGATACCCTGGAACATATCGCCGATCTGGGCGTCTTTCAGGGCACGGTGCCGGATTTCGCCATCCCTTTTGTCGCGGAGCACGAGGCCTGGAAAGCGCGGCAGGAGGAAATGCTGGGCGCCTTGGAGCAGGTGGGTCTGCTCACCCGGGAAATAATGCCGGTGCCGGCGGCGCTCCTCAAGGAGTTGGACCCCGAGGCGGGGGGAGTCGAAGAGGGGGGAGCCGAAGAGGGGGGAGCCGAAGAGGCAGGGGCCGAAAACCAGGCCGATCCGATCCCGGTCGTTGTCTACCGTCTGGATCCCGCCCTGGCCCCCTATCTGCTGAGCCGGCGGAAAGGTGCGGACCGCGAGCGGCTGGAACGCCGTTTTCGCGATTTTTATTACCTTTTCGCCACGGCCCTTTATCAGGCGGACAGCCGGGCGCCGCAAAGCGTGCGCCACCTGGTGCGCCAGGAGTTGCCCAATCTGCGTCACGCCCTGGATCTCACCCTGGAGGCGGGAGATCACGAACAGGCCATGGATCTGGCCGACAGCATGGCCCATTTCCTGACGCTCTTCGGCCGGGTCCATGAACGGGCCGCCTTGATCGAACTGGTCGGCAAGGCGGTGGACCGCGCCGCCCCGGCCGCCACCCTGACCAGGGACCGGTACCTGCTGGAGACCAACCGGGCCGGCCTGCTGCTCGACGGCAACCGGACCGAAGAGGCGGAACGCATTTACCGCGATCTCCTTGACCGGCTGGACCGGGAGGCCTCCTTTGACAGCGGCCTCCACCGGGTCCTCACCCAAGGATGCCTCGGCACCTGTCTGCTGCGGCAGGGCCGCAACGAGGAGGCCGAGGAGATGTTCCGGCGGGAGTTGACGGAGTTGGAGAATATGGATCGCGCCGGGACCGGCATCGCCAGGGAGATCGGCAAGGCCCACACCGGCCTGGCCGGGATCCTGGCGGCGCGGGGCGAGTATCGGGAAGCGGAAGAACATTTCCGTCTGGCCCTGGACATCGACCGGGAACTGGGAGACCGGCGGGGCGAGGCGGTGGATCTCAGCCAATTGGGGGAACTGGCCCTGATGCAATGGGACCATGTCAAAAGTCGCGTGGCTTACAGCGAGGCCCTGGAACTTTTCCGGCAATTGGGAGAAGGGCGGAGCGAGGCCATCATCCTGCACCAGTTGGCCTTGATCGCCGAGGCCGAGGCGACCTTGGCCGAGGCGGCCCGGCGCGACGCCTTGCTCCGGGAGGCGGAACGATCCTATCTGCAAAGTCTGCGTCTCAGCGAGGGGTTGGGCGATACGGCCCAGGCGGGCCGGACCGCCGCGCAACTGGCCCAACTCACCGAGGCCGCGGGCCGGCCCGACGAGGCGGTGCAATGGTACCGCAAGGCCCTGGAGTCCCTGGAAGCCACGGGGCAGCGGCAATACACGGCTCCCCTGGCCGCGAACCTGGCCGATTTCCTGTTGGATCGGCGCGAGGCGGCAGGGACCTTGGCCGGCGCGGCCGGGGCCAATGACGACCTGCTGGCGGAGGCGGAAAAATGGGCCGAAAAGGCCCGGGAGATCGTCGAATCCGGCGAGGTGGAGGTCAACGAACCCTGGCGGGGCTACGATGTCCTGGCCCGGATCGCCGGGATTCGCGGCGACGACCGGACCGCCCGGGAGTGGCAACGTCTGGGCCGGCGGAGCTATGCGGCCGATCCGGCCAACTGGAGCCGGCAGGCTTACTGGCGGGATCAGGCCGGCGTCATCCATCTGGCCATAAACGGCGACCGGGAGGCCCGGGCCAGGACCGCCGTGCTGCTGGACGGCCTGGCCGAAAGCGCCACCTGGCGAAATCTCTCCCTGGCCCTGAACTCGGTAATGCAGGGCAGCCGCGACCCGGAGCAACTGGCCGAGGAGCACCACCTGGACAATCTGGCCTATCTGATCGTGGTCAAGGTTCTGGAATAAAGTTTGATTTTTGAAGTAGGATTTTTGAAGTTCAAATTAAAAATCAAAAATTGACAAACTCGTAAAAAGTCCGGATGCACCACGAAGATCACGAAGTGCACGAAGAAAAGACAAAAACAAATCAATCTGTTAACTTCGTGGCCTTCGTGCCCTTCGTGGTGAAAAACAAATTTTTACGAGACCATCAAAAATTAAAAATAACTTGATGAAATCCTTTGCTAAAAAACTGTGGTTGCCGGTTCTGATTTTTCTCTTTTTCCTGGGCATGGCCCTGTTCCGCAAGGATTTGCTCTCCATCGACGCCCTGGAGGTACTGAGCCGCTCGCCCTATGTCTGGACATACCTGCTGCCCACCGCCATCTGGCTTTCCGGGGCCTATCTTTTCAATCGTTTTTTCAGCGCCCTCTTCTGGGACCGGCGGGTGGCCAGGGCCATCGAGGGGTCGGTGCCGCGGCTGTTGAAGGACGTCTCCGCCTTTGTCATCTACCTCATCGCCCTGATGGGCATCATAGGGCTGGTCTTCGACCGCTCCCTCACCGCCCTGTGGGCCACCTCCGGCGCCATCGGCATCGTGCTCGGCTTTGCCCTGCAGAACCTGATCGCCGACGTCTTTTCCGGCCTGGCGGTCAATTTCGACCGGCCCTACAAGATCGGCGACTGGGTCATGGTGCACGGCCGCACCCCGGAGGAACGGGAGAGCGTCGTCGGCCGGGTGAGCGAAATCAACTGGCGCACCACCCGCCTTTTGACCACGGACAACAATACCGTGGTCATGCCCAACAGCATCATCGCCACCAAGATCATCACCAATTTCATGGAGCCCGGCGAGCGCAGCCGTTTCGAATTGATCTTCCGGCTCGATTTCGACGTGCCCACCGAACGGGCCCTGCGGGTGCTCACCGCCGGGGTGATGGCCACGGTGGGGGAAAAACACGGTCCGCTGGCCACGCCGGGACCCAAGGTGAAGATCAACGGCATCGACAAATTTTCCGGGGTGGAATACGCGGTGCGCTACTGGATCGTGCCCCGCCAGGTCTCGCCGCGCAAGGCGAGACACGCGGTCACCGCTGCGATCCTGGCGCATTTGCAGCACGCCGGCCTCAGCCTCGCCTATCCGAAACAGGATCTCTATTACGAGAAAATGCCGCCCCGCAAGCTGGACAGCCGCTCCATGGACGACCGGGTCGAACTGCTGGGCCGGGTGGAACTTTTCGCCCACCTGGAGTCGCGGGGGCTCACCCTGCTGGCCGAACAGATGCGACAGCGGACCTTTGCGGCCGGCGCCACCCTGATCGCCAAGGGCGAGGCCGGGAATTCCATGTTCATCCTGGTGGAAGGACTTCTGGCGGTGGTGGCGGAGGGCACCGGACCGCACGATGCAGTCGGGGTGGGCAAGATCGGCCCCGGCGAATTCTTCGGCGAGATGTCGCTGCTCACCGGCGCCCCAAGGTCGGCCACGATCAAGGCGGTCACCGAGGCCATGGTCTATGAAATCACCAAGCAGGACGTGGAAATACTCTTCAACCGCCATCCGGAAGTGGCGGACCGCCTCGGCCGGGTGGTGGCCGAACGGCAGATGCGCAACGAACAGGCCGTCCGCCCCGGCGCGACCGGGGCCGATGACCCCGACCGCGCCGCCCATCTCACCCTGACCATCATGGACCGCATGAAGGCGTTTTTTAAAAACGGTTAAATGTAGGGGCGACCGGCCGGTCGCCCCTACGCGCATTCCGAATAGCCGCAGGCGTGGCAGACCTGGCAGCCGCTTTCGTGTTCCACCACGCCGCCGCATTCCGGGCAGGCCCCGAAGGTCATGTTTTCGTTCAGGGTGGTATCCTTGCAGCCGTTGTGTTCCTCCAGCAGTTGGCGCAATGCCTTGGCAATGGCATCGGCGCAGGAGGTCACCCGGTTCTCGCCGAAGCCGGCCGGCTTGTGGCAACTGATGCCGATCAGTTCCTTGACAATGGGTTCCGGCGCCATGCCGCTGCGCCAGGCCAGGGAGACCAGGCGGCCGATGGCCTCGCACTGGCTGGCCGCGCAACCGCCGGCCTTGCCCACGGTGTTGAACAGCTCGAAGAGCTGCCGGTCGTCATCCTCGTTGATGGTGACATACATGGGACCGCAGCCGGTGGTCATCTGGAAGGTACGGCCGCGCAGGAGCTTGGGCCGGTTCCGCTTCACCATGACCGTTCCCGAGGCGGCCGGTTGCGGCTGGCCGGCCTGCTTCTTGTCGGTCTTGCCGATGTTGAGCACCTGCTTGTCCCGGCAGGCGTCGCGGTAGATGGTCAACCCCTTGCAGTTGCTCTTGTAGGCGAGCAGAAAGGCCTCCTGCACATCCTGCTGGGTGGCGTCGTGGGGAAAGTTGATGGTCTTGCTCACCGCGTTGTTGGTGTATTTCTGAAAGGCGGCCTGGATATCGACGTGATTCTTGGGGCTGATATCGTGGGCCGTTTCGAAGATGCGCCGGTACTTGGCCGGCACCGCCTCCATCCCCTCAAGGCTGCCCTTGTGGGCGATGGCCTTGATCAGTTCGGCGGAGTAAAAGCCCTTTTCCCGGGCGATCTTCTCGAACAGCGGATTGACCTCGGCCAGTTCGTCGTTGTCCATCACCCGCCGCACGTAGGCCACGGCGAACAGGGGCTCCACGCCGCTGGAACAGCCGGCCAGGATGGAGATGGTGCCGGTGGGGGCGATGGTGGTCCGGGTGGCGTTGCGCACCGGCTGCTTGGGGTTGGACTGGCCGTAGATCGACTTGGGGAAATTGGGGAAGGCACCCCGCTGTTCGCCCAGCAGGCACGACTTTTCCAGGGCCCGCTCGTCGATGAAGCGCATCACCTCCTCGGCGATGTCCATGGCCTCGGCCGAGGAATAAGGGTGGCCGAGCTGGATCAGCATGTCGGCGAAACCCATGACCCCGAGACCGACCTTGCGGTTCTGTTTGGTGACGGTCTCGATCTCCGGCAGGGGGTAGCGATTGATGTCCACCACGTTGTCCAGGAAATGGATCGCCGTGTCCACGGTGCGGCCCAGCTTGTCGTAATCGATCCGGTCGCCGGTCACCATGTTGGCCAGGTTGATGGAACCCAGGTTGCAGGATTCGTAGGGCAGCAGGGGCTGCTCGCCGCAGGGATTGGTGGACTCGATCATTCCGGCCGCGGGGGTGGGGTTCTGGGCATTGATCCGGTCGATGAAAACCACCCCCGGTTCGCCGGAACTCCAGGCCTGCTTGACGATCTGGCGAAAGAGCTTGTTGGCGTCCTGCCGGGCCACCGTCTGGCCGTTGCGCGGATTGATCAGATCGTATTCGCCGTTCGCCTCCAGGGCCTGCATGAAGGCATCGGTCACCGCCACCGACAGGTTGAAATTCTGCAGGATGGCGTGGTCGGATTTGGCCTTGATGAAATCCATGATATCCGGGTGGTCGATGCGCAGGATGCCCATGTTGGCGCCGCGCCGGGTGCCGCCCTGCTTGATGGTCTCGGTGGCCACGTCGAAGACCTGCATGAAGGAGA
>Ga0214472_10002021_pt1 | contig 22036 bp, 34 predicted proteins | sample RVTome_6_FD_207662 | JGI IMG/M metagenome (GOLD analysis project Ga0214472, IMG submission 207662) | Soil microbial communities from uranium-contaminated site in the Upper Colorado River Basin, Wyoming, United States - RVT140D175 | ecosystem: Environmental > Terrestrial > Soil > Contaminated >...
ACCGGCTCGGGGTCGGGCTTGTGACGCTCCGTCAGCTCGGACGTGACGACGGCGTCGAAGTAGCGCTCGAGCGGCAGGACGCCGAAGGCGAGGTCGACCGTCGCCCGCCGCTTGGCCGTGACGATGCCGAGCCGGCGTCCTTCCGCCCGCAGCCGCTCGAGGACGGGCTGAACGCCTGTGAAGGCCTCGAGCCCGTCGTGGAGCGGCTCGTTGTGCTCTCGGTAAGCGGCGACGAGCTCGTCCACCCGGGCTGCGTCGAGCGTCCGCATCTGGTCCTGGATGTTCGAGCCGCCGACGAGCGCAGCGATCTGCTCGTCGGCGACGTCGCGCGCGAGCACCGTTCGCGCCGCATGGCGGAACGAGGACAGGATCATCTCGCCCGAGTCGACGAGCGTGCCGTCGAGGTCGAAGAGAACGGTCGGAAAGCGCACGTTAATACTCAACTCGCTCCAGGTAGAGGCCCCAAGGCGGGGCCGTGGAGCCGGCCTCCTCGCGCGGTCGCCCCTCGAGGAGCCGCTCGACGGCCGCGGGCTCCAGCTCGATCATCGTACCGACCAGTGTCCGCACCATGTGGCGCAGAAAACGGTCCGCCGTGACCGTGAACTCGAGCGCCTCCCCGGCCTGCTCCCAAGCGGCCGCCGACACGTTCCGCACGAAGGATTCGTGCTTCGTCTCAGTGGGAGTGAAGGCGCGGAAATCGTGCTCCCCGACTAGAAGCGCGGCCGCCTCGCGCAGACCTTCCTCGTCCAAAGGGCGGGGATACCAGAGCGAGCGCCGGTGCTCGAAGGGCGAAGGCGTCGACCGGCGCCAGATTCGATAGCGATACGAGCGCGATCGCGCTGAGAAGCGGGCGTCCAACCCGTCCGGCGCGATTTCCGCGGCAACCACCGAGAGGTCATCGGCGAGGATCGAATTCAGAGAGGGCGCGGCGCGCTCGGCGGGCGGCCCACCGCTCGCCGAGTAGCTGGCGACCTGCCCAAGCGCATGGACACCGGCGTCGGTGCGTCCGGCCACGGAGAGCCCGGCCCAGCTCTCGTAGACCCTGTCGAGCGCGGCCCGGAGCTCGCCCTCGACTGTCCGAAGCCCTGGCTGGGCGGCCCATCCGGAGAAACCCGTTCCGTCGTATTCGAGCGTCAGCTTGACAACACTCATGGTAAGCTCTAACTTACGGTAAGTAATGGCTTACGGCTACGCAATCGCCGCGCTCGCCGATCCTACGCGCCGCGCCGTGTTCGAAATGCTCCGTGGCGGGCCGAAACCTGTCGTCGAGATCGCGCGCGGGCTGCCCGTCAGTCGCCCGGCGGTATCCCAGCACCTGCGCGTGCTGCGTGAGGCGGGCCTGGTGCGAGAGCGCCGTGAGGGAACGCGCCACTTCTACAGCGTCGACGGCGCCGGCCTGGCCGAGCTGCGGGAGTACTTCGAGGACTTCTGGCAAGAGGCCCTGGACGCGTTCAAGGCAGCCGCGGAGGCCGAAACGGCAAGCGACGAAAAGGAGGAGACGCGGTGAACGAGCAGAGTACGTCTATTGCTCCCATCATCAAGTCGGTGGTCGTACCTCGCACGCCCGAGGACGCCTTCCGCCTCTTCACAGAAGGCCTCGCAACCTGGTGGCCCCTTCGGACGCATTCGATCACGGACCCCGTGCCGGAGACAGCATTTCTCGAGCCCGGTGTCGGCGGACGCCTCTACGAACGGACGAATGCGGGCGAGGAGCTTCTCTGGGGAACCGTCACCGTCTGGGAGCCGCCTGACCGGCTCGGGTATACCTGGCACCCGGGTCGCGGCGAGGAGACGGCGCAGGAGGTTGAGATTCGCTTTCTGCCTGTCGAGAACGGCACGCGCCTCGAGCTCGAGCATCGCGGCTGGGAGCGCGCGCCCGAGAAGCGCCGCGGCTACGACGAGGGCTGGGAGATCGTGCTGGGTCGCTACGCGGAGGCGATCGGCGCAGGAGCTCGCTCGGGAACGTAGTCCACGAACTCGAGGTAGGCCATCCGGGCCGCATCGCCCTGGCGCGGGCCGATCTTGACGATACGGGTGTAGCCGCCGGGCCGGTCGGCGAAGCGGGGTGCCACGTCGTTGAAGAGCGCGTGGGCCGCGCCCTTGGAGCGCAGGACGCTGACGGCCTGGCGGTGCGCGGCGAGGTCGCCTCGCTTGCCAAGCGTGACGAGCTCCTCGACGAGCGGCCGCACCTCCTTCGCTTTGGCCTCCGTGGTCCGGATGCGGCCGTGCTCGATGACGGCTACGGCGAGGTTGGAGTAGAGAGCCTTGCGGTGCGCGGAGTCGCGCCCGAGCTTCCTACCGGTCTTGCGGTGGCGCATTGGGGTTCTACTCCTCGCGCATCGTCAGGCCGTGCGCGGCGAGCGTCTCGCGGACTTCCTCGATCGACTTCTTCCCGAAGTTCGGGATGGCCGCAAGCTCATTCTCCGTCTTCGAGACGAGGTCACCGATTGTCTCGATTCCGACGCGCTTGAGACAGTTGTAGCTGCGGACGCCAAGCTCGAGCTCCTCGATCGGGAAGTTCTCCATCCCGTGCGCCTGCGGCGCTTCGGCCTCAGCCTCGGCAGCCTCACCGAAGCCCTCGATGCGGTCGAGGTCGGTGAAGATCGCCAGCTGACGGATGAGGATCTCTGCCGCCTGGCCGATCGCGTCGCGCGGTGAGAGCGACCCGTCCGTCGTGACGTCCAGCCTGAGCTTGTCGTAGTCGGTGCGCTGGCCGACGCGGGCGGCCTCGACCTCGTAGGCAACCCGCCGCACGGGCGAGAAGATCGAGTCGATCGGGATGACGCCGATCGTGTGCTCGGGCCCGCGGTTCAGCTCCGCCGGCACGTACCCGCGGCCGCGGCCGATCGTCAGCGTCAGCTCGAGCCGCCCCTTGTCCGAGAGGTTGGCGATCTCGAGGTCGGGGTTGAGGATCTCGAGGTCGGCCGGCGCCTCGATGTCGGCTGCCGTCACGCTGCCGGGACCGCGCTTGTCGAGCCGCACCTCGATCTCGGGCGACTCGCCGTGCAGCCGGCAGATGAGGTTCTTGAAGTTGAGGAGGATGTCCGTGACGTCCTCGCGCACACCCTTGAGGGTCGTGAACTCATGCGCGACGCCCTCGATCTTGACCGAGGTGACCGCAGCGCCCTCCAACGAGGAGAGCAGCACGCGGCGAAGCGAGTTCCCGAAGGTGTAGCCGAAGCCACGGTCGAGGGGCTCGATCACGAAGACACCGCGGTCTTCGTTGACCTCCTCGTGGGTGATCTTCGGCACCTGGAAGTCCATCAGCGATCTCGTTGCCATGCAAAAAATCCTTTCTTCCTACTCTTCCGGGCCGGGCATGCCCGGCCCCTACAGATTCATCCCTATTTCGAATAGAGCTCCACAATGAGCTGTTCCTGCACCGGCGTATCGATCTCCTCGCGCTCGGGCCACTTGAGCACCTTGCCGGTGAGGTTCTCGTGGTCGGCCTGTAGCCAAGGCGCGACGGAGGCGGTGAGGTCGGTCGCGTCACGAACGACCGGCTCGACCGAGCTGCCCGACTTGAGCGACACGATGTCGTTCGGCCGCGCCTGGTAGCTCGGGATGTTCACTCGCCGGCCGTTCACCTGGAAATGGCCGTGACGGATGAGCTGGCGAGCCTGCGCGCGCGAGGCAGCGAAGCCGAGCCGGTAGACGACGTTGTCCAGCCGCGTTTCCAGCATGCGCAGGAGAGCTTCGCCCGTGATGCCCGAAGCCTTGGCGGCCTTCTCGTAGTAGTTGCGAAACTGCTTCTCGAGGATCCCGTAGTAGCGGCGAGCCTTCTGCTTCTCGCGCAGCTGCAACAGGTACTCGGACTGCTTGATGCGCCCGCGGCCGTGCTCGCCCGGGGGATAGCTTCGCCGCTCGACGGCGCACTTCTCCGTCAGGCAGCGCTCGCCTTTCAGGAACAGCTTCATGCCCTCGCGGCGGCAGAGCTTGCACTTCGGGCCGATTCCGCGCGCCATTACACGCGCCTGCGCTTCTTCTGGCGAACGCCGTTATGCGCCTGCGGTGAGACGTCGCGGACGCTCAGCACCTCGAGGCCCGCGGCCTGGAGGGAGCGGATCGCCGTCTCGCGCCCGGAGCCCGGTCCCTTGACGAATACCTCGACCTTCTGGAGCCCGTGCTCCATGCCCTTCTTGGCGGCCGAATCGGCCGTGACCTGGGCCGCGAAGGGCGTCGACTTGCGCGAGCCCTTGAACCCTGCCGAGCCGGCGCTCTCCCACACGATCACAGCCCCTTCCTTGTCCGTGAGGGTGACGATCGTGTTGTTGAAGGAGGTCTTGATGTGCGCCTGGCCGATGGCGATGTTCTTCTTCGCGCGGCGGCGCGTGCGACCCTTGGTCGCTTGTCTGCGGGGAGGTGCCAACTAGTCTCCGATCACGTCTTCTGCGGCGCCTTCTTGCCGCGGCCGACCGTCTTCTTGGGACCCTTCCGGGTACGGCCGTTGGTCTTCGTCCGCTGGCCGTTCACGGGCAGGCCGCGACGATGCCGGACTCCCCGGTAGGCACCGATCTCCTGGAGGCGCTTGATCGACTGCGAGCGCTCGCGGCGGAGGTCGCCCTCCACCTGGAGGTTGCCGTCGATGAAGTTCCTGAGCTTGGTGATCTCCGCGTCGGTGAGGTCGCGGACTTTCTCGTCCGGGGAGAATCCGAGCTCGGCGCAGATGCGGCGAGCGGTCGAGGGGCCGATCCCGTAGATGTAGGTGAGCCCGATCTCGAGCCGCTTCTCGCGCGGAAGATTGACGCCTGCGATTCGTGCCAAGTTAGCCCTGCCTTTGCTTATGCCGTGGATTCGTACAGATGACCAACACTCGACCATGCCGCTTGATCACGCGGCAGCGGTCGCACATCGGTTTGACTGACGCTCGTACCTTCATGAGAGAAATAGCGGCGCGCCACGGCGAAGCCCGGCCCAGCCGCGACGGTTCATCGTACCAGAGGAACCCGTGCGTTCGTCAGGATTCTCGGGCCTGCCTCGGTCACCGCGACGGTGTGCTCGAAGTGGGCCGAGAGGGAGCCGTCGTCCGTCGAGATCGACCACCGATCGTCAGCGACCCACACGCCCGGGCCGCCTGCGTTGATCATGGGCTCGATGGCGAGCGTCATCCCCGGCGCCAGCACGGGGCCTCGCCCCGGCTGGCCGAAGTTCGGGACCTGCGGCTCCTCGTGCATCGACCGCCCGACGCCGTGACCGACGAGCGAACGCACCACCGAGAAGCCCGCCTCCTCGGTCGTCCGCTGCACCGCGGCTGAGATATCGCCGATGTGCTTGCCGGCCTGGGCCTCGGCGATGCCGGCGTCAAGCGCCGCCTGGCCGACGTCGAGCAGCCGCTGGGCCTCGGGGTCGATCTCGCCCACCGGAAAGGTGTAGGCCGAGTCGGCTACGAGGCCGTCGAGGGTCACGCCCACGTCGATCGAGATGAGATCGCCCTCGTCCAGCCGGTAAGGGCCTGGGATGCCGTGGACGACCATCGAGTTCGGCGACGTGCAAATCGAGGCCGGGAAGCCGTGGTAACCCTTGAACGTGGGGACGCCTCCCTGGGAGCGGATGTACTCCTCAGCCGTCTCGTCCAGGTCCTTCGTCATGACCCCTGGACGGATCCGCTCGCCGAGAAGGGCGAGCGTGTCCACGACCACCCTTCCCGCGCGCGCCATCATCTCGATCTCGTCCTGAGACTTGCGAACGATCATTTATCGGGCCGCCGCCGTCTCGAGGACTTCCTGAACCTCGTTGAACACCTCGTCGACAGAGCGGTCGGCGTGGATTCCGACGAGGATTCCCCGCGCGCGGTAGTACTCGATGACTTCATCCGGCACGCGCTGGACATCCATCCGGTGCCTGATCGTTTCCGGGGTATCGTCGTTGCGACCGCGCAGAAGAAGCCGCTCGAGGGCGATGTCTTCGGGCACCTGAAAGTGGAGGACCACGGACAACTCGCGGTCGAGCTCCGCGAGCATCGCGTCGAGCGCTTGCGCCTGGGCAAGAGTGCGGGGGAAACCCTCGAGGACGAAGCCCTCGCTCGTGTCGGAGTCCTCGAGACGCTTCCGCACCAGCTCGATGACGATGTCGTCCGAAACGAGATCGCCGCAAGCCAGAATGGCTTCCACGTTCCTGCCGAGCTCGCTCCCCACCGCAATCTCCGCCCGGAGCAGGTCGCCGGTGTTGATGTGCGGAAGGCCCGTCTCGACGACGATGCGCTCCGCCTGGGTGCCCTTGCCGGCCCCGGGGGGGCCGAGGATGACGATGTCCAGCGCCATGGTTATTCCGGGCGAGTCACGGTTGTTCGCGGGCGGGGCATGCCCCGCCCCTACTTGAGGAAGCCCTCGTAGTGGCGCATCATCATCTGCGACTCCATCTGGCGCATGGTGTCGAGTGCGACGCCCACCACGATGAGGATCGACGTGCCGCCGAGCGCCGCAGACGTCGCCTGCGAGAAGCCGCCGTAGCGGATGAAGAGAGTCGGCAACGTCGCAACGAGGGCGAGGTAGAGCGAGCCCGGCAGGGTGAGCCTCGTCAGCACACGGTCGAGGTACTGCGCCGTCGGGGGCCCGGGCCGGATCCCGGGGATGTAGCCCCCGTACTTGCGGAGGTTGTCCGCCTGGTCGACCGGGTTGAACTGGACCGCGGTGTAGAAGTACGTGAAGATCACGATCAGGAAGCCCTGCATCAGCATGTAGGTCAAGTCCGTTGGCAGGAAGTGCTCGTTGATGAAGCCCTGCGTCTGCGGGAAGAACTGTGCGACGGTCGGGGGGAAGGCCATGATCGCGGCCGCAAAGATGATCGGGATGACCCCGGCCATGTTCACGCGCAGGGGCATATAGGTCGAGCCACCCGAGGTCATCCGCCGCCCGACCATTCGCTTCGCGTACTGAATCGGGATTCGCCGCTGTCCTTCCTGGACGAAGACGACGGCGACGATGATCGCGATCGCGATGAGCGGGAACATGACGCGCTCGAACGGGCCGCCCTCGTACCAGGCACGGATCCCGCCGGGAAGGCCGGCCAGAATCGACGCGAAGATGAGGAGCGAGATGCCGTTGCCGATGCCGCGCTTCGTGATCAGCTCGCCCATCCACATGAGGAGCGTCGTCGCGGCGGTGAGCGAGATGACGATGAGGACGAAACGGCCGGCGGTGAGCTCGAGCGCGCCCTGGCGGTTGAAGAGGTAGGAGTACCCCATGGCCTGGAGCGCGGAGAGCGCGACGGCCAGGTAGCGGGTGTACTGGTTGATCTTCGCGTAGCCCGATTCGCCCTCCTTCTGCAGCTGCTCCAGCCGCGGGATGACGACCGTCATCAGCTGGAGGATGATCGAGGCCGTGACGTAGGGCATGATCCCGAGCGCGAAGAGCGCGAACTGGGAGAGCGCACCGCCCGAGAAGATGTTGAGCAGGCCGAGGATGGTGCCGCCCTGGCCGCTGAAGTACTGCTCGATCTGATCCGGATCGACGCCCGGGGTCGGAATCCAGACCCCGAGGCGGTAGATCCCGAGGATCATCGCCGTGAAGAGCACGCGGCGACGGATCTCGGGAACCCGCCACGCGTTCGTGAGCCAGGAGAACAAGCTCTATTCCTCCCCGGCGGGCTCGGCGGATTCCTCGGGAGGGGCTGGCTCTGCCGCCTCGCCGGGCGGGGCATGCCCCGCCCCTACAGGTTCAGTCTCCTCCTCGGGCTCCGGCTCTTCCTCGACGGCGGGCTTCGCCTTGCGACGGTGCTTCTTCTTGATCTCCCGCGGCGGGCGGAGCGCCGTGACTTTGCCACCGGCCGCCTCGATCTTCTCGCCCGCGGACTTGGAAAAGGCGTGCGCGGTCACCGTGAGCTTCTTCTTCAGCTCGCCGTGGCCGAGGATCTTCACGTCGATTCGCGTGTTCTTGATCAGGCCCTTCTCGACCAGCGCCTCGAGAGTGACCTCGGCGCCGTCGTCGAAGACGCGCTCGAGGTCGCGCAGGTTGACCGCAAGGGTTTCCGTGCGGTGCGGCCCAATGGGCATGGACTTACGCTTGTTCGGACCTCGCAGCTTGCCGAGGCGCATGTAGATCGGCATCTGGCCGCCCTCGAAGCCCGCGCGCATCTTGTGCGAGCCCGAGCGGGACTTCTGACCCTTGATCCCGCGGCCGGAATAACGTCCCTTGCCCGAGCCCAGGCCGCGACCGACCCGCTTGCGCGGGCGCTGCTTCTGCGCAGGCTTGAGCGTCGAGAGGTTGAGCTTCTTCTCAGGCATCAGCTTTCGTCGATCCGTACGAGATGACGGACTTTCCTGAGCATACCCAGGGTCTCCGGGGTCTCCTCCCGCTCAACCGTGCGGCCGATCTTGCCCAGGCCGAGAGCCCGCAGCGTGCCGCGGTGCCTGGCCGTCTGGCCGATCTGGCTACGGGTTTGGGTGATCTTGAGCTTCGCCATTGGTCTTCTTCTCTTCCGTCTCCGCACGCGGGAACAGGATCTCGTGGACCGCCTTGCCGCGGATGAGGGCGACCTCCTCCGGGCGACGGAGTTGCTTCAGCCCGTTGACCGTGGCCTTCAGGAGGTTGACCGGGTTCGGGTTGCCCAGGCTCTTGGCGAGGATGTCTCGGATGCCCGCCAGCTCGAGCACGGCCCGCACGCCGCCGCCGGCGATGACGCCCGTCCCCTCGCTCGCGGGGCGGAGCAGCACGCGGGAGGCGTCCGAGCGTCCGAGCACCTCGTGCGTGATCGTCGTGCCCTTCTTGGGGACCTCAAAGATGTTCTTCTTCGCGTCGTCGACGGCCTTGGAGATCGCGAGCGGGACCTCGCGCGCCTTGCCGTAGCCGACACCGACGCGGTCGACCTCGTCCCCGATCACGACGAGAGCCGTGAACGAGAAGCGACGGCCACCCTTGACCACCTTGGCGACCCGGTTGATCTCGACGACGCGCTCCTTGAGCTCGCGGGACTCCCGCTCGAAGTTGCGTTCGGCCTGGCGCTCGACGGTGCTCACGACGTCAGCCTCTCTTCGCGGGCGGGGCATGCCCCGCCCCTACAACTCTCGGTCAACATCAGAACCGTAGGCCTCCCTCTCTGGCGGCATCGGCGAGCGCCTTCACGCGCCCGTGGAACAGGTACCCGGCGCGGTCGAAGACGACCGTCTCGATGCCGGCGCTCTTCGCGCCGGCGGCAAGGAGCTTGCCGACCTCGGCGGCCTGCTCGGTCTTCGTGCCCTTGAACCCCTTCTTCAGCTGGCCGTGGCCGGCGGAGGCGAGCGTCTTCCGCCCCATGTCGTCGACCAGTTGGGCCGAGATTCCGCGGTTGGAGCGGAACACGACGAGGCGCGGCCGCTCGGCCGTGCCGGTGATCTTTCGCCGCACGCGCTTGTGGCGCCGGGCTCGCGCTTCTCTGACTGTGAGCGTCGGCATGCTAGCTAGGCCCTCTTCCCGACCTTACGGCGCACGTGCTCGCCCTCGTAGCGGATGCCCTTGCCCTTGTAGGGCTCAGGCGGCCGCACGGCGCGCACCTCAGCGGCAACCTGACCGACCTTCTGCTTGTCGATGCCCTTCACCACGACCGAGTTCGGCGCGAGGACCTCGAACGTGATCCCCCCAGGCGGCTTCTTCACGACGGAGTGCGAGAAACCCACGGTGAGCTCGAGGTCGGTGCCGCGCAGCGAGGCCCGGTAGCCGACGCCCTGAATCTCGAGCCGCTTCTCGAAGCCCTTTGTAACGCCTTCGACCATGTTCGCGACGAGCGTGCGCGCGAGCCCGTGCAGGGCCCGGTCGTCGCCGCGCTCGGTCGGACGCTTGAGCACGAGGGTGGCGTCTGCCTGCTGGATGTCGATCCGCCGCGGGATCGGCCCCTGCAACTCTCCGAGCGGGCCGTTGATCGTTACGAGCCCAGGCGAGAGCGACACGGTCACCCCGGCAGGAATCTCGATTGGCTTCTTTCCGATTCGACTCATTTGATTTGGTTCTCCTGGTGAAAAATCGTCAGATTTTTCACCACACAAAGCACACGACTTCGCCGCCGACGCCCAGCTCCTGGGCGGTGCGGCTCGTGACGAGCCCCCTCGAGGTCGACATGATCGCCGTCCCCATGCCTCCGAGCACGCGCGGGAGACGATCCTTGCGCGCGTAGACCCGCCGGCCCGGCTTCGAGACGCGCTTCAGGTCGGTGATCACCCGCTCGCGGTTCTTGCCGAACTTGAGCTCGATGACGAGGGTATCGAACGACTCGCCCTTCTCGACCCGGTAGTCCTTGATGTAGCCCTCCTCCTTCAGGAGGCGGGCGATCTCCTCGCGCAGCCTGGAGCTCGGCATCGAGGCCGTCTCGTGCAGAGCCCGGTTGGCATTCCGGATGCGGGTGAGCATGTCGGCGATTGGGTCTGTAGCACTCATGGACTACCAGCTCGCCTTCGTCATGCCGGGAACGGCGCCCTCGTGCGCCAGCTCGCGCAGGCAGATCCGGCAGAGGCCGAACTTCCGGTAGACCGCCCGCGGGCGGCCGCAGCGATTGCAGCGCTTGTAGGCCCGGGTCTTGAACTTCGCGGGCCGCGCTGCTTTCGCAATCAAGCTCTTCTTCGCCACAGTCCCTCCTATTGCTCCGAGCGGAACGGGAGGCCGAGCTCGCGCAAGAGCGCCAGCGCCTCCTCATCCGATTTCGCAGTCGTCGTGATCGTCACGTCGAGGCCGCGGACCGTCTCGACGTCGTCGTAGTTGATCTCCGCGAAGATGATCTGCTCGCGCACTCCGAGCGAGTAGTTGCCCCGCCCGTCGAAGCTTTCTGGCGCGAGGCCGCGGAAGTCCCGGATGCGGGGAAGCGCGATCGACACGAGCCGGTCGAGGAACTCCCACATGCGGGCACCACGCAACGTCACCTTGGCGCCGATGGGCATCCCCTCACGGATCTTGAAGCCTGCGATCGACTTCTTCGCGCGCGTGATCTGGGCCCGCTGGCCCGCGATCAGCGTCAGCTCGTCGGCTGCCTTGTCGAGGGCGCGCGCGTTCACCTTCGCCTCGCCCACGCCCATGTTGAGCGTGATCTTGTCCACGCGCGGGACCTGCATCACAGAGCCGTAGCCGAACCGCTCGCGCAGCGCCTCGCGGACCTCGCCGTCGAAACGGTCCTTGAGCCGCGGGGAGTATCCGTCGGCCTGCCCCTTCTTCGGCTTGGCCTTCTTCTTCGTGGTCTTGGGTTCTGTTTTCGTAGCCATTACCTGTCGAGGATCTCCCCGCAATCCGCGCGCTTGCAGACGCGCACCTTGACCCGGCGGCCCTTCGACTCGCGGAACTCGTAGCCGACTCGCGTCGCCCGGTTGCACGTCGGGCAGACGATCATCACGTTCGACACCGGCAGCGGAGCGGCCAGATCGATCACGCCGCCCGGCTGAATCTGCGTCTGGCCCATGCGGCTCGAGTCCTTCAAGGGACGCGGCTTACGATGCCGCTTGACGAGGTTGAGGTTCTCGACCATCACGCGTCGCTTGCGTGGGTCCGCCTCGATGACGCGACCCTGCTTGCCCCGGTCCTTGCCGGAGAGCACCTGCACCGTGTCGCCCTTCCGGATCTTCATTCCCTGGGCCATGGCTAGAGGACCTCCGGGGCAAGGCTGACGATCTTCATGAAGTTCTTCTCCCTGAGCTCACGCGCAACGGGCCCAAAGATGCGGGTGCCGCGCGGGTTGTTCTGGTTGTCGATGATCACGGCCGCGTTCTCGTCGAAGGCGATGCTCGTCCCGTCGTCGCGGCCGAAGGGCTTTTTCGTGCGGACGACGACGGCCTTCACGACTTCTCCCTTCTTGATCGTGCCCTGGGGTGTCGCGGTCTTGACCGTCCCGACGATGACGTCGCCCACGCGCGCATAGCGGCGGTGCGAGCCGCCGAGCACGCGGATGCACAGGAGCTCGCGGGCTCCCGTGTTGTCGGCGACGCGGAGTCGGGATTCCTGCTGAACCATCGGGTACCTACTTGGCCTCCTCGAGCACCTCGGCGAGGCGCCAGGTCTTGGTCTTCGACATGGGGCGGGTCTCGACGATGCGGACGACGTCGCCTGCCTTGGCCGCGTTCTGCTCGTCATGGGCGTGTAGCCTCTTCGAGCGCCGAACGACCTTCTTGTAGACCGGGTGGGCCTTGAGGGTGTCGACACGCACGACGATCGTCTTGTCCATCGCAGCCGAGACGACGATGCCGCGGCGCTCCTTGCGGTCGCTGCGCACGTGCTCCGGCTTGGGGAGACGCGTGATGGGCTTGCGTGCCCCGGTTCGTCCGCGCACCGGCTTCGCGCGCCGGCGGCGCTGCGCACGCGGCAGCCGCTTTTTCTTCGGCTTGCCCGGCGCGACCTCGGCCGGCGCTTCCGCCACCGGCTCTTCGGCGGGCGCCTCCGCGGCAGGAGCCTCTTCGGCGGCGGGTTCTGCCTCTTCGGCGGCGGGTTCTGCCTCTTCCGCGGCGGGTTCTGCCTCTTCCGCGGCGGGTTCAGCCTCTTCGGCGGGCGGGGCAAGCCCTGCCCCTACAGGCTCCGGTTCCTCGGCGGGGGCTTCCTCCGCAACGGGCTCGGGCACAGGCTCCTCGGCGATCGGCTCCTCCGCAACAGGTTCCTCCGCAACCGGTTCCTCCGCGACCGGTTCCTCCGCGACCGGCTCCTGGGGCGCCTCCTCCGCCACGGGCTCGTCGGCCTTCTTCTTCCTCGGCGCCCGCTTCTTCGGCTTCTCCCCGGCCGTAGCCTCCTCGGCCTTCTTGCGAGGAGCGCGCTTCTTCGGCTTCTCCTCGGCCGCGGGCTCCTCGGCGGCAGCCTGCGGCGCCTCTGTCACTTCTTCGGCGGGCGGGGCATGCCCCGCCCCGACATCCTCTTTCTTGCGTGGTCGAGCCATTCCCTACCTTCGCTCCAGCTGGTTTTCCCGCTCGTGCTTGACAGTCAAAATCCGGGCGATGTCGCGCTTGACGAGCCCCAGGCGCGCGGTGTTGTCGAGCGCGCCCGTGGCGGCCTGAAACCGCAGGTTGAACAGGTCCTCCCGCGTCTCGGCGAGCCGCTTGTCCAGCTCTTCGTCGGACAGATCGCGAATTTCTCTAGTTCTCAAAGAGATCGGCCTCTCTTTTGACGAACTTCGTCTTCAACGGCAGCTTCATCCCGGCCAGGCGCAATGCGTCCTTGGCCAGGTCCTCCGGTACGCCGGAGAGCTCGAACATCACGCGCCCGGGCTTGACGACCGCGACCCAGTGCTCGGGGGAGCCCTTGCCGGAGCCCATGCGGGTCTCGGCCGGCTTCTGGGTGACGGGCTTGTCCGGGAAGACGTTGATCCACACCTTTCCGCCGCGCTTGATGTGGCGCGTCATGGCGATTCGGGCCGCCTCGATCTGGCGGTTCGTAACCCAGCCCGGCTCGAGCGCCTTGAGCCCGTAGTCGCCGAAATGGACCTGGCGCTGGCCCTTCGCCTCGCCACGCCTGCGGCCCCGCTGCTGCTTGCGAAACTTCGTCTTGCGCGGCATGAGCATTAGCTCTGCTCTCCTTCAGGCTTTTCGGTCCCAGGAGCCTCCGCGGTCTGTTCCGGCACCGGCTCGACCTCAGGGGTCTGCTCAGGGGTCTGCTCAGCGGTCTGCTCCGGCCCCTGCTCTGCCACGGTGGGCTGCTCCACGGAAGGCGTCTCCTCACGCGGCTCGCCGCGCTTTCGACCTCCGCCGCTACCGCGTTTGCGCTGCCGAACGGGGCCGAGGCCCTCACGATCGACGGGACGACGCCCGCCCTCGCGGACCTGGCCGAGTCCTTCGCGCGGGCGCCCGCCACGCCTTCGGGCCTGATCCTGCTCACCGAGCCGGCCGGCAGAGCCCCGGTCGACTCCTGAGTCAAAGCCCTCGGGCATGATCTCGCCCTTGTTGATCCACACCTTCACGCCGATGCGGCCGTAGGTCGTCTTCGCCTCTGCGAAGCCGTAGTCGATGTCGGCGCGGAGCGTGTGCAGCGGCACCCGCCCCTCCGAGTAGGTCTCGGAACGGGACATCTCCCCGCCTCCGAGGCGGCCGCCGCAGGTGATCTTCACGCCCTGGGCGCCCGAGCGGATCGCGGAGGCTAGCGAGCGCTTCATTGCGCGGCGGAAGCTCACGCGGTTCTGGAGCTGCTCGGCGATCGACTGCGCGACGAGCTTGGCGTCGAGCTCGGGCCGCTTGATCTCGTTGATGTTGATGTGAACGTTCTTGTGCGTCATGCCGTGGATCTCACGGCGCAGGGCGTCCACCTCCGCGCCCGACTTGCCGATGACGATGCCGGGGCGTGCGGTGTAGATGTCGATCGTGATCCGCTGCTTGTCCTTCGAGATGCGAATATCGGACAGGCCCGCGTGGCCGAGCTTCGTGTAGATGTGATCGCGGATCGCGACGTCCTCGATCAGATACTCCGCGAACTCCTTCGTGCCCGTGTACCAGTTGGACTTCCAGTCGTGGATGACGCCGACCCGCAGGCCGCCGGGATGAACCTTCTGGCCCATTAGCTGTCCTCCGTCTTCTTCTTGCGGGGAGCTCTCTTCGTCTTCGTCTTCGGCTTCTCCTCGGCTACGGGAGGGGCAAGCCCCTCCCCTACAGGCTTCTTGCGCGCGCGTGGCTTCTTCTCGGCCTTCGGCTTCTCCTCGGCCTTCGGCTTCGCGGCGCGTGTGCGCTTCGGCTTCGGAGCCTCTTCCTCGGCGGCCGGTTCGGTCTCCGGCTCGGGGGCCGGCTGGGAGACCGGCATAGGCTGGGCGATGGGCTCCGGAATCACTCCTCCCTCTGGGAGGGCGAGCGCGATCGTGATGTGACAGGTGCGCTTGCGGATCCGCGCGACCCGCCCGCGCGCGCGGGCGCGCCAGCGGCGTAGGGTCGGCCCCGCGCCGACGAACGCCGTCGCGACGTACAGATCGTCTCCGTCGAGGCCGTGGTTCGCCTCAGCGTTCGCCACGGCGGACCTGAGGACGAGCTCGACGTCCTTGGCGGCGTCGCGCGTCATGAAGGCGAGGATCGTCCGCGCCTCCGGGACGCTGCGGCCGCGGATCTGATCGACGACGAGCTGCGCCTTCCGCGGAGCCGTGCGCACGTAGCGCGCCTCGGCGCGGACATGGGTGCGCTCGCTGGTCTCGGTGGCTGCCGCGGTCGCCATCAAGGAATCCTCTTCTTGACCTCGGTCTTGCGGTCGCCGGAGTGCCCGCGGAACGTCCGCGTCGGCGCGAACTCACCAAGCTTGTGCCCCACCATCGCCTCGGTGACGAAGACAGGGACGTGCTTCCGCCCGTCATGCACGGCGATCGTGTGCCCGACCATCTCTGGGAAGACTGTGGACGCGCGGGACCACGTGCGCAGGGGACGCTTGTCGCCCGACTCGTTCATCTGCTGGACCCGGTTGAACAGGCGCTCCTCCACCCAAGGTCCTTTCTTGCTCGATCTGCTCACTTACCTCCGCTCCTTGCCGCGGCGGCGGCCGCGGACGATCAGCTTGTCGGACTCCTTGTGCTTGCGGCGCGTGCGCTTGCCCAGCGTCGGCACGCCCCACGGGGTAACCGGGTGCCGGCCACCCTTCGACTTGCCCTCGCCTCCGCCGTGCGGATGGTCGACGGGGTTCATGGCCGAGCCGCGCACCGTGGGCCGCTTGCCGAGCCAGCGGCTACGCCCGGCCTTGCCGCTGGACAGGTTCTCGTGGTCGATGTTACCGACCTGCCCGATGGTCGCCCGACAGGCCAGCGACACGCGGCGCATTTCCCCCGAGGGCAGCCGGAGCACGGCGTAACCCTCGTCTTTGGCGACGAGCTGGATGCCCGAGCCGGCGCTCCGCGCCATCTGCCCGCCCTTGCCCGGCTTGAGCTCGACGTTGTGCACGAGCGTGCCGGTCGGGATGTTTGCCAGCGGCAGCGCGTTGCCAGGCCGGATGTCTGCCGTCGGGCCCGATTCGACGCTCTGCCCGACCCGCAACCCGGCGGGAGCGAGGATGTAGGACTTCGCTCCGTCCGCGTAGTGGAGCAGGGCGATCCGGGCGGATCGGTTCGGGTCGTATTCGACCGCGGCCACCTTCGCGGGCACGCCGTCCTTCGTGCGCTTGAAGTCGACCTGGCGGTAGCGGCGCTTGTGGCCGCCGCCCTGGTGGCGCGTCGTGATGCGGCCCGCGTTGTTCCGACCGCCTTTTCTCTTCACCGGGCCGGTGAGGCTCTTCTCCGGTTCGGAGCGCGTGACGTCGTCGAAGCCCGAGACGCTGCGGAAGCGGCGCGCGGGGCTCGTCGGCTTGTACTTGCGGATCGCCATCAGCGCTGTGCCCCTTCTCGGGCCGGACATGCCCGGCCCCGACATCTGTGACCCATGAGGAACCGCATCAGACCGCCGCCCCCTCGAAGATCTCGATGCGGTCGCCCTCGCGCAGCTGGACAATGGCCTTCTTCCAGCCGGGCTTCTTGCCGCGGTGCATGCCGCGGCGCTTCGGCTTGGAACGCACCTGAACGACGTTCACGCCTTCGACCTTGACGTCGAAGAGCTCCTCGACGGCCTGGCGGATCTGCGTCTTGTGCGCCTTCGGATGCACGCGGAAGGAGTACTTGTTGTCCTCGATGAGGCTGTAGCTCTTCTCCGAGACGACCGGCGCGATGATGACCTCGCGGGAGTGCACTAGCTCAAGTTCTCCTTGATCCGGTCGAAGGCGGATTGCGTCGCGATCACCGAGCGGGCCCAAACGAGCGCGCCGACCTCGACCTCGGCCGGCTCGAGCACGAGGGCACGCTCGAGGTTGCGGAAAGACTTGATCACGACGTCCTCTTCCGGTTGGGCGACGACGACGAGCGGCAACTCTTTGCCCCATCCCGCAACCAGCGTCGCGGCCGCCTTCGTCGACGGCTCCGGGAAGGCGGATCCCTCGATGAGAGCGAATGAGCCGGCTCGGGCGTGGGTCGAGAGCGCGGCGCGCAGGGCCGACTTGCGCGCCTTCCGGTTGACCTTGATGGCAAAGCTACGTGGGGTCGGCGGGAACGCGAGGCCGCCTCCCGTCCACTGCGGCGCGCGGGTCGTGCCGGCGCGCGCTCGCCCGGTGCCCTTCTGGCGCCAGGGCTTCGCCCGGCCGCCGGATACGAGGGCACGGCTCTTCGCCGCGCGCGTTCCCGCGCGGGCGGCGTTCGCCTCGGCGCGAACCGTCTCGTGGACGAGGTGTGGCTTCACCTCGGCGTCGAAGACCTCGGCGGCAAGCGTGACGTCCTTCGACTTCTTGCCGGCGGCGTCGAGGAGTGGTGCCTTGGGAGCAGCCATCAGCGACGCTCCTCCCGCACGACGACGATCGAGTTCCTGTGCCCGGGCACCGCGCCCTTGACGAGCAGCAGGTTGTTCTCAGGGTCGCTCTCCACAACCGTGAGCCCGACTTGAGTGACGTTTTTGGAGCCCATCTGGCCCGCCATCTTCATGCCCTTGAAGACACGCGAGGGCGTCGCCGAGGCTCCGATCGAGCCAGGCTTGCGGATGTTGTGCGAGCCGTGGGTCACCGGCCCCCGGCTGAAGCGGTGCCGCTTGATCGTGCCCTGGAACCCCTTCCCAACCGAGACGCCCGAGACCTTCACGCGCTCGCCCGGCTCGAACGACTCGACCGTGACGGTGTCGCCGGGAACGAGCTCGTGCGAGCCCCGGATCTCCACGAGACGCCGGTGCGCCCCGACGCCGTGCTTCTTCAGGTGCCCGAGCTCGGGCCTCGTCACCTTCCGCTCCGGGACCTCGTCGTAGGCGAGCTGAACCGCGTCATAACCGTCCGCGTCCTGCGTGCGGATGGCGACGACAGGACAGGGCCCGGCCTGAATGACGGTGATCGGGGTAAGGCGACCGGTCTCCGCGTCGAAGACCTGGCTCATCCCCAGCTTCCTGCCGACGATGCCCTTCATGCGCGGGAGGTCCTTCCGGGCCGGACATGTCCGGCCCCTACGACCGCGGGCGGGACATGCCCGTAGGGGCGGGGCATGCCTCGCCCGTTAACTGTGATGTCGCTTCGCGGCATCACAGCTTGATCTCGATGTCGACGCCGGCCGGGAGGTCGAGCCGCATGAGCGAATCGACCGTCTTCGGCGTCGGCGAGTGGATGTCGATGAGGCGCTTGTGCGTGCGCACCTCGAAATGCTCGCGCGAGTCCTTGTCCTTGAACGGGCTTCGGAGCACCGTGTAGCGGTTGTTCTCCGTGGGCAGGGGGACGGGGCCGGTCACCGTGGCGCCGGTCCGCTGGGCCGTGTCGACGATGTCGCGCGCCGACCGGTCGAGCTGCGTGTGGTCATAGCCCTTGAGGCGGATGCGGATCTTCTGCTGCGGCATGGCTCCCGTGGTTCGCGGGCGGGGCAAGCCCCGCCCCTACAGAACGGTCCTCCTTATTTCACGATCTCCGTCACCACGCCGGCCCCGACGGTGCGGCCGCCCTCGCGAATAGCGAAGCGGAGGCCCTGGTCCATCGCGATCGGCTGGATGAGCTCGATCTCCATGTTCGTGTTGTCGCCCGGCATGACCATCTCCTGGCCCTCCGGGAGCTTGATCGACCCGGTCACATCGGTCGTGCGGAAGTAGAACTGCGGCCGGTAGCCGTTGAAGAACGGCGTGTGGCGGCCGCCCTCCTCCTTGGAGAGGACGTAGACCTCGGCCTTGAAGTGCGTGTGGGGCGTGATCGAGCCCGGCTTGGCGAGCACCTGACCGCGCTCGATCTCCTCGCGCTTGGTTCCGCGCAGGAGCGCGCCCGCGTTGTCGCCGGCCTGGGCGTAATCGAGCGTCTTGTTGAACATCTCGAGGCCCGTCACGACGGTCTTCTCCGTCTTCTCCTTGATGCCGACGATCTCGACCTCGTTGCCCGACTCGATCTTCCCCTGCTCGATCCGGCCCGTGACAACCGTGCCGCGGCCCGTGATCGTGAAGACGTCCTCGATGGGCATGAGGAACGGCTTGTCGACCTCGCGCGTCGGCTCCGGGATGTAGGTGTCGACGGCCTCCATGAGCTCGAGGATCTTCGGGACCCATTCGGGGTCGCCCTCGAGCGCCTTCAGCGCCGAGCCGGCGATGACAGGCACCTCGTCGCCGGGAAACTCGTACTTCGAGAGGTCGTCGCGGATCTCCATCTCGACGAGCTCGAGCAACTCGGGGTCGTCGACCATGTCCGCCTTGTTCAGGAAGACGACGATCGAAGGCACCTCGACCTGCCGTGCGAGCAGGATGTGCTCCTTCGTCTGCGGCATCGAGCCGTCTGCGGCCGAGACGACGAGGATCGCGCCGTCCATCTGGGCGGCGCCCGTGATCATGTTCTTGATGTAGTCGGCGTGCCCGGGGCAGTCGACGTGCGCGTAGTGTCTGTTCTCCGTCTCGTACTCGACGTGGGACGTGTTGATGGTGATCCCGCGCGCCTTTTCCTCGGGCGCGTTGTCGATCGACTCGAAGCTGCGCATGTTGGTGTTCGTGCCCTGCTCCGCGAGCACCTTCGTGATCGCCGCGGTCAGCGTCGTCTTGCCGTGGTCGATGTGACCGATGGTCCCGACGTTGACGTGCGGCTTGTTCCGTTCGAACTTCTGCTTTGCCATAGCTCCTCCGTCTTGCTCCTTTACGAACCCTGCGCCGCGGCGACGATCTCGCCCGCGATGCCCTGCGGCACTTCCTCGTACCGATCGAACTGCATGGTGAACGTGGCGCGACCCTGGGTCATCGACCTGAGATCGGTCGCGTACCCGAACATCTCCGCAAGCGGGACCCGGGCGCGGACCGCCTGCGCGTTGCCGCGCGGCTCGAGATGCTCGACCCGGCCGCGACGCTGGTTGAGGTTGCCCATGACGTCGCCGAGGTACTCCTCGGGCGTCACGACCTCGACCGCCATGACCGGCTCGAGCAGCTTCGGCTTCGCTCGCTGCACCGCGTTCTTGAAGGCCATCGAGCCGGCGATCTTGAACGCCATCTCGCTCGAGTCGACGTCGTGGTACGAGCCGTCCACGAGCTCAACCCGGATGTCGACGACCGGGAAGCCTGCGAGCACGCCCGACTCCATCGCCTCCTGGATCCCGAGGTCGACCGAGGGGATGTACTCGCGCGGGATCTTGCCGCCGACGATCCGGTCGACGAACTCGTAGCCGTCGCCCGGCTGGGCCGGCTCCAGGTTGATGACCGCGTGGCCGTACTGCCCTCGACCACCCGTCTGGCGGACGAAGCGGCCCTCGATCTTCTCCACCGGCTTGCTGGCCGTCTCGCGATAGGCGACCTGCGGGCGGCCGACGTTCGCGTCGACGTTGAACTCGCGCGTGAGCCGGTCGACGATGATCTCGAGGTGCAGCTCGCCCATCCCCGCGATGAGCGTCTGCCCGGTCTCTTCGTCCGACCGGACCTGGAAGGTCGGATCCTCCTCAGCGAGGCGCTGGAGGCCCTGCCCGAGCTTGTCCTGGTCGGCCTTCGTCCTCGGCTCGATGGCCACGGAGATGACCGGGTCGGGGAAGAGCATGGATTCGAGCCTGATCGGGGCGTTCTCGACCGCGAGCGTGTCGCCCGTCGTCGTCGCCTTCAGGCCGACGGCAGCCACGATCTCGCCGGCACCGATCTCGTCGCGCTCCTCGCGGTGGTTCGCATGCATCTGGAGCAGGCGGCCGATGCGCTCGGTCTTGCCGGTCGTGACGTTGAGGACGCGGTCTCCGGCCTTGACCTTGCCGGAGTAGACGCGGAAGTAGGTCAGCTTGCCGACGAACGGGTCGCTCATCACCTTGAAGGCGAGTGCGGAGAACGGCTCGTCCTCGGCGGGACGCCGGGAGAGCTCCTTCTCCGTGCGCGGGTCGACCCCGTGCACCGGCGGCACTTCGAGCGGGCTCGGCAGGTAGTCCACAACGCCGTCGAGCAGCGGCTGGACGCCCTTGTTCTTGAAGGCGGAGCCGAGCAATACAGGAGTTACCGCGATTGCGAGCGTCGCCGTGCGAAGCGCGCGCCGGATCATCTCGGGGGTCACCGCGTTCTCGTCGGTGAGGTAGGTCTCGAGCAGCTCTTCGTCGTGCTCGGCGACCGCGTCGATCAGCTGGTGGTGATACTCGTCGGCCTGCTCGCGCAGCTCCTCGGGAATCTCGATCGCGTCCATCTGCACCCCGAGATCGTCGGTCCAGACGACGCCGCGCATCTCGACGAGGTCGACGACGCCGCGGAAGTGCTCCTCCTGACCGATCGGCAGCTGCACCGGGACCGGGTGCGCACCGAGGCGGTCGACCATCGACTGGACCGCGGCGAAGAAATCGGCCCCGACCCGGTCCATCTTGTTCATGAAGGTGATGCGCGGGACCCCGTAGCGGTCGGCCTGGCGCCAGACCGTCTCGGACTGCGGCTCGACACCGGCGACCGAGTCGAAAACGGCGATCGCGCCGTCGAGCACGCGCAGGCTGCGCTCCACCTCGACGGTGAAGTCCACGTGCCCGGGCGTATCGATAATGTTGATACGAAAATCGCGCCAGACGGCCGTCGTCGCAGCAGAGGTGATCGTGATGCCGCGCTCCTGCTCCTGCGCCATCCAGTCCATCGTCGCGGCGCCCTCGTGCACCTCGCCCATCCGGTGCGTTCGCCCCGTGTAGTAGAGGATGCGCTCGGTCGTCGTCGTCTTGCCGGCGTCGATGTGCGCCATGATCCCGATGTTCCGGACCTTCTCGAGGGCGACCTTGCCGGCTGTCTTGACAGTCGTGGACACCGCTACCACCTGTAGTGGGCGAAGGCCTTGTTGGCCTGGGCCATCCGGTAGAGGTCGTCCTTGCGCTTGAAAGCGCCGCCCTGCTGGTTCAGAGCGTCGAGGATCTCGTTCGCGAGCTTCTCCTCCATGTGCTTCTCTCGGCGCTCGCGCGCGTACTGCACGATCCAGCGCACGGCGAGCGTGCGCGCGCGGCGCTGGGGCACCTCGACAGGCACCTGGTAGTTCGCGCCACCGACCCGCCGCGAGCGGACCTCGAGCACCGGCGTGACCGTCTTCACCGCCTGTTCGAGCACCTCGACAGGCGGGCGGCCGGTCTTCTCGCCGACCCGGTCCAGCGCGGTGTAGACGATCTGCTCGGCAGTCGACTTCTTTCCGCGGGACATGACCTTGTTGATCACCTGAGCCACGAGCTTCGAGCTGTAGACGGGATCCGCGTCGAGCTCGCGGAC
>Ga0214472_10002022_pt1 | contig 22027 bp, 17 predicted proteins | sample RVTome_6_FD_207662 | JGI IMG/M metagenome (GOLD analysis project Ga0214472, IMG submission 207662) | Soil microbial communities from uranium-contaminated site in the Upper Colorado River Basin, Wyoming, United States - RVT140D175 | ecosystem: Environmental > Terrestrial > Soil > Contaminated >...
AACGCCTGCTCGCCGCGGTCTTCGAAGCTGAACGGAGAGATGCGGCGGATCTGCTCGAACAAGGCCGCGCTGACATCGATCGCGCCCGGATCGGCGCCTTGCTGAATCCGGGCGGCCAGGTTGACGCCATCGCCGATCAAGTCATTGCCCTCCACGAGGACATCGGCCAGATGCAAGCCAAAACGCAATTTGAGCGGCGGGTCGCGTTCCTTCTCGGCGATCGACAGCGCATCGCGAATCCGCACGGCGCTTTGCAGCGCATTCAGCGGACTGGCGAACTCGGCTAATACCGAATCGCCCATCGTCTTGAACACGCGGCCTTCATTCCCGGATATCTCGCTGTCGGCCAATTGACGGCAGGCGGCCATACGCGCCGCCGTTCCGACTTCGTCTGCCGCCATCAGTCGCGAATAGCCGGCCGCGTCCGCAACGAGAATCGCCGCAAGTCGCCGTTTCATTATCCGGTCTTCCGAGCGGTTGGCAAAGATGGAACCTAACACAAGGGCCGGCGCGCTTCCACACACGATGCCTTCAGGCACGCTTTCGACCACGGCGATCGTAGTTCTACCGGGCTTGCGCGGCACGTTGCCTGCGATAAAGAAGGGATGCCCGGCGGCAGGGAGGATTGCAGCCGGCGCGCGGGAGGATGCGGACAATGCCACGGTCGGCTGTCCAGAAACAATCTGCAGCGGCCCAGGAAGCAGTACTTGTCCTGCGCCAACTCGACGACGGCATCCTGCACCTGACGCTGAACCAGCCGGAGCGACGCAACGCGCTGTCGCAGGCGATGATGAGCGCGCTCCAGCAGGCGCTGGATGCGGCCGCATCCGATCGGCAAGTGCGCGTCATCGCCATTGCCGGCAACGGACCTGCGTTTTGCGCTGGCCATGACCTCAAGGAACTGACGGAAGCGCGCGCCGCAGCGGATCGCGGCCGTTCCTTCTTCAAATTGTTGATGCGCCAGTGCTCGAAGCTGATGCTGGGAATCGTACGCCACCCCAAGCCGGTGATCGCCGAAGTCGCCGGCGCCGCGTCCGCGGCGGGCTGCCAGCTTGTCGCCAGCTGCGATCTCGCGGTCGCCGCGCGTTCGGCAAAATTCGCCACGCCCGGGGTCAATATCGGCTTGTTCTGCTCAACGCCGATGGTGGCGCTGTCGCGCAAGGTGGCGCGCAAGCACGCGATGGAAATGCTGCTGACCGGCGACATGGTTTCGGCGGAACGCGCTGCCGAGATCGGCCTCATCAACCGCGCCGTTGCCGACAACGAGCTTGCCGGCGAGGTCGACCGTCTGGCGCGCCAGATCGCGTCGAAATCGCTGATGACGCTGACGACCGGCAAGCTCGCCTTCTACGAGCAAGCCGACATGGCGATCGCAGAAGCCTACGATTACACCACCGAAATCATGATCGAAAACATGCTAAAGCGCGACGCGGCGGAAGGCGTCAACGCGTTCCTCGAGAAACGCGGCCCGCGCTGGAGCGACGAATAGGGAGACGTGCTTGGCCAATCCGTATGAAACCGATCTTCCCCGCGACGCCGCCAACTATCAGGCGCTGACGCCGATCAGCCTGCTCGAACGGGCGGCAAACGTTTTTCCGGGCCATACCGCGATCATCCACGGCAAGGCGCGCCTTTCCTACGGTGATTTCTGGCGGCGATCGTTGCGACTGGCTTCGGCGCTGGAAAAGCGCGGGATCGGCAAGGGCGATACGGTCAGCGTCATGCTGTCGAACACGCCGGCGATGCTGGAAGTCCATTTTGGCGTGCCGATGACGAAGGGCGTGCTACACAGCCTCAACACGCGGCTCGACGCGGCGATCATCGCCTTCCAGCTCGATCATGCCGAATCGAAAGTCCTGATCGTCGATCGCGAATTCTCGCGCGTGGTTTCGGAGGCGCTCAAACTCGCCAAGGCCAGGCCGCTGGTGATCGACTACGACGATCCGGAATTTCCGGCCGACGCGCCCTTTGCCAAGGGCGAACGCATCGGCACGCTCGACTACGAGGCGCTGATCGACGAGGGCAATGAGGAATACGCCTGGCACACGCCCGACGACGAGTGGAACGCGATCTCGCTCAACTACACCTCGGGCACCACCGGCAATCCGAAAGGCGTCGTCTACCACCATCGCGGCGCGGCGCTGATGGCCTATGCCAACACGATTCATGCCGGCATGCGCCAGCATTCGGTCTATCTGTGGACGCTGCCGATGTTCCATTGCAACGGCTGGTGCTTCCCATGGACGCTGGCCGTGACCGCCTCTACCCATGTCTGCCTGCGCTGGGTCAGGGCCAAGGCAATGTACGATGCCATCGCCGACCATGGGGTCACGCATCTGTGCGGCGCGCCGATCGTGATGTCGACCCTGCTCGGCGCCGCCGAGGCCGACAAGCGCACGTTTCCGCAGACGGTGACCTTCAACACCGCGGCCGCGCCGCCGCCCGAGGCCGTGCTCGCGGCGATGGCGGAAGCCGGATTCGCGGTCACCCATCTCTACGGGCTCACCGAAACCTACGGGCCGGCGGTGGTCAACGAATGGAAGGGCGAGTGGGACCAACTCGAGCCCGGTCCGCGCATGGCGAAGAAGGCGCGCCAGGGCGTGCGCTATGCCGCACTTGAGGACCTGACGGTGATGGACCCGCAGACCATGCAGCGCGTGCCCGCCGACGGCGAAACCATGGGCGAGGTGATGTTTCGCGGCAACATCGTCATGAAGGGCTATCTGAAGAACGCGGATGCAACAAAAGAAGCGTTCGCCGGCGGCTGGTTCCATTCCGGCGATCTCGGCGTAATGCACCCGGACGGCTACATCCAGTTGAAGGACCGCTCCAAGGACGTGATCATTTCCGGCGGCGAGAACATATCTTCGATCGAGGTCGAAGACGCGCTCTACAAGCACAAGGCGGTTGCCGCCTGCGGCGTCGTCGCCAAGGCCGACGAGAAATGGGGCGAAACGCCGATCGCCTATGTCGAACTGAAGCCGGGCGCAAAGGCAAGCGAGGCCGAGATCATCGAACATTGCCGTACGCTGCTTGCCCGCTTCAAATGCCCGAAACAGGTGGTCTTCGCCGAAATCCCGAAGACCTCGACGGGAAAGATCCAGAAATACGTGCTGCGGCAGATGGCCAAGGAACTGGCGTGAGCGGAGGTGAATTTTGCCAAGCGCGGCGCCGCGGAACGCACCGATCAGAAATTCCCGCTTGGTTTGGTGGTTGCTCGTTTTCCCTCATCCTGAGGTGCGAGGCGCGCAGCGTCGAGCCTCGAAGGGCGAGGGAAAACGCCCGGTTCTTGGCCAATCGCCCTCGTCCTTCGAGGCGGCCTTCGGCCGCGCCTCAGGATGAGGACGATTGGAGCTTGCGCCCGCGAATATTATCCGTCCCGAATTTCGGCCTCATCTTATGAACCACGATTCCTATTTGGACAACTACATCCGCGGCATCCTTGGCAGCGTGCGGACCATCGCCATCGTCGGCGCGTCGGCCAATACCGTGCGGCCGTCCTATTTCGTCCTGCGCTACCTGATGTCGAAGGGCTTCGACGTCGTCGCGGTCAACCCCGGCCGGGCCGGCAAGGACATCGCCGGCGCGCCGGCCTTCGCTTCGCTTGCCGAGATCGGCCGGCCCATCGACATGGTCGACATCTTCCGCAATTCGCGCGACGCGGCGAAGGTCGTCGACGAGGTGCTGCGTCTCGATCCGCTGCCGAAGATGATCTGGATGCAACTCGGCGTGCGCAACGACGAGGCAGCGGCGAAGGCGGAAGCCGCCGGCATCAAGGTCGTCATGAACCGCTGCCCGAAGATCGAATATGCGCGCCTCTGCGGCGAGATCGGCTGGGCGGGGGTCAACCAGGGCTTCGTCAGTTCGAAGAAACCAAAACTCGCTTCCGGCTTCCAGCGCTTCGCCATCGGTCCGGGCCGGCAATCCTGACGGCGCATCTGCCGGAGCATGGCGTTCCGGCTGCGCGCTGATCCGCGCAACGAAACTGCTTTCGCGGCCACTGGCGATCCGGCAGATTGCGCCGCAAAAGACGAGACGCCAGCCACGGAGCCTTCCCATGAGCGAAGCCAAGCCCGGATTTTCCACACTTGCCGTTCATGCCGGCGCCGCGCCGGATCCGGCGACCGGCGCGCGCGCGACCCCGATCTACCAGACCACCAGCTTCGTGTTTGATGATGTCGACCAGGCGGCGGCACTGTTCGGTCTGCAGGCTTTCGGCAATATCTACACGCGCATCACCAATCCGACGACGGCGGTGCTGGAAGGCCGCGTCGCCGCGCTCGAAGGCGGCACTGCGGCGCTTGCCTATGCCTCGGGCCATGCCGCCCAGGTCGGCATCTTCCACACCCTCTTGCAGCCGGGCGACGAGTTCGTCGCCGCAACCCGACTCTATGGCGGCTCGATCAACCAGTTCAATCACTCGTTCAAGAGCTTCGGCTGGAACGTCGCCTGGGCCGACCCGACCGATCTGAAGGCCATGCAAAAGGCGGTGACGCCAAAGACCAAGGCGATCTTCGTCGAGAGCCTTGCCAATCCGGGCGGCATCATCGTCGATATCGCCGCGATCGCCGCGATTGCCGGAAAAGCCGGCGTGCCATTGATCGTCGACAATACGCTGGCGACGCCATATCTGTGCCGGCCGATCGAACACGGCGCCAACATCGTCGTCCATTCGCTGACCAAGTTCATGGGCGGCCACGGCAATTCGATGGGCGGCGTCGTGGTGGACGGCGGCAATTTCGACTGGGCCAAGAGCGGCCGCTATCCGTTCCTGACCGAGCCCAGGCCCGAATACCAGGGCATGGTGTTTTACGAGACCTTCGGCAATTTTGCCTTCGCCATTGCCTGCCGGGTGCTCGGCCTGCGCGATCTCGGCGCGGCGATCTCGCCGTTCAATTCCTTCCTGATCCTGACCGGCATCGAGACGCTGCCGTTGCGCATGGAAAAACACTGCGCCAACGCGCTCGCCGTGGCGAAATTCCTGAAGGGCCACGGAAACGTCAAATGGGTCAGCTATGCCGGCTTGTCCGACGATCCGTTCCATGCGCTGCACAAGAAGTATCTGCCGAAAGGCGCCGGCGCGGTTCTTACCTTCGGGCTCAAGGGCGGCTACGAGGCCGGCGTGAAGCTGGTCTCCACGGTCCGGCTGCTTTCGCATCTGGCCAATATCGGCGACACCCGCAGCCTGATCATCCATCCGGCCTCGACCACGCACCGGCAACTGACCGACGCCCAGAAAACCGCGGCCGGCGCCGGGCCGGACGTCGTTCGTCTGTCGGTCGGCATCGAGGATGTCGCCGACATCATCGCCGATCTGGAGCAGGGGCTGGCGGCCGACTGAGGCAAAGCCGGCCAACGGCCATGGCGCGGGGCAGCATTGTCCACTACCATGGATGTCGGATCGCCCGGTTTGCGGGCTGGATTCCGGGGCGGGCACAAATGCGTGGGATATTTTGCAGGTCGCTGGCAGCATTTTGGTTAATCGGCCTTTCCGCCTGTGCCACGCAGGCGCCGGAAAAGGCGGTGCTCGACGTGCAGCCGGCGCCTGCCGCCGAACAGGCGCAGCAATCGGCCGAAGCCGCGCCCGTCATCGAAGCCGAGCAGACGAACAAGGCCAAAACCGGCGAAGCGGTCGTCGTTGCCGAAAAGGCGAAGACGGAAAAGGCGGTGCCTGAAGCGAAGCCGCCGGCCGGGGCCACGCAGAAAAGCGCGGCCAAGCAGAAGACCGCCAGTGGCGCCGCGGCCGAATCCGCGCCGGTCAAAAAGAACCGCGAAATCCGCGCCCGCCATATTCTGGTCGCGACGCGCGAGGAAGCCGAAAGGATCATCGTCCGGCTGCAGGGCGGCGCCGATTTCGGCGCGATCGCACGCGATTTGTCGACCGATCCGACGGCCCGAAGCAACAGCGGCGAACTCGGCTTCTTCCGCCGTGGCATGATGGTGAAGCCGTTCGAGGAAGCCGCTTTCGCCATGCCGGTTGGCCAGTTCAGCCGCGAACCGGTCCAGACCCAGTTCGGCTGGCACGTTATCCACGTCGAGGAAGAGCGAGAGATTGCGGCTTCCGAATAGGCAACCGCACACGGCCGCTATGCGGATCAGACGGCCTTCGCCTCCAGCACAGCGCGGCGCTTCTCGATCAGCGAAGCGGCAACGACGCCGAGGGAAACGATCGCGATCAGGATCGTCGACAGCGCGTTGATCTCCGGCGATACGCCGAGACGCACGGCGCTGTAGATCTTGATCGGCAAGGTCGTCGCGCCCGGCCCGGTCGTGAACGAGGCGATGACGAGATCGTCGAGCGACAGCGTGAAAGCGAGCAGCCAGCCGGCGATCACCGCCGGCGCGATGATCGGCAGGGTCACCGACAGGAACGCGTCGAGCGGGCTGCAGCCGAGGTCGAGGGCAGCCTCCTCGAGCGACCGGTCGAAGCTGACGAGGCGCGAAGAAACGACCACGGCGACATAGCACATGGCGAACGTTGTGTGCGCCAGCACGACCGTAAAGATGCCGCGTTCGATACCGAGCGCGATGAACAGCAGCAGCAGCGACAGCCCGGTGATCACTTCCGGCATGACCAGCGGCGCATAGATCATGCCGGAAAACATGGTGCGGCCGCGAAAGCGGCCAGCGCGCACCAGCACATAGGCGGCCATGGTGCCGAGCACGGTGGCGAGCGTGGCGGTGGCGACGGCGACGCGCAAGGTCACCCAGGCGGCGTCGAGCATGGCCTGGTTGCGCAGCAATTCGCCGTACCATTTGGTCGAAAAGCCGGCCCACACCGTGACCAGGCGCGATTCGTTGAACGAATAGATGATCAGCAGCAGGATCGGGATATACAGGAACGCGAAACCGAGCGTCAGCGCGGTGGCGTTGAACCAGGTGAGGCGGCCGGTCATTTCAGCGCCTCCTGCTGGCGCTCGGCCTGGCGCTGGAAAATCAGGATCGGCACCACAAGCGCCGCCAGCAACACGATCGCCACCGCGCTCGCCACCGGCCAGTCTCGGTTCGAAAAGAACTCGGTCCAGAGCGTCTTGCCCATCATCAGCGTGTTGGAGCCGCCGAGCAGATCGGGAATGACGAATTCGCCCATCGCAGGGATGAAAACGAGGAAGCAGCCGGCGATAATGCCCGGCAGCGCTAGCGGCAAGGTGACGAGCCAGAATGCCGAAATGCGGGTGCAGCCGAGGTCGATCGCGGCCTCAAGCAGGGATTCATCCATCTTTTCGAGCGTCGAATAGATCGGCAGCACCATGAACGGCAGGTAGGAATAGACGATGCCGATATAGACCGCGGTCGGCGTGTTCATGATCTGCAGCGGTTCGGAAATGACGCCAAGGCCAAGCAGGAACTGGTTGAGAAGACCTTCCGACCTGAGGATGCCGATCCAGGCGTAGACGCGGATCAGGAACGAGGTCCAGAACGGCAGGATCACCAGCGTCACCAGGATCGGCCGCCATTTTTCCGGCGCGCGCGCCATGCCGTAGGCGAGCGGGAAGGCAACGAGGAGCGCGATGAATGTCGAGACGATTGCGATCCGCAGGCTCGACAGGAACGCCTTCACGTAAAGGGCGTCGTCGATCAGGTAGGAATAGCTCTCGAAATCGAGCTCGGAAACGAAGTCGCGGATGCCGGTCCAACCGGCCGCCAGGTCCAGCGTCGGCACATAGGGCGGCTGTGCGATCGCGGTGTCCGACAGCGAAATCTTCAATACGATCAGGAACGGCGCGAAGAAGAACACCAGCAGCCACAGGAGCGGGATTCCGATCAGGATCAGGCGGCGGCTGCGGTGCGACATCGCCGATCCGGCTCCTCAGACGTTCAGGAGGACGCCGGCGCCCGGCGCCCAGGCCAGCCAGACCTCGTCCTCCCACGTGATTTCGCGATTGGCGATGCGCCGGCGATTGGCTTCCTGCGCCTTTATGATCGCGCCGTTTTCGAGCTGCACATGGTAGGTCGACAGATTGCCGGAATAGGCGATGTCGTGGACCCTGCCGCGAAGCTGGTTCGGGGTTTCGCGCGCGGCCGGCTTCTTCTTGGAGATCAGGATCTTTTCCGGGCGTACCGACAGCCAGCAGGCGGCGCCCGCGGCAACCGGCTCGTTGCTGCGCGCCAACAGCCGACCCGCCGAATTTGCGCCGGCCGGCCGGAACGCGGTGAAATTCTCGCGCCCGCGCCGCGTATCCTTGCCCGCCTTGCCCTCGATCAGGTTCACGTCGCCGATGAAATCGGCAACGAAACGCGTAACCGGGTTCTCGTAGATTTGGCCGGGCGTCGCCACCTGCGCGAGATGACCGTTGTTCATCAGGCCGATGCGGGAGGCAACTGTCATTGCCTCCTCCTGATCGTGGGTGACGATGACGAAGGTGGTGCCGGTCTTTTCCTGGATGTTCATCAGTTCGAACTGCGTCTGCTCGCGCAATTTGGCGTCGAGGGCGCCGAGCGGCTCGTCGAGCAGAAGCAGTTTCGGGTTCTTGGCGAGCGATCGGGCGAGCGCCACGCGCTGGCGCTGACCGCCGGACAATTGATGCGGCTTGCGATGCGCGAACGGCGTCATCTGCACGAGCGCCAGCATCTCGGCGACGCGGGCGCCGATCGCGCCCTTGGCCATGTCCGAGCGCTTCAGGCCAAAGGCGATATTCTGTTCCACGCTCAGATGCGGAAACAGCGCATAGGACTGGAACATCATGTTGACCGGCCGCAGGTTCGGCGGCACGCCGGAAATGTCCTGCCCGTCGAGCAGAATGGTGCCCGAGCTCGGCGTCTCGAAGCCGGCCAGCATGCGCAGCAATGTCGTCTTGCCGCAGCCGGATGGTCCGAGCAGCGCGAAGAACTCGCGCGGATAGATTTTCAGCGAGACGCCGTCAACGGCGGTGAAGTCGCCGAATTCCTTGCGCACGTCGACGAATTCGACCAACGGCCGCGCGTCGGCGTCGGCCCAGGGAGCAAAGACCTGCTTGGCGGCCTGCACCGGCCGGCTGCGCGGTTCTGCCCGGTTCATCTGCCGGCCCGAACCGCCGCGCTCGCTGTGGAGCCCATCCCCGCCGCCGCCTTATTGACCGGTCGTCACCCGCGTCCAGATCCGCGTCACCAGACGGTTGGTCTTGGCATCGTAGGGAAGCGTCGAAAACAGGCGGCTGGTGGTTTCCTCGTCCGGATAGATGGTCGGATCGTTGATCAGGTCCTCCTCCAGAAGCGCCTGCGACGCCTTGTTGCCGTTGGCGTAGTAGACATAGTTCGACGCCTTGGCGATCACGTCGGGACGCATCATGTAATCGATGAATTTATGAGCGGCGTCGGCGTTTCTGGAATCGGCCGGAATCGCCATCTGGTCGAACCATAATTTGGCGCCTTCCTTCGGGATCGCATAGGATATCTCGACATTGTTGCCGGCCTCGGCCGCGCGGTCGGCGGCCTGGATGACGTCGCCGGAGTAGCCGACCGCCACGCAGATATCGCCGTTGGCGAGCGCATTGATGTATTCGGAGGAATGGAATTTCTGGACGTTGGGCCGGGCCTTCAGCAGCAATTCCTCGGCCTTGGAGAGGTCGTCGGCCTCGCGGCTGTCGGGATTAAGACCGAGATAGTTGAGCGCGGCCGGCACCATTTCCTGCGCCGCATCCAGGACGTGGACGCCGCAATCCTTCAACTTCGCTATCGTGTCGGGATCGAAAATCACATTCCAGCTGTCGACTTCCTCGATTTCCAGGATTTCCTTGATCTTGGCGACATTGTAGCCAATGCCCGTCGTGCCCCACATGTAGTTGACCGAGTACTCGTTGCCGGGATCATATTTCGCCGTCTGCTTGGTGATCGCGTCCCACATGTTGGCGAGATTGGGCAATTTGGAGCGGTCGAGCTTCTGGAAGACGCCGGCCTCGATCTGGCGGCCGAGGAACTCGCCGGACGGCACCACGACATCGTAGCCGGTCGCGCCGGCGAGCAGCTTGGTCTCGAGCACCTCGTTGGAATCGAACACGTCGTAGATGACCTTGATGCCGGTCTCTTTCTCGAAATCTTCCAGGATCGATTCGTCGATATAGTCCGACCAGTTGTAGACACGTACTTCCTGCGCCTGTGCGAGACCGGTCGACAAGGCGAAGGCCAAGGCCAGTCCGGACAGCGGAATCGCGAAGTTCTTCATGGTAGCCTCGATATATTCGTGTTGCCGTCGCTGCGATACTAACGGCAGAAATCCCGGTTTTCCAAGGGCTTTGTTGGACCATCCGGCTGTTCGCGCCCTTGCCAGTGCAGGGCAAAACCGCCAGATTTGGACCCGTCCGTCGCCACCGGCGCGGTCCTGTTCACCTTCCGCCCCTGATCCGAACGGAAATCCCATGTCCCGCCAGGCCATATTGGAATGGACGAAATCGCTGCCCGCCGCGGCGCAGGAATGGCTCGACGGCCGCGTCGTCGAAGAGGTCGAATGCATCATCGGCGACTATGCCGGCATTGCCCGCGGCAAGGCGATGCCGGCGCGCAAGTTCGTCACCCAGGAAACGAGTTTCCTGCCGATCTCGATCTTCCACCAGACGATCACCGGCGAATATGTCGATATCGAATCGCTGGACGCGGTGACCGAGACCGATCTCGTATTGACGCCGGATATTTCGACGGCGGTGGCCGCGCCGTGGGCGCAGGACGTGACCCTGCAGATCATCCACGACATGGCGATGCAGAGCGGCGAATCCGTCATGATTGCGCCGCGCAACGTGCTGCGCAAGGTGCTCGGCCATTACCGCAAGAAGGGCTGGAAGCCGGTGGTGGCGCCGGAACTGGAATTCTACCTGACCAAGCCGAACATCGATCCCGACATTCCGCTGGAGCCGCCGATCGGCCGCTCCGGCCGGCAGGGCGCCGGCCGCCAGTCCTATTCGATGTCGGCGGTCGACGAATATGCCGCCGTCATCGAGACGATCTACGATTTTTCCGAGGCGCAGGGTTTCGAAATCGACACCATCATCCAGGAAGGCGGCGCCGGCCAGATCGAAATCAACCTGCAGCACGGCGATCCTCTGGAACTTGCCGACGAAGTCTTCATCTTCAAGCGCACGATCCGCGAAGCGGCGCTGCGCCACAATTGCTACGCCACCTTCATGGCCAAGCCGATGGAGGACGAGCCCGGCAGCGCCATGCACATCCACCAGAGCGTGGTCAGCGCCAGGACCGGCGAGAACGTGTTCAGCGATGAAAAGGGCGAGCCGACGGACCTGTTCTACGGCTTCATCGCTGGCCAGCAGAACTACCTGCATGCGGTGATCTCGATCCTTGCGCCCTATGTGAATTCCTACCGCCGGCTGGTGCCTGGCAATTCGGCGCCGATCAACACCGAATGGGGCATGGACAACCGCTCGACCGGCCTGCGTGTGCCGATATCGAAGGCCAAGGCGCGGCGCGTCGAAAACCGCGTCGTCGGCATGGACTGCAATCCCTATCTGGCGATGGCGGCCTGCCTGGCCTGCGGCTATCTCGGCATGACCGAGAAGCTGCAGCCGCGCGATGCAGTTACCGGTGATGCATATTCCCTGCCGCACGCGCTGCCACGCGAACTGTTCGAGGGCCTGCGCCAGTTCAACGCCTATCCGAAATTGCGCAAGCTGCTCGGCGAGGACTTCTGCAAGATGTACGAGGCAATCAAGCTGCGCGAGTTCGAGGACTATCTGCGCGTGATCAGCCCGTGGGAGCGCGAGCACCTGCTGCTCAATGTCTAGCGTGGCCCCATGCCGCTTGACGTCCTTACCGCCAACGACCGGCCGGGCAAATATCCGGTCTCCTACTATGCGGCGACCGCGCCCGTCCGGCCGCCACGGATGCCGGCGCAAGGCGAATTGCGCGCCGATGTTGCAATCGTCGGCGGCGGCTATACCGGCCTGTCGGCGGCACTGCACCTTGCCGAAGCCGGCATGGATGTCATCGTGCTCGAAGCCCATCGCGTCGGCTGGGGCGCGTCGGGCCGCAATGGCGGCCAATGCGCGAGCGGCCAGCGGCGCGAACAGGACGAACTGGAGCAACGTTACGGGCGCGAAACGGCGCTGCAATTGTGGCGCTTGGGCGAGGAAGCCAAGGCGCTGGTGCGGGCGCTGATCGCGGAACATGAAATCGACTGCGACGTCGCACCCGGCGTGCTGCACGCGTTCCACCGCGAACGTTTCGTCGCGCGTGGGCGCGCCTATGCCGAAAAACTGGCGAGCGAATATGGCTATGCGCATGCGCGGTTCCTCGAACGCGATGAAATCCGGGCGACGGTCGCAAGCCCCGGCTATTTCGGTGGCGTACTGGATACGGGCGCATTCCATCTCGATCCGCTGAAGTATGCCATCGGCCTTGCCGGGGCGGCCGAGGCCGCCGGCGCGCGCATCTTCGAAGGCAGCCGCGTCGCCAATCTGTTGCAAGGCAAGCGCGTTGCGATCCGAACGCAAACCGCGACGATATCGGCCGATCACCTTCTGCTCGCCTGCAACGGCTATCTCGGTGGGCTTGCGCCGCAGGTCGCGGCCCGCGTCATGCCGATCAACAACTTCATCGTCGCCACCGAACCACTCGGCGAAGCCGGCGCGAGGGCGCTCATCGCCAACGATGCCGCCGTCGCGGATTCGCGCAACGTGATCAACTATTTTCGCCTGAGCCGCGACCATCGCCTCCTGTTTGGCGGCTGCGAGAGCTACGGCTACCGCTTTCCCGCGGATATTGGCGCCTCCGTGCGAAAGCCGATGCTGGCAGTGTTTCCGCAACTGGCGGATGCGCGCATCGAATTTGCCTGGGGCGGCACACTCGCCATCACGATGAGCCGGATGCCGGCGCTGCAGCGATTGGCTTCCAATGTGCTTTCTGCCTCCGGCTATTCGGGACACGGGATCACGATCGCGACACTCGCCGGCAAGCTGTGCGCCGAGGCGATCGCCGGCCGGGCCGGCAGGTTCGACGTCTTCGCCAATCTGCCCCAGCGCCGGTTCCCCGGCGGCACCGCGATGCGCTGGCCGCTGCTGGTGCTGGCGATGACCTGGTCTGCGCTGCTGGATCGAATCTGAGGCGAGTTAACCGGCCTTGCGCAAAGCGGCCTGCCGCGGCGCGCGTTGCCCCACGAAATCCGTGAAATCGGCAAGCGGCAGCGGCCGGGCGAACAGATAACCCTGGCCGAGATCGATGCCGCAATCGCGCGCCAGGGCCAGGTCGCGCTCGGTCTCGATGCCCTCTCCGACGACCGACATCGACAATTCGCGCGCCAGCGCCACGCAGGCGTGCACGCAGGCCAGCGCGAAGCGGTCCTGGGTTGCCAGCGAGATGAAGCTGCGATCGATTTTCAGTTCGCTGAAGGGATAGTTGCGCAAATGCTCGATGTTCGAATAGCCGGTCCCGAAATCGTCGATGGCGAGGCCGAAGCCCTGCATTCGCAGCAGCGTCAGCGTTTCAAGCGAGCGGATATGGTCCTCCGGGAGGCAGGATTCGGTCAGTTCGACGACGAAATATTCCGGGGCCAGGCCCGACTGGCGCAGAATTTCGCCGAGCGCATTGGCGAAGTTTTCGTTGGCGAGGATCGAGCCTGATATGTTGAACGACAGGATCATCGGCCGGCCAAGTATGCGTTGCAGGTCGGCCGCATCCTGGGCAACGACTTCGATCATTCGCCAGGTAATGTCGGTGATCGATCCGTTGCGTTCGGCAAGGTTGATCATCTGGGCGGCGTCGAGAAGCTTGCCGTCGGAACCGGTCATGCGGGCCAGCGCCTCGGCGCCGACGACTTCGCCGGTGGCAAGGTCGACGCGCGGCTGGTAATAGGCATGCAATTGCGCGTATCGCAGCGCCTTGTTGATTTCCTCGGCGTCGACCGGGGCTGCGGGCGGGCGCGCCGGCCGTTCCTTGCGGTTCAATACCGCAATCGCTATCGCGTCGAAATCCGCCGGTTTGCCATAGGCGCCAATGCAGGTGAGCCCGAGCATCCGGGCGAGGCGGCGCGCGGATTCGCGAATCGCCGGCGATTCTCCCGAGACCACGGCGATCGATCCGTCAAAGCCGGTTTGCGCGAGCCGCCGCAGGAAACGGATGCCGTCAAGCCGCGGCATCGAAAGGTCGAGAATAATGGCGTCGAATGCTTCCTGCCCGCCGGCCAGACGGCCGAGCGCAATCTCGCCATCGCTGGCAGTGGCGACCTTCGCGGCGCCGTGGCGGATCAGGAACTGCTCCATGATCGCGGCGAATACCGGGTCATCATCGACGACCAGCACGCACGGGCCGGACCTGGCTGCCTTCACTTTCTCCGCTTCCTGCATTGTGCCGCTTGCCCCCACAAAAGCATCCGCCAGCATCCGCCGCATCTCCCGCTGGATAGTATCCAAAATGCGACAAGGAAACCCAAAGCACGGCAATACAAGTCGAGTTGCCGCTGAAAGGTTCCGCTAACCTTGACCGACTTTGTCGCCGCGCGGCTCGCTTAAGTTTTTTTTCAGGGAGGCCGCATACAATCTCCGTCCAGCTACGCGTCACGCGCGCAAGCAACAAGAACCGGGCGTAAGGGGTTCATGGAGCGGGGAGATCCGGAAAACCGGCCAGTTTGGCGCGACAGCCTGCGTCTGCGGCTTTCGGCGGCTTTCGCCGGAATTGTATTCGCGGTGTTTGCAACCGCATCCGCATTTTCGATCGCAATCGCCTATGCCGATTCGCTGCGCCAGTTGCAGATACGGCTTTCGGGCACGGCGGCAGTGCTCGCTTCCTCGATCGCCGAGGACCTGGCCACCGGCAATGCCGGCGGCGCCCAGCAATCGCTGACCGCGATTCGCGAAATTCCGGACGTCAACTACGCGTTGGTGGAAGGCGCCGATCGCAAGCGCTTCGCGGAAATCGGAACCGGCCAGTTCCTCGATTCGGACACGGGCGACGTTTCGGAAATGCCGGTTCTGTCGCTGCTGTCGCGGCGGACGGTGTGGGCGAGCGCATCGGTGGTGCGCGCCGGCAGACAGATCGGCGCGGTCCATCTGCTCGCCGACATCGCCGAAAGCCGCGCCGCGACGCTGCGCCGCGTGGCGTACGCCTTGCTGCTTTCGGCGGCGTCGGCAGTCGCCGCCGGGCTGATCGGCTATCGCGCGATCGCCGCGCTGACCGCGCCGCTGACGCAACTCTCCAACCTGATGGTCGGGTTCGGCCGCGACAAGGAGTTCGGCGGCCGCGCCGAATTCCGGGCACGCGGCGAAATCGGCGTGCTGGCGAAATCGTTCAACACCATGCTCGATCTCATCGAGGTTCGCGATCGCGAAATCGCCGACTACCAAAGGAACCTCGAAGACAAGGTGGTCGAGCGCACGCGCGAACTGGTCGTCGCCAGGGACGAGGCCGAGCGCGCCAACCGCGCCAAATCGGATTTCCTTTCGACCATGAGCCACGAAATCCGCACGCCGATGAACGGCATGCTGGCAATGGCCGAACTGCTGTCGGCGGCGCCGCTGTCGGAAAAGCACCGGCGCTATGCCGAGATCATTTTCACTTCCGGGCGCGGCCTGCTCGGCATCATCAACGACATTCTCGATTTGTCCAAGATCGAATCGGGCAGGCTCGAACTGGAAACCGTTCCATTCTCCCCCGATGATTTGCTGCGCGGCGTGTTGTCGCTGTTCGACGAGCGCGCGCGCCAGAAGGGTCTGGAGCTATCCGGCCTCGTCGATTTTGCGGTGCCGCGGCAACTGGCGGGCGATGCCACGCGCCTCGGCCAGGTGCTCACCAATCTCGTCAACAATGCGTTGAAGTTCACCGAGACCGGCGGCGTCAGCGTCGACTGGATTCATCTCGAATCCGAAAGAAGCGGGCATTGCCGGATGCGAATCGAGGTCACCGATTCGGGCATCGGTATTGCCGCCGACAAGGTCGCATCCGTGTTCGAGCAGTTCGAGCAGGCCGATCAGTCGATCACACGGCGTTTCGGCGGCACCGGACTCGGTCTTTCGATCTGCAAGCGTCTGATCGAACGGATGGGCGGGATCATCGACGTCGACAGCGAACCGGGCAAGGGCAGCCGGTTCTGGTTCGAGGTCGAACTGGCCAGTGTCGAGGCGCCCGTTGCGGCGCCCATCGAAAAACTCACCGGGCTTGTCGGCATCGCGATCTCGGCCAATCGCCTGCGCGCGCATCTCAGCCAGGCGCTGGACGAATGCGGCATCGACGTCAAAATTCTCGAAGCCGGACGGTTCTCGAGCGAAGGCATGGCCTGCGTCATCTGCGACGATCGGCGCATTTCGGACGCCGACGGCGGCGGCGGGCCGCTGGTCGGCGTCGCCCGCATGGGCGATTCGTGGCCGGACGAGGCATTGGAAAGCGGCCTGATCGCCGATCTGCTGTCGCTGCCGGCGACGCGTGCGGATATCGCCGAACTTTGCCGGCGAATTCGCTCGGCAAGATTTGCCGGCAGGGAAGCCTCCCCCGGCCGGCCGGGTGCCGGCGCCTATCTGCCCGATCTCAAGCAGATCCGGATCCTGGGCGTCGACGACAATCCGGTCAACCGCGAGATCCTGCGCGACGCCTTGAGCGCGATGAACGCGAATGTGCGCCTTGCCGAGACCGGGGCGCAGGCAATATCGGCCGCCGCCGAGCATGAATTCGATCTGATCCTGATGGATGTGTCGATGCCCGACATGGATGGATACGAGGCGACGCGCCGCATCCGCACCCTTGAGCAGGCAAGAGGACAGGCAAAGACGCCGGTGATCGCGCTGACCGGCAATGTCGCCGGTGACGGGCCGCAGGCATGGCGCGACGCCGGCATGGACGCCTATCTGACCAAGCCCTTCACGATCGCCAGTCTGGCGCGCGCGATCGGCGATCACGTTCCCACCATGGCGGCGGAGACCTCGGCGAGCACGAGCGAGGCCGGCGCCCTGTCGGACTGGATCTCCGCGGCAACGCTCAAAATGCTCGAGACCTTGTCGCGCCAGAACGGCTCCGACATGGCCGACCGTATCTTTTCCATGTTCATCGAGCACGCCGATCCTGCGGCAAAGGCGCTGGAAGCGGACTTGCAGGCGCGCGAGGGCCTGGGTATCGCCCGTTCGGCGCACGCGTTCAAGTCGATGTGCCACAGCGCCGGCGCGGTGCGCCTGGCCGCGATCCTGGAGCGCATCGAAAACCAGGCGAAGGCAGGAAAGATCGACGAGGCTCGAGAAGCCGGCAAGACAATTGCGGCGGCGCTGGACAATACGATCGACGCCATGGACGCCTTCATCTGCCGCATCCATGATCTTCCGGGCAGGCCCAAATCGGCCAGATGTTTGCGGCCGCCTCAAATACAGCGGCCGCCATCGACCTCCAGGATCACGCCGGTGATGAATTCGGCTTCGTCCGAAACCAGATAGACCGCGCCCGCGGCGATATCGGCCGGCGTCGAAAAGCGACCGATCGGGATCGAGGCCATGAATCTGGCGCGGGCTTCGGGCGTATCCGGTACGCCCATGAAGGTTTCGAGCAGGCCGGTCGCGCCGATCACCGGGGCAATGGCGTTGACGCGGATTTTTTCTGGCGCGAGTTCCACCGCCATCGACTTGGTCAGCGTGTTCACCGCGCCTTTGGTCGAATTGTACCAGGACAGTCCCGGTCGCGGCCGCAGGCCGGCGGTCGAACTGATGTTGAGGATGACGCCACCCTTGTCCTTGTCGCGGCGCATCAGCGGCAGCACCGCATGCGTCGTCAGAAAGATCGACTTGACGTTGACGGCGAAGACCTTGTCGAAGCTCGCTTCGTCGACCTCCAGCATCGGCCGGTTGCGGTGCGACCAGCCGGCATTGTTGACCATGATGTCGATGCCGCCGAACTGCTTGTCGGCCTCGGCGATCACCGCGTTGACATCGGCGGCCCGGGTCACGTCACAGGCAATAGCGTGCGCCGCCGCACCGATTGCCTTGGCGGCGTCGCGGGCGGCATCGGCATTGACGTCGAGGATGGCGACGCGCGCCCCCTCGGCGGCGAAGCGTTTGGCGATGCCGCGGCCAAATCCCGATGCGGCCCCGGTGATCACGGCTTTCTTGCCCTTCAGGCGCATATGTTCCTCCGCGTTTTCCGAAGATGACTCTGAGATGCCAATACGCAATTGGCGCTATCGCTTCCAGCCCAACGCGATCGGAACGAAGAATGTCAGCACGAACAACCGGAAGACGTGATGGGCGGCGACAACCGTCGGCTCGGCGCCGGTCAACAACGCCAGCGCCGCCATCGTCTCCAGGCCGCCCGGCGCCATCGACAGCGATAGCGTAGCGAGCGAAAGCCCGGTCGCCAGAAGCGCGAGGCTGACGGCGGCAGCCGAGATCGCGACCGAGAGCAATGTGACCGCAATGCCGGCGGCCGCGTCGCGGCGCAGTTGCGCCAGCGTCACGCCGGAAAAGCGCGAGCCGATCAGCGCGCCCATGATCGCCAGCGCCGGTGTGGCAAGCCAGTTCGGCGGCATACCTTCGACGATACCGAAAAGATGCGCGATCGTGGAAACCGCCATGCCGCCGATCAGCAGTGCCGCCGGCACGCGCAACCGCTGGAACAGCAGTCCGGCGACGACCGAAGCGGCGAGGATCGCAACCAACGGCGAGATCGTCATGACATGGTTCGCAAAGCCGAAGGGCGGAACGGCATAGCCTGCCGCCGTGGTCGCAAGCGGTACCAGCAGGGTCAGGCTCAGCAGGCGGATGCTCTGGATGACCGAGACACGGGCGACATCGCCACCGGTTTCCGCCGTCATCGCCAATACGAAGCTCAAATGGCCGGGCGTCGCCGCCAAAATCGCCATCTTGCGATCGAGGCCGAAGGCGGCCCGCAACAACCACGCGCCCGCGGCCATGATCGCGGCGGTGGAAAGCGCCAGCAGCGCCAGGGAAGCCGGCCACTGGCCTGCGGCCTTCAGCACCTGCGGATCGACGCCGGAGCCGATGACGACGCCGATGACGGCGAAGACCAGATTTCGCAACGGTTCCGGCACCCGGCTGCGCAAGCCGACGATGCCGGCGACGGTGGCGACGACCGCAGGACCCGTGATCAGCGGCGCCGGCCCGCCGAGCCATGTCGCCGCAATCCCGCCGATGGCGGCAAACAGCAGGGCAAGGCCAGCCTCGCGCAGCGCCACTACGTCAAGGGAGGCGAACCGGTGGATCATGCAGTTCGGTCGAGGTCCAGGCGCAGTCGCGGCAGCCATCTGCCGGGGATCGAACCGGACGGCGACCGGCCGGCCGCGACGGCGCCCATGGTCCGGTAGAATTCGCAGGCGCCGGGATCGGAGTCGATCCACATGCAGGCGGCGCCGAGGTTGGTCGCTTCGCGCCGCGCCCAATCGAACAGCGACCGACCGATGCCGGAGCGCATATGTGCCGGTTCAACGAAGAGCTTTTCGAGTTCGGCGTCCGGCCCCGCAATCGAAATTTCGGCGAGGCCGACGACAACGCGCGCGTCCTCGGCGACCATTGCGCGATGGCCGGGCGTCGCCAGACGCAGCGAGAGTTCGTCGCGGCAAGCCTCCAGAAACGCGGCGTCGTAGCCGTGCACCGCCTTGGCGCGCAGGCACAGCGCGGTGAGGATTTCGGCTTCGTCAGCGCGCGGCGGCCGGAGTTGCAACACGTTTGCCATCTTCCGCCTTCCGCTCGGCGCGGCGCCGGTGCAGGATCGGCTCGGTATAGCCGTTCGGCTGTTTTGCGCCTTCGAACACGAGGTCGCAGGCCGCCGTGAAGGCGACGCCGTCATATCCCGGCGCCATCGGCCGGTAGTTCGGATCGCCGGCGTTCTGGCGATCGACGATTTCGGCCATGCGCCGCATCGTCGCCAGCACCTGCTCGCGCGTGCACACGCCATGGTGCAGCCAGTTGGCGATGTGCTGGCTCGAAATCCGCAGGGTGGCGCGGTCCTCCATCAGGGCGACATTGTTGATGTCGGGGACCTTGGAGCAGCCGATGCCTTGATCGATCCAGCGCACAACATAGCCGAGGATGCCCTGGGCGTTGTTGTCGAGCTCCTTCTGGATATCCTCCGGCGTCCAGTTCGGACGCGAGGTGACCGGCACCGACAGGATGTCGTCGAGCTTGGCGCGCGGACGCTTGCGCAATTCGGTCTGCACCTTGGCCACATCGACCCGGTGATAGTGCGTCGCGTGCAGGGTCGCCGCCGTCGGCGACGGCACCCAGGCGGTGTTGGCGCCAGCTTTCGGATGACCGATCTTCTGCTCCAGCATCGCCGCCATCAGATCGGGCATCGCCCACATGCCCTTGCCGATCTGGGCGTGGCCGGAAAGACCGCATTCCAGGCCGATATAGACGTTCCAGTCCTCATAGGCGCGGATCCAGGCGGCCTGCTTCATGTCGCCCTTGCGGATCATCGGCCCGGCTTCCATCGAGGAATGAATTTCGTCGCCGGTGCGGTCGAGGAAGCCGGTATTGATGAAGACGACGCGATCCTTCGCGGCACGGATGCATTCCTTGAGGTTGACGGTGGTGCGCCGCTCCTCATCCATGATGCCCATCTTGATCGTGTTCGCGGCCATGCCGAGGGTTTCCTCGACGCGGCCGAACAGTTCGACGGCGAAGGCCACTTCGTCCGGTCCGTGCATCTTGGGTTTGACCACATACATCGAGCCCGCCCGCGAATTGGCGCGCCGGCCATTTTTGCCGATGTCGTGCAGCGCGATCAGCGCGGTGACAAAGGCGTCGAGGATGCCTTCGGGAATCTCGCTGCCGTCGGCAAGCAGGATCGCCGGGCTGGTCATCAGGTGGCCGACATTGCGGACCAGCATCAGCGAGCGGCCCTTTACCGCAAGCTCACCGCCTTCGGGCCGCTTGTAGACGGTGTCCGGGTTGAGCTTGCGCGTGAATGTCTTGCCGGCCTTGGTCACTTCTTCGCTGAGATCGCCCTTCATCAGGCCGAGCCAGTTGCGGTAGACGACGACCTTGTCGGCGGCATCGACGGCGGCAACCGAATCCTCGCAGTCCTGGATCGTGGTCAGCGCCGCTTCAAGCCAGACATCGGAAATATTGGCGGGATCGGACCTGCCGATCTCGCTCTTCGTATCGATTAGGATCTCGATCAGCAGGCCGTTGTTGCGCAACAGGACCTGCAGGTCGCAGAGATCGTTTTCGAGATAGCCGACGAACTGGCCGGGATCGCGCAATCCGGTCTCGCCGGTCTCGCCGGTGACGATCAATCCGCCGCCCCTGACCGAAACCGACCTGACCATCCGCCAGCTGCCGCCGGCAAGCGGCACGGCTTCATCGAGGAACGATTTCGCCCAGGCGATCACCCTGGCGCCGCGCGCCGGATCGTAGGCGCCACCTTTCGGCAAATCGCCCAATGCGTCGGTGCCGTAGAGCGCGTCGTAGAGCGAGCCCCAGCGCGCGTTGGCGGCGTTGAGCGCGAAGCGCGCGTTCATGATCGGGACGACCAGTTGCGGGCCGGCGATCGCGGCGATCTCGGGATCGACATTGATGGTCGTCACCGAGAATTTCGGTCCTTCCGGCAGCAGATAGCCGATATCCTCCAGAAATTTGCGATAGGCGGCGGCATCGAAATTCTTGCGGCGTCGGTCGCACCACCAGCCGTCGATTTCTGCCTGCAATTCGTCGCGCTTCGCCAGCAGCGCCCGGTTTTTTGGCGCCAGCTCGTTGGCGGCGCGGCCGAAACCGGCCCAGAACGATTCCCGATCTACGCCCGTTCCCGGCAACGCTTCCGTGTCGATGAACTGCTTTAGCGCCGAATCGACCCTCAGGCCGGCGACCTCGATACGATCGTTCATGAACTTGCCTGTATTTTCGGAATTCGCGCTTGTCCTAGTGGAGCGAATTTGACATTTGGTCCCCGTCTGTTGCAAGCGATGTACCAAATGTCGAATTCAAAAGCTCCACTAGAATCAAACAATTGCTAGTGGTCCTTCTGATTCCGACATTTGCACTCGGACCTGCAGCAAAGGGATACAAATGTCGGAATCGGACCACTAGGAGTCCGTCCAGATAGCTCTGGGTGGCGGCTGTTGCATGAACGATAGCCTGTTCATGCTGCTCGGGCGAGCTTGGTGAGATTGTGGGCGGTGCAG
>Ga0214472_10002024_pt1 | contig 22022 bp, 24 predicted proteins | sample RVTome_6_FD_207662 | JGI IMG/M metagenome (GOLD analysis project Ga0214472, IMG submission 207662) | Soil microbial communities from uranium-contaminated site in the Upper Colorado River Basin, Wyoming, United States - RVT140D175 | ecosystem: Environmental > Terrestrial > Soil > Contaminated >...
TCTCTTGGCATCGTCTCGTTTCTCTCTCGCATCGAGAAGCGACACGAGCGGATACTTGCCGAAGGAGAGGATGTTTTCCTTCTCCAGATAGCGATAACGCAGTTGCCAGAGCTTGGAGCCGCTTGTTTGGACGAGGAGATAGAGTCCGTCGCCGTCAGCGAGGCGATACGGCTTGTCCTTGGGTTTGGCATTCTTGCAGGCGAAGTCGGAAAGCGCCATGGGTAACGGCCTCCGGGGTAATGGGTAATACCCGGATCGTTACCCACAAACTGATGCGTTGCAATGGTACGTGGCGGGGCAAGATGAGCGGCGAATGCAAGCTAACTCATTGATTTATATTAACCAGTGGGACGCTATGGGAAGCTGTGGGAAGGGCTGATGGTGCCCAGGGGCGGAATCGAACCACCGACACGCGGATTTTCAGTCCGCTGCTCTACCAACTGAGCTACCTGGGCATCGATGCGTTTCGCAACCGCGATGTCGCGAAAGCAGGCGGCTTATAGGTGCTGCCATCGCGACTGTCCAGTGCTCGGGAAACGGCGCTGAAACGGCCGTTTTCCCGTGGCGGCGCACGCGCGAAACCGGGTTGCGTTGGCCGCGAATACGATCGCCCGGAATCGATGCGCCGGGCCGGCACTCCGTACCCGAATTTGCACCTTGGCCGGCATCGCGGATCGCCGGACCGGCATGACACCGGCAAGACCCGCGCGGCCTTGCACAGAGCCGCAAGTTCGGAAATTGCCATCTTGCCGAAACGGTCGTCGCGGCCTAGATCGCAGGCATCGTTTGTTCTCGACCCTTTCGCGCAAGGACTGGCCCCGCATGAATATCCGCCAACCCGATCCATTTGTCCGTTGGGACGGCCCGCATGGCCTGCCGCGCTTTGCCGAACTGACCGACGCCGGATTCGCTGCCGCATTCGATGCGGCCATGGCCGCGCATGACCGCGAGGTCGCGGCAATTGCCGGCGATGCCGAGCCGCCGGCCCTCGCCAATGTCATCGGCGCAATCGAGCGCGCCGGCCGCGAGCTCAACCGTGTTTCCTCGATCTTCTGGCTGCGCGCCGGCGCCCATACCAATGACGCGATCAAGGTGCTCGAGCGCGAGATCGCACCGAAACTGGCGCGCCATTATTCGAAGATCGCGCAGAACCCGGTGCTATTTGCCCGCGTCGACGCCTTGTGGGCCGATCGCGACAAGCTCAACCTCACGAAAGAGGAACACCGCGTTCTCGAGCGCCACCGGAAGGCCATGGTGCACGCCGGGGCGGCGCTTGGCGAGGCCGAAAAGGCCGAGCTTGCCGCAATCAACGAGAAACTTGCTTCGCTCGGCGCGCAGTTCGGCCAGAACGTGCTCGCCGACGAGGCCGAATGGGACCTGCATCTGACTGACGAAAAGCATCTGGCCGGCCTGCCCGGCTTCTTGCGCAGCGCCATGGCCGAGGCCGCGCGCGAACACGGCCATGACGGCGGCTGGTCGGTGACGCTTTCGCGTTCGATCATCGAGCCGTTCCTGACCTTCAGCGAAAGCCGCGAACTGCGCGAAGCCGCTTTCCGCGCCTGGATCGCGCGTGGCGAAGGCAGGAACGACAACCGTCCGCTTGTCGCCGAGACGCTGAAATTGCGGGCGCGCAAGGCCGAATTGCTGGGCTATGAAAACTTTGCCGCCTACAAGCTCGATGACACCATGGCCAAGACGCCGAAGGCGGTCGACGAGTTGCTGATGCCGGTCTGGGAAAGGGCGCGCGAGCGCGCCGAACGAGACCGGCAGGCCTTGCAGGGCATTGCCGCCGAAAGCGGCCTGAACGAGCCGGTGGCCCCATGGGATTGGCGCTTCCTTGCCGAGAAACGCCGGCAGCGCGAATTCGATTTTTCCGAAGAGGAACTGAAATCCTATCTGCCGCTTGAAAACATCATCGCCGCCTGCTTCGAGGTTGCCGGCAAATTGTTCGGCCTGTCGTTCCGCCGCTTCGACGCGACTTTGTGGCATCCGGACGTGCGCGCCTATGAGGTCCTCGACCGCGATCAAAACCGTGTCGGCGTGTTCCTGGCCGACTATTTCGCGCGCCCGTCGAAGCGCTCCGGCGCCTGGATGTCGGACCTGCAGGAGCAGCACAAGCTCGACGACGGCCAGCACCCGATCATCTACAACGTCATGAATTTCGCCAGGCCGCCGGCCGGCGAACCGGCGCTGTTGTCGCTCGACGATGCGCGCACGCTCTTCCACGAATTCGGCCATGCCTTGCACGGGCTCTTGTCCGACGTCACCTGGCCGACGGTCTCGGGCACTTCGGTGGCGCGCGATTTCGTCGAACTGCCTTCCCAGCTCTACGAGCATTGGCTGACGGTTCCCGAAACCCTTGCCCGCCATGCCCGCCACCACGCGACCGGCGAACCGATGCCGAAGCCGCTGATGGACAAGGTGCTGAAGGCCCGCAACGCCAATTCGGGTTTCCAGACCGTCGAATTCACGGCTTCCGCGCTGGTCGACATGGCGTTCCACACCGGCTACCGGCCGCAGGCCGAAGGCGCCGATCCGATGGCGTTCGAGGCCGAAAAACTCGGCGCGATTCGCATGCCGGCCGAGATCGCGATGCGCCACCGCACGCCGCATTTCGCCCACGTGTTTTCCGGCGACGGCTATTCGGCCGGCTATTATTCCTACCTATGGTCGGAAGTGCTCGACGCCGACGCTTTCGCAGCTTTCGAGGAGGCCGGCGACGCTTTTGATCCGGAGACCGCCGCAAAACTGCGTGAACATGTCTATGCTGCCGGAGGCTCGGTCGATCCGGCCGAGACTTATCTGGCGTTTCGCGGCAGAATGCCCAGTCCCGAGGCAATGATGAAGGGCCGAGGGCTGATCTGATAGTCTGCCAGATGCGGCGCGATGGCGCCAATTGGTTCGCGATGCGGAAAGCGTTATGCTGCCGTGCGGCCGATGGAGAGGCGCAGCAATGGCATACGAACGAATCACGATCGAGCCGGGAAAAATGGGCGGAAAGCCCTGCATCCGGGGTCTGCGGTTTCCGGTTTCGAGATTGCTTGGGCTCCTTGCAGCCGGAGCAACGCGAGAGGCGATTCTAAGCGACTATCCCTATCTTGAACCCGAGGACATCGACGCCGCGCTGCGCTACGCGGCGGACCTCGCCGACGACGAAACAATTGCATTGGTCGGGTGAGGTTCTTGATTCCCATGCCCTTGCCGCCGGGGCTGGCGGCGCGCTTGCGGGCTGAAGGCCATGATGCGGATCGCGCGAGCGAGAGGGGATTGCAGACCAGCGCCGATGCCGATTTGCTCCAGCTGGCGGCGAGCGAACAGCGAATTCTGGTGACCGCCGATCTCGATTTTCCCGTCTGCTCGCCATCGGATCCGGGCTTTCCGCAAGTGTAATCCTGTTTCGTGGGGGAACCTTCGGCGCAAGCGAGTGCGAACGTCGTATGCGCCACGCCATGGAGCTGATTTCCGAAAACGACAAACGGTCATTTGCAATTGTCGTTGAGGCGGAGCGTGCTCGCAGGCGCTATTTCCCAATTTAGGCACCGATTTTATCGATGCCGGCCAGTACCTTTCACTGGCAGAAATTATGCTGATTAGGTGGCTCGACCTGATAGTCTGGTAAGATATGAGGCGCCATCATGGTCGCAGCCGGGAGCCGCTGAATGCGTTGGTCATTTCCGATTGCGAAGGTCGCGGGCAGCGAGATCCGCATCCATTTGACGTTTTTCCTGTTGCTCGCCTGGTTCGGGATCGCCCATTATCAGCAGGGCGGCTGGCCCGCCGCCGCCGATGGGCTGGTCTATATCATCGCCGTCTTTGCCTGCGTGGTTCTGCACGAACTCGGACATGCGGTGGCGGCGCGCCGGTACGGTATCCGCACGCCGCGGATCACGTTGCTGCCGATCGGCGGCCTTGCCGAACTCGAGCGCATGCCGGAGCGGCCAAGCGAGGAGATCGTCGTCGCCATTGCCGGTCCGCTGGTCAATGTCGTCATCGCGCTGGTTCTGATTTTTCTTCTCGGCGCGCAAGTCGGCTCCGACACCATGGCCGCGCTCGATGATCCCGGCGCAGGTCTCCTGGCGCGGATCGCCGCGGTCAACGTCGTGCTGGTCGTATTCAACCTGATTCCGGCGTTCCCGATGGATGGCGGCCGTGTATTGCGCGCCCTTCTTGCCATTCGCATGAACCGCGCCAAAGCAACGCGGGTCGCCGCCACCATCGGCCAGGGGCTGGCCTTCGTGTTCGCCTTTCTGGGCCTCATCGGCGGCAATCCGCTGCTGCTCTTCATCGCCATCTTCATCTATCTGGCCGCCGGCGGCGAAGCCGAGATGACGAGCCTGCAGGAACTGGCCGCACGCGTGCCCTTGCGCGACGTGACGATCACCGAATTCCATTCGCTCGGCATGGAAGCGAAACTGGCGGACGCCGCCGAAGCGCTGCTGGCGACGACGCAGCACGAATTCCCGGTGGTCGACGGACAGGGTCGCCTGCAGGGCGTATTGACCCGGGACGCGCTCGTCGCCGCACTGGCGCGCGACGGCCGCGAGGGCGCGGTCGCCGAGGTTATGGAGCGGAAAATCGTGACTGTGCCGGAGGGCGCCAGGGTGACGCAGGTGCTTTCCGGTTTGCGCGAAGCCGGTTCGCCGATCGTTGCCGTGGTCGACCGCGACGGCAGGTTTGTCGGCTATGTCAACCGCGAGAACCTTGCCGAAATGATGATGGTCCGCAACGCATTGGCGTAGGCGACCGGTTCGCCGAAGTATCACAATTGCGTATTTGCGCCGTAGCGTGAAGACGCCGTTTTGGCTTGGCAGATGCCTCTTGCCGGGAGTGCGCCATGACATCGCTGACCACGACCTTGACACGCCGCCGCCTTATGGATCGCACCGGCCGGCTCGCACTTGCCGCCGGCATCGGCCTGGCGATGCCCTTCTATTCGCGCGCCAACCAACGGCCGGCGTTCACCCATGGTGTCCAATCCGGCGATATCGACACGAATTCGGGCATGGTCTGGGCGCGCGCCGACCGGCCCAGCCGGGTCCATTTCGAAATCTCGTCGACGGAACGTTTTGCCGAAGCGACGCAACTGGCGCCGCTCGACGCGCTGCCGGACAGCGATTTCGCGGTGAAGCGGCTGGTCGAGAATTTGGCGGCGGACCAGGATCATTTCTACCGGATGACGCTCGTCGATCTCGCCGACGTCAATTTGCGCTCCGAGCCGATCATCGGCCGCTTCCGGACCGCGCCGACCGACAAACGCGATATCCGCTTCGCCTGGTCGGGTGACACTGCCGGCCAGGGCTGGGGCATCGATGAAACCGGCATGAAGACCTACGCGACTATCGCCGGGCGCCAGCCGGATTTCTTCCTGCATTCCGGCGACACCGTCTATGCCGACGGACCGATGAAGGACGAGGTCGAATTGAAGGGCGGCGGCAAATGGATCAACCGTGTGCTGACCGACGAAAAGCGCAAGGTCGCCGAAACGCTCGGCGAGTTCCGCGGCCAATGGAAATACAATCTCCTCGACCGCCACTTGCTGGCGATGAACGCGGCGCTGCCGACCTTCTTCCAGTGGGACGACCACGACGTCGTCGACAACTGGTCGGATTCGAAGGATTTGCAGAACGACCCCCGCTACACGGAAAAATCGGTGCGGCTCCTGGCCGCCCGCGCCCGGCGCGCATTTCACGAGATGACGCCGGTTCGCTTCTCGCCCCCGGAACCGGGCCGAATCTACCGCAGGATCGCCTACGGCCCGCTCCTCGACCTCTTCTTCCTCGACCTGCGTTCCTATCGCGGACCGAACGGGTCGAATCTCGAAACCGGCCTGAGCGACGCCAGCCGGGTCTTCGGCCGAGATCAGGCCGAATGGCTGAAGGCCGCGCTGGCGCGATCGACCGCGACCTGGAAGGTGATCGCCTGCGACATGCCGCTCGGCCTGATCGTCTGGGACGATTTCCTGGCGCGCAAGGGCTCGGAAGCGATCGCCAATGGCGATGACGGCCCGCCGGCCGGCCGCGAACTCGAAATTGCCGACCTGTTGCGTTTCATCCGCGACAAGAGCGTCAGGAACGTCGTCTGGCTGACCGCCGACGTCCACTATACAGCCGCGCATTATTACGACCCGAACGGCGCGCGGTTCCACGACTTCGATCCATTCTGGGAATTCGTATCCGGCCCGATCCATGCCGGCACATTCGGGCCGAACGAACTCGACATGACATTTGGCCCTCAAGTCAAATTCGTGAAGGCGCCGACGAAGGAACAGGGCGTCAACCTGCCGCCTTCGGCCGGCCTGCAATTCTTCGGCCTCGTCGATATCGACGGCGCGAGCGAACAGATGACCGTGCGCCTGATGGACCGCGACGACAACGAATTGTGGAAGGTAACGCTCGACCCGGCGGCCTGATTCAGCCAGTGGTGATTCTGCCCCGGGTTCTGCCGCCATTGTCGCCGCCGGCCCGTTGTGCTATCAAAAATGATAGCAGCGGAGAGTCGAAATGGGCCAGATCCTGATCCGCAACCTCGATGATGCCGTGATCCAGCGGCTGAAGACAAAGGCGGAACTAGCCGGAAAGTCACTCGAGCAGTCGTTGCGCGAGCTGCTTACGGCCGCCGCGCCGTTGACGCCGGAGCAGCGCGTCGAGATTTCGAGGCGCATGCGGGCGAGTCACGGTCGCGTCTTCCCGGAAATCACGAAGAAGGAAATCCGCGAAGGCCTCGAGGGCGAAGACTGATGACGCTTGTCGTCGACGCGGATGTCGGCTTCAAGTGGCACGTTGATCAATCGGATTCGGCGCAAGCCGAAACAATTTTGCGATGGCGCGGCGGTCTTCATGCCCCTGATTTCCAGTATCTGGAAATAAGACACGTCCTCGCGAAATATGTGCGCATGAGATTGGTTTCGGAGGAGGCCGCGCGCAAAGCGGCGTTTATCCACGGCGGCATGATCAGCATGTGGCATAACCAGGCAATCTTGGCCGAACCAGCCTTTGATCTAGCGTTACGCTTTGATCATCCGTTCTACGACTGCCTCTACCTGGCGCTTGCCTTGCGCCTCGACTCCCGCGTCGTGACGGCCGACAGGAAATTCGCTAACCGCTTTTCTGAGGGCGGCCACGCCGGCCGGGTTGTGCTGCTTGCCGACTTCGCGGCGGCGACCTGAGCAGCCCGCCCCTTTCGCAACTGCAAAAAATCCTGTATGAGCACCGCAACATTTGAGGCAGGCGGCCGCTCCGTTCGGCCGCCGCTTTGTTTTTTCCGGTGACAGAAATGAACGCGCGCCCCAACAATTTGCGCAATGTGGCGATCATCGCCCATGTCGACCATGGCAAGACCACACTGGTCGACCAGTTGCTGCGCCAGTCCGGCTCGGTGCGCGACAACCAGCGCATGGCCGAGCGCGCGCTCGATTCCGGCGACCTCGAAAAGGAGCGCGGCATCACCATCTTCGCCAAGGCGACCTCGGTCGTCTGGAAGGGCACCCGCATCAATATCGTCGATACCCCCGGCCACGCCGATTTCGGCGGCGAGGTCGAGCGCATCCTCAACATGGTCGACGGCGCCGTCCTGCTGGTCGATGCTGCCGAAGGCCCGATGCCGCAGACCAAGTTCGTCGTCGGCAAGGCGCTGCAGGTCGGATTGAAGCCGATCGTCGCCGTCAACAAGGTCGACCGCGCCGATGCGCGGCCGACCGAAGTCATCAACGAGATCTTCGACCTGTTTGCAGCGCTCGGTGCGACCGACGAGCAGCTCGATTTCCCGATCCTCTACGGTTCCGGCCGTGACGGCTGGCTCGCAACAGGACCGGAGCGCCCGGCCGACGCGAGCCTTGCGCCGCTGTTCGACACGATCCTGTCCCATGTCGCGCCGCCGGCAATCGAGGAAGGCCCGTTCCGCATGATAGGCACGATCCTGGAAGCCAATCCCTATCTCGGCCGCATCATCACCGGCCGCATCATCTCGGGCAGCATCCGCCCGAACCAGCCTGTCAAGGCAATGTCGCGCGACGGCAAACTGCTGGAAACCGGCCGCATCTCGAAGGTCCTTGCTTTCCGCGGCCTCGAGCGCCAGGGAATCGAGGAAGCGGGCGCCGGCGACATCATCGCCATTGCCGGCCTGTCGAAGGGCAATGTCGCCGACACCATCTGCGATCCGTCGGTGACCGAAGCGCTCCCCGCCCAGCCGATCGATCCGCCGACCGTGACCATGTCGTTCCTGGTCAACGATTCGCCCCTGGCCGGCACCGAGGGCGACAAGGTGACGAGCCGGGTCATCCGCGACCGCCTGTTGCGCGAGGCCGAAGGCAATGTCGCGCTCAAGGTCGAGGAAACCGCCGAAAAGGACGCCTATCAAGTCTCCGGACGCGGCGAATTGCAATTGGCGGTGCTGATCGAGACCATGCGCCGGGAAAGCTTCGAACTGGCGGTGTCGCGCCCGCGCGTCGTGCTGCGCCGCGATTCTGCCGGCCGCACGCTCGAACCAGTCGAGGAAGTCGTCATCGACGTCGACGAGGAGCACGCCGGCATCGTCGTCCAGAAACTGTCCGAGCGGAAGGCCGAAATGGTAGAATTGCGGCCGTCGGGCGGCAACCGCCAGCGGCTCGTGTTCTACGCGCCGACGCGCGGCCTGATCGGCTATCAGTCGGAACTCTTGACCGACACGCGCGGCACCGCGGTGATGAACCGGCTGTTCCACGAATACCGGGCGTGGCTGGGCGACATTGCCGGGCGCACCAATGGCGTCTTGATCGCCAACGAGGCCGGCGAGGCGGTCGCCTACGCATTGTGGAACCTCGAAGACCGCGGCCCGATGGTGATCGAGCCCGGCGCCAAGGTCTATCAAGGCATGATCGTCGGCATCCACACCCGCGACAACGACCTCGAGGTCAATGTGCTGAAGGGCAAGAAACTCACCAATATCCGCGCCGCCGGCAAGGACGAGGCCGTGCGCCTGACGCCGCCGGTGAGGATGACCCTCGAAAAGGCGCTGTCCTGGATCGGCGACGACGAACTGGTCGAGGTCACGCCGAAATCGATTCGCCTGCGCAAGCGCCTGCTCGATCCCCATGCCCGCAAGCGCGAGGAGCGCACACAGTTGGCCGGATAAATACACTACTAAATTGTGTCCAATGTGCTAGCGTTGCCGGCTACTAGGGAGTTGGAGCGGGTCGAGCATAAATGGAGATTGTATTTCCGCTCGAATTCCTCGTGTCTGGCGTCCCAGTTTCTCACCAAGCTAAACGTGCCGAATCCAGAGAGCAGTGGAAACAACGCGTTATTGGCGCGAGCCGCTCGGCTCTACCCAAGCCGCACTTTGCAAGTACCGACGCAATTGCTGTAACTCTATTCTATTTTCCTGCCGACCGGATGCAGGGCGATGTAGATAATGTCGTGAAGCTTGTCCTGGATGCATGCTCGCGCCATATCTATCTCGATGACGCGCAGGTTGAGCGGGTGGTAGTGCATAAGTTCGAGCCTGACCGGTTATTCGCGTTCATGAGCCCGACACCAACGCTGGCAAAAGCGCTACGGGGCCATAAGCCGCTGCTATATATCAAGGTATCGAACGACCCATACGAGGACCTGCGATGAGCGCTGACGTCATGGAACGAACCCTTATCGACCAACTCGTGCCGGAACTGCAAGCGGAAGGGTACGAGGTCGTCCGCGATCCTCGACGGGAAGTACTTCCGCGGTTTCTGGGTTCCTATTCACCCGATCTGATTGCGCTGCGCGGGGACGGGAACCTCGCCATAGAGATTGCGACGCGAAGCGACGCTTCGCGCACAAGACTCGAGAACGTAGCCTCGCTTTTCAGCGGACGGGACGATTGGAAACTGAAAATCTATTGGGCATCCGGCGAGGAAACACGACCAAAGCGGCAGTCGCTTGCCAACATTTCCGGTGCGATATCGCAGGTAAAGGCGTTGATCGCGGAAAGACAATTGCGTGCTGCATATTTGTTTGCCTGGGCAACATTTGAGGCCTTGGGGCGCAATATGTTGGCCGAGAAATTTGCCCGTCCACAAACTCCAGGCCGATTGATTGAGGTCTTGGCAAACGAAGGCACATTGACGCCCAGCGAAGCGGATCAATTGCGTGCACATGTCGAGACCAGAAACCGATTGGTGCACGGCGAGTTGGATACGCGGCTGTCGGCGCGACAAGCAAATGAGCTCTTGGCGCTGCTGGAGAAGCTGGAAAGGTTCGCTTCGCAATCGAACTGAAGCAGCGCCTGCTCGATCCCTCCGCCCGCAAGCGCGACGAACGCGCGCAGGTGGAAGTTAGAGTTGAAGGAATCGCGTTGGCCCAACTTCGTCGTGAAGGTGTTGTACGCGGTCGCCGCGATAGCTATGTGTCCGAGATGATCAAAGCATCGCCAATTGCCACGTTTCTCGTAGTAACCTCCATCCAACTGCACTACGTTGTTGTCGAGACACACGAGAAATTTCAGCCAAGCTTTGGGTATTCCGCCGGCGGACAACACGTGCTGACCATCGGCGCGCACGCAATAGATGTGCCGGACGTCGGCGACACTGGCGACATAGCACCTCTGCTGCGAACCTGATTTTTTGCTGTGTCATAAAAATCGCGGCGCGCGACTTGGCCGGCGCCGCCTGACGCCGATTCCGGCCGTTTTGTGCCGGTCCGGCACGGTTTTGCGGAAAAATTGCGGCGAAAAATCCACAGTCGGCCAAAAACGGGGAAAGACGGCAAAATTCCGCCGCGTGAACCTTGTTGGTTAACCCTCAGTTAACCTATGATCTGGCCATGGCCACGATCACAATAGCCACTCGCAAGGCAGGTCCGAGGGACGCGCGAAAGATCGCGGATGCCCACGACAGCGCTTGGACGAACGCGTATTCGGGCATTGTGCCCTACGCGGCGTTGAACCGGATGGTTCGTCGGCGCGGCGAGAAATGGTGGCTCGACGCGATCCGCCGTTCCACATTCGTCATGGTGATCGAGGCTGGCGATACGATCGCCGGCTATGCCACGCTCGGCCGCAACCGCGTTTCGACCCTGCCGTTCGAAGGCGAGATCTACGAATTGTATCTGCGGCCCGAATACCAGGGCATCGGACTTGGCGAAAAGCTGTTCCTGGCAGCGCGCGGCGAACTCAAGCGGCGCTGCCTGCGCGGTTCGGTCGTCTGGGTGCTGGCCGACAACCACCGCGCCATCCGCTTCTACCAGAATGCCGGGGGCCGGCCGATCGCCGAAGGCAGCGAAATCTTCGACGGCAAGCGCCTGACCAAGCTCGCTTTCGCCTGGGACTGACACCTCGCTGCCGCGCATGCGCAGGTTGGAACTATGCCGCGTCGCTACGCTTCTTTCTGCTATCGTTATTCGCCGCAATCCGCTTTTCAATGATTTGCAGGATCGACCGATCGTCATCGATCATGCGATTGAGAACGCAGTTTGCGTGAAGCCCCATTACTGACGCTCCCCCCGCGTCGATTTTGTCCCCGAACGCCCTGCGCCTCGTTTTGAGTTCCTTGCCATGCTGCTTTAGCTGGGCATGAACCTCGCGAAGCCTGCGGACATTGCGATTGGCAATCTTGTTCGGTGACATTGGCGGAAGGTCAACCGGGTCGCTGGGATCTCTCGATTGCTTTGGCCAATCGATAGCGTCATTGCGCTGTATTTTTTGCCACAGGCCAAGAAAAATGCTGCCAACTAGCGGACTCTTCATCGCAGCCTCCCTATCACGTCGTAGTACGATAGGACCGCAACAACGAAGTTTTGTGACAGCGTAAGCTCTTGGTAAGAGTAGCTTAATTAGCGCAGCAAAATTTCGGCGTTTGCGCCGGCCGGTCGTATCCGGGCATTTTTGTGGGTCAGAGCCGTAGCGCGAGACAGAAGCATTGGACGGCTGCGCCGCGAGCCAAAGGTCGTTCATCCAGACATCCCGGAAGCTTCGGGCCTCCATCAAGATCGCGGCTCCTGTTTCGCACCGATCGGCAGTTTCGCGAAACGGCCGAACTGGAATAAGTAGCGCAAGACAATCCGGAGTTTTCACGCATGCGCATCGAAGCCATTCCCATCGGCACGAACCCGCCCGAGGACGTCAACGTCATCGTCGAGGTTCCCGTCGGCGGCCAGCCGATCAAATACGAAATGGACAAGGACGCCGGCACGCTGTTTGTCGACCGTTTCCTTTATACGCCGATGACCTATCCCGGGAATTACGGCTTCGTCCCGCACACGCTGTCGGAAGACGGCGACCCGATCGACGTGCTGATCGCCAACACGCGCCAGCTCGTGCCCGGCTGCGTCATCAATGTCCGGCCGATCGGCGTGCTGATCATGGAAGACGACAAGGGCAAGGACGAAAAGGTGCTGGCCGTTCCCTCGCCGCACCTGACCCAGCGCTACGCCCAAGTCCGCAACTACACCGACTTGCCGGAAATCACGCTGAAGCAGATCGGCCACTTCTTCGAACACTACAAGGATCTCGAACCGGGAAAATGGGTCAAGCTCGGCGATTGGCGCGACGCGGCGACGGCGCGAAGCATGATTTCCGAGGCGATCGCCCGCGCCGGCAATGGTTAGGATTTGCGCCTTGGCCTTTACCGCATGCTAACCAAGACCGGCGACGATATTCGATGCGCCCGGGCAACTAACGGATTTTTCGCGATATTGGTGCAATATTGTCGGGAAACCCGCGCGACGGCTCGTTTCCGTACCGGACGGATTTCTGGCGGAGGCCCAGGATGAAGATATTCGCGATCGTCGACGATTCCCCGGTGATCCGCAAGGTGGCGCGCCGGATCCTCGAGAATCTCGGTTTCATCGTCGTCGAGGCCGACGATGGCCAGAGCGCCCTGCATCTGTGCAGCACCAACATGCCCGACGCTGTTCTCCTCGATTGGGACCTTCCGGACATGCCCGGCCTCGATGTCGCCCACAGCATTTCGCAAATGCCGGGCGCCGAATCCTGCAAGATCATCTACATGACCAGCGCACTGCTCATCCCGGAAATGACGCGGGCAAAACGCGCCGGCGCGTCCTCGTTCATGATGAAGCCGTTCAACCGCAAGATCATCGCCGACAAATTGACCGAACTCGGTCTGGTGTCCGGAAGCCAGGAAGCCGCCTGAGCACGGTCGTGGCCTACCGGTAGCGCGACCGAGGAAGCATTTATTTGAGCTTGCCCTGGGCGCGAAGGCGCCGCACCACATGTGATTGCGGCGCGGTATCGGCGGTCTCCGCGATCAGCCTTGCAGTCGCGGTCTCGATCCGCTCCTGCAATGCGGCAGCGAATTCGTCCCTGGAAAGCCCGGGCCCGATCGGCTCCAGAAACTCCATGACGAATTTGCCCGGATAGCGCAGGAAGCTCTGGCGCGGCCAGAACAGGCCGGAATTGACCGCAACCGGCAGCACAGTCGCGCCGAGTTCGGTATAGAGATGCGTGATGCCGTATTTGTAGTTCGGTTTTGCGCCTGCCTGCGTGCGCGTGCCTTCCGGATAGATGATGATCTGGCGATTTCCCGCGAACTGGACGGCTGAATGGACCGCCATCGAGGCGAGTGCCTTGGCGCGCTGGCCGCGATTGACCGGCACCACGCGCATCTTTGCAGCATACCAGCCGAATAGCGGGATGAACATCAGTTCGCGCTTGAGGACATAGCTTGGATCGTCGAAGAACAGCAGTCCGGTATAGGTCTCCCACGACGACTGGTGCTTGCAGGCAACGATGAAATTGCGGTCGCGCGGGATGTTCTCCAGCCCGCGGAATTCGAACCGCGCGCCGGTCAGAACCTGCTGCAGCCACAGATTGACGCGCGCCCAGGAGCGCGGAATCTGCCAGGCCAGATCGTGCGGCAGAAAAAAGAACACCGGCGTCCAGAACACCATCTGGAACAGCGTTGTCAGATAGAAGGCTGCGTTGAAGGCCAGCGATCGCAGGAACAGCAAGAATCGGTACCGCCGAAAGTGGGTTTGCGACTGCAACCATAGTTTCCCGACAGCGCTTGGCAAGCGCCGCGGTTTTCCCGCCGGCCGTCGAAGTCGGCGCGCCTCATCAGCGCAAATTGATTTGACCGAGTTCGTCGCAACCGTAGTTTTCTCACCGGCGACCGGAATTGCAACCGGAAAGGAAAGCGGGAAAACATGCTTTCAACGCTGCGCGCCGCGCATGCGGCAATGATTCTGACGATCGCCGGCGCGGCGGTCGCGTTCGCGCATCACGGCTGGTCGTGGACGCAGGACGAATTTTTCACGCTCGAAGGCGTGATTACTGCGGTTTATGTCGGCAATCCGCATGCCACGCTCGACATCGATGCCGAAGGCCAATCCTGGCGCGTCGAACTGGCGCCCCTGCGCGCCACGACACGCGCGGGGTTCAGCGAAGATGCCGCCAGGATCGGCGACGAAGTCGTCGCGATCGGTCACCGCTCGCGCGACGATGAGGAACGACGAATGAAAGCCGTGCGCCTGATCGTCAACGGCAAGACCTACGACGTCTATCCCAGTCGCGTTCCGCCGGCCTGAGCGAGTCGAGCATGGAGTATTTCGCGGCGATCGAGCAGCTTGCCATCGTCAAGGCGCTGCAGGTTTCGTTCTATGTCTATCCGCTGCTCAGCGCGCTTCATGTTGTGTCGGTCGGTGCGCTGGTGACCTGCGTGCTGGTCATGGACTTGCGACTGCTCGGTGCTTTTGCTTCGGTGTCAGGCGCGCCATTCGTCGCCCTGTTGCGGCGCATCGCGCTCCTCGCATTTGCGGCCGCCGTCACGTCCGGCCTGCTGCTGTTTTCGGTGCAGGCCCGCGAATATGCGGCAATGCCGCTGTTCCTGTTGAAGATGACGCTGGTCGGCCTCGCCGTTGTCAACTTCGCCGTCCATATGCGGTTGGTACGGCAGACAGGCGACGTAAACGAAGCGGTGCCCGGCATGCGGGCGCCGATCCTTGTTTCGATGCTGATCTGGCCGGCGGTGCTGATCTGCGGCCGGTTCCTCGGTTTTATGTGAATCGGCTCACGCCGCGCGGCGTTTGCCCAGCAATTGCCGGTTGACCAGCAGTTCGGCGATCTGCACCGCGTTCAAGGCCGCGCCCTTCCTGAGATTGTCGGCAACGATCCACATCGACAGCCCGTTTTCGACCGTCGCGTCCTCGCGGATACGCGAAATGTAGGTGGCGTCTTCGCCCGCGGCTTCGTGCGGCGTGATGTAGCCGCCGGGTTCGTGCTTGTCGATGACGAGACAACCCGGCGATTCGCGCAGCAGATCGCGCGCTTCCTCGGCGCTGATCGGGTTTTCGAACTCGACATTGACCGCCTCCGAATGGCCGATGAATACCGGCACGCGCACGCAGGTCGCGGTCAGCTTGATCTTCGGATCGAGGATCTTCTTGGTCTCGGCCACCATCTTCCATTCTTCCTTGGTGTAGCCGTCCTCCATGAAGACATCGATGTGCGGGATCACGTTGAAGGCAATGCGCCTCGGAAACTTCTTGGCCTCGACCTGGTCGGAAACGAAGATCGCCCGCGTCTGCTCGAACAGTTCGTCCATCGCATCCTTGCCGGCGCCGGAAACCGACTGGTAGGTGGCGACGACCACGCGCTTGATCCGCGCCCGGTCATGCAGCGGCTTCAGTGCCACGACGAGTTGCGCCGTAGAGCAATTCGGATTGGCGATGATGTTTCTGCGGGTAAAGCCTGTGACCGCGTCGGCGTTGACCTCGGGCACGATCAGCGGCACGTCGGCGTCGTAGCGCCAGGCCGACGAATTGTCGATGACGACTGGGCCTTGCGCGGCGATCTTCGGCGACCACTGCTTTGACACCTCGCCGCCGGCGCTCATCAGCACGATGTCGGTGTCGGAGAAATCGAAATTGTCGAGCGTGCGGACCTTCAGCACCTTGTCGCCGAAGGAGACTTCGGTGCCCTGGCTGCGCCGCGAGGCAAGCGGAACAACCGTTGCTACCGGAAAGCCGCGCTCCTGGAGGATGTCGAGCATTTCGCGGCCGACATTGCCGGTCGCCCCGACGATTGCGATGTTGTAGCCCATACTAGTGGTCCGATTCCGACATTTGCGTTTCCTTGCAGCAAATCCCCCGAGCAAATGTCGGAATCGAAGGACCACTAGGGGTTCATAAGTTGCCAGTGAAGCTTTGAATTTGACATTTGATACGGCGCCAGCCGCAATCGCGGTCAAATGTCAAATTCGCTTCACTGGTTCCTGCTTGTTTCCGGCTCTCCACCGGCGTTGCCGCGGCCGGTTTCGGCCACGCGGCTCGGCTCCCCCGCCGCATTTCCGGGAGAGCGTCGGAAATGCGCGCGAGAGTCAGGCCTTGGTCGGCTTTTTCGTGAAGATGCGCTTCGCCGCTTGCGCATGCGCGGCGGCACGCCCGCGGACGGGCAAGGCGCTACACAAGGTTTCGGCTGGACCAAGCATGCGGGATCTCCTGCGATCGACCGGCTCTATGCGGATTTTCCGGCTCCAAGTCAACGACGGCGCGGGCATGGAGCAGGCATGGCGCGGCCAGCAATCATTGCGACAAATAAAGTTTGCTGAGCGACACGGCGATTTCGCCGAAGGCCTGCTCCAATTGCGCCCCGTTGCTGGCGTCGAAATAGTAGCCGTCGCCACTCGAACAGGAACTCATCAATTGCGCCGTTGCCGGCGGTACATCGGTTCCGAAGGTCATCGTGTAGACCTTGATGTTCTGGGCCTTGGCCATCGAGCAGGCTTCCAGCGTCCAGTTATTGGTCTCGGCCAGGTTGCGGGTGTTATGCGTCGGCTGGTTGCGGTCCTTCGAGATCGTGTTCTCGCCGTCGGTCATCAGCACGATCGCCTTGGTAATGCTCTTGTCGCGCGCTTCCCCCTCGGTTGCGCCGCCGGTCAGCGGCGCTTGCGCCGACAATGCCCGCATGCCCCAGGAAACGCCTGCCGGAATATAGGTAAGCCCGTTCGGCCGCATCCGGTTGATCGCGTTGTTCAATGCTTTCTGATCGGCCGTCAGCGGCGTGATTTCGGCGGCGCAGTCCACATTCATGATGCCTGGGACCGGTGCCGTGAAATCGCTGTCCGCCAGGTTGCGCGGATATTCGCGCGAACCGACGCAGCCACGCCAGCGCAAGAACGGATTGTTCCGGTCGGGCGGTATGCTCGCCCACGGCGCGTTGCGGTTGGACATGCCGATATTGACATAGTTGGAGAACGGAACCAGCGCGATCCTGACCGTTTCCTCGCGGCTATTGCGCGTCAGCATGTCGCCGACGAAGCGCTTGGCCGCCTGCTTCAGCGCGGCCATCTTGCCGCTGCGCGACATCGAGCCGGTATTGTCGAGCACGAGCACGGCCTCGAGCCCGCCATAGGCGGCGTTGATGCTGGCTTTGACCCGGTATTCCAGCGTCGGGTAGCCGGCGAGCCGCGTGAAGCTGGTCGGCATGTTGCCGTCGGCGACGACTGTCAAAGACTTGTTGGTGCGGTCGATCTGCACGTCGATGGCGGACAATTGCGCGTAGTCGTCGCCCTCCAGATTGGCGTGCAGGAAGTCCTCGGCCATGCGCTTGAGGCTATTGTCGTCGAGACCGGACATGTCCTGCGCGACCGCCAGCGCCGCCTCGTCGGTGGCAGCCTGCAGGCGCGACTTGTAATTGGCGACCCGTGTGTAATCGAGCGCCATGCCCGCGGCGAGCATGACGGGAATCGCGCAGATCGCGAACGTCATGGCGAAATTGCCGCGGATGTCGGCAAGAAAGGAACGGGGGTGCACGGCGTGTCGATCCGGTCTCGGTTGCGCCAAACTTGCACGATTTTCTTTGATTCTCCGTTAATGCCGCCGCTTGGCCGTCGCCGATCCATTAACCTTTGCTTAACCGGCCCGCGGCGCGCCGCGATTCAGGCGGCCAATTTGGCGAATTCGGCCAGGATAGCGTCGCCCATTTCCGCCGTCGAAACGTGCCGGCAATCCGTCGCCATGATGTCGCCGGTGCGGATTCCGGCGTCGAGCACGTGGGCGATTGCCGCCTCGAGCCGGTCCGCTTCGGCTACCAGGTTGAAAGAATAGCGCAGGCACATCGCGAACGAGGCGATCATCGCGATCGGGTTGGCGACGCCTTTTCCCGCGATATCCGGCGCCGAGCCGTGCACGGGTTCATAGAGCGCGCGGCGTTTTCCCGTCTTGGCGTCGGGCGCGCCGAGCGAAGCCGACGGCAGTATGCCGAGCGAGCCGGTCAGCATCGCCGCGACATCCGACAACATGTCGCCGAACAGGTTGTCGGTGACGATGACGTCGAATTGCCTGGGATTGCGCACCAATTGCATGCCGCCGGCATCGGCGAGCATGTGGGTCAGTTCGACGTCGGCATAGCGCGCCTTGTGCGTCGCGGTGACGACCTCCTTCCACAGCACGCCCGATTTCATCACGTTGTGCTTTTCCATGGAGCACACCTTGTTGGTCCGCGTGCGCGCGAGATCGAAGGCGACCGCCGAAATCCGCTCGATCTCGTACGTGTCGTAGACCTGCGTATCGATCGCCCGCTTCTGGCCGTTGCCAAGATCGGTGATCGTCTTCGGCTCGCCGAAATAGACGCCGCCGGTCAGTTCGCGCACGATCAGGATGTCGAGGCCCTCGACCAGCTCCGGCTTCAGCGAGGAGGCCGAAGCCAGCGCCGGATAACAGATCGCCGGGCGCAAATTGGCGAACAGTTCGAGATCCTTGCGCAGGCGCAGCAGGCCCGCTTCCGGACGGACTTCGTAGGGGACATCGGCCCATTTCGGCCCGCCGACCGCGCCGAACAATACCGCGTCGGCGGACATCGCCCTGGCCATGTCTTCTTCGGAAATCGCCACCCCGTGCGCATCATGGGCCGAGCCGCCGACAAGGCCGCGCTCGGTTACGAAACCGGCCGCCATCTCCCGGTTCATGAAGGCGATCAGTTTTTCGACCTCGGCCATCGCCTCCGGGCCGATGCCGTCGCCCGGCAGGAGCAGCAATTTGCGAACCGTCATGTCGGGTGTCCCCTTTTCAGGATTTTCGTCGCGCCCTGCTAGCCGCTGGCCTGTGGCGGCGCAAGACCAAGGCGCCGATTGCCGGATGCTTGCGCCTTCGCGCGGAAATGCCGACAAGCGAGCCATGGTCTTCTTTTTCGCCGATTGGCGGCCGCGCCGCTCCGTCCTGTTCGTGCCGGCTTCCAATGCGCGCGCCATCGCCAAATCGGCGACGCTGGGCGCCGACGTACTGATCTTCGATCTGGAAGATTCGGTCGCGTCGGCCGAACGCGGCGCGGCGCGCGCAAACCTTGCGGATTTGCCGACTAAGGAATCAGCACGGGAACGCATCGTCCGCATCCACCGACCGGACCATGAAGCTTTCCGCGACGACATCGCCGCCGCGCTCACGGCACATCCCGACGCAATCCTCGTGCCCAAAGTGGAGACGGCAAACCATCTGGCGGCAGTCCGCGAGATTGCACCCGGAATTCCGCTCTGGGCGATGGTCGAGACGCCGCTGGCGCTGCTGAATCTTGGCGAAATCGCCGCCGCGCCGGGCCTTGCCTGCCTGGTGCTCGGCCCGAACGATCTGGCCAGATCGACCGGCGTCGCGATGCGGCCCGGCCGCGCCGCGATGATTCCCTGGTTCATGAGCGTGATCGCCGCCGCCCGCGCGCATCGGCTTTGCGTGCTCGACGGCGTCTTCAACGCGTTTGCAGATGCTGCCGGTTTTGCCGCCGAATGCGGCCAGGCCGCCGAGCTGGGCATCGACGGCAAGACCCTGATCCATCCGTCGCAGGTCGAACCGGCCAACCGCGCTTTCAGCCCCGATCCGGCGGAACTCGATCACGCCCGCGCGATTTGCGCCGCCTTCGCCCGGCCGGAAAACGCGGCTCGCGGCGCGATTTCGCTGGACGGCGAAATGATCGAGCGCCTGCACCTGGAGCAGGCCGAACGCCTGCTGGCGACCTTCGCAAGCTCGAGATGATTTTCCGCGGGGGCTGATGCTGATTTCCGGCCTCCGCTCTTGCATGCCGTCGCCACGACGCGCGTCATCGTCCGCGCGACGGAAATTCCGCCCGCGGGCTTGCTGCATTCCTTTGCGCGACCCTTGTCCGAAAAGCGGTGTCCGCTTTGCGGGGATCGCGTCCGGTTCCCGCCGTGCTTGCGCCATTTCCGTTTCCGGAGCGGGCACAAGGGCGAAGGCGGAAACCGCACAAAGCGCGGGACGCCGGCAAGCCGGAGCCCGGTCTCGTGCGGGCACCAGCGTCCCGCGCGGAGATTTTTAGCGCCGGCGGTGTTGTGCACGATGATCACCGCCCTTGCTTCCAGACCGCCCACACACCAAGCGGTTATTCACCGCGAGGGCCATGGCCCCGGCCGCTCCGCATTCGCCGGTCCGCCGCCGGGCTGGCATGTCCGGCGGCGTTTGCGCTGGACGGCGATGCGAGGATGATAAGTCTGCTCCGGAAAGGTGTGCGTAGATTTTTTTGCGAAGAATGCGAATCGCGAGTGGTTTGAATGGCTTGGCGGAATCGCCAAAAAAAGAAATCCCCGTTTTGGGAGAAAACGCCTACTCCGCCTGCGCCTCGATCGCGTCGATGTCGTCGTCGGAAAGGCCGAAATGGTGGCCGATCTCGTGGATGAGCACATGGGTCACCAGGCTGCCAAGGCTCTCCTCGTGCTCGGCCCAGTAGTCGAGGATCGGCCGGCGGTAGAGCGTGATCCGGTTCGGGAATTCGCCGGTGACGGGATTGGTCTTCTCGCCGATGCCGCGACCCTCGAACAGGCCGAGCAGGTCGAACGGACTTTCGATGCCGAGCGCGTCGAGCGCCTGATCGTCGGGGAATTCGGCGACCGCGATTTCGATCTCGCCGGTCAGCGCCAGGAATTTCTTCGGCAATCCGTCATAGGCCACCCGCGCCAGCGCCTCGAGCTCGTCGAGCGACGGCGACAGCCGGCCGGACCAGAAATCATTCTCGTTTGCGGGCTTGCGGCTGGCCATGAGGTTCCTCGATGCGCGCGGTATAGGCGGCTACGGGGATTTTTGCGAGGGCGCCGATTGGCGATAGAGAACTACACGCATTGCGCGATTCGGGCAGGCACGGGCAATTTGCCTTCCATCCACCCGCAGGGATCTAAAATGTTGACAATTGTTAACAGAGGTACCATCTTTGGGCGAGCCGGATGACCGTAAGGCCCAGGCATCCGAACAAGGAAATCGAGGCTGCCGTGTCCCATTTGGAAAATCTGGGATGGACATGGAAATCTCCCGGCCGCAGCGCCCATGCATGGGGACGCATGCTGTGCCCGCAGCATGACCCGACCGGGTGCCATGTCTCCATCTGGTCGACGCCAAGATCGCCCGAAAACCATGCCAGGCAACTGATTCGGAGCGGGAAAAGATGCGCGCATGGCAAAGAACGGGAGGCGGATCATGACGATGTTTGAATTCGCGATCATTGCCTCCGGGCTCGATTCCGACGCCGACGATTTCGAGGATCGCTTCTTTGCGGCCGGATGCGACGATGCAACGGTCGCCGTATCGCGCGGCGCGATCGTGTTGGATTTTTCCCGCGAGGCCGCCAACCCGGAGGACGCCATCAACTCCGCAATCGCCAATGTCGAAGCGGCAGGGGCAACCGTAGAGCGCATCGAACCGGATAATCTGGTGAGCCTCGCGGATATCGCGGAGCGGGCAAACCTGACCCGGGCGGCGATAACCCATTACGCCAAGGGCGAGCGCAGAGAAAATTTCCCGATCCCCGTCGCAAGGGTCACCACGCAAAGCCCGCTTTGGGATTGGACCGATGTTGCCGAATGGCTGTTCGCCAGATCGCGGATCACCGAAGAAGACGTGACGTTTGCCCGGATCATACGCGCGAGGAATAGGAAGCTGCGCGAGCGCCATTCCCGCGCCGCGTAGGGGTTGATCGCGAGGGTCGCGAAATCGCGTACGCCGGACATGGCGCACCGATCCGGCGCGATGCTGCTTGCAATTTCGGCAATTCGCCCTAAATTTCATGGCAGATTGCCGAAGCATGGCACCAGACATGATCGCCTCCGACGCTGTCATCGAGGA
>Ga0214472_10002025_pt1 | contig 22010 bp, 18 predicted proteins | sample RVTome_6_FD_207662 | JGI IMG/M metagenome (GOLD analysis project Ga0214472, IMG submission 207662) | Soil microbial communities from uranium-contaminated site in the Upper Colorado River Basin, Wyoming, United States - RVT140D175 | ecosystem: Environmental > Terrestrial > Soil > Contaminated >...
CCCTCCTGCCCAGAGACCATCGAATATGAGCCGGAGGATGGTGCCTGGCTCTTTCAGGGAATCGGCAAGGGACATGGTCAAGGCTTGTCGGTGGAAAGGGCAAGAAGCCTCGGTCGCTCGGGATATAGCGCCGCGGCGATTATCAAAGACGCCTATGAGTCAATGGCCACCCCAAAGTAGGACTTGATACCTGTTTGCGGAGGTCATCACCACCTATCACCACTTATGCTCTTTTCCCCAGATTTGGCCTAATCAAAATTTGTAAGATAATTGTGTGATTGTCATGGCAGAATAGACGAGTTTTCGGAAAATGATATTTTACCGTCTCATAGCAGCCTGTCTCGATGAAGACAGATCAGAACTTTCGATGAACTTAGTTGATATTTTGTTAAATAATATCTATACATTAGGAGTGAGCCATGCCCATCCGTAAATTGCTGTTTATGTCGGTTTTCGTACTTCTGTTCGCCATTGTCGGCTTTACCCATGCCGAAGGGCCGCCACCCTCCTATGGCCCGGAGCAACTTGACGCAATCGGAGAAGCGCGCATCAGGGTTTCCGAAGTCCGCGACGCTGTGAAAGATGGCGATATCGCTCAGGGTCCGGCCGAAGCACGCATCGCGCGGATACTTTCTCGTCTCAACGAGGATCTTCCGACCAGCCTCACCGAGACCGCGCTCGTGTCTCTCGACCTCTCGAGCGTGGCGACTACCCTCGAACGAAAAGAGGGTTTTTTCGCGGGCATCGACTTCCTGCGGCTTGGTTTGATCGGCGTTTTCACCCTTCTCACCATGCTCCTGATCGGTAAACACCTCATCATCGTCTTAATTCAGCTTCCCCGGGTAATATGGGAAGCAATTGCCTATACCGGGGGAATCGCAATCCTGGCAGGTCAGGGCACGGGGTTGATGGCCGTCAACCAGTTCTGGATCTTTTTTGGCTGCCTGTTGATCGGCGGCGGTCTCGGCCTCACCTATGTTATCCACCGGCACTATTTCGAAAATTGCCGGCACACAGAAACAAGCGAGTTCGTTCGGGGAAAATATTACGTATTTTATGTCTGTCCCTCTGTCATGCTGACAGTCTTCAGCGTCGCAACCTTAATTACGAAGAGCGACTGGATGGGCGCATTTGCTGCTCTTTCCCTCATGACGCTCCTCGGTTTCGCCGGCGAAGTGATACCGTTCGGATATGCAATAGGCTTCAGAAACAACGACGCACTGGCGCGGGCCACCTCTGCCGGTCTTGTTGTCATGGTTATCTTCATGTGCCTGCATGCGGCAAATGTTACCTCCCCCCAAATAAGCGCCTTCGAGACCGGCTCGCTCGTTGTCGGCGGATTCGTCGGCTACCTCGGCCTGCTCATTGCCGGTTCGATCCACTACAGGACACGGCAGAAGTGGCTCATCATGCAGGTCATCGTGCTCGCCATCTGCTTCGCCGGCGTCATCAGTGCGTCTATCCTTGATCTCAAATCGGTCCAGATTCTCGCCGGTGTTTTCCTGGCGCTCTGGACCATCGAAAAGATGGTCGAGATTCCCGGCCGGGGCTTCGTGCCCTGGGTACTCAAGCTCATGGTGGCGAGCGGCTTCCTGTACTTGGTTGTCACCTACGGCGCGCCTGGTTATGCCCGGTATTTCATAAGCTGATCACAGGGGCAGCCATCGAAAACCACCCGGATCCTATAGTTCGTGGCCGGTAGACAACACTACTTGCGGGAGCCATCCTCGTAATATTCCTCCGCCAACTCCAACTTGCCATCGGAGGAAAAGAGCTTCTTGGCGAGCAGGGTCCCCTGTCGGTAAACCGTCTCGGTACGTTTGCCTTTCTCGTCGATCTGGATCCGGGCGCCATCCAGATTGCCCTCTTCGTCGAAGGTGGCTTCCTCGCTCAGGGAGCCATCCTCTGCGTAACTGTACGCTTTTCCGACTGGGACGGTATCAGTCCAACTGTTCCCGAAGGAGCCTCTTTTCTTGAAGGCAAAGGAGCCCTGCTTCTGGAGTTGACCGTTATCCCAGTAGCCCTTGACAGCGATAGAGGTGTCATTGGAATTGCGTACGGAATGTTCTTTCAGCTTGCCGTTCATGTAGAACATTTTTTCCCACAAGTCGACGTCGTCTTTAAACTCTTTTTCCAGTAAGAGTTTACCGTTGTCGGCATATTCATTCAGTTTCCCTTGCTTCTTGTCGTCTATGACGGAAAAACTCCGGAAAACCTTGCCGTTTTTAAACAGTTCTTCCTCGGTATAGGTTTTTTTATTGCCCGGTTCAGGATAGACGGTGACCCAGGTGCGGCCTTCGTCCCTGTTCACGCGAACCAACTTGGCAAGAAGACCGTTGAAGTGCGTTACAGTATCTTCAAAACCACCATGCACCTTCACCGTAACCGGTTTGCCGTTAAAACCACAGAGATCCTTGTCTTCAGGCGTCATGGCTTGGTCCGGACAGGTAAGATGGGTAACCTCGCCCTTGCTGGAATAACTGACTCTCGGTGCTTGCTTTAATTTGCCGTTCTTGAACCAGAAAAGGGTGTCCAGTTTGCCATCCGAGTAATATTCCCGCACGGCGCCATGGGCCTCACCCTTGACATAGTTCATCTCACAGAGCAGTTTGCCTTCCTTGGCAAAGGCCTGGGCGGGACCATGGGCTTTGTCGCCCGAGAAAGTAAAACTGAGCTTTTTATCCCAAAGATCGTAGAACCAGTCGGACAAAAAAACCCCTTCTTTAAACCGGGCTTCTTCGACAACCTTGCCGTCCTCGTTCTTGCACTGCATAAGCCCGTCGAGAGGTTTTTTAGCAGCTTCTGCCTCTGACTGCCCGACCATTGCACACTTTCCTCGTTCGTGGGGAACATTAGGCCCGTTCTGGGCGATCTCGAAACAATCGTCACCTGCGAATGCAGGAGCCACAAGCACAAGCCCGACGCACACAAATACCGAGGTAACTCTCCATCCAACCGATATCATAAATATCTCCTGTGAAATTTAACTAACCCCCGCAAAGCACGGGGATAAGTACCTTGAGACAGACTATTTTCTTGCAAAAAAACAAAAAAAAAGTCTGTAAGGTACTAATAGTCTAAGCAGATTGTATCCAGCCTGATCTTTTTTTTATCGGCGATATCTCTTAGCAATGGCAGAAGTGCCTCGGCCGAGTCGGCTTTAATCCCGGTTATCCCCAGTACGTTGATGCCTGCAAGCCAGGTATTTTTTCCACAACAGCAGCTCTGCAGGAGCCGGTAATTATCGCTCGTCAACAAAAAGAACCGGGTTGAACCAGGTGCATCAGGCCATAAACCGGCAAACCACCCTACCTCTTCCATCCATCTTAAATCCGGCCGTTTGAGACCTGATAGATCCAGGCATTGCACTTCACTCCAGGGAATCTGTACTGGAATTTTAAGAGGTCGGGAAATGACAATTCCATCGTCGGTTACCAACGCTCCGAAAAAAAGACTTCGCTTTGAAGCACCGGCAAATTTTGAAGAAAGTCGAGCCAGGTTCCTTGCAACTACGCCAGTTTTAAAGGAAATTTGAAATGAAATGTGATTCAATCGATTCGGCACCTTTCCAAATTATTTTGCGTTTGTCGCCGAAAAATGGTTAACAATCTGCAAGCTCTTATCGAAACGATAGAAAAGCTATGCACAAAGGATATCGTTGTCTCTTATACTTGATTCTTTATTTAATTAAAAGCCGAATATAAACGCATTATTGCAGTCTTTTTCAATGCCATAATCCCGGTCGGAATAATAAATTGCGAAAGAGAGTCTGACGGAGTAACATCATGCATTCGATGAAATACGTCATGACTGGAAACAGGCACCGCCCAGGCTCCCTGGACGCATAAAATATGTCGAACTGAGCGCGATCCTGCCCGCCAATCCGCCTTCACGGCTTCACTGATAATGTACGGAATATGAGGCGATGCATAAGGAAATTTCGAATGCAGGCCTTTTGCCGATCCACTCGAACTGATTGAGAAGGAGGAAATGGCCTAAATTCCAGAATCAAAGGTATTCAATGATCATCAAAAAGTATCTTCTTGCCGCGGCCAGTCCTCGTGCCTTGCGGGAGTTCGCCCTGAATCAATCTATTTACTTCGCCTTGGCGGTCAATGTGCTCACCGGCATTCTCACCCTGCCAATAGTGACCTTGCCTTTGTTGAATACCGTGTCTATCCCGCTGTTATTGCTGTTGGCGGTTCTCTTCGGCCCATTTCCCAGCTTACTCGTTTCGACCGTTTACCCGCTGATTGAATACTGGGTAGGTCGGAAATTAGGCAGCAAGACCTCCTTTGACGATCTCTTCCGGATTTTTGCCTGGTCCTTTTTTCCGGTAGGTCTGGTAAGTATGCTGTCGTGGTTGGCCATTATTTTTATGCAGGACAAACCGGGAGACATCTCTCGCCTGGCAACCCTGACCCCGTTGCTGTTTGCCCTCTTTTTCTCGGTGCTGTTTTATTGTTTCAATGTCTTCTCAATTCATCAACTCTCTAAAACAAAAGGCGTAGTGAGTATGCTCACTACGTTTATTCTCTTTATCTTTATTCCAACGACAATAAGCGTCCTGATTTTACTCACAGTTCAGACTATAAAACTGTACCTCACAAGACATCGCAGCGAGAATGTCATGGCTGGGGAGGTTATCTTTACCAACTTCAGAAAGGTGGCGGTCGCCATCGTTTTCTTCTACGCAGTGCTGTTTTCCTGGATTGTCGTTTATGATGATGAGCTCGATCCCCCAGTTGCCAAGGCACTGGCAACGCCTCTTCCTGACATTTTTTACCTTGGCAATAGCTGGCTGGCACTCCTTGCTTTCACTTCAGCGACGGGAGGCCCGCCTTTCGTAGAGGAAGAGACAAAGCTTCGCGCCATCAGGGCTGCCTTGACTGAAGAGGATGGCACCATCTGCGACCGGAACGCCACCATGGCGGAGCATCCAAAGGAGCTATCCTTCCTGGGAAAACTGCCGGAATTTTATACTCGCAAGGACAATGGGATTTGGGAATACGGGACGGCCCATCCAGCCGAGGTTGATAAGCTCCGCCGGGATAATACCGACCTGCTCCACAGGTACGATAACCTCTACAACTATCATCAATTCACAGAGCCACTGAATTGCGGATACTCCACGCCTGTAATCCACTTTTCACCTATTCGCAGTATGCAGAAAGTAAAATTCCTGCAAATCGCCCGCATCGCGCAAACAGCGCAAGGGGGCGATATCCGGGGCGCTTTACTTGAAGTACAAAAAGATGCCGAATTCTGGCGTTTGGTCGCCGGAGAATCAAAAACCTTGTTTAACAAACTTGTGTCTCTCTCCATGTTGGCCACAGACTTTCAGCTTGTTGCCGAACTTGGCGTACAGCAGCAGCCGGACCCGGATGAGTGGCAACTCGTGCAAGCGATTCTGAGACCGTTTGATCAAGGCGAATCGTCCTTTGCCGACACATTGAATGGTGAAGCGATTTTTTCCCTGTTGTCTTTCAAAGCGATTGTCCGCGCGGCAAATGAAGATCCCTTGACGAACTCCGCCTTGTTAAAACCAAATGCTACAAGAAACGGGATTTATGCTTATTACCAAAAGACCATCGCCCTAGCGGAAATGACACCACCAAATTTCGCCTCTTCGGCTGCACTTCTTGAAGATGCAGCGTCTCCAATAAGAAATTGGTCTTTTATCTATAACCCGGTTGGCGAGATTCTAAATAACATCGCCAGACCAAACATTGCCGAATATATAGAAAGGGGTCATAAAATCGAATCCCTCCGAAGGCTCGCATTACTGAAAATCTTATCGGTAAAGGAAGGCATTGCTCCAAAGAACATGCAACAGTTTCTTGACGCGTATAAGGCTGATTACGGCAACCCGTTTACATGTGAGTCGATGAGCTGGGATGCGCAACAGAATAAAATCTTTATAAAACAGATTCTCGAAGAAAAAGACGTGGAAATTTACCTGTAGTCAATTGTATAGCGCTCGCAAAATCAGCCATGGTACCAGACATATGCAAAAAACCCAATGTAGGCCAAAATAACTAATAATACTAATACCACAAGCGCATAACCAATTATTGCTAGGCAGGCTGGAAGTTTTGTTACGGATCCGCCCTCCCAGAATCCAAGACAACCTTTTTGCTGAAGATACTTCGGCTTCATCTCGTCCGGCAGACTATGATATTCTCGATAGAATTTATTCGACTTTCTGTATCCGAAATAAACAATAGCGGCGATAACAAGCACATATAAAATCTCTAGCAAGTCTTTCATACCAATTCTTATAATTGATTGCATAACAAGCGGGCATCCGGATACCAAATACCCAAGTCAGATTAATAGGCGCGTTGGCTCCTAAAGTCCTATGACTTATACATCCATTTCGAACCCTAGCATAGTGTTTGCATTCACTCCAAAAATATTTATCAATAAGCTCTCAATGGACTGGGCAACTTCCAGCGAACTCCCCTTTAGTGTCATATTTAAATACTGTATGCCATCTGTTTCATTGTTTTCAAGGAGTTCCAAATTTTGTTCGAGTGCCTCCTGCCTGAGGCGCTCTTCTAATTGTTTCTGACGATCGGTTAACAAAGGAAAATCTAGTTGGACACCTTTTTCATCCTTTAGAAATTGAATAAAATCCTCCGTTCCGGAAATCTCGATTACCAGGAAGGCAGTATCGTTATCGCCGCTCATCAAGTTGTGTATGTAATATTCTATCTCTCTTAACCAGCCAGTAATATTTGGAATATTCACGACTTCTTCAACCTCCAAAATAGAAAAACATAAAACGCAGAGCTGAAGTTGAGAGTTGAGAGTTGGTTGCTTGGCAATTCTCTCTTGTTTTCAACTCAGACCACAAGCCTTCCCTTTTTTGCTGCCGGGGCAATCACCGCCCTGGTTCCGGCGTTGAACTCGAGGTAGTCGCTTTCAATGCCGTCGCTAAAAATGACCCCTGATTCAGACATCAGCGAGACGACAGTCAGCGGCTCGCCGGCGGTCACCTTGCCGATGACCAGACCGGCCTGGGAGGTGGTGCTCGGAAAGGGCTCGCGGACCGTAAAATAAAGGTAATCGGCATCGCGCTTAAAAGGTGCGGCGGCCTTCACCTGTTGACCCGAGAGGGACGAGGCGATGGCTGCAGCGCCGGCCATCAGGCTTCTGAACCAACCAGTGGAGCCCAGGCCGGTGGAGACGATGATGCCGGAAGAGGAATGTTGTTCCTCTTCTTTTCCCGAGCTGATTCGGTAGCGGGCCGAGATATGCGACTTGGCGCCGATAAAGAGGTCGTTCACCGCATAGAGTACCTGGCCGTCGTTGAGTTCGGCCCTGGCCATAGTCACCTCGGAGACGGCTCTCCCGCCGGCCAGGACTTCCGGCAGGATCTTCGGCAGATCGTCCACCCTGAAGGGGAGCAGAACCCCCTCCCATCGGGAGGGGTCCGGATTGATACCGACAACCCGCTGCTCGTCCAGATACTTCAAAGTGTTGACCACCAGCCCGTCCTGGCCGAGGACCACCACCGTATCGCTTTGTCCAAAGAGAAAATTCGGGATAAAGGACCTGTCCAGGACCTGCAGTCTGCCCAACGTTCTAAGCTGTTGCTGTGCCTTGCGGACCGCCGACTTATACATGGTATCCTCCAGCTTGTAGTCGGAGAAATCACCGCCCAGATGTTCCAAATAAAAGCGAGCCTGGCCCTCGGTGTTAAACCTGGCAATCAATTCGTCCAGCCTGGTCTGGCGAACAACCAGGATTATCTTTTTTTCCGTTTGCGGTTGCATGGGGCCTCCTAGTTTTCCGCCATCAGTTCGCGTAACAGATCCGGGGAGATATTCAGCTGGCCGATCTTCTCTGCGTTCTCAGCCAGTGACCGGAAGGCAAGCGCCACCATACGGCCGGCATCCATGCCGACAGTGGCCAGGGACTCCAGCACCTTCGGATCGGTATTCTCCAGAGCCTTCAGGTTTACGGAGATGCCGTAGGCCTTGGCATCGGCCTGCTGCCGTTCGTTTTCAGTGGCCAGCTCCACCAACTCCTTGTTCTGTTGCTCGAGAATAATTTGGGTCGCCATTTCGGCCTCCCGCAGTTCCCTCTTTTTCTGCTGTACCGATTTCTCCGCCTCCATCTGCGCCTCTTTGATCTGTCGTTTCTTGTTCTCCACGGCAATCTCGGTGTTCAACTCGTTTTCCTTGATCGCCCGCTCTTGCTCTACCGCCGCGTTGCGTCGGGCATAGATAGCCTCGTCCGACTCACGAAGAATCTGCTCCCTGGCCTCGGCCTCCAGGGCCCGCGAGGTCTCGGGAGTCGGCCTGATAGCCAGGATCGACAGCCCCAGGATCTCGATACCGAGAGAGGTGATCGCCTCGGCTGCCTGCATCCCCTGGCGCAAGGAGGAGACCAGATTGTCCGAACTGCCCAGTGCCTGACGTAAAGGCATGGATTTCAGCGACGACCGGGTCAAGACCTGGGCATGATTGATCAACCTTTTGGCCAGATTCTGCGGATCTTCCGAGACGTAACTTTTGCCGTCCGGCGCCAGGCTGAAATCCATCAGCTGCGACAGCCTTCCGGCATCGGCGATCCGGTAGGTAAGCTGGCCCTGCACCGTGATCTCCTGAAAATCGGAGGTCACTTCACGGAAGATGAACGGTACATCGACACTTGCTACCGGGATCTTGACTAGTGACGAGGTCGGGGAAAAATAGAAAAAAGCCTGGCCGACGCCCTCCCGGACCAGTTTCCCCCGGCGGTATTGTAAAACATAATCAGTTGGCTGCATTTTAATGAACTTTACTCCGAACATGGCATTCTCCTTTTCCCTGAGAGCGATGATCTTTATCAGCCGGGACCCATTCCCGATCGATCATGAGGAGAAGATACGATACTTAGTTGTATTTTGCAACTATAAATTTAATAATTATTTTATGTTATGTATTTTACATATGTTACAATGTATATAATTTTATATAGTAATTGTTTATACACAATTAACAAAAAGAGCGGTGGCCATGCACTGGATTGTATGGGAAATTGATTTCAAAGATAAAAATCGGGAGAGATCGGTGAGCTTTACAAAAGGTTGGCTGAGCATTAAACTTCTCCAGGTAAAGAGTCAACCGCCCCCTGGTTGGGTTGTCAAATCAGGCTGTCTTTATAAGTTTTTCCAAGAGTATTAAGGGAGTGTCTGCCATGAGGTTTGCCGGGAAATTTTTCACATCGCCCCCAAAAGGAGTGCAAAGGATAAAGAGCATGGCTCTTTTCCGGCGGCCATCTACAAAACGACAGAACAGCAGAAATCTGATCAAGCGCTATTTCAGGCTTATTAGATAATATTGCCTCTTCAGCCTCTTCGGGACAAGGTGCACCGCTGAAATCGTTCCGTACTTTCCGTACTATTTGTCTTTGGCATCGTCCGGCAGATGCCCGTATGCCCTTAAGGGGATCACCTCAAAGGCATCTTTTCCAGGCGTTTTCCAGAAAAGTCTCAGCGCCGCCGATCCTTTTCGTTGGAAATATTTGACCATCAGCGAATGCCATCCGGTTTCCTGCACAAAAAGCGTTCCGACACTGGATAGACGGTCCGAATGAACGTCAGGGTCGATGAGGATGCTGTCGCCGTCAATAATGATCTCCACACCATCGTTAGACAGGGCCTGGAATTCGTACCCCCCCTTTTGGTCGAGGAGCAGATATCCCTTCATCTGCACACCCACTCCGCGACTCCTGCCGCTGTCATAGACTTCGTTCTCACCGAACTGGTTGTCGATCATTAAAATAGGCGCACCCGGTCTGCCCTTTTCCAGGATTGCCCTATCCCCGTCGGGGATCTGGCGAACATTGCGATACATCCCGTTGAAATACAACACTCGGAGTCCCGGCGCCAGGCGATCTTGAATGTTTGCATCGTCAAGGAATGGCTGCGAGCCCGTACATCCGCCCAGCAATGCTAGAAGCATCACAATGTGGATACTGAATTTACTCAACATTTGACGTCCCTCCAGTCTGGAATTTACCCTGATTTTTGAGCTGTATATGGTACTTTGAAAACCGTCATACCCATTATAATTCTCGTTTCTTTTTCGTCAAAGAATTGCGGCTTTCACATGGCACTCCGGTCTGGCACAATCCACAGCTGTTCACCTTGAATCCTAACTGCTCACGCTCCACATGCACAGCGGTCACGTTCCGGATGTATTCCCGGCATTTGACCTTATCAACCCGTCGGATAAGCCGAAGGTGCCGAGTCCGCAGACATGGGCTGCATGACATTCGGACCAACAGGAGGCAAAGCCGTAGCGATCCGAAAGAGCCTTTGAGCACTGTGGGAGCAAGACCGGAGCACAGGCCTGATATTCCTTGATGTCTTCTTTCAATGGCGCGCGTTAACGCGTCCGCTGCAGCCCTTGGATAAGAGCGATTCTCTTTAACTCTGCTTCATATGCCTCATACTCGCCCAAATGGAGCCGCATAAGGCTCTTCCATAGCTTGCCGTGGTTGGGAACGAAAAAATGCAGCAGTTCGTGGACGATAACATAGTCCCAGAGCCCCTGATCGAGTGCCAGCAATTCGACATTAAAGTTCATGTGGCCATTGGTGGAACAGGAGGCCCATTTATTCCGCATCGTGCGCACCCCAAGCCATGCCACTTTAACATCAAGTTTTTCTGCCCAGTGATGGACTCGTTTTTTAAACACGCGTTTTTGATCGAGTGGTGCCATCACATTAAATCCTGTCTGCCTTTTCCAGCAGGGTAAAAAGCTGATCCACCAAGGCCGTCACCTGGTCGAGGTCATCACTGTTGGCGAGAACGGCGAAAGTCACTTTCTGACGCAGCTCGCGCAGTGAATTTTCGCTCTTCTTCCAGTTGGGGAATTCAAGGAATGCCTGCTTGATCTTCCGGCTCACCTCTTCTGCGTTGTTGATCTCCGCATCGAGGAGCGTGCGATAGACGAAGTAGGTCAGCCCATCAAAGCCCTTCTCCGCCTGCTCCCTTTTTCGCGCCTCATTCGCTTCAATTTCTCTCAACAAACTCGCGAGCGCCTCGGCGGTGCTGGTCTGGCGCTCCTCAAAACTCTCCTGTACTGCTTGAGCCCGCTCGGCCATGGCGATGAGATATGGGTCATCGCTCTCCTCTTCCGCCTTTTTTTCAATACTCTTGACCAGGTTGATGATCTTTTTCCCGTCTCCACCTTTGTTCTCGGTAATATATTTTACGGTGGCCTCGTCCAGTTCCAGTACTTCGCTTAAGGGCTGAATGTAACTGGTTCCGACATACTTCTGCACCAGCTCATTGGTCTTTTTCTGAAAGGCTCGATCAACGAGAATGCGCCTGGTATAGGCCTTTCTCACCACATCATATATCGCCGAGAGTGTGCCGTAATCATCGATAAAGGGCCGCAGGAAACCATCGGGGGAAATGATCTCGTAGAGCATTTCGATTTCTTTGTATTCCTTGAAGAACGCCTTGCGCCGTTCCGGATCGCGGAAGTGCTCGATCAGGGTATCGACATCCTTATCGTCAAAGTTCCGTGCAATCAGCGCCAGGTATCCCGGGGCCTGCTGCTCCATCTTGTTCCGGAACAGCACCTTGAGGAGTTTCAGATCCTTGACGATGGCATTAACCTCTTCGCTGTCAAAGGCCAGCGCCTTCTCCAGCTTATCGAAAATACCCACAAAATCGAGGACAAAGCCGTGCGGCTTGACCATCTCGGCCTGCTCGTTTTCATAGGGGCGGTTCACCCTCGCAATGGCCTGCAGCAAGGTATGATCGCGCATCGGCTTGTCGAGATACATCGCATAGAGTACCGGCGCGTCGAAACCGGTGAGCAGTTTCTCGGTGACGATCAGGATCTTCGGCTGCTGGTCGAGTTTGCAAAAACTCTTGCGGATCTGCCGCTCCTTCTTCGGGTCAAGGTGGAATCCCTTGAGCAGCGCGGAGTCATTGTTGTTGCCGGTGTAGACGACCTCGGAATAGTCGGTTGGTAAAAACCGGTCCAACGCATGTTTATAATGGGCACAGGCCTCGCGGTCGACGCCGACCAGAAAGGCCTTGTATCCCAAGGGCTCAACATTCTCACGGTAGTGTTCCGCGACAAATTGGGCCACCTTTTCGATACGGTCTTTGCCCTTGAGAAAATTCTTCAGGTTCACCGCCCGTTCAAGGATCTTGTTCAGCTCCTCGATATCCGCCACCCCCTCTGCTTCTGCTAAAGAGAGAAATTCTTTATCGAGGGTTTCGTGCGGCACCAGCATCTCGTTTGGGGCAAGACTGTAGTAGAGCGGCAATGTCGTGCCGTCGCCAATGCTGTCGGCAATGGAATACTTGTGCAGATAGCCCTTGTCATCCTCGCAGCCGAAGGTTTTGAAGGTGCCGAGCCCGAAAGCTGTCTTGTCTACCGGTGTGCCGGTAAAGCCGATGTAGCTGGCGTTCGGCAACCCAGCCATGAGGAAATTGCCAAGATCGCCACCCGTGGTACGGTGCGCCTCATCAATCAGTACATAGATGTTCGACCGGGTATTGATATTAGCGGGCATATCCCGGAATTTATGGATCATGGTGACGATGATGCCCCGGTAATCGTCGCGCAACAGTCTGTTGAGTCGGGTAATGCTGGTGGCATGTTCCAGATTGCCGAGGCCTAGGGCGGCAAGATTTTTGAGCATCTGATCTTCCAGCTCATTGCGGTCGATCATCAGCAGTACCGTCGGCTTGTCCGCTTCCGGCGCGCGGAAAAGCCGCTCCGCCGCCTTGATCATGGTGAAGGTCTTGCCGCTGCCCTGGGTGTGCCAAACGAGGCCGCGACTGCGCCGGAGATCGAGGGCGCGGTTGACTACCTGCTCCACCGCGCCGGTCTGGTGCTGGCGCAGGATGTATTTGTTCAGCTCCTCGTCCTTTTCGGCAAAGACGATGTAGTCCTTCAAGAAGGCGAGCAACTGCGGGATGGCGCAGAAGCTCTTCACCTTCGCCTCCAGCTTGCCGACCTCTTTATCCTTCCAGTTGAAAATGTTTCGCCGCACCGTGTTCCAGCTCACCCCGTAGGAAAAGCCGATGGCATCGGTGGCGGTGAAGAGCTGCTGCGACACGAACAGCTCGGGGGTCTCGCGGTGGTAACGGCGGATCTGGTCCACCCCCAGGGCAATCGCCTCATCCTTCGTGGCATTTTTGCACTCGATCACCAGCACCGGGATGCCGTTGATGAGAAAGACCACATCCTCCCGCGTGCCGAAGTGGCCGTTGTGAAAGGCCCACTCCTCGGTGACTTCGTAGACGTTGCGCCTTCGAGCCGGAGTGGCGGTTATGTCCGCGTAATCGATCAGGAGCAGGTCGCGCTCGCGCCTCTCCTCGTGGTCGAAGAACTTGCCTCGGTTGCGCAGATGCTCAATGAATTCCCGGTTGCCGTAGATGTTGGCGTGGAGATGGCGGAACTGCCCAAGTAAGGCGCCCTCGGCCTCGGCGTAGCGTGGATTGAATTCCCGCACCTTAATGTCGAGCAGATCATCGAAGAAGAGCGTGCGGTTTCTCGCGCGGTCGGCGGTTGGCACATCCGGATCAAACCCGCGCCGTTGCTCCGCTTCCTCGCGGGCCACAAGGGTCCAGCCTATGACCTCGGCATATTCGAGGATGCGGGCTTGGACGGTTTTATGTTCGGAGGGGGTTGGCATGGTTAGACCTCATTCAAACGCTTTGTGGCTCAGAAATGAGGAATTTGAGCCAGTCCCGAGGTTTGTGACTCACATGTGAGACACAAACGAAAATTGTGACTCATTTTTTTAAAAAGTGAGTCGTTTATTCGGTGAACCGATCCTCGAATCTTCCCACCCCTCCGTAATGGCAAACAGCGCCTGGTACCCCAATACTGCCGGCTTGCTCCCGACCTGTTCCTCCAAAATCATGAAGAAATCATTGTCGCGCAGGACCTTCAGGATACGTATGGCGGTAGCTTTGGGAATGCCCGATTCATTGTTGAAGGATGAGGATGAGAAAATCGGTCGTGAAAAAATGAAGTCCATAGCTTTTTTGGCATGCTGGGATCTGATGAGCTCCAGAGCACGATCTAAAGACTGCTCATACAGAACCAGAATCGCCTTGGCCTTGTGCAGGTTCTCCTCAGCCTGGGCCTGCATAGCCTCCAGGAAGAACCGGCACCAACCGGTCCAATCTCCGACCTGGGAGACTGCCGGCAGCCGCTCGTAGTACTCGTCCCGCCGAGCCTCCAGGTACGCGCTGATGTAGAACATGGGTCGTTGCAGCAGATTGATGCTGCAAAGGTACAACGGGACGAACATCCGCCCCAGTCGTCCGTTGCCGTCCAAAAAAGGATGCAGGGCCTCGAACTCGGCGTGCAATATCGCCAACTGTACCAGACGATCCTGATAGTCCGCGTGGATGAACTGCTCCCAGCGCCCCATGGCCTCGGGTAGCTTGTCCGCGGCAATAGGCACGTATTTGGCCTCTTTAATGGAACATCCGGGCGGACCGATCCAGTTAGGAACCTTGCGGTATCCGCCCGGTGATTTGCTCTTCCCCCGCACCCCTTCCATGAGCACAGCATGGGCATCCTTGAGCACCCGCTGGCACAGAGGCAGCTCATCCATCAATTCCACGGCCCGGTGCATGGCTTTGCGGTAATTGAGCACCTCATGAATGTCCGCCGTCCGCTCCGCCACCCGCTCCTTGGGCCTGATCCCCGCCTCAAACTCCAACACCTCTCCCATGGTCGCCTGCGTCCCCTCGATCCGCGAAGTCAGCACCGCCTCCTGGGTCATCAATGGGGAAAGTAAAACCGTCGCATTGGGAATGGCATTCAAGATTCCATCATACCGGGCCAGGGCTGCACTGGTCGGACCAAGGAGTGGAATCAGGCGTTCCCACTCAAGATGCTTTGGCGGAAAATCGCCTGAATGGTAGTGAATAGGTGAACTTGATTTCATAATCTGCTCTTTTCATTCATGAACTTCGATTTCTCAACTTACCAAGGCTAATGTAGGATTCCCCGCCGTTCTTTTAGTGAAAATCCCAGTGCAGTCATCCTTGATTTTCTTCTTGCCCTTCAACCTCTTTGCCAACCGATCGAAATCCGATACATAGGAGTGATCCTGTTTGATGTGGGACACCTTGTATTCCTTCTCCGTCAAGGCCATCGCCACCTGATGCGACACTTGTCCCTTATCGCCCAGAATAGAGCTTCGTCCGATATTTCTTGCTATCCGCCGCAGTTATCGAGGATTCCTCGGTAACTGAATCGACCTGCAACTCCCCCTCTTTAATAATGTTTTTCAGGTGCAGGGAAATATTGTCCGGCGAGCATTCATACAACTTGGCCATCAGCTTCTGCGTCAACCAAACGTTGTCATGCTCAAATCGCGCTTCTACCCGAGCTTTGCCGCCTTCGGTTTCGAAGATGGTGATGTCATCAAATCGAGGTGTCAGTTCGTCAGCCATTCATTATTCCTGTTTGCTGCTTTCATTAGTAGTTCCAATCCGTTTTTCCGCATTTTCGTGACTCACAAACCACCAGCCGATGGCCTCGGCGTAGGTAAGGATTCGGGCTTTGGCAGTTTTGTGTTCTCCGGGTGTTGGCATGGTTATGCGGTCGCTTTGCGTACGGCGGTAATCAGCGGTGATTCGTTGTGAGCGTATAACAGATGCACCTCATTCTTTGCCCGAGTCACCCCGACGTAGAACAAACGCGCTGCTTCCTCAAGTTCTTCGTCGTCAGTCGCATACTGGCTTGGAAAGTCGCCGAGTTCGAGACCCACCATCACAACCCCTTGGAATTCGAGCCCCTTTGAGCTGTGTAGGGTGATAAGATTAACCTGATCCTTGCTTCGTCCATGGTTGGCGAAGGTCTCTATAGTGAGTTGATAGAGAGGTTTTCCCTCTTTCGTCAATGCGTAAAGATTTTTCAATGTCTCATGTTCATCAGCCAAACCTGGCTCGGCTGCGAAAGCCTCTTTCAACGCAGAAGTGTAGAGAGCGCCAATCCACTTCTTGAGAGGAATTGAACCATCGCGATTCTCAAATAGGCAGCGAATCAGAGGAACCCTAGCCTTCAGGGCAGTTGCTTCACTCTTGAGCCCCGGACGAAGTAGTCGCCACGACTTCAAAATCTGTCCAAGTGTGACACTTCCAGATTTCCATCCGCCGGAGCACCAGACTGCTGCATCCGTCAAGAATTCAATCAGCCGCGTGCGCTTGATTAAAACGCCGTTATCGAGTCTGAAGTAACGGATACTATATTCGTCAGCAATTTTCGCAATTGAACTGCCCTCGCGAAATGTTCGATAAAGAAATGCGATATCACCGAGTTGCCAATCGGGATGATCTGCAAGCATCTTAGGAACCAGTTCTTTCAGTGCGTAACGTGCTTGGCCGTCAACATTTGCACCGACTTCATGGATCGTAATTACTCCTTGCCGTCCATCATGTGACTCTGATTCCGGCGGATTGTCCAATAGTGCCCTTGAAGCATCAATAATTTGAGTTGCGCACCGGTAATTGAGTTTCAGGTGGACGCCTTCCACCTCAGCCATGTTATAGAGATCTCGAAGTAAGCTGGGTTTCGCTCCGGTGAATCCGTAGATTGATTGGTCGGGATCTCCTACGGCAATGATTCGGACGCCTGCCTCACGCAACAAATTGCACATCATTCTGTGAAGTGGCAGGCCAAGGTCTTGATACTCGTCGATCACAATTACCGGAAACTTTGATCGAAGGCACTTTCGCACCCATTCAAAGTTCTCGATTGCTTGAAGCCCGGCCAACACCAAACCATCAAAGTCGATCAAGCCCTCATTAAGTAACAGCCGCTCATACTCCTCAATGATCGCGATTTGATCGGTGTTTGACGTTTTCCATTCGTCAGAGGTTTTATCAGGAATCATCCTTCGAAGCCGATCAAGGCTCATCCGATACCACTTGCCCGGTGGCACCCCCTTGATCGTCTGATAGGCCTGTTTGAAAAGTTGATCGGATTTAGAAGGAGCCGCGACTACGATGGGGTCCGGAACTGCGATTCCAGCCATCGTCGCATAAGGCATGACGATTTCAGTCAGCGCGAAGGAGTGGATGGTGGAAACAAGAATTCGGGACCGATCATCGACTCCCAGGTCGTTCAGCCGGCGACGGAGCTCACGGACGCATTCGTTGCTGTAGGTTATGCAAGCAAGCTGCTGAGGTTGCCGAATTTCTTCCTCAAGAATACGCGCAATCTTAATCGTGATTGTCTTCGTTTTTCCACTACCGGGGCCTGCGAGAATGGCGCAGTTCTCCTCAGATTCATACGCCTGCCACTGACCTTCATTCTCTCGAAGTTCTTTTGCGGCCTCGATATATGCTGGCGAGCTCATTTCAACTTTCCTTTCAGGTGGGCCAGGGCACCTGAAATGTAGGCTGGGCAGACATCAATATTTTTATTCTGGAGGACTGCCGCAAGGCGTTGAGCAAAACGACCTTTGCCCACAGAATTGATGTCCTTTAAAAGTTGTTTGGGGTCCAGGGTGGCGGGATCTTCGGCCAGCTCGTCAAACCTCTCGTGGATTTTTTTGTTCGTCGTCAGATCCTTGATGGCCTCAGCGAACGCCTCGTGCGCGCCATTTTTGAACAGGTCTATTTCGAAAGTGAACTCGTTGACAAACACTCCATGCTGTGGAGCTCTCTCCAGCACTTCTTCAAATGTGGCTTCGTCCCATTCTTTGTCGGCTAAAAGATGCTGCATGATCGAATTTACAACACGAGTCGCTCCATAGCTCTCTCGTTGAACCTCGTCATCTGGATCGATGTCTTCCTGACTTACCTCCTCGTTGACGGGGTCGAAATCAGTGAGAAGGGCAAACGGGCATTTTAGGCCCTTCGGTCCAAGTAGCTGAACATAGGGTCCGAAGTTTGTTCCTGAAATCGAGCAAACCGTTATTCCATACTCGTCAAAGTCAAAATCGGGCTCATGAAGCCTCGCCAGCGTGGGTAGCAAGAATTTCTCCGAGTCACCTTCGACGAGGATCACTCCCTTGGAAAAGAACAACTCCCCTCGCGTCACATCGATATAGCGCTCGAGATCCTCAATTTCAGCATCCTTAAGGGCAATGCCGTAAAGCGAGCGTCCAACTGTGTGGTCTCGTCCGGCTGCGAGCCGGAGCACCACAACGTTCTTCAAAGGTGCAACACTCGCGATATTGGGTGAGTGGGTCGTTAGTATAATGTTTCGGGCTGGCTGTTCCTTTTCGGCACCACCCTTTACCTTCAGATAGTTCCGGTAAATCCGACGTTGAAGATGCGGATGCAAATGAGCCTCGGGCTCTTCTATCGCCAAGAATGTGTGCTGCCGGACTCCCTCATCAACGAGATGCTGATTCTCGAGTTGTTTAAGAGCCAAATAGAGGACATTCGCAGAACCAAGACTGGCTTCGGATACGCCACGCTTTCCTCCGTCAATCATCAGCTGAAGTGCACGCAACAGTTTTCCCGGATCAGTGGGGGCGAATCCTAGAGCAGTCTCAATCGTGTGCTGATCCCCGACCATGTCAGTGAGTTGCGAGTTCACGTCGTCAATGATCTGCGAGAGTTCTGGCAATTCAGCAATCTTCTTCGTCGTTTCCTGAACTTCATCCGCGATCTGCTTTAGGGCGACTTCATCAATGTGTGTCGCGGCACGGTCAAGAAGCGGTCGGAACGGAGAACGCGCCCAACGTGCTAAATCTCCCTCTGCATCCCGTAGCGCCGGGAACAAATCCATTGGCATCCAGCGTCGTAATTCGTATCCAATCGAGTTTTCAACCCGTTCGCCTCCAAAGACAATGAATTCATAGTCAGCCTCACTGCGAGGCGGGGCCTCTAAGCCAGCGATCGGTTGAAATCGATAGGTAATTCGCGCCACCATTGGGTCCGGCATCACCAAACTGTCAGCGAGAATTGCGAGCAGGTTTTCGTTGTCCTCAAAGTCCCGAAACTCCAGCGAGATCTCAATTATGTCGTCTTCACCCAGTGGACGTTTTAACCCGTCCCAGAAATCATCCAAGCGAAGCTGTCGGGCGGAATCCGGCAACGATGGATCAAGAAGCAGACGCAAAGCGAAAAGAAGGTTCGTTTTGCCAACCTTGTTCTCCCCCAGAATTACCGCGTGTTCGCCTAGCCGCACATTGAGGTTCTTGAAGTTCCTAAAGTTTTTGATCTTGATTCGGCTAAGTCTCATTGATTTTTATCTCCGAGGTTTTACAAAGTAATTTCATGAACGCGGGTCTTCGCGGTCATCAATTCGTGGAGGAGGGTGCGGCAGAGGTCTTGGAGCGTGTTCCGTTTCGAGGTTGCCAGATCGTGCTTCGAGTCGATCAATTCGAGGTGTGCGACGATCTTGTCCTGTTGGTCTGTCGGCGGAAGGGGCATCTGGGTGTTTTTCACCGCACCCACGTTGAAGTGCTGCTGAGCGAGTCCGATCTTCCCCGCTTGAACTTGGACCTTGGCCGCATCTGAGTTGAAGAATCGGCTCAGATAGTGGCTACGAAGTTTTGCTCTATTCGGCCGGACAAAAATCAGATCAATGCAGTTACTGCCGTCAAACTCAGGCGGAACGACGCAAGATGTTCCAGGGTAACCCGTCCGCACAATCAAAACATCTCCCACAGACAACTTTGATTTCTTCACCGGACCGTTGTTCGCCTCTTCAGAAATGTATACCATCGGCTCTGGTTGAATCCGGTCTTCCCGGACATTCTGCGAACGGAACGCAGGAACACCATTGGCGACGTAGTAGCTCGATGGCTTCACGACGATTCCGACGCTAATCGTGTCGCAAACATCTTCGCACCGAACCACCTCCCAGCTTTCGGGGACGGAGCCGATTTCGGTTTGTTTTTGGGGTTCATTGTGGAGGCCTTCGGTGAAGAGCTTGTTCATGAGGGCCTTTTTCAGCTCGGAGGTGGTCTGAATGATCCGCTCCTGCGCTTCGATTGCCTGCTGCACCGTCGAAAGGATATGCGCGATGTTCTTCTGCTCGGGGAGAGGGGGGAGCGGGATCAAGCGGTCACCAAGAACCGTTTTACTCAAACGCTGCCGCCCCGTGCTGCCCTCCATTTTGCCGGCGAGGTCAGACCTCACTTCAGGATGCAAAAGATAGAAGAACAAGAAGAGCGTATCCGATTCTCCTTCTCGGCCGCGCAACGGAATCACCTCGGTCGTGGCATAAGCGAAGTCCGTCTCGATATCGACAATGGCCTGCTTACCGTTCTCAAACGACGGTGTGATCTTTGCAACCATTAGATCGCCGTTTTCGACGTAGGTACCGCTTCCGAGCTGTCCCAGAGGCTTAGATGTGAACAAAGACACGCGAATTCGCCCCAACGGAATTTGATGCATTGGGAAGAATGGGATTTCATCGCCATTCTTCGAAAGGTCAAGACCGCGAGGCTTCTTGGTAAAGTCGAACGACTCGGCAATAGGAATGAGTTTCCAGTCGGAAGGAAATTGAAATTCTTCGACCTTCATACCACGCCCTCCTGCATGTCCTCGCTCCGTTGCTGCACGAGATCGTTCACAATCGGCCTCCTTTCTCGTCCATCTGTTCCAGCAATTTCCGGCCTTTTTCCGTCAGCCGGTATTTCTGGAGGCGACTGGTGGGCTTTTCGGGAATCGTTGGTTCAATGGATTGATCGGCAACGAGTACGCGGATAACCTTGTTCAACTGGCCGGATATGGCTTTCTGCCCCATTGCTTCCGATAGCTGAGCTTTCCCCATTGGCCAAAGGACAAGTTGCCGAAGAACCCGTATTTCCATCGACTCTGGCCGTGAGTCTGGCTGCGACTCTGGCTGTTTGCCGACTTGGGCCTCATTGGCCCCTGACTGTGCCCCCGTCTCAGACGTTTTCCTTCGGATCGTCAACACAAAAAAACCTCCATCAAGCCTGATTTCAGGTTCGGCAAGCCCGGCGGTCCTGCATCGCCGGATCATATCACGGATCCCGGTTCCCATGCGTTCGATATACTTGGTCAGGTACATGGGTTCGGCAAGAAGGGGATTATGAGGAACGGAGGCATGCGGACCGCGCAGTTTTTCAAGAGTCAGGGTCGGAGGCAGGGTGCCGGGATTCCAGACTTCAAGCCGATCCTTAAAGAGCATGACCTGGACGCTGCCATTGCTGGTGTAGTCGCGATGCACGACGGCATTGACGATGGCTTCGGCGACAACTTCCTGCGGAATTTCGTATTTCGTCGGCGCCTGGGTGCTTTCAGCTCTTGTTCCCACCCAGAGGTCTATCTTGGAGAGCACGAAATCCTTGGCCTGATCCACGAGATCGAAAACCGTGCCTTTGTACACCTGATAAGAAGGAATGGGTTTTGCCACTTCATAGCCGTGGAAATGGGCGCATTTCACCTCGGAGGTGATCAGGAAACGTTGGGGCTGTTTGCCGAACAACAGGATGGCGGCATTGGTCGGCCGTCCTTTGTCGAGCAGGTTGAGATGCACCAGCACCTCATGCGGCGGCGTATCCCCCGGCAAGGGGAAATTGCGGCCGCGCCGGGCAAGCACCAGAAAACGGCTGATCTTGTCCTCGTCAAGGTCAGCAAGCGTTGCGTTTCGGCAAAACGTGGCATCGAACGGACCGAAACGGATCAGTTCGCGCTCTTCGAGAATCCTGACGAGACTCGCATACACTGCGGCGATAAGCTCCTCGGCGGAATTGACCCGGCGCCGGATAAGGTTGCCGGCGGCATCGCTTATCAGGGCTCGCATTTTCGGATGGCGAACGCTGTCGTCGGCGCCCTTGACATAGATCAGACGGCTTTTACCCTTAACGCTTGCCCGATTGAACTCACGGTGGGTCGGTGAAAACCCCTCGGCATCCTCCCAGCCATACTCATTGCCGAAAATACCAAGATAAATATCGCAGCGATCCACCTCGTCGAGGTAGCACTGGTCAGCCCGCTGATCGGCCGCAGGCTGTTCTTCGAACAGAAAGCATTCGAAAAAGCGCCGCAGCAGCGGATCGCCCAAGAGGTATTCGGCCAGAGCTTTGCGCTC
>Ga0214472_10002026_pt1 | contig 22006 bp, 15 predicted proteins | sample RVTome_6_FD_207662 | JGI IMG/M metagenome (GOLD analysis project Ga0214472, IMG submission 207662) | Soil microbial communities from uranium-contaminated site in the Upper Colorado River Basin, Wyoming, United States - RVT140D175 | ecosystem: Environmental > Terrestrial > Soil > Contaminated >...
GCTCTGCACGGCGACCATGACGGCGTTGCCGGTGAAGGGATTGGGGATGCTTTGCTCCTTGGGAAGGCGGTTGGCCCAGATATAGTTGATGCTGCGTGTCTTGGGGAAGAACCAGTGGGGAAAGATGACGTAGATGCGGGCGCTGTAGTCGTCGCCCGCCTTCACCCGTGCGTCGCCGCCGGGCACCGTGCCCTCCACCTTCCAGCGCCAGCTGAGGATGGGCCAGCGGCGCGGATCGAATTCCTTCTCCAGCACCAGCCCCGAGGCCGTCCCCCGGCTCTCGGCCTGAAGCACCCGGCCGCCGTCCTGCGCCACCACCCGGTACTCGGTCTTCCCCTCGAACTCCTTGACCTGCCAGGCGCTTCGGAGGCCCTGCTCGAAGTCCTCAAGCAGCAGGGTTTCACCGTAGGCGCTCGGGGCGCAGAATGTCAGCAGCAGCGTATAAAGAAGGCATCGGAGCTTCATGGCGTCACTTTCGCGGGGCTTGCAGGGGGCGGTTGCGGCCCTTCCGATTCGGATCCTCAGGCGGCCAGGGCGGATTTTGCCAGCCAGGCGGTGTAGCCCAGATAGCAGGCGAGCAGCAAGGCACCTTCGAACCGGTTGATCCGGCCCGGGCCCCGGAAACCGTAGCCCAGCAGGAAAATGGACGCGGTCAGTGCCGCCATCACCGTCATGTCGCGAGAGAGGATTTCCGCGCCCGCCGCCATGGGCCGGATCGCGCCGGCGATGCCCACCACCGCCAGGGTGTTGAAGAGGTTGGAGCCCAGGATGTTGCCCAGGGCGATGTCGTGCTCGCCCTTGCGGGCCGCAATCACCGAGGAGGCGAATTCGGGCAGGGAGGTGCCCGCCGCCACCACGGTGAGGCCGATCAGCAGATCGCTCACGCCGAAGCTCTGGGCAATCTTGACGGCTCCCCAGACCAGGATCCGGGAGCTCAGAACGAGCAGCAGCAGGCCGAACCCCAGCCGGAACATCGCCGGGCGCAGCCCCAGGGGGCGGCTCTGCAGCTCTTTTTCCATCTCTTGTCCCAGCGCATCGGACTTTTTCTGCATGCCCTCCCGGATGCTCCAGAACATCAGGCCGGCAAAGGTGCCAAGAAGCACCAGGGCATCCAGACGGCTGAGCATGCCGTCCCGAAGCTGAAAGAGGGCCAGCGCCGTGACCAGGGCGAGGATGGGCAACTCCTTGCGAAGCACCTGGGAGTGCACGGCGATGGGGCTGATCATCGCCGTGACGCCCAGGATGAGAGCGATGTTGGTGATGTTCGAGCCGTAGGCGTTGCCCAGGGCGATGCCCGGACTGTTCTGCAGGGCGGCAAGCGCGGAAACCACCATTTCCGGGGCGGAGGTTCCGAACCCCACGATCACCATGCCGATGAGCAGCGGCGGCATGCCGAAGTGTCTTGCCACGGCCGAGGAGCCATCCACGAAACGGTCGGCGCTCCAGACGAGAAGTATCAACCCGAAGAGAAGCGCCAGAGATGCGGTAATCATTCGAATCGTCCTTGATTGTTTGGGGGATGGGTATCTGCAATGGATTCCGGCGAAAAATGGTGCGCCGAAAAAGTTTTTATCGATCCTGCCGGCCGGGGCTGGTCGAGGCCGTCAGCCGTCAGCCGTCGTGCGGCGCCGCGTTGAACTCCCGCATGAAGATCTCCCAGAAGGCCATGAACAGCGCCGCCACCAGGGGGCCGATGACGAAGCCGTTCATGCCGAACAGGGTGGAGAGCAGCACCATGTAGTCGGGCAGTTTGGTGTCCCGGCCCACCAGCACGGGGCGCAGCAGGTTGTCCACCAGCCCGATGACCCCCACGCCGAAGGCGGTGAGAATCAGGCCCTGCACCCAGTCGCCTATGGCGAAGAGGTAGACGGCCGCCGGCACCCAGATGAGCCCCGCCCCCACCACGGGAATCAGCGAGAGCAGGGCCATCACCACCCCCCAGAGCAGGGCCCCCGAAATCCCCAGGATCCAGAAAATGAGCCCCCCCAGGGCCCCTTGCGCGGCGGCCACCACCAGGTTGCCCTTGACGGTGGCCCGGGTGACCTCGGCGAACTTGGCGAAGAGCAGCTTCTCCCGCACGTCGCCCAGGGGCAGGGCCTTCACGAGCAGCTCCACCAGGGCGGGGCCGTCGCGCAGCATGAAGAAGGCCAGGTAGAGCATCAGCCCCAGGCCGGCGAACCACTCCAGGGTTCCCTGCCCGAACTGCACCGCGTTCTGGGCGATAAAGCGGCTGGCGCCGATGGCGGCGCTCGATAACTGGCTCTTGAGGCTGCCCAGATCCAGGTTGAGTTTCTCCAGCAGCTGCTGCGCCGCCGGGAAGGCCTGGCGCACCCGCTCGACGTACTGGGCCGGGTCCATCTCCCCGCTCTGGAGGCGCTGGTAGAGACCGGCGCCCTCCTGGACGAAGGAACCCAGGACGAACAGGGCCGGGAGGATGGCCAGGGTCAGGCAGAGGGAGAGGGTGGCCAGGGCGCTCAGGTTGGGGCGGTTCTTGATGCGCCCCAGCAGGTGCCGGTGCAGGGGATGGAAGAGCAGGGCCAGGACGCAGGCCCAGAAGACCGCGCCGAAGAAGGGCCTCAGCAGGTAGAGGAAGAGCAGGGTCACCAGCAGATGCAGCAGCAAAAAGGAGCGGCGCTCCAGGCCGCTTTGCTCATCGCGGTGCGTTTCGTTCGCGTCGGTCATGCCCCGGGGCTCCTGTCAGTCAAGTGGCTTTGCTTTGCGCAATAAAGTCGAAAGGATAGCGTTTGAGGCGTCTTCCCGCATCCCCTTTTTTCGCTACTTGCGCCAGAAGGTGGGGAAGAGCAGCACCAGCACGGTGAAGAGCTCCAGCCGTCCCATGAGCATGCAGAGAATCAGCACGCTTTTGCCGAAATCGGTGATGTGGGCGAAGTTGTCCACGGGCCCCACGCTGCCCAGCCCCGGGCCGATGTTGCCCAGGGTGGCGATGACGGCGCCCGAGGCGCTGAGCAGATCCAGGCCCGTGGCGGCCATGAGGAAGGAGGCCACCACGAACACCCCCATGAACAGGGCGAAAAAACCCAGGATGGACTGCATCACGTCCCGATCCACGGGGATGTCCCCCAGCTTGACCAGGCGCACTGCCCGGGGGTGGATGAGGCGGAAGAGCTGGTGGTGGGCGTGCTTGAAGAGCAGCAGGATGCGGGCGACCTTGATGCCGCCGCCGGTGGAGCCGGCGCAGCCCCCCACGAACATGAGAAAGACGAGCAGGTACTGGGCCAGCACCGGCCACCGCTCGTAGTCGGCGGTGCCGAAGCCGGTGGTGGTGAGGATGGAGCTGGTCTGGAAGGCGCTGTAGCGCAGGTTGTCCCAGAAGGAGGCGTAGACCGTGCCCTGGTTGAGCAGGCAGATGATGGTCGTGACCCCCAGGGTCAGGGCGCTGTAGAAGAGGAACTCCTCGTTTTTGAAATAGTCGCGCACCTTGCCCTTGAGGGCCCAGTAGTGCAGGGAGAAGTTCACCCCGGCGGCGAACATGAAGAAGGTGATCACCCAGTCGATGTAGGCGCTGTCGAAGGCGGCCACCGAGGCGTTCCTGGTGGAGAAGCCCCCCGTGGCCAGGGTGGCGAAGCTGTGGCAGAGCGCGTCGTAGAAGCTCATGCCTCCCAGCATGAGCAGCAGCGTCTCGGCCGCCGTGAGCAGCACGTACACGCCCCAGAGCAGCTTGGCCGTGTCCTGGATGCGGGGCTTGAGCCGGTCGGCCGTGGGGCCCGGGGCCTCGGCCCGGAAGAGCTGCATGCCGCCGACCCCCAGCATGGGCAGGATGGCCAGGGAGAGCACGATGATCCCCATCCCCCCGATCCAGTGGGTCAGCGCCCGCCACAGCAGGATGCTCTCGGGCAGGCTCTCGATCTCGGTGAGGATGGTGGAGCCGGTGGTGGTGAAGCCGCTCATGGTCTCGAAGACGGCGTCCACCGGCGCGGGAATGGCCCCCGAAAACAGATAGGGCAGGGCGCCGAAGAAGGCATAGAAAAGCCAGCCGAAACTGACCACGGCGAAGCCCTCGCGGGTGCCGAAGTCCTTGTGGGTCCGGATTCTCTTCCAGAGCAGCAGCCCGACGAAGAGGCAGACGAGGGCCGAATAGACGAAAGCGGCAGCCGCCCCGTCGCCGTAGTAGAGGGAGAAGGGGATGGGAACCAGCAGGGCCGCGGACAGATAGACCAGCAGCGCACCCATGATCTTGAGAGGCAGGAAGAGATTCATCTAGATGAAGTATTTCTGCACCTTGTTGATGGCCTCGGGCAGGGCGAAGACCAGCACCCGGTCGCCCGCCAGCAGGCGGCTCTCGCCGGTGGGGATCTCGTAGCTGGCTCCCCGGACGATGGCGCCGATGATGGCGTCCTTGGGGAAGTGCAGTTCCTTGAGGGGAATTCCCCCCGTCTTGCAGTCGGCCTTGACCTCGATCTCCATGACCTCGGCGTTGCTGCCCTCCAGGGTGATCATGGAGATGACCTCGCCGCGGCGCACGTACTTGAGGATGGCGGCCGCCGCCGACATGCGCGGCGAGACGCAGGCGTCGATGCCCAGGGTGGGCGCCAGATTCAGCAGATCGGGGTTGCTTACCAGGGCCATGACCCGCTTGGCGCCGTGGCGCTTGGAGAGCAGGGAGGCCAGGATGTTGGTCTCGTCGTTCTCCGTCACCCCCACGAAGAGATCGGCGCTTGCGACGCCCTCTTCCATCAGGCTGCGGATGTCCGTGCCCTCGGCGTGGATGACGATGGTGCGCTTGAGCTTGGCGGCCAGTTCATGGCAGCGCTTCTCGTCCCGATCGATGATTTTCACGTCGAAGCGCTTGCGCTCGAGCTGCTGGGCGATCTGCAGCCCGATGCGGTTGCCGCCCATGACGAAGGCCTTGGGGGTGCGCTTTTTGCGCTCCTGCTCATGCTGGAAGAGGTACTGGATGGCGGGAAGGTCCTGCTTGTGGACGAAGATGAAGATGCTGTCGCCCTCCTGGATGCTGTCGTCGCCCCGGGGGATGATGGTTTTGCCCTCGCGGCTGATGGCGGTGACCACCATGCGGTACATGCCGGATAGCTCGCCCAGTTCCCGCAATGTGATGTCGCAAAAAGGGCTGCCCTTGCCGATGCGGTAGCCGATGAACTGAATCTGGCCGTTGGCGAACTCGGCCACGTCGAAGGCCGCGGTGCGCCCGGCGAGCTTGACGATCTCGTCGGCCACGGCGTCGTCGGGGTTGATGAGCAGGTCGATGCCCAGCTTCTCCTTGGAGAGCACCGCCCCTTCGGTGTTGTACTCGATGCTGCGCACCCGGCCGATGCGGGTCTTGACCTTGTATTCGCGGGCCAGCAGGCAAGTCAGGATGTTGACCTCGTCCATGTCGGTGACGGCGATGAAGATATCCGTCGTCTTGATGCCCGCCTGTTCCAGGAATTCGGCGCTGGCTCCGTTGCCCACGATGCCCATGACGTTGAGGCGATCCTGGATGTCGCGCATGCGCCCCTCATCCCGATCGATGAGGGTGACCTCGTGCCCTTCGGTCGAGAGGCGCTCGCAGAGGAAAAATCCCACCTGCCCCGCGCCGATGATCAGAATCTTCATTCCGAATCCTTGCTTTATGTCGGGTTGTCGCCCCCTTCCGGGCCCTGGGGCGCCTATAGATGGCATATTTGCGGTGAATGTGCAAGGCCGCCCGGAGGGCTTTTCCTTGCGCGCCAAACTGTCGTAAGATGCCCGGAATCAAAAGGCAAAAGGAGGAAAAACGGTGGATTTTTTCATAGAAATTTCCGAGGAGCAGATCCGGCGGGAGCGCGAGAGGGCCAGGGAGCTGCGCAAGGGCCAGGAGTGGAAGAACCGCATCGCCAAAGGGCTCTGCCACTACTGCGGGCGGCAGGTGCCGCCGAAGGAGCTGACCCTGGATCATCTGGTGCCCCTGGCCCGAGGAGGGCGCAGCACCCGGGGCAACTGCGTGCCGGCCTGCAAGGACTGCAACAACCGCAAAAAAGACCTCCTGCCCCTGGAGTGGGAGGACTACCTCAGGGGACTGGGGCGCACCCCCGGCGAGGACGATGCGCAGGGCTGAGCTTTGAGGCCCGCGGCCCGTCGGTAGAGCTCCAGATATTGGCGGGCGCTGCCCTCCCAAGAGAGATCCAGCTCCATGGCCCGGCGCATCAGGCGCTTCCAGGTCCGGCGATCCTTGCGGTGCTCCAGGGCCCGGTCCAGGGCGCCCAGCATCGAATCCGCCGTTGCCTCCTCGAAGGTGAAGCCGTTGGCCCGCCTCGGGCTGCGGCTGGGGTCCATCAGGATGTCGGCCAGGGCGCCGCTGCGCCTTGCGATGGGAATGGTGCCGTAACGCAGGGCCAGAAGCCCGCTCTGGCCGCCGGGCTCCCTGCGGCCGGGAATCAGAAGCAGATCGGCCCCGGCCAGGCTCTGGCGCAGCAGGCTCTCGGGTGCTTCGGTCTTCAACGCGACCCTTCCGGGGTAGCGGTCGCAGAGCTCCAGCCAGTGCCCGGTGTCTGCTTCTTCGCCCGAAGGCAGCAGCAGCACCAGCTGCAGGGGGAGCTCCATCAGCCTGTCCCAGCCCTCTTCCAGCAGCTCCAGTCCCATGCCGGGAGCGTTTTTGCCCAGCACCGCCACCAGTGCCGTCTCCCCGTCCTGCCCCAGAGCGAAGAGCTCCTGCAGTTTCTTCCGGCAGCGGTTCTTGCCCGTGAGCGCCCCGGCATGAAAAGGGGCGGCCAGACAGGTGTCCAGGGCGGGATCCCAGTTCTTGAGTTCGATGCCGTTGCGGATACCCGAGAGATCCCTGCCGCGCTGCCGCAGAATCCCCTCGAATCCCAGGCCCGACTCCTGCTGCTGGATTTCGCGGCAGTAGGAGGGGGAGACGGTGCTGATGAGATCGGCGTTCTGGATCCCCCCCTTGAGGAAGGAAAACCGGCCGTAATACTCGCACTGTTTGTCGGTGAAGAGCTCGGGCGGCAGGCCCAGGGGAGCCAGTTCCTCGAAGGGGAAGAGGCCCTGGTAGCCCAGGTCGTGGATGGTGAGCAGGGTCCCCATGGGGGCGTAGAAGGGGTCCTTGCCCCGCTGCAGGCGCAGCAGCACGGCGATCAGGGCCGTGGGCCAGTCGTTGAGGTGAAGCAGATCGGGGCGGAAATCCAGGCGCTTGAGCAGCTCCAGGCAGGCCTTGGAGAAAAAGCCGAAGCGCAGGGCATTGTCGGGATAGTCCTGCCCGTCCTCGCCGTAGATCCCGTCCCGGTCGAAAAAATCATCCTGCTCCAGAAAATAGACGGGGATGCCGTCCAGGATGGCCTGACGCAGCAGGACCTTGTGCTCGCTCGCCCCGAGCCGCACGCGGATGCTCCTGCGGCTCTTGTGCAGGGCGATGCCGCTCGCGCGCACGGCGCGGTAGAGGGGCAGCACGATGCGCACCTCGTGCCCCAGGCGCCTCAGGGCCTGGGGCAGGGAGCCGGCCACATCGGCCAGGCTCCCGGTGCGGGCGAAGGGGGCGACCTCGGCGGCGACGAAGAGGATTCTCAAGGAACCGGCGCCTCCTGCGGGGGAGCCTTGTCGTCAGGGGCGCAGCCCATGCGCTGCAGGAACAGATCGAACTGGTAGCCCGAGGCCTGGGCCCGGTGGAGGATGCGCCGTTTGAAGCGCTCCGCTTGAGCGGGCGTCGGGGCCTGCGGGTCGGTGGGCAGCAGCTGATGGGCCAGCAGGGCGGCCTCGGTGAGCAGTTCCAGGCGCTCGCGGTTGAACCAGAGCACCTCCTTGTAGCTGTTGCAGCCGAGGAATTCCCGCACCAGGGGCAGGGCCAGATAGGCTGCCGGGGGAAAGTCCTCCCGCTCCACTTTGCGCAGCAGGGCGAGACAGAGGGGCAGCTCTCGCCGATCCCCCAGGGCCTCTTCCAGCGGATGGGCGAGCAGGTAGCGCTCCCAGAGCTCGGTGAGGGCCGTCGGGGCCGCCTTCTCGCCGGCGAGCATTTCGAGCAGCAGCAGGGGCAGCAGCAGGCTTGCGGCATCGGGCATCTCTTCCGGAAGCTTCTTTTGGGCCGAATCGCAGCGCGCCCTCAGGGACTCAAGCGTATCGAGGTCGGGCAGCTGCTTCGCTTCGACCCCGGGAAGGGAGCCCAGGGCGCCGATGAGCTCCTCCATGAGCCCGGTCTTCTGTGGCTCGGTTGCAGGAGGCTCGTCTTCGGCAGGCTCCCCCGGGGTTTTCAGAAGCTTCGCCATGGCCTGGTGCAGGGGGGCGTAGAGGAGTTTCTTGCGCTCGTCCTCCAGGTTCTTTACCCCGCGGCCCCGGAGGTGCCCCTCGAGGCGGCCCCAGCTTCCGTCCTCATCCCGAAGCATCCGGAAGTCGAGCAGCGCCCGGCTCTGGTAGGCGCTGAGCTCGAGGTGCAGCCCCTCCTCCGCCAGCTTCCGGCTGGGCATCAGATGCACCAGGCCGCAGGCCTGCTCGGCAAAGGCGATGTAGAGATCCTCCCCCGCCTCCAGGCCCAGGGCCTCCATGAGGCTGCGCCTGCGCAGCTGCCCGCTGTGTTTTTCCCGGATGCCCACCGAGAGCTTCACCCAGCCCCGGGTGTCGCCGTAGCGGTTGTTGTAGACCACCAGGGCCCGCTCATCCTTGCTTCGGTTGCTGTAGGCGAAGACGTTCTCATCCACCCGCCCCTCGCACCAGAAGTCGAAAAGAGCGAAGTGCTCCGAGCCGCTGAAGATGCGTCGGCGGCGAAGCAGGGGGAAGATCACCGCCTCGTGGTGGCGCAGCTTGGCTGTATCCACCGGCTCGTCCCAGCGGGCGCGCAAGTACTCCATGCCGTACTTTTCGTGCCGCCCCTCGATCTGACCGTGGCCGAACATGGGCAGCCCCGGCAGGGTGGACATCATGGCCGCCACCCCGAAATACTTGGCGCCGCTGCCGAACTGGGCCACGGCGGTCTCCTCGTCGGGGTTGTTCATGAAGTTGACGAAGCGGCCCAGGATGTCCGGGTCGAACTCCAGGATATTCTTGATGACCTCGCGGTACTTGGCGTTCTCCTCCTTCTTCAGCATGTTCATGAAGGCGCTGTTGTAGACCCGGTGCATGCCCAGTGTGCGCACGAAGTAGCCCTCCATGAGCCAGAAGGCCTCGGCCAGCAGCAGGCAGTCGGGAACCTCCTGCGCCACCCGGTCCACCACCTCGCGCCAGAACTCCTTGGGGAAGACCCGATCGAACTCCTCCCGGCTCATGGAATGCTCGGCCCGCGAGGCGATGCCCGAGCCGCCGCCGGGCTGGGGGAACCAGAGCCGCTGGTAGTGCTTCTTGGCCAGGGTCATGGCGGCGTCGAAGCGGATGACCTTGAAGGTGCGGGCCACATGCAGCAAGGTGCCGATGACGGCCTCGCGCACCTCGGGGATGAGGAAGTTGAGCTGGGCCGTGTCGTTCCAGGGCATGTGGGTGCCGTCGTTGCCGTGGTAGATGTAGCGCACTGTCCCGCTGCGGTAATCCTCCAGCCGGAAGACCACGGCGGCCTCGCTGTGATCGTAGTAGCCGTCTTCGATCTGGATGCAGAGATCGCTTGTGCCCGAGAGGTTGGGGCCGGTGAATCGGTAGGTGGGGAAGGGGGAATAGGGGCTCTGGATGAACCAGTGGGGATGCCGGCGGATCCAGCGCGAGTCTATGCCCGTGTGGTTGGGCACCACGTCGGCGGCGAGCCGGATGCCCCTTTTCTCGCAGCGCCCTCTCAGACGGTGCAGGGCCTCCTCGCCCCCCAGGTCGCTGGCGATGACGTAGTCGTAGAGGGAGTAGGCCGAGGCCGCGGCCTCCGGGTTTCCCTTGATCTGCTTGATGCGGCGGCTGGCCTCGGAGCGCTCCCAGAGGCCGATGAGCCAGAGGCAGTTGAAGCCGCGGCCTTTGAGCCGGTCCAGCTCCGCGTCGGGGATGTCGTCCAGGTGCGCAAGCTCGGCGCCGTACTCTTTGGAGAGCTGGTCGAGCCAGACGTAGACCATCTTGGCCATCATCACCACCTCGGGCATCCAGTCCCGATCGGCCGTGAAGGCTTCGTGCTCCTCGTAGTGGTAGTTGACGCCGAAGTCGCCCGCGCCGTCGAAGCGCATCACCTTCGTCTCGCCGGGGCCGAAGCCCCGGGGGCGGAACTCCTCCCGGACCAGATCCCCCGCCAGCTGCAGCTGATCCTGGAGCTCCGGCGGGAGAAATCCGCCCCAGTTGCGGCAGATGTAATCGAGCTGCCCGGCGAGATCGGCCGGGGCCTGTTCGATGGGGGCCCGAAGCAGATGGAGCAGGGAGATCCCGGCGAAGCGCCCGCCGGACTCCCCGGCCAGGCTCTGGTTGAGTTCGGCCAGGGCCGGACGCCAGGCGACTTTTTTGCTGAGCTCGCCATCGTCGAAGAGCTCCTTGACCTCCCAGAGGGCGGGGTTTTCCATCTGGTTGGCCAGCAGGAAAAGCTCGGTGAGAGCCAGGGGGCGAAGCAGGGTCCTGGCCTCGGGGCGCGCAAGCTCCTCCTCGCTGAGCGTCCGGCGCAGGACGGGCTCGGGGGGATGGGTCTCCATGAAGGCGTCGGTGGCGGGACGCAGGTCGGCCTGCTTCCAGGGACGGCCCGCGATGCGGATGCCGTCGGCCCCCATGCGGCAGGCGCGCTCGGCGAGGTAGAGCCCGATGAGGTGCCGCATGGCCCGGTTGAGAAGGGCCATGGCCCGCAGCTGCCCGGCGCTCACCCCCGAAAAACCGGGGTGTCGCGAGAGGCCCAGGGCCAGCACCCGCAGGTGGTAGAGCTCCGGGGAGCCCGGAGGCAGGGCCAGGATCTCCTCCAGGGCGTATTTGCGCCAGCTGCGCCGGTTGAACATCAGGCCGAGGGGGAAGTACTCCCCCCCGGGACGGCCCAGGGCCTCCAGTTGCGCCAGTAATGAATTCATCCTCTAGCCAGTTCCTCTTTCCAGGTCTCAATCTTGCCCAGATAGGTCTCGGTCAGCTGCCGGGCCCGGGCCTCGTCGGCGGCTTCGGCGATGACGTGGGCCACGGGGCGGTGCTGGTCGGGCAGCACCAGCACCCAGTCCTGCCCGAACTGGACCTTGACGCCGTCGATGAAGGTGGCGTCGCGCTCCACCGAGTCCTCGCTCATCTTGCGCATGATGCCGCCCTTCTGCTCCAGGGTGCAGGCCGTCTCCTTGCGGAAGTAGGGGCGCTTCGGGATAGTGCGGGCGATCTCGCTCAAGGGTTGGCCGATGAGGGCCGCCAGCTCCAGGATCTTGGCCACGGAGAACAGGGCGTCGAAATTGGGCTGGAAGCCGGGGAAGGCGAAGCGGCCCTCCAGGGTGGCGGCCAGCACCACCTGACGGTTCTGGGCCTCGGCCACCAGGGAGCGGCCGTCGGATTTGCACAGCTTCAGGCTCAGGCCCGCCTTGGAGGTGAGGGCCTCCATGGCCCTGGGAGCCGCCACCGGGGCGGCCACGATGCCTTCCTTGCGGGTGCGGCAGACCATGGCGGTGAGCAGCAGCATGGCATCCAGGTCCGAGAGCACCTTGCCCTGCTCGTCGATGAGGGTGAGGCGCTCGCCCGAGGGGCCCAGCAGGAAGCCTGCGTTGGCCCCCAGGCCGGTGACGATGCGCGAGAGCTGCTCCTCGGCCTTGGCGGTCTGCTCCGGCGTCAGGGTGGGGATGGATTCGTCCACATGGGAGTTGATTTCGATGAGCTCGCAGCCAAGCTCGCTGAGCAGCTGGGGCAGCAGATCGCCCGCCGGGGAGTGGCCGAAGTCGATGACCACCTTGGGGGCGCTGGCCTGCAGGGCCTCCACGTCCAGGGCCCGCAGGAAGCCGTCGCGATAGAAGTCGTAGATGGAGGGCAGCTCCCGCAGCACCCCCGGCTCCATGTAGTGGGCCCGGCGGAAGTTCTCCTTGTAGTAGAGGCGCTCGATGCCCTTGGCGGTGCCGGAGGAGATCTCGTTGCCCTCGGCGTCGAAGAAGACGATCTCGGTGGAGGCCGGATCGTCGGCGCTCTGGCGGAAGTGGACCCCGCCTACCTCGCCGAAGGTGGTCAGCTTGTTGCGCAGCACCGGCAGGGAGACCCGCTTGATGTCCCGGGCGCTCACCCCGGCGCTGAGCAGCCCGCCGATGAAGGAGCGCTTGAGCATGCGCGAGGAGCGAAAGGCGTCGCGTCCGGCCAGGATCCAGCTGCCCTTGGGCAGGCTGGAGCCGTAGGCCGCCCCCAGTTTGGCGGTGAACTCGGGGGTGAGCTCCACGTTGGTCAGGCCCCGGATCATGGCGCCGTCGAAGAGGCTGCGCCGCCATTTTTCGCCCCAGATGAGGTTGTTGGAGACGGTGGCGCCGCTCTCCACGACCTTGTTCGGCCAGATCTTGATGTCCTTGCGCACCACCGCCTTGGCGCCGATGTCGCTCTGATCGGCGATGACCGCCCCTTCCTCCACCTTGGCGCCCTCGCCCAGGCGCACGTTGTGGCAGAGCACGGCGCCTTTGACGGTGCTGTGTTTGCGTACGTAGACGTTGTCCCAGAGCACGGCGCCGTCGAGCTGCACGCCGTCCTCTATGACGCAGTTTCGGCCCACCACGCAGTTCTTCAGCCGCACCCGGCCCAGCACCTGGGTGTTGTCACCCAGCACCACGGCGCCCTCGAAGAGGGAGTCCTGGGGCTTGGTGAGTCGCACCTCCTCGCCCAGCAGCAGCGTCTCAGGCCTGCCCGAGGCCTGCACCTCCTTGGTCAGCACCGAGACGCGGCCCGCGCAGATGTCCCGCACCGCCTCCAGATAGGCGTCGGTGTTGCCCACGTCCTGCCAGTAGCCGGACAGGGAGCAGCCGAACAGAGGCAGGTTCTCCCGCAGCATCAGGGGGAAGATGTCCTGGGACCAGTCGCGATTTTCCCCCTCGGGGATGAGATTCAGCACCTCGGGCTCCATGACGTAGATGCCCGTGTTGATGGTGTCGGAGAAGACTTCGCCCCAGCCCGGCTTCTCCAGAAACTTGGTGATGCGCCCCTCCTTGTCGGTGATCACCACTCCGAACTGCAGGGGGTTGGGCACCGCGGTGAGGGTCAGGGTGGCCATGGCGCGGCTCTCTTCATGGAAGCGGATGGCGGCCGAGAGATCGAAGTCGGTGAGCAGATCGCCGCTGATGATGAGGAAGCGGCCGTCGAGATGCTTGGCGGCGGCCTTCACGGCCCCGGCGGTGCCGAAATCCTCCAGGGGGGTGACGTAGGTGATGCGGACGCCGAACTCGCTGCCGTCCCCGAAAAAGTGCTTGATGACCTCGGGCTGATGGTAGAGCAGCAGCACCAGTTCGTCGATGCCGTGTTTCTTGAGCAGCTCGATGATGTGCAGGATGATGGGGCGGTTGAACAGCGGGATCATCGGTTTGGGAAGATTGATGGTCAGGGGGTGGATGCGGGTGCCGAAGCCGCCGGCCATGATGACTGCTTTCATGAACTCTCCTGTAAATTAATGAGATGGAATTGATAAGCGGATGGGATTTTATTTGCCGTGCCGACCGAGCACCCGGCGGACTTCGTCCTTGAGCTCCGAGAGATCGGAGCTCTTGACCACGTACCCCTCGGCCAGCCAGGAGGCGAAATCCTCCTTGTAGCTGCCGAAGGCGGTGCAGAGAATCACGGGCAGACCCTCGTACTGGCGAACGATGTTGTTGAGGACGTCCAGGCCGCTTTCGCCCCGCAGCTGCACGTCGAGCAGCACCAGATCGAAGCTCTCGCGCTTGAGCAGTTCCTCGGCCTCGGCGCCGGTAGCCGCGCTGCGGGTCCGGTAGCCTGCCTCCCGAAGTTCCTCCTCGTAGAGCCTGCGGATGTTTTTCTCGTCGTCGATCAGCAGCAGCCTGGCCATGGCGTCTCTCCTTTGGTGGTGCAAAACCGGAAGTTCACAGGCGGTCGTTGTGAATTGTGTTTCAAGTGATTTCAGCATGTTGAAAAGAAAATTATATCAGTAATTAATGAGTATAGGGGCATTGTTTAAAGCCGCGAAAGTATAGCAGGGGGGGTGTTTTTTGCAATGAGTTTAAAAATAGAAATGAATGAGAACGCCGTTAATCGACGAGGTTTGAAAGCGGGCCTGCCGGGGCTTGCCCCGGGACCCGGAACTGGGGCATAGTCGCCCCCATGGAAACCAAGCGCTTCAACAATTTCGCCTCCCATCTCAAGGGGCTCTTCGGCGGCAGGGTCCACAAGATCTCCGTGGACGGAGGCTTCTCCTGCCCCAACCGGCCGGAGGGTCGCTCCGGGCACGGCTGCCTGTTCTGCGATCCCGGCGGCTCGGGCGCCGTGGGCATCGAGCGGGGCGTTTCCGTGGCCGAGCAGATCGAGCGGGGCAAGGAGATCATGCGCCGCAAATACCGGGCGAAGCATTTTCTGGCCTATTTCCAGGCCTTCTCCAACACCTACGCTCCGGTCCCCCATCTGCGCAGTCTCTATGACGAAGCCCTCTCGGTCGATGGCGTGGCGGGCATGTCCGTGGGCACCCGCCCCGACTGCACGCCGCCTGCGGTGCTGGATCTGCTGGCCGAGTACCACCGGCGCACCTATTTCTGGCTGGAGCTGGGCTTGCAGTCGACCCACGACGCCACCTTGAATTTTCTGCGGCGCGGGCACGACTACGACTGTTTCCTGCGCTCTTACGAAGGGGCCAAAGAGCGGGGGCTGCGGGTCTGCGTCCATGTGATCCTGGGGCTGCCGGGCGAAACACCCGAGCAGATGCTGGCCACCGCGCAGGAGATGGCCCGGTTGCAGGTGGACGGCATCAAGGTGCATCTGCTCCATGTGCTGGAGGGCACGCCCCTGGGGGAACTCTACCGTCGGGGCGAGGTGCCGGTGCTCTCGCAGCCGGACTATGTGGAGCTGGTTGCGGATTTCCTGGAGCGCATCCCCGAGAAGACCCTGATTCACCGCCTCACCGGCGACGGCCCGAGGGAAATCCTGCTTGCGCCTCTCTGGTCGCTGAACAAGTGGGAGGTTCTCAACGATATCGACGCCGAGATGGCCGCCCGGGGCACCCGCCAGGGCAGCCGGGCTCCTGGTGGCGCAGGGGCGTAATCAGGGGTCGCGGGAATAGGGCGGGTCGCGCCCTGAATAAAAAAAGCCGCTTTATAAGCGGCTTTTTTCCATGGCTTGAGGCGAGGTGGCGGTTCCGGGATGGTCGCCGGCGTTGCCCCAGGAGAAGAGAATCAACAGCGCCCAGAGAAGGGCGCCCAACGGAATGAGAGTTCGTATCATGGCGCGGAGATTAGCAAAAGCCGGGGCCCCGCGGCAAGGGGGGAAACTTTTGAAATCGCTCACGAAGTCTTTCTTTTTTACGGCCGAAGTCCACCGCCCTGATCCCGGGAGCCGTCCATGGAGCTGAGCGGTCTCAACGAACAGCAAAGAGCCGCCGTGGAGTGTGTCGAGGGCCCCCTGCTGCTTCTGGCTGGCGCCGGTTCCGGCAAGACCCGGGTCATCACCTGCCGCATCGCCTATCTGCTGCTGGTGAAGAAGGTTCCGGCCAAGAACCTCCTGGCCGTCACCTTCACCAACAAGGCAGCCCGGGAGATGAAGGAGCGGGTGGTGGAGATGGTGGGCAAGAAGGCCGTCAAGGGCATGGTCATCGCCACCTTCCACAGCCTCTGCGTGCGCATCCTGAAAGAAGAGATCGAGCGCCTGGGCTTCAAGGGCAACTTCTCCATCTACGGCACCTCCGATCAGCTCAGCATCATTCGGGTCATCCTGCAGGAGCTGGATCTGGACGGGCAGAAGTTCGACGCCGAGCGCATCCTCTGGAAGATTTCCGACGCCAAGAACGCCCTCATCGAGCCCAAGGATTACCGGGTGCGCTTCCACGAGGACGAGGAGTACATGGCGGCCCAGGTCTATCCCCGCTACCAGAAGGCCCTCAAGGCCTACAACGCCATCGACTTCGACGACATCATCATGCTGGCGGTGAAGCTGCTGCGGGAGTTCCCCGAGGTGCTGGAAAAATTCCGGCAGCGCTACCGCTACCTGATGGTGGATGAGTATCAGGACACCAACGCCGCCCAGTACCGGCTCATGCAGCTTCTGGCGGGCGGCCACCGCAACCTCTGCGTGGTGGGGGACGACGACCAGTCCATCTACGGCTGGCGGGGGGCGGATTTGGGCAACATCCTCAACTTCGAGCAGGATTTCCCCGGAACCACCGTCATCAAGCTGGAGCAGAACTACCGCTCCACCGGCAACATCCTGGGTGCCGCCAACGCCGTCATCAAGAACAACAGGAAGCGCAAGGAAAAGGCCCTCTGGACCTCGGGTGGAAGCGGACGGGCCATCGAATACCACCTCTGCGAGGACGGGGAGGACGAGGCGCGCATGGTGATGGAGCTCATCCATGCGGAGAAATTCCGGGAGGAACGGCAGTACAGCGACTTCGCCATCCTCTACCGCACCAATGTCCAGTCCCGCGCCTTCGAGGAACAGCTGCGCTATGAGAACATCCCCTACGTGCTCATCGGCGGCCAGCAGTTCTTCGATCGCAAGGAGGTCAAGGACGCCGTGGCCTACCTCAAGGTGCTGGTCAACGAGAAGGACGAGGTGAACCTGCTGCGCATCCTCAACTACCCCAAGCGCGGCATCGGGGAGACCACCGCCGACCGTCTCATCCGCCACTCCACCGAGACGGGCGTGGGGCTCTGGGGGGTGCTGAAGAATGCCGGAGAGCTGGACGAGCTGCCCGAGCGGGCGAGGGAGGCCATCGCGGGCTTCGTGGAGATGTTGGGACGCTACCGGCACCGCTTCGCCCGCAAGGGGGAGCTCGCCCGCACGGTGCGGGAATTCTTCGAGGAGATCGGCCTGGAGCAGGCCATCTACAAGGCCAACGACGACCCCCAGAAGGCCAGGCGCCAGGTGGAGAACCTCGAAGAGGTGGTCAGCGCCGTAGCCTCCTTCGAGGAGCGGGACGAAGATCCGGACCTGCCCGGCTTCCTGGAGAAGGTCTCCCTGCTCGACGACCATCTGGACAGCAGCCGGGACAAGGAGAAAAAGCTGGCGCGCAACGCCGTCACCCTCATGAGCCTGCATTCGAGCAAGGGGCTGGAGTTTCCCTGCGTCTTCCTGGTGGGGATGGAGGAGGAATTCCTGCCCCACAAGAAGTCCCTCACCGAGACCTTCGACGTGGACGAGGAGCGCCGCCTCTGTTACGTGGGCATCACCCGGGCCAGGGAGCATCTGGTGCTCCTGGGGGCCTTGCAGCGCAAAAAATACGGTAAACTTCTGCCTAGGGTGCAAAGTCGCTTCCTGGCGGAAATCCCTCAGGAATTACTGGAAAAAAAGGGTGGAGAAAAACCCGCGGAGATGCCCCGGGAAGTCAAGGAACAGAAGGCGAAAAGCGCCTTTGCCAACATCTTCAAGATGCTGGATTGACCCGTCCTTTTCACGAAAAACAGAGGCAGACGTGCCATGATGGAAATCAGCTTCGACGGCGGTGTGACCGTGAATGCGGCGTTCAAGGGCTTCGTGGTGAAAACCGACCAGCCCGCGGCCCAGGGCGGAGAGGGCTCGGCTCCCAGCCCTTTCGATCTTTTCCTGGCCTCGGTGGGAACCTGCGCGGGCTTCTTCGCCCTGCGCTTCTGCCAAGAACGCAGGATAGACACGGAGGGCCTTCGACTCTGGCTGGATGCGACGTCCTCCGAGACCAAGAAGCTGGCCCTGGTGCGGATCAAGATTTCCCTGCCGGAGCTGTTTCCAGAGAAGTATCGCGTCGCCCTGATCAAGGCCACGGAGCAGTGCGCCGTGAAGCGCGCCCTGGAGGACCCGCCGGTTTTCGAGACGCTCATCGTCTGAGCGGAGGCCGGAAGTCGGCTCAGATCTCCGGCGGCTCGAAGCCTTCGGGCAGGCGGGCGGTTTCCATCCCCGTCTCCCGGCGCAGCGCCGAAATCAGTTCCTGCGCGTCCTTGCTGCGCGAGGGGGGATAGGCGATCTCCACCAGGGCCTGGCGGCTCTCCAGGGTACGCATGAAGGCCAGGCCGTCGTAGCTCTCAAGAATAAAACGAAGGTAGGCGATCTGCTTTCGATCCACCCGGAAGCAGCATTTGACGAAGGGCAGGGAAAGGGATTGGGGGCATGTCACGCAGGAAAATCCTTCCCCGGATCGGGTGTTTTGGGGACGGGTCGCACTTAGGGCTTGACGGCGCGAGGATTCAAAAGATATTCTCCCTAAACATTTTTACCGGGACTTAAAAATGAACGTCTCCGTCCCCAAAGAAGTGAAGGTTCAGGAGTTCCGGGTCGGCCTCACGCCCGAGGGCGCAAGAGCCTTGGTCGAGGCGGGCCACCGGGTGCTGGTGCAGAAGGGCGCAGGCAACGGCAGCGGCTTCTCCGACGAGCAATACGAGGCCGCCGGTGCCCGTCTCGGCGAGACGGCGGCGGAAGTCTATGGCGAAGGGGAGCTGATCGTCAAGGTCAAAGAGCCCCTGGCGCAGGAGTTCGGTTTCCTCGAAAAGGGCAAGATCCTCTTCACCTTTCTGCATCTTGCGGCAGAGCCGGCCCTGACCCGCCGCCTGCTCGATTGCGGCATGACGGCCCTGGCCTACGAGACGGTGCAGCTCGGCGACGGGTCCTTGCCTCTGCTGATGCCCATGAGTCTCATCGCAGGTCGCATGGCCACCCAGGTGGGGGCCTTCTATCTCCAGAAGGAGCAGGGCGGGTGCGGCGTGCTGCTCTCCGGTGCTCCGGGGGTGCGCCCCGGACGGGTGGTGATTCTGGGCGGCGGGACCGTGGGCGTCAATGCCGCCCGCATCGCCCTGGGCATGGGCGCAGAGGTGCAGGTTCTGGATATCAGTCCGGCGCGGCTCTCGGCCCTGGACACCCGGTTTCAGGGAAGGCTCCGGACCCTCATGGCCCACAGCTCCACCATCGAGGACGAGGTAAGAGGGGCCGATCTGCTCATCGGCGCGGTGCTGGTCCCCGGCGCCAGGGCCCCGGTGCTGGTCTCCCGGGAGCTGGTCGCAACGATGCAGCCGGGCAGCGTCATCGTGGATGTGGCGGTGGATCAGGGCGGCTGCGTCGAGACCTCCAGGCGCACCACCCACGAGGCCCCCGTGTTCGAGGAGCTGGGCGTCCTGCATTACGGGGTGGCCAACATGCCCGGCGCCCTGAGCCGCACCAGCACCTACGCCCTGACCAACAGTACCCTGCCCTACGTGCTGAAACTGGCCGCAGGTCCGGATGCGGCTCTTGCGGCCGATCCCGCCCTGATGCTCGGGCTCAACACCCGCGGAGGCGAGATTTTCAACGAGGCGGTGGCCGCTTCTCTGGGCAGGGGCGAGAAGCCCGTGCGGCGAAGGGGCCCCGAAAAATAACTAAAAGCATTTCCGCAGATATCTTCTTTTGCAGCCATCGAACCTCCTCCGTAAGGCTGTACCCCACAGATGAAGGTATCCATCGCGATCCCCCCGGGTCCCCAACCCGGGGGATTTTTTTATCCGCAGACCCGGTCGATGAGGTAGCGGGCGATGCTGCGCCGGGGTGGAAGGCCGGGCAGGGCGTCCTTGCGGAACCAGCGGGCGTCCTCCAGCTCCTTCTCGCAGACCCGGATCTCCCCTGACGTCCAGTCCGCCACGAAGCCCGCCATGAGCTGACTGGGGAACGGCCAGTTCTGGCTGCCCAGGTAGCGCAGGTTGCCGATCTCCACCGCCGTCTCTTCGCGCACCTCCCGCACCGCCGCCTCCTCCAGGCATTCGCCGAAATCCACGAACCCCGCCACCAGGCTGTAACGATGGGGCACCCAGTCGGTCTTGCGGGTGAGCAGCAGTTCATCCCCCCGAACGACCAGCACGATGACGCAGGGATGCAGGGCGGGGAAGCGGGCGTGGCCGCAGGAAGGACAGCGGCGGCCCCATTCGCCGGGCAGGGCCTCGCTCGGGGCGGCGCACAGGGAGCAGTGGCGGCTGTTTTTGTGCCAGTAGAGGATCTGCCCGGCCACCCCGCCCAGGGAGAGCAGCGCCGGGCTCAGCTCGCAATACTCGGCGAGGATGTCCCGGGGGGCAAGTCCTTCCGGTGCCTCCTGTTCCCGGGAGAGGCGAAGGGCCCGGCAGGGGCGGCCCTGCCACTGGCCGATGTAGAGGGGAGCCTGCTCCGTCTCGATCCGCGGATCGAGGGGCAGCTCGGTTCGCCCCTCCCCCTGCCGCTGCACCAGCAGCTCGCTGCCCCGCAGCAGGAGCAGGTAGCCGGGGCCGCCGGGATCCCGGTCGGGCGCTTTCAGCTCGAACTCCAGGGCGAGGCTCCGGCGGTTGAATGGCAGCTGGCAGGGGTCGGTAAAGGGCGTGGGAAACAGGTTCATGGGACTCCTTTGCGGCGGCCGCGCCTCGTCCATTGCGAGGTTTCGATAAAAATTTATCCGATTAATGTCCCCGGTCGACTGGAGAAATCCGATTCCATTGTTATAAATATCGTGCTGGAATTAAAGGCTTCTTTTTCGGACTGCCGGTATCGCCTCAATGTTGCGGCGAGGGGCCGTCCGGCAACCGCAAAGGTAGGAGGTATCGGAATGGAAGAGATGTTCTGTTTTCAGTGTGAACAGGCCGCCCAGGGAACCGGCTGCACCAAGGTCGGGGTCTGCGGCAAGCAGCCCGACGTGGCGGCCCTTCAGGATCTCATCGTCCGGGGGCTGCAGGGCATGGCCTTCTGGGCGAACCTGGCCCGGCAAAAGGGGGCCGTCGACCGCTCCGTCGACGTGCACATGATCGAGGCCCTCTTCTCCACCGTGACCAACGTGGACTTCGATCCCGCGAGTCTGGAGAAGGTGGTGAAGAAGACGGTGGAGATGCGCGACAAGGCCAAAGGCCTGTTCGAGAAGGCAAGCGGCGGGCCCTGTCAGGGCCAGGTTCCGGAGGCCGCCTCCTGGAGCCTTCCCGCCTCCCGCGAGGAGATGGTCAAGCTCGGCCGCAAGCACGGGGTGAAGAGCTTCAACAGCGACCCGGACGTCAACTCGGTCCAGAACATCCTGCTCTACGGCTGCAAGGGCATGGCCGCCTACGCCGATCATGCCCACATCCTGGGCAAGGACGACGACGCGATCTACGGCTTTCTCCACAAGGCCCTGGCCGCCATCGCCGAGAACAAGCTGGGGCTGATGGATTACGTCAATCTCTGCATGGAGTGCGGGAAGGTCAACATCCAGTGCATGGGACTGCTCAATCAGGGGCACATCGAAAAATACCAGGCGCCCGAGCCCACGCAGGTCTCCATCGGCGCCAAGGCGGGCAAGGCCATCCTGGTTTCCGGCCACGACCTGAAAATGCTCGAGGAGCTGCTCAAGCAGACCGAGGGCAAGGGCATCAACGTCTACACCCACGTGGAGATGCTGCCCGCCCACGGGTATCCCGGGCTGAAGAAATACAAGCACCTGGCGGGCAATTACGGCAGCGCCTGGCAGAACCAGTACCAGGAATTTCAGGAGTTCCCCGGCGCCATCATCTTCAACACCAACTGTATTCAGCGCCCGGCCGATCAGTACAAGGATCGTCTCTTCACCTGGGGGCGGGTACAGTGGCCGGGGGTGCGGCACATCGAGGGCTGGGATTTCTCCGAGGTGATCGCGGCCGCTCAGAAGGCCGAAGGCTTCACCGAGAAGCCGGGCAAGGGGATCCTCACCGGCTGCGGCCATGACGCCGTGCTGGGGCTGGCCGACAAGGTGATCGACGCGGTGAAAACCGGGGCCATCAAGCGCTTTTTCGTCATCGGCGGCTGTGACGGCGCCAAGCCGGGGCGCAACTACTACACCAAGTTCGCCGAGCAGCTCCCCAAGGACACGGTCATCCTGACTTTGGCCTGCGGCAAGTTCCGCTTCAACAAGCTGGATCTGGGTGATATCGGCGGCATCCCGCGCCTGCTCGACGTGGGCCAGTGCAACGACGCCTACTCGGCGGTGCAGATCGCCCAGGCCCTGGCCGATGCCTTCGACTGCGAGCTCAACGATCTGCCCCTGTCCATCGTGCTGTCCTGGTACGAGCAGAAGGCGGTGGTGGTGCTGCTCTCGCTGCTCTCTTTGGGAATCAAGAACATGAAGCTCGGTCCCAGCCTGCCGGCCTTCGTC
>Ga0214472_10002027_pt1 | contig 22002 bp, 19 predicted proteins | sample RVTome_6_FD_207662 | JGI IMG/M metagenome (GOLD analysis project Ga0214472, IMG submission 207662) | Soil microbial communities from uranium-contaminated site in the Upper Colorado River Basin, Wyoming, United States - RVT140D175 | ecosystem: Environmental > Terrestrial > Soil > Contaminated >...
GTCCGGTTGAGCTGGGAGAATCCACTTGACCTGGACGCGGAGGTCAACTCTGTGATTAGAAACATCAACGGCGGGGACGGTGAATTTATCTTCTCCGAGGGCGGTTGTTGGAACACGTTTGGCATTGGTACATTTATGGATTCCGATATCGCTCCCGGGAATACCTATTCCTACCGAGTGAAGACCGATTCAAATGTGGTCTCCAATACAGTCAGCTTACGAGTGAATAGCGATGGCACCTGTGAGCCGGTCACCACAAGCATTCCTTCTCCGCCGCCGAATCCAACTCCTCTTTCGACTCCGACTCCTCTGCCGACCCCTACGTCTACTGTGACAACTTCTCCATCGTCTTCCCCTACCCCGACCTTCACCTCTCTGCCGACCCCTACGGCAACCCAGATTTCCCAGCCAACCGTCAGCCCTACTCCGGCGACCCAGGCACTGGGACTGCAGTCATTCGTCAGAAATCTTTCCACCGGAGGTGAGTACGGGGCGGATGCATCCGGAAAGCCCGGCCAGCGGTTTCAGGTCCGTCTGGATATGGTGACTTCAGCGGCTGTTTCAAATGTGTCTGTACGGAGTGCTCTGCCGAATACGCTTATCTATGTACCCGGAACAACCACTATCAATGGCGCTCCAACCTCGGTGAATACGGTCACCTTAGATGGCTTATCGCTTGGCACGGTGTCCGGTGCGGTTGCGGTAGCGTTTACGGTAGAGGCTGTTGATGCATCCGCATTTATTTCCACGACTACCGAGGTTGCCATCCTGTCATCTGCTGCAGGTGACGGAGTTTCCCCGGTGGGGGCTGATTCGTCGATATTCATCAATGCGAGCGGTGTGGCTCCCGGGGCGGGTCAGGTACAGACCGGACCGCAGGACGCCGCCATATTCGCACTTGTCGCGGCGGCGCTGTGCACGCTCCTCTATGTGTCCTATACCCGCTCAGACCGATATCGTTCCCGTGAGGCGAATACATTGGGTGCCAAGCGAGACCCTATGGACTTCAAGAGTTGATGAGGAGGTTTCTAGAAAGCACCGGCGGAACGCCGGTGCTTTTCCGTTCGTGAGACATTGTGGTACGTTTTCCTAGTATGGTGCATACTCGCACACGCGTTGATTTATCAGCATCAGTCGCCTCTTTGCGCTCGGTCGGTGCACGGACGGTCTCCAAGCTCGAGCGGCTCGGCATTGCCACCGTCCGTCAACTACTCTGGCATGTCCCCTCTCGGTATGACGACTTCCGTGAGAGTGTTCCGGTGAGTGCCGTCCAGGCTGGGGTGACGGTGAGTTTACTTGGTACTGTTTCGGATGTCTCATCTCGGCAGGCATGGCGGAATCGGCGCATGACCGTCACTGAGGCGGTTCTGTCCGACGATACTGGAACAATTCGGTTGGTGTGGTTTAACCAGAGCTACCTCGCCGAGACCCTTACCTCGGGAACGGTTATGAGTGTGGCCGGAAAGGTACGGGTGGACAAACGGGGCTTGTTCCTCTCCGGGCCTGTATTCGAAAAGGTCCAGGGGTCGGACGGGAATCTTCGGCATACGGGACGCTTGGTCCCAGTGTATCCGGAGACCGCAGGCATGACCTCAAAATTTCTCCGATATCTTATTCAACCTATCCTAGAGGACGCGGTTATTTTAGATTATCTGCCGGAAGAGGTGCGCTCCCGCAGATGCCTGCCGGAACTTTCCCAGGCCCTACGCATGCTCCACTACCCCGATCGCCAGGACGACATCGAAGTTGCTCGTAGGCGTCTTGCCTTTGATGACCTCCTTCTTTTCCAGATACGTGCGCTCCTGCAAAGGCGAGTCGAACGTACTGTTCGCGCAGTCTCCGTCCCCTTTCAGGAGACGACAATGCGGGAGGTGGTCCAGAGCCTTCCCTGGACACTTACCCGAGACCAGAAGGTCGTGCTCTTGGAAGTTTTGCGTGATATGGAGCGGGCATTTCCCATGAATCGCCTGGTGCAGGGAGATGTCGGAAGTGGAAAGACGGCCGTCGCGCTGTGTGCTTGTATGCAGGTCGCCCAACATCGTCTCCAGTCGGTGTTTCTGGCTCCTACGGAAACGCTCGCCCAACAGCATTACGAAACAGCCCGGAAAATTCTGGGAACCCGGATTTCCGGTATCGTGATTCTGACCGGAACCCAGGCCCAGGTGGACGGTCGTGACATAGATCGGGTGCGGCTGAAGCGGGATATTCGAGCAGGTATCCATACGTTAGTAATTGGCACACATGCGGTTATTCAGAAAGACGTGCAGTTCGGGCACTTGGCGCTCGTTGTGGTGGACGAACAGCACCGGTTTGGTATCGAACAGCGTGCCGCACTCATTCGCGGGCGTACGGAAGGAGGTACGCCACACTTGCTGACGATGACCGCTACACCCATTCCCCGCACACTGGCACTGACCGTGTTCGGTGATTTGGATATTTCTACTATCCGCATGAAACCTCAGGGCCGCATTCCGGTCTCTTCCGCAGTCGTTCAGGCCGACCGTCGTGGGGAACTTGAGGAGCGTATCCGGCAGGAAACCGGCCAGGGTCGACAGGTGTTTATCATCTGTCCCGCCATCCAGGCGCCCGATGTCTCTGACGGAGACCGCGGGAGCAAGGGCACACAGACCAGGCTCGCACTCCTACAAATGAAAGCGGTTCAGGAGGAGTACGAACGGCTTGCCGAGGGAGTGTTCTCGAATCTGAAAATCGCCATGTTGCACGGAAAGATGAGGCCAAAGGAGAAGCGTGCCGTGATGACTAAATTCAAAGACGGCTGGTACGATATTTTGGTTTCCACATCCGTCATCGAAGTCGGTGTGGATGTCCCTAACGCGACGGTCATGGTTATAGAGAATGCCGACCGGTTTGGACTGGCCCAACTCCATCAGTTTCGGGGGCGAGTCGGTCGGAGTAGTTATCAGTCCTGGTGTTTTGTAGTCCCCTCTTCCGATGCGCTTGCCCGTAAGCGTTTGGACGCATTCATCGCTTCCTCGGATGGTTTCGAGCTTGCTGAGCAGGATTTGAAGCTCCGTGGTCCCGGAGAGTTTTTCGGCATCAAGCAGTCGGGCATGCCGGATCTGACCATGTCCGCACTTGCCGACGTTGAGCTCGTGCAGGAAGCTCGCCAGGAAGCTCGCCAACTCCTCCAGACGGATACCTCACTCAAGCGTCATCCGCTCCTCCGTGCCCAGCTCCGCGCCGTTGCCCGTCTGATGCATGGGGAGTAGTCAGTATTAGACGCTAGCTCTTCTGGCTACTCTTTGACGTCGGGAATGCTTGGTTTTTTAAGGGATCCCACCAATTTCAGGGCCGAATTGGTAGAATAAGGCCCGTAGAGAGGGTGTTAGGTATGCACGTTATTATACAAGGGTACCCTCTGTAGTATTCTCCGTGTTCCGTGGGTTTATCGCGTAGGCTCTCTGGTCTTGGGAGTGACCCAGAAACCCATGTACTTCCCCAGCATCAACCGCGTCTGTGCATCGAGCGCCGGAATGGCCCCGAACACGATGAAATTCACGGGAAAAAGCACCCACTGAAGAAGCATCCATGCCCAATAGTGTTTGCCGTAGCGGGGTGGACGGGGCGGCATGAGCGAGATAGAGATGGCCGCCGAGGTTACTAGGCCGATCATGGCCAGGAGCATGATGTTACGGGTCAGAATAGGTAAGTTATACGAGAGGACGGATTGAGAGAACTCTGTTCCGCCACCGATGAGCGGCAACCAACCAAGTAGGAAGATGATGAGCGCATGAGTGGCTGCTGAGTGAGTCTTTTCGGTCATCTGGAGTGTGGTACGCACCTTCTCCCCTCTCGGAATCCGAGGGTTTTTCAGAAATCCGTACATGAAGTAGGGATTGTTCTCCACGCCGTAATGCCAGCGGCGTATTTGTTTGTATTGGTTCACCATTGTCTCCCAGAAGGTTGGCGCTACATTGGCATCCATGTAGACCGGGTAATATAACGGAATGGTCTGCCAACGGCCGTCGTAGCGAAGGAAGCACTTCCAATAAATCTGGGAATCTTCCGAAACGACATTCGTCTGCCAGAATCCGACTTCGACTATTGCCTTGAGGCCTATGGATTGCGAAGAGAACGTGACCAGCTGTTCCGGCCGCGCCTGCTGTATCATCTGCCAGAACGTTGTTGAGAACGAGAAGATACGGGCGAATGCGGGGGCCTCCCAGATGTTATTGGTAAAAATAGGAATGGGTTGGAACGATGCATGAAGTGGATCTTCGGCGTTCAGATAATGCCAGGTCAGGCAGGCGAAGAAATCCTGCGGGACCACCGTATCGATGTCAAAGACGGATACGATAACCCGTTCGTGCGGGATACCCATGGTGTCTATGGCGACGACCGCCTGTTTACCCGCCCAATGTTCGTTGGATCCCTTGCCGGGCAATTCCCCCGGGATGCCGTCTGGGTGGACTGTCAAAATACATTCACGGAAATATCCCCCAAATTCTTCCTTGATCTTTGTTCCCGTGTAGCGGGCTTCTACACCTGCACGTTCTTCGGCGGCGAGTACCAGGATTATTCTACTGGTGTCCCCATGGGCATCCACCAGTGCCTGAACCGAATCCCGGATAATACGGTACGGTTCTTGATAGTACGGAAGGATGACCAGGTGAACAATGTCGTCCACACCAATACCGTTAAGGTCGACTGAGCGGGCTCGTATACCGGCCACTTCCCTACTCCAGTCCTTAGCCAAATACTTTTTCATGCGTCGGAATGATGCGCCCATGTGCACCGACAAGTAGATGGTCTTGATGAGCCAATAGACGTCGAACGCGATAATAAACAGTGCCGCCCAGACGGGGACGAGGAATGACGCGGCAATAACGAGAGCCAATGTGCCCCATGCAAGCGCTCCCGGAAGGATTTCCAGGAGACGATAGATACGCCGCTCCCGAGGGCCGACGACGTCAGGGGCATGTCCGATGGTGAGGTACTTGGGGGATTCCATGGGTTTGTATAATCCCATAAATTAACCATTTTGACAAGAAAAAGCCCCGCGTATGCGGGGCCAGAGGCAGTCAGACAACCGAGCGATCGATGCTCTTTGTCCGCTTGGTGGCTGCCTCCTGGACCTTCTTGTTACGGAGCGCGATGACGGTGACGACCTTGCGCTTGTCTCCACGCTGGCGGAGCCATTCCTGCACGGTTCTGGGCGTGCTCGGTAGGCTGTCGTTGGTCATCTCCCGGTCCAGGGCCTCCATGAGATCCAGTGCGGAGATACCCGAAGGCCATTGCTCATTCGGAAGTCCTTTATCGCGCCGCAGGGCGAGCTTTTTCGCTCGTGTGACGATGTCGGTGAGCAGGCGTCCGGATAGGAATTCTCGAAACTTGATGGTCTCGTCCCCTTCTTCGCATTCTATGCGAATGAAGTTGTTTTCAGGCGCATCATCGAAGATGCGTTTCACCAGCGACGGTACGGGATCCGGGGTGGCCAGCGGTACGCCCCGCAGGTGAATGCGGAGCAGATGCTCGACCATCTCGGCCGTGTCGGGCGGGCCGATGTACTTTTTCACGTGCATGCGTCCGACGGTTGCCGTGTCGAGCAGGTCGATACGATTGGTCGCCAGGATGAGCGACACGCCGAGCAGTTCCTTCACTCCTTCGACAAGGGCGTTGAACTGGTTGACCGCATCCATCGTCGCCGTACCGGAATGCTCGGTCCCCCGCTGGAGGAAGAACGACTCACAGTCGTCGAAAAAGATGACCACGGGGACCCCGCTCTCGCGGTACACGTATTCGCCGGCGGCGAATACCTCGCGCAGGTAGCGCTCGGTCTCGCCGAACCACTTGCTCTGCAGTTCGGGTCCCCGGATGGCGATGAAGTTTCCTCTGATGTGGGACGGAAGCTTATCGCCAAACTGGTCCCGAATCATGCGGGCGATAGCCTTGCCGATGGTGGTCTTGCCGTTCCCGGGTGGGCCGTACAGCACGATGCGGAATCCGGGAGCAATGCGGTATGCCTTGTTCAGCTCGGCGTGGGTGTATGGGTCCGTGATGTCCCCGACAAGCTCTTCGATTAACTCCTGGTGTCCGGCGATGTCGTCGAATGTGACGTCCGGCGTCTCCACGAGCGTCCGTGAGGAGCCAGCCCTGCCTTCACCGTGGACGGTTTCCGTGGGCAGTACGGAAGTGAGCGTATAATGGGAAACGATGACGCGCGAATGGCGTGTAATTTCCTCGGATGCTATGTCGGAGGCTACGAAGACCAGCTGATGGGTGCCGTGCGTGTCTTCGACGAGCGCGCGCGTGCGCTCGTCGTCCGCCCAGGCGAAGAATCCGTATTCGATGCCCAGTCCCCGCTCGGGAGGGAGAACCTCGACGATGGCCCCGGTCTCGGGAGACAGCAGGACACTGACTCCGCGACGCAGTTCCTGTGGGTCGAGGTGGGGGGGTACTCTAATGCGGCTTTTGGGAACTTCGTCGCCCAAGTCTACCGTACGGTCGTCGTTGACACGGTAAACGGTTCCAAAGCCCAATGGTGGCTGACGCATAGCCACCAGCTGTTCCTTGAGAGTTTGCAATTCGGCCTGAACAGCACGGTGGGTGCTGACAATCTCCATGTAGGCTTTTCGTATCCGGGCAATCTCCGTGGTCTTTTTGGCGAGTTCTTCTTCCCGTTTGCGGAATTCATTCTCCATCTCGTTGATGCGCTGCTGGAGCTTGTCTCTTTCTGTCGGCATCGGCATAGATGCTCTCCTTTTCTGCTGTCAAAGAATATGTGAAGAGGACGATACCATGCGTTTTTGCAAAAGAAAAGCGACTCCCGAAGGAGCCGCTGTGCGTCACGTTTGGCGCTGGATGATGTCCCGGAAACGCCGGTTCCGGAATGCTTCCCGTCGCAGCGACAGGACCTCGGTCTGGCCTCTGGTGAAGGTCTCCCGGAGCGTGCCCGCAGACTGTTCACGGGCGGTACGGGTTCCATGGAGTGCGGCGATGATGTGCTGTTCTCCTGCGATGTGGGGAGTCCATGCTCTCAGGAGCTCCTGTTGAAGACGCTCGTGATTGGCTGCCTCCTCGTCCTCGGCGTCATGCTCGCGTTCGATGGAGCCGAAGAACAGGACCCGGTCGAAGGCATCGCAGGTCCCCTTGTACGAGACGTGACCGATGTAGTCATCCTCGGGCTGTTCGCGAAGCTGGACGATGACCGCCTCGGCCGCCAGCGGGGCTAAGGCGTACGAGTGGAAACTGTTCGAGAGGAGTCCACCGATGCCGATGGCGATCTTCTCGGGGTGCACGTCGCCTCGAGAGAGCTTCTCGGCGAGCCGGTAGGCGTAGATGACCGCCATATCAGAAACTCGCTTGCAAGCTGAGGCGTCGCCCCGGGTGATGCACGCGAAGCGGTCCATGATCCCGGTAATGCGATATCCGGTCTTGTTGCGCCTTGCCGCGATGACGGTGATGCCGTCGGCGTCGCACCAGACGAGGGCTGGCGATGACCGCCGGACGGCTAGACGAATGTCGCTCCGCCGGGAGGATACGTATTCCATGCTGTAGCTGGGCATTTTAGGCCTCCTCGTGTGGGGGCATGGTGTGTACGTGCACTCCGTCGCGGTCGATGATCTTGAAGGTGGGACGCCCACCGCTGTGGTTGTCTTTCTCTGCGGTGCGCTCGAGGATCTTTTGGGCCATGGACAGGCCACGTTCCAGGGAGATGGTTCCCTGTTCCTTGAGTTCCCGCCTGGTGAGCTCATCCAGGACGGGGTCCCCATCCGCGCTTCCCGAACCGAGGACGCAGTACGGGTTCCGCTCGCTGGTGGCACCTCCCGGCGTGGTGATAAAAATCCGGGACCGCTGATGATAAACCTGGTCGTAGGTCACGAAGATGGGCATGCAGACCAGGCCTCGAAGTGCGAGCGACAGGCTCTGGCGTTGGAAATCCTCGATGAAATTGACCTTCGCCCGTGCGGTCAGCGATCTCTGGTCGGCATCTTCGTAGATGCCGATATAGGTGCGCAGCCTAGAGACGAGCACATTGCCCACCTCCAAGACCCCGGAGATGAGCAGGCACGAGTAATCGTCCACTGGGAATATCTTGTCGTACGTGAGCTCGAACGCCCGTTCTTGGACGGATACCTTGCCGTCCGAGAATGCGACGACGCGCTCCCCGTGGTCCACGGAGATGGCACCAATGGTGGTTCCGTGCGATGTGTACTGTCCTACTGTGGCGAGGTCCGGCGGAAGGCCGGAAAGGTCGCTGAACCCTTGGCGGAGTAGCTCTCCGCGACAATGCATGAGGGGGTCGTCCATACCAACTCCTCTCTGTGAAGGAACTTGCTCAAAATAGCATGAAAATAAATTCAGTCAATGATTCCTTGCCAGCCCATTCCTATTGGGGTATCGTGTCGCCACTTACCTTCACAATAAAGGAGTACTGATGTCCCGACCGATGGCGGTATTCGGCCTCGAGACCGAGCACAGCATCTATCCCCGATGGGACCTTATGGGGGGACCGCTCAAGAACACGGGCGAGACCCACAGGGTCGTCGACAGTATCGTGGAGAGTGCGTTCCAGCTACCCGAGATCATGGGTCCCCAGCACATCGTGACATTCGGACGACAGATGTCTGCACACCGGTTACAGTGGCTACACAACGGCTCCCGGTTCTACAATGACATTGGGGCCCCGGAACTATCTCTCCCTGAGTGCTGGCGCCCGGATACGCTGGTTGCCTATGACCAGGCGGGCATTCGTATCATGCGGATGGCCGTGGCACGCGCCGAGCAGGAGTTAGGCTACGAGGTGGACATCTACCGAAAGAACACCGACGGGCACGGCCACACGTATGGCTGTCATGAGAACTACTGCGTGGCCGCCCGGCTCCACGATGAACTTACCAAGGGCCCGGTGCCGAAGACGACGCAACACGTCCTGGCGACGTTTCTCATCGTTCGGAGTCTTCTGACGGGTGCTGGCAAGGTCGGCATCGAGGATCACGGCGATATGCGGGCGGCGTTTCAACTGACCCAACGCATGGATTTCGTCAACACCTTCATGTCCGGTGACACCACGATTGCGCGTCCGCTCATCAATACGCGCGATGAGGGTCATGCCGACAAGACGCAATTCAATCGCCTGCACTACATCATAGGCGATGCCAACATGTGCCAAGTGCCTACGTATCTGAAAGTAGGACTCACGGCGCTCCTACTTTCTCTCCTGGAGGAAGCCGGTAGAGCGACGTACGTACTCCCCACTTTTTATCTCGGGGCCTCTGAATATCCGAAAATAGCTCAGCGCGTTTCCTGGGATGTCTCCATGGAGCATCGGTTCCCGGTCATCATGACTCGGCGTCAAGGACAGGACCGCAAGGACGAGATGTCTGCCGCGGAAATCTTGCACCAGTTCCTAATTCGCCTGGAACTCTATGTGCGGGAGCGCTCGTTCGACACCGCAGAAGAACGTGTGGTTTACGCCGATGTCGTTGCCCGTGCCCACGAAGCGCTGGAGCACCTTCGATCTGGTCGAGTCAGGAAGCTCTACGGCACCCTGGACTGGCCGACCAAATACATTCTCTTGGACGAGTATCTCAAGCGCCGGGGGCGTACTTGGGACGAGGCCGCCAGGGACGACGGACTGCGCCGACGTATGCGCAGTTACGTCGACTTGGCGTATGGGAGCATCAAGGAAGAGGGTGGAACGTACTGGAACCTACTCCGTACCGGCGTCATCAGGACCATCGTTGGTGAGGACGCCATTGCTCGCGCGGTCATGGAACCGCCCGAGGGTCGTGCTGCGCTGAGGACGGCTCTCGTCGATACGTACCTGGACGCGGTCCGGGGCATGGACTGGAATAAGGTCATGTTGTCAGGGCCGAATCGTACCTGGACCATAAAATTGCCGGACCCCAAGGAGTCTTTAACACCGGAACATAGACGCTTCTTAGCGACGCACCCGACGCTACGCGATCTTAATCTGCGTCTGCGAGGGGCGCGTAGGAAGGAGGAGTAATGCCCGAGCGCAAGCGCCGGCCGCCGGAACGACGTCCGGACCCCGATCCGCCGGGACGTGACGATGTCCCGCCCGGACACGATCCCCTGGACGATGCCGACGAGGAAATCGATCGGCATGACGAACATCACGACGAAGAGGAACCCTCTAAGCAGTGAGGAACCCTCTAAGCAGTGATGCGTGAGGCCTGTCACCTGACAGGCCTCTTTTCTTTATAGGGCCGAAAGGACGAAGTCGTACAGAGCGTCCCGGGTGTCCCAGCGGCCGTCCTTGGTCGCCCGGTCGGCGGTGGCCAGCCAGCCATGAGCGTGATGGAGGCCGTCCAGGTTGTGCGACCGCACGACCGCGCGAGTCTTTTGCACCACGAATGGGTGCAGGCCGCTGGTGCTCGCAATGGCGTGATCGGACATGCCGCGGCCTGCAAGGTCAGCCACCATCAGCAGATTCCGGACGGTGAACGCGTACATGGAGAGCAGGTAGTGCGGGTCAGCACCGGCATTCAACTGCGCGCGTAGGGCGCGCAGAGTTCCTCGCTTGTCGCGGCGGGCCAGTGCATCCGTCATGGCGAAGACATCGTTTTGTGTCTCGGGCGATGAGGTTAGCAGGGAAACGGCCTCTTGCGTGATGGCGCCGGTCCCTTGCCAGGCACAGAGCTTGGCAAGCTCCTGGGACAGAAGCCAGCTGTCATTTCCGCATCGAGCGGTGATGGCGGCGGCGACCGGAGGGTCCAGAAGACATAACCGTTCGGCACAGAATGCCTGCATCCATTGGATGAGGGCTCCTTTTTCCAGCGGCTCGTACGAGGTCTTTTTTATGGCCTGGATATCCAGGAGTTCCCAGAGTTTCTTATGTGCTTTTTTTAAGGCCGGACCGGTGCGCGGGTCGGATACAAGGACAATGACATCCTTATCATCCTTACTTGCCACTGCGACAAGCAGTTCGAACAGACGGTTTGCGGCTGCCGTTTCCGCGAACGCATGGGAGGCTGAGATAAAAATAGGTTCTTGGAGGAATGAGCGATACGAAAGTGCATGTTCTAGCTCATGGACGTGGGTTTCTTCGCGGAGGTCGAGTAGAAACAGGTTACCTGACGTACCGTGCTTAGCACGATACCGGGCCACCAGAGCGGCGATCTCCTCCCTGAGACGTCCTCCGTCGGTTCCGTATGAGAATAGAATCATAGCGACACGCTAACTGATTCGGTGACGAATTGCACCCACACGGGACCGGGGGCAATCCCGATGACTGTTCCTGATGTTGGGTCGGTCAGGCGGAGCGGTGCAATACCGTTCCCTTCCCAGCGAATCTCCTGGCGGATGCCATCCTGATAGAGTGCTCCCCTGCCCGAGCCGGTGGCACGAACCGAAAGATAATCATCTCGGAGGAGGGTCTCTTCGCTCTTGATGAGCAGGACAGCGCCCGCACGCACTACTTCACCGGTGCGTGCGTCCGTTTCAGGAATGCCGTCGCGTTCGCGAAGCCAGGAATTCGACGTTTCGTCGTAGGTCCAACGGATGTGACTGGAGCCATAGGTCAGTGAAAGGGTGTTGGTGGTGTTGGTCAGTGAGCGTCGTGGTGGCTTATCTCGCTCGGACCACCATATGATATCCGTTGTGTCCGGGTATCTCAGCTCGTCCGCCTTCTTCTGTAGGCGCTCGGCCGAGGTGAATCCGTTGTGCGGAGGTGGCACATCCTGTTTTCGGTAAAAAACGCTCCCGTCATAGATGAGGGCATTAATGTTATCCAGGCGTCCGGCCTCCAGGTGGGCTAGGGCATCACGTTCCCCTCCCCAATGGACGTAGATGGCGTCGATACGCTCAACAAGGTCAAGAAAGTCCAGGCGTGCCGAGCGGATGGAACCAATCTCGTCGGGCAGGTTGCATCGATATACTGCCATCATACGAGTGATGCCGTTTGGTGTGACCGGCATCTCGAAAACGAGATCGGCTGTACCGATGCCCGACAGCGGCCGCGCCTGTGGATCGGATGCCAGCATGATTGCGTACGGCCGGCGGTCTGACTCATCGCATGTCGTCGTCGGTAGTCCTGTGCCGCCCGGTTCATTGTTGGTGACTTCGATGGGGTTGCCGCCGGAGAAGAACCAGGCGACTAGAGTAGCGAACGATAAAACGGCGACCGTCAGGGCGATGAGCACGGTGCGGTCGGTCCGCTTAACGAGGAGTCCCGCGGCATGGGCATATCGGGTGAAGTGAGTGATGGGTTTCATAGTGTGAACTTTTCCATGTGAGACCAATCCTTGCCCGTCTTGACCGTCACCGTGAGTGGCACGCTCAGCGGGTAGGCCTGTTCCATAATTTCTTTTGTTCGGGCGGCGACCTTGGTGACCTCATCGTCATGCACTTCCAGGACTACCTCGTCGTGGACCTGTAGGAGCAGACGTGCCCGGTCGCCGTAGGTTTTGTGCAGATATCGCTCTAGGCTGTTCATGGCGATTTTCATAATGTCCGCACCGGTCCCCTGTACGGGGTGATTGATGGCCATCCGCTCAGCTTGGGCGACGAGCTGGGGCAGGTTTGAGTGCATCTCCGGTAAGGGGCGAACCCTACCCAGAAGCGTCCGTACGGCGCCGTCACGCGCCGCTTGGGCCTTGATGTCGGTCATATAGCGGAATACTCCGGCAAACCGCTCGAAGTAGTCATCGATGAATTGTCGGGCGTTATCCCGTGGAATACCCGCGGCCCGTGCAAAGCCCAAAACGCCCATGCCATAGACGATACCGAAGTTCAAGACTTTTGCCTGCCGCCGCATTTGGGGAGTGACGCGGTCCATAGGCACATTGAAGACCACTGATGCCGTGCGGGCGTGGATGTCCTCGCCGTGCGCGAACGCGTCCTTCATCGTGGCATCGTCGGCAATGTGTGCCACGATGCGCAGTTCCAACTGGGTATAGTCCAGTGACAGGAGCGTGTGTCCTGTAGGCGCGACAAAAGATCCGCGAAATTGTTGGCCCAACTCGGTGCGGGTGGGAATGTTCTGTAAATTGGGGTCCTGAGAAGAGAGGCGGCCGGTCGCCGTGCCGGTCTGGTTGTAGGTCGTATGAATGCGGTCATCCTCGCCGATGAGTTCCGGGAACGGCTCGATATAGGTGCTTACCAGCTTTGAGAGCTCACGCCATTGGAGGATTTTCTCGATGATGGGGTGTGCGTCGCGAATCTTATCAAGCTCCCCTGCCGCCGTACTCAATGATCCGGTTGCGGTTCGTTTGATTCGCCCCTTGATACCGAGTCCGCCGGGCGGTGGATCAAAGAGAACGACGCCGAGCTGTTGTGGGGAGCTTATGTTGAATTCCGTCCCTGCCGTAGCGTGGATGTCCTTCTGGAGTTTGACGAGATCCTTGGTGGCGGACTTGGCAAGGATAGCGATGACTTTCCGGTCTACCAGCACTCCTCGGTGTTCCATGCGCGCGAGTGTGCCAATGAGTGGCATCTCCACATCGCGGAAGAGGCGGTCTAGGCCCTGGGAATCCAGTTCTTGGCGCTGGTGCACAGAGAGACGTATCAGGGTCGGCATCCAGGAGGCCTCATTCTCGGAAAGAGAGGTTCCCAGGTGGTCGTGAGTGACCCGGTCAAGGGAATAGTCACGAAGGGTTGGCCTGAGTATCCAGGCGGCCACCATCGTATCGAACCAGGACTTTGTGTCTACCTCCTCCGATTCTGCCAAATGCAGGAGCATCTTAAGGTCGTGGCCGATGATGACGGGATAGCGCTCCAGGACTGTACGCAGATCCTTAGTGCGGTGTGTTTGCCAGGTGTACCGTGTTCCATTCTCTGTGGCGAGCATGATTGCCGTGAGCTTCTCTCCGTCCCGTGTTGTCTGCACAATGACGGAGTCGGCCTCAGGGAGTTCTTTCGCGGAGCCGATGTCTTGGACTACATCTGTGGGGGTACGTTCTTCCTTTGTGTCATCCAAGATGAGCTGGGGTGCTCGTGGCATTGCTTCCTGGAGTACACGATCCAGACGCTTGGCGAGCGAATAGAATCCCAATTCTTGGCTCAATGCCTTGACGGCTTCGCCGTCCAGTTGGCCGCTCCAGTCAGCCGTCTGTGGGTCGAAAATTATGGGAACATCTCGAGTGATAGTCCCCAGTTCCTTGGAGAAGAATGCTTGGTCCTTATGCTCCAGGAGCTTTTCCCTGAGTTTGCCGGTGATGCTTTCGGTGTCCCCCTTCTCTACTGCGGCATATAGTTTTTCCAGGGTTCCGAACTGATTTAAAAGCATTGTTGCCGTCTTGTCCCCAATACCGGGCACGCCGGGGATATTGTCCGATGCATCGCCCTTGAGCCCCTTGTAGTCGGGCATCTGGACGGGTGTCAGAGTGAATCGTTCTGTGACGTGCCGTTCATCGTACAGAGCTGTGTCGCTGACTCCCTTGCGGAGAGTGAAGACGGTGACGCGGTCTCGGTCTACCAGCTGGAGGGTATCCATATCCCCGGTCACGATGACCACTCGCAAGTCTTTGTCGTTCCTAGTCTGTTCAGTGATGGTGCCGATGATGTCGTCAGCTTCGAATCCCTCTTTCTCATAGATGGGCACGCCCAGAGCCTGGAGCATGCGCCTGACGTTCGGTATTTGCGCGTAGAGTTCGTCCGGTGCTTTCTTTCGATGGGCCTTATAAGCCTCGAACCGTTCATGTCGGAATGTGGGTCCGGCAAGGTCGAATGCTGCGACCATCAGGTCGGGTTTGAGCTGGCCAATCATCTTAAAAAGAATGGTTGTAAAGCCATACACCGCCCCGGTCGGCTCGCCTTTCGGAGAGGTCAGGGGCGGTAACGCGTGGAACGCGCGGTGTATCAGCGCGTGAGCATCGATAAGGACAAGTTTCTTGGTCATCGCAGGGATGGCGGCCAGGTGACGCTGATGGAGCGTTTATCCACGCCTTCGTGGGCCATACGGACCTCGACATGTTCCTTGGGGAATATGTCGCTGGCCTGTTCGGGCCACTCAACGAGCACGATGTGTTCAGGGTTCGCGAAGACGGCGTGCAGGTCCAGGTTTGCCAAGTCTTTATGGCCCTCCAGGCGATAGCCATCCATGTGCCAGAGTGCCAGTTCACTTCCAGGGATGCGGTATTCGTGCAGGAGTGTGAACGTGGGACTTTTGAGTGCCTCCCGGACACCCAGGGCTTCGGCGAATGCCTGCGAGAAAGTCGTCTTACCTGCGCCAAGCTCGCCGAACAGTGCGAACACGAGGGCTTCCTTGGTGTATGGCATTTTCTGCATGGTGGTCGTGGCGAGCTCGCGGGCGATGGATGCGGTCTCCTGAGGGCTGTGTGAAACGTATTGCATAGGGTCACGATACATTCTCTGTCGACCTTTTTCAATCAAAAGAAAAGCTCCTATCGCACTGCGATAGGAGCTTGAGGTTTGCCCGACGAGTCATGGCTCGCGTGGCAGAACCTCGATGGGTCTGAACCCGTCGTCCAGGAGAGGGACGACGGGTGTGGACCGGCCACACCCCACCGGTCTGCCGTCGCACGGCGACGGAGACGCCTGGGGCGGCGGCCCCTGCGTGGTGACAGCCGGCATGTGGTGGGAATACGCCGGTTGTCCGGTGTACACGGCATACGGTTGCCGTGGGATGGGGGGCGGGACAATGACGTCCTGCGTCCCGTTGGGGACGCGCTTCGTGCCATCTTCCGCTATGGTGTAGACACCATAGCGGCCCCCTACCACCTTGCTCACCAGCATGCCGAACATACTGGCGAGCTGAAGAATGAGGAGTACTCCCCCAACGAGGAGTACTTTTTTGATAGTCTCCATTCTTTCTTTACTCCCGGCAGGAAAGAACTGCCTTCCCTGCCTCCAAGGGGGTTATTAGGATGGCATTGCACCCATCCCCTCCTGAAGTAGCCCGAAAGGACAACCCCTGAACGGAGGAAACAAGAGTATCCCCTCCGTTCAGAACGAACAGTTGCTTCCCGTCACCCTGGCGGATGACGCCGTCACAACCGGTTCGGTTGTAGACGGTCACCCCCTGGGGGGTTTGGACCGGCGCGGGGGCCGTGGGGACTTCCCGGATGACGACCGGCGGAGGGTCGGGCCGCATGGCCTGCTCCTCCATTTCGAGCCGGCGGTTCTCACGCTTGTGCGTGAGAACCATGTCGAGCACCTCGACACCGGCCTCGACACCGATACCGATGCGCTCGGTGCGCTCACGAACCCGAACCCGCTGGGTCCGTTCGTGTGCGTTGCGTCGGCCGTACCGGTCACGACGGCCGTCGTGGTAGCGGTCGGAGCGGCCACCGTAGCCGTACCGGCCGCGCCGAGCGAAGCGCTCGAGACGGTCGATCTGGCCGACGGCGAGGCGCCGAGCGAAGCGCTCACACGATCGTGAGTACCGGCCAGGCCGGTACACGTGGTCTCGCTCGCACTGGCCCTGCTCGTACCCGGCGACGAGGCCGGTGACGAGGTCCCGCGTCCGCCAGATCTGGCCCTGGGCGGTTACGGGGAACAGCATGGCCGCAAGGGCCAGAAGCATGTACCTGCGCATTTTTTCTCCTTGTCCGCCCTCTGCAGGGCTTGAATTGGGTTTTCAAGGTACCCACGGTACCTCTAACGCGTGAATTATATCAAAAATTGATACTTTAGTCAAATTCTCCAAAAGTGTGACAATTCTTCATTTATCATTGTTTTCCTAAGAAAAAGTCCCCTCCCCGCTGGGCGGGAAAGGGACTCTGGGGATTCCAGTCACTGGGCTGGAATCATCCGAACTCCCTACTCGGGAATTCGGATGACCTCGATGGGCCGAAACCCATCGCCCCGGGGAGCCACCGCTTGAAGCTCGGCGACAACCTCAGGGGCCTTCACCGGAGCCTTGGGGGGTGGGAGAGGCTCCGGTGCTGACGCGACGGCGGGGTTGCGGGTTAGCGTGAACCGCTCCTCCACCACCTTACTCACCAGTATGCCGAGCATGCTGGTGATCTGAAGGAGGAGGAGTACTCCTCCGACGATGAGGACCCTCTTCGTTGTTTCCATTTTTCTTTCTCCCTTGTGGGTTCCGGATCATCCGGACCCGGCATCTGTTTTATATTATATCAAATAAATACGTATTTGTCAAAATACGCAAAAACCCAATAAGGGCATGTATGCGTCCCTTATTTACCTATATTTTTCCGAATCTCACGGAGTGCCCGGACGTCTGCGTCCCTTCCTTCGTCTCGGGTTTCCAGGAGCCAGTCGATGCGGCGGAACGGTTCGGTTCCCAAAAGAGCCGCCAGGCCCTCGATTCCAATATGCCCCTTACCGATATGCTCATGGCGGTCCCGTTTTCCTCCAAGGGCGACCTGAGAGTCGTTCACATGCGTCAGCTTGAGCCACTGTAGGCCGATAGTCTTATCGAAGGCCTCAAGCGTCCCGCGTGCCTTTTCGTGGTCTTTGAAGTCGTATCCTGAGGCGAATGCATGGCAAGTATCAAAGCATACGCCAGCGAAACCAGGCATTTCCTGTGCTCCCGCAATCATATCCCCTACTTCTTCGAAAGTATCGCCCAGGACGTTCCCGGCTCCGGCCGATATCTCCACGAGGAGGCCGCAGGATCCCTTATAGCCGTCTAGTATCCTCGTGATGGCATCACGCGCACGTTCGGCCCCAGCTTCGTAGGTTTGGCCGGTGTGTGAGCCGGGGTGGAACATCACAAACGCCGCCCCCAGTCTGGAGCCGCGTTCGAGTTCCTCCCGAAGAACGCGTACGGACGCCATACGGATGCGCGGGGCCGTGGAGGCGAGGTTGATGTAATAAGGGGCATGGATATGGAACGTATCCATGCCGTACTGGTCCATGTTCGCGCGGAACGTGGCTAGGACCTCTTCGGTGAGCTCCGGTGCCGGTCCCCCCTGTGGGGAACGGGTGAAGCATTGGAAGGTCTCGCACCCCTGAGCGGCGGCCCGTTCCGGGGCGTTGGTGATGCCACCGGCGATGCTTACATGGGCGCCGATGCGAGCGGAAACAGTCATCATGCGCCTATCATGCCAGATGTTTGCTAGCCGGTCACGTTGATGAAATGACGTATGTGGGCCTGGTCATCACTCATCGTCACCTCGATAACATCCACTTGCCACGAAATCTCTTCTCCCCTGCCCGATGTGGCGAGCCAGCTTCGAGCGGTGCGGATGACTTTTTCAAGCTTGGTGTGTCCGGCACGGAGATGGGCCTGAAATCCGGCATGGTTCTTCCGTTGTGCTTTGACTTCGACGAAATGGAGGGTTCCCTTACGCTCGGCGATGATATCCAGTTCCCCCCAGGGACGGCGCCAACCGCGCTCAAGGACGCGGTACCCTTCGTTTTCGAGGTATTTGGCGGCTGCCTGTTCGGCACTCCTTCCCAGTATGAGATGTGCGACTTCGGGTTTCATGGGGGATTCTTTACTATGACGTGTTGGACATCCCCGTGTCCAGATTGACTCCTCGGATATGGAATGCTAAACTCCGCCAGTGATTCCCCGCGCGGGAATCTTTTCTTTCTGTCAGAACCGCTCTTTATCGTTAGTGCCAGAACGGCAAAACAGCTAAAGGAATCTCCTCATTAGTACGCCCGAAAAACCGATTAAGCAGTCAAAGATACCCTTTTCGGGTTATTTTATGGGATATATCGCGGAACGGAGCCACGTCTTGGAGGCCGGATTCATCGTCCTCTCTGCGCTAGCGTTTCTTGGGTACACGGGCGTTCGAGACGGAAATATGCCCATTTTTTCTGCATCATTGACCGGCCTTATCACCGAGACCAGTGCTCATACTGATGCGACCCCTACCGCTGCGGAATTGGCTGATTTGAACAGTTTTTCTGAATATAGCTTTGGATACGGAGGACAACCGCGCCCTCCCTTCCCCGACGTATCACTAGTCCAAGAAAACTCATTAATGCCTCCTTCTCCAGCAGATACTCACTATCAGGAGGAACTGGAAAGGCGCGCGAGCATGACTACGGAGTACGTTGTCACTGAGGGCGATTCGCTCTCACGCATTGCATTCGACTTCGGGGTGAGCGTGGATGCGATACTTCGCCTGAATTCTGACCTCGATGACCCGCATAGCCTTTCCTTGGGCATGGTTCTTGAGATTCCCCCGGTTGAAGGCATTATCCACACGGTTGCGCAGGAAGATAGTATCGATTCGCTGGCTGATGGGTATCGGGCGGACGCCGATGCTATTGCCTCATTCAATGGATTAACGAAAGAATCTGTGCTTATTTCGGGCACCCGCCTCATTATTCCCGGTGGCACTGTTCCTGAAGCGGAGACGGAGAAAGAGACGACAGAGCACCGAAACTTCTCGTATTTACCCTCATCGGACGATTACTTTCAAAAACCTACTGAGGGAATTTTGACTCAAAATATCCATGGTCGTAATGCGGTGGACATCGCTAACCGATGCGGGACACCCATCTATGCCGCGGCGGGCGGAATAGTGAGCACAGCGAATGGAACGGGTGCCTGGAACGGAGGATACGGCCAGTATGTCGTTATTGGGCATGCCAATGGCACTGAGACGCTTTACGCTCACGCACAGAAGGTATTCGTCGGAGGAGGGGAAAGCATATCCAGAGGCCAACTCATTGCGGAGATAGGAAATACGGGGCAAGTGTATGGCATCGGTGATAAGTGCCACCTCCACTTCGAGGTACATGGGGCGCAGAATCCACTCGCCAGATACTAGAACGTACGTCGAATAGTCTTTTTATCGTAAATAAAACTCCTCATGGCGAGGATTTTTCTTTTCATGCCTCTTGTGTGCCCACGCGAAGGGATATCGCCTCGGTGACGTGTTCTTCGCCGATAATCTCGTTCCCACACATGTCGGCGATAGTTCTGGAGACAACCTTCAGCTTGTGGAGGGCCCTCATGGAGAGGCGTTTTTTGTCCACCGCAAGCTCAAGAAGTGAGCGTGCTGACCCGGTCACCGGGCAGTACTGCTCAATTTCCTTGTGGGTGATGTCGCTGTTACTTACTAGCTTTGTGCCCGCGAAACGCCTGGTTTGGGCACTCCAGGCCTGTTTCACGGACTCACGGGCAGAAGTGAGTTCTGATGTTCCGTCTGGGGAGGGCGTTCCGCGCGTAACCGTTTCTCGAGGAACATCCACCTGAATGTCCATGCGGTCCAGAAGGGGACCGGATACTTTCTTCCGGTATCTCAGTACGTGTCCCGGGTTACATGTGCAGGTCGTTCGCGGATCACCGTAATTGCCGCATGGGCAGGGATTCATGGCCCCACAGAAAAGGAATTGTGCGGGAAGCTCCAATGTGCCGGTAGCCCTTGAAACCGTGACGATTCCATCTTCCAGCGGCTGACGGAGTGCCTCAAGTACATTCCGTGCGAATTCGGGCAGTTCGTCAAAGAATAGTACGCCCCGGTGTGCCAAACTAATTTCTCCGGCCCGGGGAATGGTCCCGCCTCCTACTATAGAGGCCGCCGATGAGGTGTGGTGCGGACTTCGGAACGGTCTGATGAGTTCGGCAGGGGAGCCCTTCATGAGGCCGACCGAGCTGTAGATTTGCGCCACCTCCATCGCCTCGTCATATGAGAGGGGAGGTAAAAGGCCCGGAAGTGCTCGCGCCAGGAGCGTTTTTCCCGAGCCGGGAGGCCCCTTCATGAGTATGTTATGACTTCCTGCCGCGGCTACAGTGAGGGCTCTTTTTGCAGAAGATTGGCCGATGATATGGGAAAAATGGCTTTCGGTCACGTTCTCGGGGCTCATTTTTGCTTCCGTTGGTGTTGGTTCAAGCGCTTTTTCTCCGCTTATGTGCCGCACGACGTCCGCAAGCGAGGATGCTCCGAATACCTGGATATCTTTGATGAAAGCGGCCTCCCGTGCGTTCGTTTTTGGAACAAAGACGCTATCCAGACCCAGTGAGCGCGCCAGAGCCGCAACTGAAAGGGCTCCACCGGAACCACTCAATGAGCCGTCTAGCGCCAGTTCCCCTGCGAACATGCATGAGGACGTGTCTGCATGGAGCTGTCCGGACTCAATAAGACAAGCGATGGCGATAGGAAGGTCAAAAAGAGCCCCTTCCTTCTTGAGGTCAGCGGGGGAGAGGTTTACCGTGAATTTTCGGTTCTTTGTGCGGGGGGCCGAGAATCCCGCATTTCGAATAGCCGAGTTAATGCGCTCCTGGGACTCCTGTACGGCCTTATCGGGAAGGCCAACGATAGAAAGAGAGTGTATACCGGGCGTGGAATCGATTTGAACTTTTACCAGATGTGCATTAATGCCTTTGACGGCGGCGGAGAGGACATGATGGGCCACGTATTAGGTAAAAGGCGTCCTCCACCGCCTAAGATGAGTGCTCTGTAATTATTTTCTATACTATAGTCTGCTCCAGCTCTTCCATGAGTTTCCGCTTGGCGCCAATTTGCTCTCCTATTTGAGCTCGATTGATAATGTCAGTTGTGGCTTCCTGAGAATTATCATCAGAGGAATCGCTTCCCGTCTCATCGTGGGTTGCTGCAAGTTTCCGCTCGAGTTCGATGATTTCTTGGTTAAGTTCCTCGATACGCTTTCGGAGGTCTTCGCTGATTTCTTGCATGGGGGGATTAGGATTAGGCGCTACGTTTCTCCCATCATGGTCCTGTTCCGTTCAAAAATCAAGCAAAAGAAAAGGGCGCTCTTTTCCCCTTTAAGCGTAATGCTTTTTTATGGGAGAGCGCCCTGAGCTAATTGCTCGCCCGCCGCCGGTTCTCTTACCTGGTGGCGAGCCCAAACTATCCAAAGGTCTGGTGACAGTGTATGTCACCTTGTGCCATGGCACAAGGTGACATGTGTGGATAAACTTGGCACAAGTGCCATGGCACAAGGTGACAGCTGTGTCACCGATTTAATCCCCATATTTACTACATAATAACAAAGAGGTGACACGGTTGTGCCACCTCTTTGTGTCACCGGTGACACGGCTGTGTCACCGAGTTATGAACTGGTTGTCACCATGTCACCCGAATCATTTTAGGAGCTGATCGACAGTGAAGAACATGCCTTCGCGGGAACCGGAAATAATCAGGTAGTTCTTGCGGTTCGATGCGG
>Ga0214472_10002028_pt1 | contig 21993 bp, 27 predicted proteins | sample RVTome_6_FD_207662 | JGI IMG/M metagenome (GOLD analysis project Ga0214472, IMG submission 207662) | Soil microbial communities from uranium-contaminated site in the Upper Colorado River Basin, Wyoming, United States - RVT140D175 | ecosystem: Environmental > Terrestrial > Soil > Contaminated >...
CCTCGCGCCTCCTGCGCGAGTGAGGCGGCGTACTCGAGCGCACGCGCCGAGCCGCGGGAGAAGTCGATCGGACACAGAATTCTTCCGCGTCGAGCGCCTCACCACTCCCAGCGGCGGCGGGGCCGCATGAACCAGGCGGCGCACGCTCCCACGGCGGATCCGACCACCGCGCCAGCCGCCATTGCCGCGCCCACTGAACGCAGCGGGTGACGGCGGACCTCCGAGACGGCATCAGCGGCCGCGTCCTCGGCGACGTGACGAGCCGTTGTCACCGCGCGGCGCGCCGCCCGGAACGTGTCCTCCATCGCTTCACGCGTCGGCCAGCCGCATGGCTCGGTCGCACGTTGCGCTTGAACGGCAGTTGCCATGACACACCTCCACAAGAGATGCAGCAACCACCATGCCTCCGGCCTGCGCGCAGTGGCCGCAGCTCTGGCTCCGTTGGCCGGTGACCGGTGGACTATTCGGCGGCGCATGGCGGAAATATTCGCGGTGCCGTGGCCTGTCGGCCTCGAGATCGGTGTGATCGCTCGTTCGCGACGCGGAACAGCGCGCCACGTCCGTTGCCTGTAAAGGCTGTTTACATGCCTTCCATCGCCGGCGCGGCTGCGCCCGGCTTCTCCTCCGGGACGTCAGTCATCGTGGCGTCGGTCAGGAGCAGCACGCCGGCCACTGACACGGCGTTCTCGAGCGCCAGGCGCACGACCTTGGTGGGGTCGATGATGCCGGCCTCGACGAGGTCGACGTACTTGCCGACTGCCGCGTCGAAGCCGAAATTCCCCGTGCCCGACCGCATCTTGTCCACGACGACGCCCCCGTCGGCGCCGGAGTTCTCGGCAATCTGCCGGGTGGGCGCCTCGAGCGCCCGCCGCAGAATCTGCATGCCGGCGCGTTCGTCTCCGGCGGCGCGCACGGCCTCGGTCTCCACGGCCGGGATCGTGCGCAGCAGCGCGAGACCCGCCCCGGGCACGATGCCTTCCGCGATGGCGGCGCGCGTGGCGCTGATGGCGTCATCGAAGGCTTCCCGGCGGCTCTTCATCTCCGCTTCCGCGGGAGCCCCCACGCGGATGACCGCGACGCCGCCGGAGAGCTTCGCGAGGCGCTCCTCGAGCTTTTCGCGGTCGTAGTCCGAGGTCGTATCCGCGATCTGCTTCCGCAGTTCCTGGCAGCGCCCCTCGATGGCGTGCCTGTCGCCCTTTCCGCCGACGATCGTGGTGTGCTCCCGATCGACGACGATGCGCGCCGCGCGGCCGAGCTGCGCCAGGGTCACGTTTTCGAGCTTGATGCCCAGCTCCTGGGCGACGAGCTGTCCGCCTGTCACGATCGCGATGTCCTGGAGCATCGCTTTGCGCCGGTCGCCGAACCCGGGCGCCTTCACAGCCGCGGTCGCGAACACGCCGCGCAGGCGGTTCACCACGAGCGTGGCCAGCGCCTCGCTGTCGACGTCTTCGGCAATCACCAGCAACCGCGCGCCCGCTTTGGCGATCTGTTCCAGGAGAGGAAGGAAGTCCTTGACCGTGCTGATCTTCCCTTCGTAAATCAGGATCAGTGCATCCTCGAGCACGACCTCCATCTTTTCGGGGTCGGTGACGAAGTACGGCGAGAGATAGCCGCGATCGAACTGCAGCCCCTCCACGACCTCCATCGTCGTTTCCGTTCCCTTGGCTTCTTCGACCGTCACGGCGCCTTCGACGCCCACCTTCCCGATGGCCCGGGCCACGAGCTCGCCGATGGCCGGGTCGTTGTGCGCCGAGATGGTGGCGACCTGCTGCTTCTCGCGCTCGCTCTGCACCGGCCGTGACTGCGCCCGCAGCGAGTCGACCGCCACGCGGACGGCCCGGTCCAGCCCGCGCTTGAGATCGATCGCGCTTGCGCCCGCGGCGATGTTCCGCACACCTTCGGCGACGATGGCGTGGGCCAGGATGGTGGCGGTCGTCGTGCCGTCGCCGACCGCGTCGCCGGTCCGTTCGGCCGCGTCGCGCAGCATCTGCGCGCCGAGGTTCTCTTCCGGATCCTTCAGCGCGAACTCTTTGGCGATCGTCACGCCGTCGTTGCAGACGATCGGCTTGCCCCACTTCTTCTCGATGAGCACGCATCGGGACCTGGGGCCGAGGGTGACGCGGACCGCATCGGCGATCGCCGTGGCGCCGCGCAGTACTTTTTCCCGCGCTTCGGATCGATAGAGCAGGTGTTTATGCGGCATGGTGCGTGGCCCGGGTCAGGCGGCGCGGAGATACTCCCCCTTTCCGCGCGCATGGCGCCACCCCGTGTCGAGGAGATAGCGGGCGAGTTCCGCGTGCCGCCGCAGGGCGGCCGCGGGCCCATCGAATCGTTCAACGGCTGCCGACGAGACATCCCAGTGGGGGACGACGCAGACTTCGTAGCCGCCTGCTGCGCGTGCATCGAGCTCGCAGGTCAGCGCGGCGTCGTGTCGCGTGAAGATCCATCGCAGCATCGAGGTCGAGTGGGCACGTGGTGTCGTCATCATGCCCGCTGGTGAGGCAACAGCAGTGCCACGCAGCGCCGAGGGGGGAAGCCCTGTAAGTGGCTGATACATCACGCGCGAGCCCGCGCGAGGCCCCCCGGCCCGGGAGATTTTCCCCGGCCGCGGGAATACTTCCCGATCCCTATCGGTTCATGAACAGGGCCGCCGCGAGCGCAAGCGCCATGGCGCCGAGTCCGGCGGCGGTGGCAGTACGGAACCAGCCGCGTCCGATGGCGAGGGCGATGGTCAGCTTCAGACACGTGTTGGAGAGGATGCCGGCGACCAGTGCCACGGCCGCCGTCGCACCGGCACCTGCGGGGGTGCTCCGCGCAAGTGACAGCGTCAGTGCGTCGAGGTCCGTCAAGCCGACGAGCGCCGACGTCGCCACGAGCGCCTGGGAGCCCCACCGGGCCTGAACCACCAGGATGATGAAGAGCACGACCTGGAACAAGCCGGTCATCTGGAGCGCGGCGCGCAGGTTCAGCGGCGAGTCCGCCGCGCCCGCGCTGACGGCATCGGCCGCCCGTGCACGCCACGCGGCCCCCACGGCGATGGTGCCGATGATGAACGCGGCGCCCGTATAGAGGGGAAGCGACGCGGCCAATGACGGATTGAGTACGGCGCAGGCGACGAGCACACGCAGGAGCATGACGGTGCAGGCGCCGATGACGCCGGCCGCCAGCGCCACGCGCGGCGCGCCGTCGGCGCGACTCTCCCGGGCGAACGTCAGGGTGACCGACGTCGACGAAATGATGCCCCCGAGCAGTCCCGACACGATGACCCCGTGATGCGGCCCGACCGCGCGCCGCGCGATCCATCCGGCGAAACTCAAACCCGAGAAGAAGAGGACGAGGGACCAGAGTTCCCGCGGCCGTATCGCGTCGAGCGGACCGAACGGTCCGGGAGGGAGCAGCGGCAGGATGATGCACGCGAGCGCGGCGAATCGGACGCTGGCGCGGAGGGCGGCATCGTCGATGCGGCTGGCAAACGCGTGCAGCCGGCTTTTCTCCAGCAGCAGCACCGCCGTGGCGGCCACCACGGCACTGGCCAGCACGATCCGGTTCGATCCCGCCAGCGTGCCGGCGGCCAGCACGACGATCGCTGCGACCTCGGTGGTGCCGTCGATATCCACGCGGCTCGCGGCCGCGTACGCGGCGACCACGAGTGCGGCTGCCGCCGCGAGCAGGACGGCGCCGAGCGGCAGCAGGCCGTTCATCGCCAGCCAGCCGGCAAGGCCTCCGGTTCCCCCGAGCAGCGTGAAGGTGCGAATCCCTCCGAAGCGGGCCTGCGGCCCGCTCGCGTGGCCGGACCATTGCCGCTCGAGGCCGATCGCGGCGCCGCCGAGTGTGGCGACGCCGAGCCCCACCACCGCGGTCAGGTCCACGCGGCCATCCGAAACCCGGAGTGCACTTGAGTCGCTTCAAGCAGCGGGGCGTGGCGTTCAATCTCGGCGAGCGCGTCGCTCGTGACCTGCGCACATGCCGCCGAAGCGAGCACGTTCGCGCCGAACTCGCGGAACCCGGCGGCATTTCCGTCAACAACCCAGGTCATGCCCGCCCTCCCGCCGCGATCGGGGCACGGCTCGGCTGCGGCGTGAAACCGCGCAATCGCCCCGGCGAGAGGTCCCATCAGGTCGAGATCGAGCGCGCCCCTGGCGGCGAGCCGATCGAACAATCCCTCCTGATCGAAACGGTTCATCTCGACGACCCAGTCGACGGGGCTCCCGGAACCGCCAAGGGCCAGCGACCCGTCCGTCTCGCGCGTGACAGCCACGACGCCGCGGTAGAGCGTCGGCGCGGCGCGACGATTCAGCCGCACTTCCGCCTCACAGCACCACTGGCGCCGCGCCGCCGTTGAGAAATCCATGTAGTCGTACTGCACCGCGCGTTTGAGCTTCCACGCGCGTTGTCCCGCAAGGAAGACGACTGACCCATGCGTGTCAATGCGCTCGACCGGCGCGCCGCCGTGCGTGGACGGCGACGCAAGCAGATCGATGACCGCAGCCTGATCTTCTCTCATCACAGTGCCGGCAGCTCCAGGGGCCGCGCGAGCAAGTCGGGCGATTGCCACGGCGGCACCGCCTCGAAATCGTACTCACCCATCACGAGCACAGGCGTCCCGAGCCTCAGCACCCGGGTGCCGCTGGCGTCGAGCGTCCATGGGTCTCCCCACTCGAACAGCCACCGCGCGTCGGCTCCGAGGAGCCGCACACAGCCGTGGCTGGCGGGCCTTCCCGGGAGTGCCTGCTCATGAAAGGCGAGCCCGACACGATTCTCGAAATTGAACGCCCAGTCCATGAGCCATTCCGGATCGATGGTGCTGATGTGCCACCGTTTCCGCCAGTTCAGGTGAAACAACCCGGAGGGTGTTGGATCCGTGCGACGGCCCGTGCTGACCGGGCCCCAGCGGACCAGCGCGCCGTACTCATACGCGCCGAATACCTGGGCAGGCTGGTAAACGAGCACGAGCCGTCGATACCGGGCACCGGGCGGATATCGTCCCGGCATGGGACTGTAGGTCAGCTCGTCTTCGAGCCACACGTCAGGCACCACGAGGGCCGGCAGACGATGCAGATGATCCAGGTCGGCCCTGTTGAGCTTCTCCAGCAGGACCAGTTGCGCCGGAGTGAACCGGTCACGCAGGTCCTGGCCGACGGCGTCAGGCATTTCAATGTGATAGGTGATGAGGCTCAGCGACGAGGCCAGAAGCAGCAGGCCGACGCTCATGGCATGACTCCTCTCATCGCACGCCGGGCGTGATGGGATGCGACTCGAAGTGATACGCGAGCTGCGCGCCGAAGACCGGCACGGCACGCGTGTTCGAGCGCGTCGTGACGAGCAGAACGGTCACCTCCGGGCGAAGTGCCAGGTGCCGTGCCAGGAAGACGTCGGCGCCGCCGCCGAACGCCACGGCGAAATCATCGAAGGTCCGGGCCCGCCATTCGCCCGCGCCCATCGACATCATCCGGCGCTGATAGAAGCGGGGAATCCGCGCGGGCGCGGCGTCGAACGTTGCACGATAGAGGCCGACGCCGGCGGAGACGAACGGCACCACCGGCCGGTCGGCCCGGATGGGCATCCGCGCGCCGAGCAGGGCGGCGAAGGCATCCGCCCCCCGGCCGGCGTCGAACCACACGCCGCGCCCTTCGATGGTCAGGTGCGGCGTCAGCTCCCAGCCGATCGCGGCACCGGCCGCCACGTCCGTCCGCGACTCTGCGGTGGCCGCACCAAGGAAACCGGCGAGCGTCGTCCCGTGGCGGAAGTCGGTCTTGCCGGCCGTCTGTGCCGGCGCCTGCTGCGGCGCGACGGCAACCGCCGCTGCGACGATCCACGCGCCCGCCCAGGTATGGAACCGATGTATGCGTCTGGCAGTCTTCATGGCGATCACCTGTGCCCTTCATGACGCGGCACGATCAGAACCGGACACGTGGCCGCCCGAATCACACGGGCGGTGTTGGAACCGAACAGGAGCCGATCGACGGCGCCGCGGCCGTGGACGCCCATGACGATGAGGTCGGTCTTCTGCTCAGCGGACAGCCGGAGAATCTGGCGATAGGCCGCTCCCTCCGCCGCGACGGTGTCGACATGGCAGAAGGTGCGCACCGAAGCAGGAACCAGCTCACGCAGGCGCTGGAGGCACGCCGCCCGGGCGGCGGCGTGGCACTGGTCGACGTTGAAGTCGGGGGGCACCGGAATGTGCTCGAGGAGTTCCGGTGGGACTTCGATCGAGTGGAACAGCGTCAGGTCGGCATCCGCTTCCTCGGCGAGACTGATCGCGTATTCCAGCGCGCCGAGCGAGGCGTCCGAAAAGTCGACCGCGCAGAGGATCCGGGGCCTGCCGCCGTGAATCAGCCCGTCGCCCGCCGCATCCGGGGCGCGGGGCGGGACGACCATGACCGGACACAGCGACTTTCTCACCACGTTCTCCGCCACGGATCCGAGGAGCAGCCGCTCGAACCCCGATCGTCCATGACTGCCGATCACGAGCAGATCGGACATGAGCACCTGCGCCTGGCCGAGAATCTCGCGGCGGATGTTCGAGGCTTCCCGCACGAGAAAGCTGGCCCTCACCTCCGGCGGGATCGGGCCGGCGAAAAGCCGCATCTCAGCCATCAACCGGTCTCGTTCGACCTCCGTGAGCGGGACCCCCGGAACGTCCATGGTCGGCAGGTTCGCGACGACATGAAGGACGGTGAGGCTCGAGTCGTACCACCTGGCCACGGCAATCGCGTGGTGGAGCGCGTGCCGCGAGAACTCCGAGAAATCGACTGGACAGAGAATGCGCCGGATTTCGATCATCCTGGTGCCTCCAGACCTGCGATCATTCAGGGCAGACCGCGTGCCAGCGCGAGCGTGCGGAACCGGGGCGATTTCCGGGACAGGCGAAGGGACGGAAGGGAAGGGCCGCGAATTAATCCGCGGCCCGGAGGAATTTATGAGCTGCGCGCCGTCAGCAGGTGAAGATCAATCCGGCCTGGACGCGATGGCCGTACCGGTCGCGTCAGTACGAGATACGCCGCGTCGGCGCCGTCACCTCGCGGCGGCTGATCCGCACGCGGACGTCGAGCGCCAGGGCGCCGCGCTCGAGCACTTTCAGCGGGTTGATATCGAGCTCCTGAATCTCGGGACCGATCGCCATCAGCGCCGAGACCCGCAGCAGGGTGTCGACGACCGCGCGTTCGTCAGCGGGTGGACGGCCGCGGTAGCCGCGGAGCAGGCGTACGCTCCTCAGGCTCTCCAGCATCTCCGCCGCGTCGAGATCCGTCAGCGGCTGCAGCCGGAATGCGGTGTCGCCCAGGAGATCCACGAGCACGCCGCCGCTGCCGCAGGCGACCAGCGGTCCGAACGTGGGGTCGACGACGCCCCCCACCAGCAGCTCGACGCCGCCGCGGACCATCTGCTGCACGAGCGTCGCGGTCATCGTGTTGCCGAGGCGCGACGCCAGCGTGTGAAAGGCGTCGCGCACCGAGGCCTCATCGTGGAGGTCGAGCACGACACCGCCCACGTCGCTCTTGTGCAGGATCTCCGGCCCGGCCGCCTTCAGCGCGACGGGGTATCCGATCTCGCGCGCCGCCGCCACCGCCGCGTCACCGTTGCTCACCAGCCGGGCGAGTGCCGTGGAGATTCCCACGGCGGCGGCCAGCCCCTGCGTCTCGTCAGGCGTCAGCCATCCGTCGCCCCTGGCCAGCGCGCCGTCGATGATGCCGCGCGCGATCTCGTCCCGAATGCCGGAGAGCCGGGGGATCGATCCCTTCGGGCGTCGCCGCCATGCGCCGTATGCGGTCGCGCGCGCAAGCGCCGACACGGCGGCTTCCGGAAACACGTATGACGGAATCGGCGCCAGCTCCGGCGGCGCGCCCCGGCTGCTGATGAAATTGGCCAGGACGGGCTTGGCGGCGCCGGCGGCGCCGTCGGCGATCGCCCGGGCGGCCTCGTCTGCTTTCGTGACCAGCGGCGGGATGAAAATCACGAGCAGGCTGTCGACGTTGCCGTCGGCCAGCAGCAGCCGCGTGGCCTGGCGGTACTGGTCTGGTGATGCCGATGCCAGCATGTCGACCGGATTGCCGACGCTGGCCGCAGCGGGCAGGAACCGGCGCAATGCGGCATGGGTCGCCTCACTCAACGGCGCGAGTTCGAGCCCCTGGGCTTCACAGGCATCCGCGGCGAGGATGGCCGGCCCGCCGGCATTGGAGAGCACCGCCACCCGCGGGCCCGCTGCCACGGGCTGATGCGCGAGGAGCGTGGCGACGTCGAACAGCTCCTCGAGCGTGGCCGTGCGGATGACGCCGGCCTGCCGGAAGAGGGCGTCAACCACCACGTCGCTCGCGGCCAGGGCGCCGGTATGCGACGACGCGGCCCGGGCGCCCGCCTGCGATCGGCCCGACTTGACGGCGACGATCGGCTTCTTTTCAGCGACACGGCGCGCGATCTGCGCGAACCGGCGCGGATTCCCGAAGCTCTCCAGATACAGGAGGATCACGTCGGTCCGAGGATCGTCCGCCCAGTACTGGATGAGGTCGTTGCCCGACACGTCCGCCTTGTTGCCGACCGACACGAACGTGGAGATCCCGAGATTGAGCTGCCTGACGTAATCGAGGATGGCGAGCCCCAGGGCGCCGCTCTGCGTGGAAAATCCGACGCGCCCGTGGATCGGCGCCACCGGCGAGAACGTCGCGTTCAGCCGGACGGCGGGATCGGTATTGATGATCCCCATGCAGTTGGGGCCGATCATGCGGATGCCGGCGGTGCGCACCTTCCCGAGGATCTCCTGCTCGAGCGTCCGGCCTGCGGCGCCGGTCTCGCCGAATCCGGCGCTGATCACGACGAGGGCTTTCACCGCTTTCGCGATGCAGTCGTCCACGACCGCGCTGACGTGCGCGCACGGCACGCAGATCACCGCGAGGTCGATGTCGGCGGGAATCGCCCCCACACTCGAGCAGGCCGGTACGCCGTCGATCGAAGACGCTGCGGGGTGGACGGCGAACAGCCGGCCGGTGAACCCTCCGGTCACGATGTTGTGCAGGATTTCCGAGCCGATCTTCCCGCGCTCACGGTTCGCGCCGATCACGGCCACGGCGCGCGGCTCGAAGAAGCCCTTCATCGACGCGGTCGCCGCCGATCGGGATCGTTCGGCGGCCCTCGCGTCCGACAGCGGCGTTCGCGCCAGCGAGAGCACGACGCGAAACATGCCGCCCTCGAGCCGGCGTTCGGTCTCGAAACCGGAGTCGAGGAAGACCTGCAGCATCTGCCGGTTGTCCTGGAGCACGTAGGCGTCGAAGGTCGCGATGCGGTGATCGCGCGCGATGCCGGCCAGCACTTCCAGCATGCGCGTGCCGACGCCGCGCCCCTGCAGCGCATCCGCAATCGCAAAAGCGACCTCGGCGCGATCGGGCGCGTTCGGGTCCCGGAAGTACAGGGCCACGCCGCTGATGCGGCCGCCGGCTTCGGCAATCAGGACGAAGTCGCTGTCGTGATCGGCCCCCAGCAGCCGCGACACTTCCGCCTCGTCGCCGGACGTGGTCCCGAAGAACCGGAACCACCGGCTGTCGGGTGACAGCCGGCCGTACAGCGCGAGCAGCCCCTCTCTGTCCCCGGGACGGACCGGCCGCAGGCGGAGCGTGGACCCGTCGCGCAGCACGACATCGGATTCATACTCCGCGGGGTAGCGCATGGTGTCGGGGGTCACTCCTGATCAGCGCGTCAGCCGGGCGTCGACGCGCTCTCCACCGCGGCAGACTCGACAGACACACGCGTGCGCACGTGCATGATGCGCAAAGCCGCGATGATGTCGCGGTCATCGCGCCGCCTCGAGACCATCATGCGCGGCATGCTGGATCGCGAGGTCCTCGGGGGCGCCGAGGTGCGAAGCCCGGTGACAGGGGCGGCGGCGGCCGACGGTCGCCGCGCCGCGTCACAGGAACAGTGCGCCCGGCGACGGTCGATCGCGTCGGATGTCTCAGGATGCCTCGCATTCAATCAGTCCGAGGCTGATGACATCGTGCACAAGATCGACGACCGAATGGGCGCCCAGTTTTCGCATGACGCGCGTGCGGTTCAGAACGATATACCGATTCGACCCGCAGGCCCACCGATACCGTGCAGCGCGATGTCCGGCACACGCGAGTCCCACGCGCCAGGTGGACCAGCGATAGGGCGATCGCGGCGGTCGCCCGGAGCGGCAGCGTGTAGGGTCGCATCGTATGGCCCCGCCTCGCATCCCTGCTCCCTGCAAATCCGTGCGCGAGCCGGCATGACCGGAATGCTGCGTCCCTTCCGCGCGCCGTGTGGCGCGGGCACTGTCGCTGAGCCGGGATGCTTTCTGTGCGGCCGCGAGGAATTCCACGCCGCGGCGGCGGGCGATTCGATGGTCGAGCGGTGACCGGCGCGATCCGGGCACTCTCATCGCGCCGGCGGAGGAATGGGTGTTGTTCGCGGGTTTCCAACGGAGGCACACATGCAGGTCAAGGACATCATGACGCCGAAGCCGCGGACCGCGTCCGCGTCACCGCGCACGACGCTCGCCGAAGCGGCGCAGCTGCTCTGGAACGGTGACTGCGGCATCCTGCCGGTGGTTGACGACGGCAAGCTGGTCGGGGTCGTCACCGATCGTGACCTGGCGACCCGTGCCTTCACGGCTCAATCAATGCAGTTCGGGATCGCGTGATATTCCCCCTCGGCCGGTGGAAATCCCCTGTTGCGGCGGAAACGCCATCGCGAAAGCCCAGACGTGTACCCGCGTTCGTGCAGGCACGGCAGTTGCCTCCGGCGTCAATGCGCGGCGACTGCGCGCGGCGTGTCTTTCGGTGGAGCAGGCCATGACTGACGATCAGATTCAGCGGCATATCGAGGATGCGCTCGACTGGGCTGACCCCGCTGTCGACGGGAGCCGGATCGGCGTCACTGTCGCAGGGGGCCTTGTGACGCTACGAGGCGTCGTGGACACCCACATCGAGAAAACAACCGCGGAGAGAGTCGCGATGCTCGTGCGCGGGGTGAACGCCGTTGTCAACGACCTCACGGTAAGTCCCGTCGCGGGACTCGAGCCCGCAGATACGGACATCGCGCAGACGGCCGGCAAGGCATTGAACGAGGCAGCCGCCGTACAGCCGAACGCGACCGTCGGTGATCTCCGCGCGATGCTCGAAGTGGCAGTCCTGCGCACCGGGGAAGCCGACGTACGGAGCGTGCACGTGAACGCGCTCGGCGGCCGGGTGATCCTCAGCGGCTATGTGCATTAATCGGATACGCAGACGCTCCGCCGCGGCCCGGGACATGTCGAGAACACCGCGTTGCCGGGTGAGTCGGATCGCCGGGCGCGCTGTAAGCTGCGGTACGCGCGAAATCAGCATCCGCACGGAGGGATGAATGACAGTTCGCAAGGCCGCGCAGAAAGACCGATCGCAGGCAGTCGTGAAACCGACGGGCACCTCTCCGACGCGCCTCAGCCGGGGACTCGTCGACGCCCCGGGGAAGCGTCATCGCAAACCGGCGCGTCAAGAGCCCATAGACAAACGTATGGGCGAACCGAGAGGCAAACAGATGGGCCAGAAGAGCGTCAAGGCTGGCTGGCGCAGCGGGCGAGGCTAAACACCGGAACTCGCCGTGATCGAGATGGCGGGTCTTCGTCCGCAGTGCACGGTGCGGCGCCGCACGCCAATGGGGCTGACTTCCGCTCCGGAGTGCGTGCACGACAACGGGGGCTTCATGATCCTTTGGCCTGGGCGTGCTGGGCGTCCTGGACCCCGTTCTTGACGGCTTCATCCCGAATCAGTGAATCTTTCGCTGCTCCTCCTGCAGGTGCAGGCCGATCGATCGTCCGCCGAACACCGCCACTTCGTTGAGCCGCCCCTTGACTGTCACCTGCGCTCCCTCCGCGGGAGTGCGGCCGGCATTCGACGTAACCGTGATCTCGCCCGACCCGTCGTCCACGTTGTAGAGCTGGAACGGCACGAGCGGGATTCCCCAGCTGCGAGTCACCACGCCGTTGACGGTGACCGACTTGTTGTCGTACTTGGCTGGTTGATCCTTGAGTTCGGCAATGCGCACGACTCGGGCGGCGCAGCCCGAGACGAGCAGCACGCCGAGAAGTGCGACAGACAAACGCGATGGGATGGTCATGATTCGTTCTCCTCTGCGACCCATGCCCACCTCGCAAGTCGCGTACCCCTCTGCTTACGAGGAGCCTGCCGGACTTTTCCGAATCCGGCGTGAGAGATATTCGCCTCTCTCCCCCAACCGGCGGCGACCTCTCACTGCCTGCACGGCGACGGTATTGCAGACGAAGTCGCCGGAAAGACGCAGGAAGAAACTCCTGTTGTAGGAGCAGACGAGATGAACGCAGTCAGGATTGCGGCAATTGTCGTTATCGTGGCCGGTGTCCTGGGCCTGGTGTATGGCGGTTTCAGCTACACCAGGGAGACCCACGAGGCCAAGCTGGGACCGATCGAGTTGTCGGTACAGGAAAAAGAAACCGTCAATGTCCCAGTGTGGGCTGGCGTGGGGGCGATTGTGACTGGCGGCGGGATCCTGCTCTTGGGAACCAAGAGGACCTAGTCAGACGGGAGATCTACCGATGCAGGTCGGTTACGTAGTGGTGCTGCTGTTGCTGTTCACGGCTGGCTGCAGGGCCACGTCCGTCCCCCCGGCCTCGGAGCCTCAGATCGTCGTGACGCAGGCGGACGTGCCGCAGCCTGTGGCCGAGCCAGCCGCGCCGGCGACGCCGCCCGCCGAACCTGCCGCGGCACCTGCACCGAGTGAAGGCCCCCCGGCACCGCAGCCGGCGGCCGAGCCAGCCGCGCCGGCGCCACCGCCAGCCGAACGTGCCGCAGCACCTGCACCGGGCGCAAGACTCCCGGCACCGCAGCCGGCGGTCAAGCCAGCCGCACGGGCGACGCCGCCAGCCGAACCTGCCGCGGCACCTGCACCGACTGAAAGACCCCCGGCGCCGCAGCCAGCGGCGCGGGCGGCGCCGCCGGCCGCAAGCAAGGCCGCGCCGCCCGTGGCGAAGACGCCCGCCGCGGCCCCAGCGCTCGACCTGAAGACGCTGGAGGAGCAGCTCAGAGGCACCAGGGCGATCGGCTTCTTCACCAAGATCGCGCTCAAGAACCAGGTCGACGACTTGCTTGACCGGTTCCGCGACTACTACAAGGGCCAGGCAAAGCTCACCATGATGGAGCTGCGCCGGTCGTACGACCTGTTGATGATGAAGGTGCTGTCGCTGCTCCAGGACGAGGACCAGAAGCTCGCGTCCGCCATCGTGTCGTCGCGCGAGGCGATCTGGGGCCTGCTCGCGGACCCGGCGACGTTCGCAACCCTCCAGGGCTGAACGCAGGAGAACTCATGAAGACACTCACTCTGGCACTGGCCCGATCGCTTGTCGTGGTGGCACTCTTCTCCGTGCCGTTACTGGCAGACGACGATGAGGATCTCAAGAAGGACCTGACAGCCGTAATCGCGCTCCACGGATTGCCGTGCGGCGAGGTCGTCGCCGCCACGGTGCAGGCCGAGAACGACTTCCTCGCGTCGTGCAAGGACGGGAACAGGTATCGCGTGTACCTGAACGATGCGGGGCGCGTGGTTGTCGAGAAGCACGGGTAGGCGCCCGCGCGCAGACCGCGCGTCGGAGTTTTGATGAACCACGCAGTGAGCGTTTGGATCGATCACAAGAGGGCGGTCATCGTGTCTGCGTCAGACCTCACGCGTCGCGCATCCGCTGCGCCTGCGCCGTGGATGACTCGGAATTAGTTCGCGCCTCTCCGCGAAGATCCCCGCTCGCAACAGCGCGCCACGCGAGCGATGGAAAGTGTGCTCTGGACACAGCCGTGGCTCGTGCGTTGCAGCATGTCAGCAACGTGGATGAACCGCCTCATACGGTTCACAGCCTCTCCCGTTCAGGCGGGACGCGGGCAAAGGAGCGACCAATGAAGAGTTTCTGGACGGCTGCGATATTGCTCGCCCTGCTGGCTTCGGTGGCCTGCGGTGGTCGCGACGACAACGAGCCCCGGGAAACCGAGGCAACCGGGGCGGCGCCCGGAGCGCCCGCCGAACCCGGCGCCGCTGCACCAGCAGAGCCGTCTGCATCGGTCACGTCAGCTGGAGGCAGTACCTCCGAGAGGCCGGCGACGCGCTCCACGACGCGGCAACCGAGCCGCCCTGCGCCCGCGGCTTCGCCCCAGGCTCCGTCCGACGCCGGCCCGGCCTCCCCCGCGCGCCGCGCGGAGGCGTGGCGAGAAGTGACCGTGCCTCAGGGCACGGCCATTCCGCTGGAGCTCGAGACACCCCTCTCGTCGGAAACCACGCAGCTGGAGGCGCCCGTGCGCGCGCGCGTGCGTCAGGCCGTCATCGTGGACGGCGTCGTCGCCATTCCGACCGGGGCCATTCTGTCAGGGGTGGTCACCCAGGTCGAACGCGCCGGACGCGTGCAGGGGCGGGCGCAGCTGGCGTTCGTCTTCAACCGGCTGGAGGCCGACAATGTGCGCGAGGACGTGAGCACAGCGCCTGTCGCGTACGTCGCCGAGTCCACGAAAGGCGAGGATGCGGCGAAAATCGGCGTGGGCGCCGTCGGCGGCGCCATCGTCGGGGGAATCCTCGGTGGCGGGAGTGGCGCAGCGAAAGGCGCGGTGATCGGCGGTGCGGCAGGAACGGGCGTCGTGCTTGCGACGCGCGGCGAGGAGGTGACCCTGGCGAAGGGAACGGTTCTGGCAGCCAGCCTCGCCTCACCACTCATCGTCCGCGTTCCGGCCCGGTAACGCTTCACGATTGGTGACTACGGGATCGCGCTGTCAATCGGCGATCTGCACCGATCGCCGAACGTGTCGGAAGGGTGTTCTCGCGTCTGGACTTCCCCGCGGCGCGCAGATCCGGATTCGACCGCGAGAAGCTCTGGAGCAACTGCTGCGTGTCCTGCTGCAGGTTGCCGCCGCCGCCCTGCGCCACGCCCACCTGCACGCCGTGCGTGAACGCCGAGCCGCCGTTGTCCCCCTGGACGAAGCCGCCGTCGGGGGCGTAGGGTCACGCCGCCGGCGCTGGCGTCCACGGCCTCCCAGTTGGCCGGCACGCTCACGCGCAGGAAGTCCGACGGCTGATGCGTCCGGTATGAGTTCGAGGGCGGTTCCACGGTGACGACACGCCGACCGCTGGTGCCAACCGTGCGGCCGCCGGTTTTGGCCTGCCCCTTGGCGATCTGCTCGGCGGTGTAGGCGGGCGACATCCCGGCCAGCCGCGACTTGATCGACTGGAACTGTCCGGAGTTGGCATTGCCCTCGACGCGCAGCATCGAGGCTTCCTGGACGATGGCGTCGTAGCGGTTGCCCGGGTCCGGGTGGCTGCTCAGCCACTCCGGGCCGCTGCGGCCGCCCTCGGCCTGAATCGTCTTGAACATGTTGGCCATCTCGCGCGGGTCATACCCTGCGCGCGCCATGATCTGCGCGCCCATCAGGTCGGCCTGCCGCTCGTACTCCCGGCCGTACTTCAGGAAGTAGGCGCCGAGGAAAGAGGGGAGCCGTCGTGGCTATACGGTAGATTCTGTATGCCCCGGACGAACGTGGCCCCGTTCGGATCGGACTCGTGCACGGCCAAGACGAGGATCCTCGAGAAGTATTCCGTGCAGGCGCGCAAACATCCGCAGCCGGCGTGTCGACCCCACGCGTTCAGTGCGGGTCGGCCCCGCAGTTCTGGCATATCCGGCTCGGCACGGCCGTTGCTCGGCTGTCTGCCATAAAACCGTCGATGGAGACTGGGACCGTGGAGTCGCCCGCGCCCGCAGACATTCTTCCGCTTCCCGCAGCCGCAACCGACGCACCGCGATCATTCATCGCCGTCGTTGACGACGATTCCGACTTCGCGGGATACCTGCGGACGTCTCTGGTCCAGCGCGGCTATGACGCACGGTTGTACACACGCGGCGACGAGATCCTCTCCGCGATTCGGCACGGCGAACGTCCGGACACCGTGCTCCTGGATGTGGCGATGCCCGGCATGGACGGCCTGCAGACCCTGAAGGCGTTGAAGCACGCGCGCCCCGAACTGCAGGTCATCATGCTGTCCGGCCGCGAGCAGGCGGACATCATCGTCGCGGCCGTGCATCTGGGCGCGGCCGACTATCTCGTCAAGCCGGATGATCCCGAAGGTCTCGGAGCCATCGCGCTGGACTCCGCCATCACGCAGGCAATCGAACGGCATCGTCTTGTCAACGACATCACCGACCTCCGGTGGCAGTTCGATGACGATCAGAGGCACGCCTTTCCCGGGTGGAGCGACAGTCCCGCCATGCGCCAGGTCGCGCAGATCATCGAACAGGCCTGCGACAGCGATGTCACGGTGCTCATTCGAGGGGAAACCGGCGTCGGCAAGGAGCTCGTCGCCCGGGCGATTCACCGGCGCTCCACGCGCCGCCGCAAGCCGTTCGTCAAGGTCAACTGCGCGGCGCTGCCCGCAGAACTGCTCGAAAGCGAGCTGTTCGGACATGAGAAGGGCGCGTTCACCGGAGCCGCGGTCACGCGCATCGGCAAGTTCGAAGAGGCGCATCTCGGCACGCTGCTCCTCGACGAGATCGGCGAGATGAGGCCCGCCCTTCAGGCCAAGCTGCTCGACGTCCTGCAGGATGCCGAGGTCACCAGGCTGGGCAGCAACAAAACGGTCCATCTCGATGTGCGTGTGCTCGCCGCCACGAATCGGAATCTCGAAGAGATGATGCAGCGCGGGGAGTTCCGCGAGGACCTGTACTATCGGCTCAAGGTGATCGAGACCACCGTGCCGCCGCTGCGAGAGCGCCGCGATGAGATCCTGCCGCTCACCGACTTCTTCATCGCGAAGTACTCAGGGCGCTACAGCCGTCCGGCACGCCTGCTGTCACCGGCAGTCCGGCGGCTGTTCCAGGCGTACGACTGGCCGGGGAACATCCGGCAGCTCGAGAACATGATCAAGCGCTTCGTCATTCTGCAGGATGAGCAACTGGTGGCGCGGGAACTGTCCAGGTCCGGGCTCGCGGGACCGCGGCCGCGCGCGACGATGTCTCCAGATGAGGATGGGGCCGTGGCCCCGCCGATGGAGGCGCCTTCGTCATCTCCCACGGGATGGCAGGACGGCCGCACGCTCCCGGATATTGCGCGCGACGCCTCGCGTGTCGCCGAGCGGGTCGCCATCCTCGACACGCTGCGGCAGGTCCGGTGGAACCGCCGCCAGGCGGCGCAGATGCTCGGTGTGTGCTACAAGACGCTCCTGAACAAGATCAAGGAAGCAGGCATCGAGCCTCCGGAGTAGTCGCACAGCCCACGATGAAACGATCCGCCGCGACGCCCGCGGCGAAGACCCCCGCCACGGCTTCGGCGCTCGACGGGCGCGCGAGATTTCTACCAGCGGCCGTGTGAAAACTCCCGGTTGGACGCCTCGATGTGCCGGACTCCGCTGCACCCTATCCGGTGGCGCAGGCCTGTCCCGAGGCAGGAGAAATGCATCGACTTTCACGGAAATGCCGAAGGGCGGCAGGCGAAGAACGCCATCCGGCCACTAGACAATCGTTGCCTGGATTCGGGCCACGTCCTTCGGAGAAACGTTCGGAGGGATGTATGGCACGACTCTTCGTATCCGGCGTCGTCGTGGCGGCCGTGATGGCCGTGATGACGCCCGCACCCGCGGGTGCGATCACGTATGACAAGCTGGCGTATCTGACGTTCAGCGCGCCAGTTCAAGTCCCCGGCGTCACCTTGTACGCCGGCACGTACCGCTTCAGGCTGGCGAATCCCGAGACCAGCCGGAATGTCCTTCAAGTGCTCAGCAACGACGGCGCGACTGTCTATGCGATGTTCCACACATTCCCCGACAGCCGCATGGAGACCACGGAAGAGCCGACCGTCAGTTTCAGGGAAACACCGGTCGGTGTGCCCCCCGCCGTGAAAACGCTGTTCTACGGTGGTGAGCACCGCGGGTACGAGTTCGTGTATCCGGAAGGCGGACCGATCATGATCGCCGAGGTCGCGCCGCAGCCGGAGATCACGTATACCCCGTACCCGGCCGCGGCGGTTCCGGAGCCGATCGCGGAGCCGGAGGCGGAGCCGATTGCGGAGCCCGTTATGGAGCCGGCAGTTGAGCCCATTCCTCAGCCTGAGCCCGTGGAGCTGCCGCGCACGGCCAGTCCGCTGCCGTTCGTGGCCCTCGGTGGGCTGACCTCGCTCCTCGCCGCACTCGGGCTGGGTCTGCTTCGCCGCCGTGTCAACTGAGGGGAACGACGCCCGGTCTGGCGGGTCTTCTTCGCCAGACCGCACGCGTCGCCCTGGAGTTCCACCATGAGACCGCTGCCATGCTTGGGCCTGTTGCTGGGATTGTGGAGCGCCCTTGGCTCGGCCTCGCCCCAGCAGAATGTCGAGCCGCCCCCGGTCATTTCCGTCAGGACCGACCTGGTCACGCTCCCCGTGACGGTCGTCGATCGGCATGGCGCATTCGTCACCGGCCTCCGCCGCGAGGACTTCACGGTCTACGACAGCGGCGAACGGCAGGCGATTCAGCTTTTCACGAGCGAAGACGTTCCCGTGACCATCGGACTGCTGATTGACAGCAGCGGCAGCATGCGCGGCCGGCGCGAAGAGGTGACCGCCGCGGCTGCGGCCTTTGCCGCCATGAGTCACCCGCTCGACGAGTTCTTTACGCTGAACTTCAATGAGGCGGTCTGGGCGGGCCTCCCGTTTCCTGTCGCGTTCACTGCAGATACGGAGCAACTGCGGGCTGCCCTGTCGGCCGCTCCGGCCCAGGGCATGACCGCTTTGTACGATGCCGTCGATCGTGCCCTGGTTCATCTCCAGCGCGGCACGCGCGACCGGAAGGCGCTGATCGTTGTGAGCGACGGGGGAGACAACGCGAGCTCGCAGACGCTCGACGCTGTCCTGGAACACGCGCGCCGGGCGAGTGCGGCGATCTACTCGGTGACGCTCGTCGATCCCGGCGATCGCGACGCCAGGCCTCGCGTGTTGAAGACGCTCGCCCGCGACACCGGCGCCCGCGCCTTCACGCCGAAGCGCGCTGACGAGGTGATGGGCGCGTTCGCCCGGATTGCGCGCGAGATCAGAAGCGCGTACACGATTGGCTTCGTGCCCACCGCCGCACCCGGCGGCGGCTTTCGCCCCGTTCGCGTCGTTGCCGATGCGGGCGACCGCCGCCAGCTCCTCGTCCGAACGCGGGCGGGCTATTATGCGGACCCATCTCCAGGGACGGTCAGGTAACCGCGGCGCCGGCTTTCTGCGATGGGCGGAACGCCTGCTCGTGATCGCTGGAGCCGCGATGCTGGGCTGGTACGTGCTGATCGTCACGGATGCGAGCGTGTCGCAGCGGGCGGCGCGCCGGTCGCTGGAGACCGCATCCGCATCCCGATCCGGCGCGTTGCCCTCCCCACGAGTGCCGGACGGGACCATCGGCGTCCCGTTGCGAGCGCCGATCGTTCCCAGAGGGTCCGCGGTCGCCGATCTCTCCATTCCGCGCGTGCATCTGTCGGCGGTCGTGCTGCACGGCTCGGACGCGCGGACGCTGCGGCGTGGCCCGGGACATCTCGAGAACACGCCGTTACCCGGTGAGTCGGGCAACGTCGTCATCGCCGGACATCGCGACTCGTTCTTCCGGCCGCTGCGGGACATCCAGATTGGGGATGACATCTTCGTGGACACGCCGCAGGGGCGGTTTCATTACCGGGTGACGTGGCTGCGCGTGGTGAAGCCGCACGACCTCAGCGTCCTGGACCCTACCGATGACGCAGTGCTGACGCTGATCACCTGCTATCCGTTCTGGGTGTTCGGAGAGGCGCCCGATCGGTTCGTCGTGCGTGCCGTCGGCGTCGTGGATTCGACGTCTGCGGCGTTCACGGTACGCCCAACGCGGCCGCGTGAGTCGATCGGCGCGCCAGTGGCTCAGCGTCCGGCTGTGACCGGACCGGTCGTCGTGAACACCCCGACGGTCCTCGATGACGAGGCTCTCGTGCGACAGGCGATTGAGCGCTTCCGGCTCACGTACAACGCACGGATGATCCGCCACAACGACGTTCGTCCAGACGGACTGCTGAGATTTCAGACGTGCGGTGTCATTACCTCCGCCGACCGGGCGACGGCGGCATGCGTCGTCTCGGCGCCGCCGGACGACAGCGAGCCGCAGGTCTGGACCGTTGCGCTCGAGCGCGCTGACGGAGGATGGGCGATCCGATCGATCGCGAACCGGCCGTTCACGGTTCGATGATGCGGTTGCGGATCGCGTACCGCACGAGCGCGCTCATCGAGTGGAGATTGAGCCTGGCCATGATCTGCGTTCGATGTGTCTCCGCCGTCTTGGTGGTCATGCCAAGCATCGCGCCAATCTCCTTGTTCGACCTCCCTTCGGTGAGGAGCTGAAGGACTTCACGTTGGCGCGCCGTGAGCCGGGCGGAGCCCCGCGTGGCTGCGGCTCCACGCCGCCGCCCCGCTGGCCGGGTCGCCACCGTCCGGACGCGCTCGGTAAAGAACCTCTGATTCTGGAGCAGCGCACGAATCGCCTCGACCAGTGTCCGTCCCGCGTCCGTCTTCAGCACGTACCCGTCCGCGCCGGCGTCGAGGACCTCCGTGACGACCTGTTCGGACTCGTGGACGGTCAGGATGAGGATTTTCGCCGGCACAGCGCTCCGAATCTCGCGCGTGGCCTCCAGACCATTCAACTCCGGCATGCGCCGAAGGAAATAGATACGATCGGCCGCGTCGTCCGGTTGCCACACGTACGCGCCCTTCGCGAAACGCCGGACGCGCCCCAGTGACCCATCGCGCGGCAGATGGTCCAGCGTGATGCCGGTGAGCGCCTCGCAGTCGCGATGATGCGGAAATCGTGGCGTGTCCATAGTCGCAATTCTCAGGCATCATCCCCGCGCAGATACAGCAGTCCGATGCCGCGCCGCTCCCTTGCTGTTGAGAGCCAGCGAATCTCATAGCGTATCCAGTGGGCGTTCCATCGCAAGTTCGCCCGCAAACACGCCGCCGTGTTCGAGGTGTAGATGGCGCACTCGTTAACGGGGCCTTCGGCCGGTCTCCTTCAGCGCTACAATCCCTGGTTGCCAACCCTTTGAAGAATCAAGCACTTGGGGACAGGACGGGGAACGCTCTCCGGCGGAAGGTGTCCCTAATGCCTGGCAGTTGGAACCAGTTGGCTTCCTGGCTCAAGCAAATTGACGGGCTTCGAGCAGTCGCGTAAGGGGCGAAGGGGCTATCGGCGCAGGGGGCCAGGTCGCGCGGTGAATCGGTGTGTGAAGTCCGAGTCCACCGCCAAGGCTTCATCGATCCCCAGTTTCTCCATCACCACAAAGCTCAGGCAGTCCACGAAGCTGTACGTTTGGTCGTGATGCCGCTTGAAGTACGCGAATGCCGCGCGCTCTTCTTCGGGGCTCGCCCAATGGATACGTGCCAACTTCTCCGCGTAGAGTTGCTCGCCGATTCGAGTGGCTTGGTCGTGGCCGATCTTCAGCGTAAGCGTGATTGTCTCGGCAATAACGTGATTGGTCGTCACCAGATGGTCGGCCAGCCGGAGATTCTTGAAAGTGCGAAAGACTTCAACGACGCGCGTATGGTGCGCGTCCTTTTTTGAAACGAGCGCGAAAAGGAATCCGGTGTCGAGGAAGGTCACGCCTTCGGCGCGCCGTAGAGGTATTGGTCGTGATGCTCGGCCATATCCGATGGCGCATCATCGATGAAGCCGATCAGCGCCTCTGCGGCCTTCCATCCGGTCGGATCGTCCGCGTCACTGGCCGTCGCCGCGGGGATCACGACTTCGACCTCGGTGTGCTCGGCGAGGTGGATGGGTTCACGAGGCTTGAACACGCCGTCTTCGTAAATGGCCTTGACAGTCATCAGCTGGCCTCAACGACATTGTAGCTAAAACGTCCCCCTTCTTCGCCCGATTCGCACGTTCCCAGGCTTCCCTAGCTTCGCGACCCTCCCCTACCCCCGCTCCTCCTCCTCATACACCGCGGTGATGGCCGACAGATCCAAGTGATCGATCAGGTCGCCGACGAAG
>Ga0214472_10002029_pt1 | contig 21991 bp, 20 predicted proteins | sample RVTome_6_FD_207662 | JGI IMG/M metagenome (GOLD analysis project Ga0214472, IMG submission 207662) | Soil microbial communities from uranium-contaminated site in the Upper Colorado River Basin, Wyoming, United States - RVT140D175 | ecosystem: Environmental > Terrestrial > Soil > Contaminated >...
CGGGCCTCTATCTCGGAAAGCTCCGCGAAGCTCGCGTTCTCCTTGATGCGTATCGGCTGCTGCGGGGGCCGGTATTTCTCCGCCGCTATGCGTCCGTCCAGCTCCCCGGCGGTCATGCCGAGTATCGCGGCCAGGCTGGCCCTGACGCCGGGCGTGTCCCTGGCGTCCTCCGGGGTGAAGGTTACGACGTGGTTCGGGGTGTTCTCCGCGAGCGGGATACCGTTCCTGTCGTAGAATATCCCCCTGGGCGGGCGGATGTCCACCACCCGCACGCGGTTATGTTCCGAAAGCTCCCTGTAGTAGTCCCCCCTTATTATCTGGAGGTACCAGAGCCTGAGCAGGAGGACGGCGAAGAGGACGAGCACGAACGTGGTGAGGAGCCACAGCCTCCGCCTGATGTCATCGGTACCCTGACCGTCGCCGCCGAAATAGTTCATACCTGCGGATGCACCTGGACGCGCCCGGTCAGCCTGGCCAGAAAGCGCATGACCGGCGCGTCCCTGTCTATGAGCCAGAGCAGGAATGTGCCCGCGGCCGCGTTCATGAACGCCTGCGGCAGCGCGTTCCTGACTACCGCCACCAGGAGGTCTCCGCTGCTTATCAGCGTAACGATGGCGGCGGAGACGTACACTCCCTGCGTCAGGCTCAAGAGGAATATGCCGATGAAGTTCGCCACCTCGCCGACGTTGTACACCCTTTTCCCCATCCTGCCGGCAAGGTACCCCGCAACCGCGTTCCCGGAGAGCATAAGCCCCAGGAGCCCGCCCGACAGGCAGTCCTCTATGATACCGCCCAAGGCTCCGTAAAGGAGGCCCCTTCCCTCTCCGGCGCGTATCGAGAGCGCGTATATGGTGATGAATATAAGGCTTGGCTTTACGCCGTAAAACGAGAGCGCGTCACCGGCGGACGCCTGGACGATCGCCGCCGCGGCGAGTATGAGGGCAGCCGGGATGCGGATATTCTTCATTGCTCTTTTGCCGGAGGCGAGTACTTCATTATCAAAAGGTCCTCGATGTGGTCCAGGTCGGCGGTAGGCTTCACGCGGACAACCTGGAAGTACCCGGGCGCGTCCCTGTCCACCGTTGTCACCACGCCCACCGGCATCGCCTTGGGGTAAACCATGTCGAGACCCGAGGTGATTACGAGGTCGCCCTCTGCGACGTCGGACTTCTTGTCGACGTAGCTGAGCGTGCATGTCCCGGAGCCGTCACCTGTAAGTATCCCGTTCTCCCTGCTCCTCTCCAGCATGCACGATACCGAGGAGCCGGGGTTGGTTATAAGCATCACCCTTGCAGAACCGGAGTACGGCTTTATAACACGGCCCACGAGGCCGTAGGCGACCACGGCCGGCATGTTTTTCGCCACCCCGTCGTCCGTGCCCGCATCCACCCAGACCGACTTGAACCACGAGGTGGAGTCCCTTCCGACGACCCTGGCCGGCATGGCCGGGTACCCGGTATCCTCCTTCAGCGTCCAGAGCTCTTCCACGCGGGAGCGCCTTTCGAGCTTCTCGCGCAGTCCCGTGTTCTCGCGGAAGAGCCGGCCGTTCTCCTCGGACAGCCGGTCGTTCTCCGGCACCAGCCCGACAAGGTAGATGTACCCCTCCCACACCCCTCTGGCGGTCCCGGCGGCGAAGTCCACCGAGACTACGAACGGGTACGCCAGTCCGGCGACGCCCCTCTCCAGCAGGGTCGGGCCGCCCGGCTCCCTTATCTGGGATGTCATCCAGACGAAGCTGGCCAGGACCACGACGAGGACTATAATCAGGCTTTTGTTCTTCGATATATACTGAAACATCTAAGGGTATCGAGTCCGGAGCGAGACGTCTGTCAACGTCGGCAAAAAGGCGATGCACACATGCTGTAACATCCACAGGCGCCGAACCCGGAGCGTGACGCGGCCAACGCCAGCACGATAGACATGCGCCTGCACAAAAATCCACGGGTATCAGGACCGGAGCGAGACCCTGCGCAGCAGCTCAAGCTCGTCCAGTACCTTGCCGCAGCCCTTGACGACCGCGGTCAGCGGGTCTTCCGCAATGACTATGGGAAGCCTGGTCTCCTCCCGGATCAGTACGTCTATGCCCTTCAGGAGCGCACCCCCTCCGGCGAGCACTATCCCCTTCTCAACGATGTCGGAAGCCATCTCCGGCGGCGTGTTCTCGAGGGTGACCTTGATGGTGTTCACTATGGTGAGCACCTGCTCGGTAAGCGCCTCGCGCACCTCGTCGTCGTCAATTATCAGGGTCTTGGGTATGCCTGATACAAGGTCGCGGCCGCGCACCTCCATCGTCTTCGTCTCCTCGTCCAGCTTGAAAGCGGAGCCTATCGTCATCTTTATCTGCTCGGCGGTGCGCTCGCCTATCAGCAGGTTGTACTTGCGCTTGATGTAGTTTATTATGGCGTCGTCCATCTTGTCGCCGCCTGTCTTGACCGTCTTGGAGAACACTATCCCGCCCAGAGATATGACGGCGACGTCCGTCGTGCCGCCGCCGATGTCCACGACCATGTTTCCGGACGGCTCGGTTATGGGCATGCCCGCGCCTATCGCGGCCGCCATCGGCTCTTCGATAAGGTGCACCTCGCGCGCGCTTGCGTGCATCGCGCTTTCCTTGACCGCCCTTCTCTCAACCTGAGTTATTCCGGACGGCACCCCGATGACGATTATCGGGCGCATGAAGGTCTTCCTGTTGTGCACCTTCCTGATGAAGTAGCGGAGCATGTGCTCGGTCGCGTCGAAGTCGGCTATGACGCCGTCCTTCATCGGCCTGATCGCCACTATGTCGCCGGGCGTCCTGCCGACCATGCGTTTTGCCTCCGCGCCGACCGCGAGCACCTTGCCGGTCGTCTTGTCTATCGCGACGACGGACGGCTCGTTGCATACGATACCCCTGCCCTTTACGTAGACCAGGGTGCTTGCGGTGCCCAGGTCTATGCCCAGGTCGCTTGAGAACATTCCAAGTAGGGAGTTGATGAACATCCGGAGTAAGTCTCCTGTGCCATTGATAGTTGTTTATTCGTAGTCAGGAAGCACGACGGTGTCAGCGATCTCGTCGCCGAGACGATGTCCCGCCGGGCTGCCGATAATAAGCACCAGTTCGAACAAAAGTCCGGCGGCCGCGAGTATCCATCCGACGACCGGGACCTTGAAAAACATGTAGCAAAGCGCTATGGTAGAGTTCCTGAGTATGGACGCCCGGAGGTCCGCCGGGCGGTTGTCCGCAGGGTATACGACCCGGAGCTTTATAATCCTTTTGCCGATGCTCCTTCCGTCCATCAACCCGTCCGCGACGCCTATGTACGTGAGGCCCGCGAAGAAGCCGACGTAACCGGGTAGCTTGGCAAGAAGGAGCGCGAGCAGGAGGTCTATGAACCTTGCTACCGAGCGTTCGAGGACCCCGGCCTTGGCACGGGCATCTATGCCCGGCGCCTCTCTGCCGGTCTTCTCCGCGCCGGATGGGGCGCCTTCCGTCCCGGCGCCCGTCTCCCCGGCATGCCCGGCGTCCTCTCCGCCTGTTCGCACGGTCTCGCCGGTTACGGGTTGCATGACCTCATCCGCCGCCCCGCCCGCAGTCCCGTCCCGTCCGATATTTTCCATAAATGCGCACCGACCAGATTGGGCATTGTGGGCCGGGCCCAGCCGCAACCCAAAAACCAATAATATTCAGACAGTTAATAAGTTTGTCAAGTATAACAGAACCGGCAGGGCTTTTCAACAGAAAAACTTATGGAAATCAAGAGTTTTTTGGCCGGTTAAGGGCACGGGCCGGGCGGGGTGTTCCCGGACGGGTACGGACCGCCATAAAGCCGGCCAACATAGAGGCCGGGGGCAGTTAAATAAATTTTTCATTGACATTCGCGCGTTTAACAAAGAAAATAAAGATGTACGCCCATGACCAACCACCTGGACCCGGATACTTTTATGGCCGCCCGCATAGACGAAACATACAGGCTTATAAAGAAACTCAGCAAATCCTCGCTTTTTGCATACCTGACGGAGGCGGAGCTCGAGAACATCGTGAGGGTGGTCAGCTCGCGCGAGTTCGCAAAAGGCAGTATAATATTCAACGAGGGAGAGGTAGGCGAGGAGCTGTACATCGTCGAGGGCGGCATGGTGGCGATAAGCAAGGGGGTCAAGGGCAACCTTGAGCAGGTGCTGGCCCACATGGGGCCGGGCGAGTACTTCGGCGAGATGGCGCTCCTCGAGATGATACCGCGCACCGCCACGGCATCCGCGGAGGAGGATACTACCCTTATGGTCATCGGCAAGAAGGACCTGTTCGACCTTATGGAGAACGAGCCCAAGGCCGCAGCCAAGATAATGTTCAACCTCCTGCGCACGTTTACGAACAGGCTACAGGCCACCAACGAACAGCTCCGCGAGACTGTCAGGTGGGGGCTCGAGGCTACGGGATTCCATCCGGAGGGATGATGCCGCGCGACCTCGACAGACGCCTCGGGCAGGTCCTCGCAGGCTACAACAGGCTTGTGAGGTCGCTTCCGGACCCGCTTGACAAAAAGGCCGCTTCGCTTGCCAAAGCGCTTGCGCCCGACTACAAAAACCTGGTCGAGTACTACGGCGCGAAAGAGGCTTTCCCGCTCCTCAGGCTCCCGCTCTGGCTCGAGGACAAATACGTCTCCGGCGGGCTGATGTCCGCGCGCAAGGGCTACGGAGTAAAGACCGCGTCCGCGGCGCTCTACGGTTACCTGTACATCCGGATCCAGGACAACGTGCTTGACGAGCCGGACATGTTCGACCCCGCGTTCCTCCTTGTCGGTAACGAGTTCATCAGGGAGTTCTTCTACATACTCCACGGGCTTTTCCCCCCCGGCTCGCCTTTCTGGGACTATTGCACCGAATACTGGCGCGGGACGTCCAGCAACACGCTCTGGGAACGGCAGGAGTGCGGCGGCAGGCTCCGGGGCTTCTGTACGGAGGACCTGGCAAGGGTGGGCGGGAAGCTGGACGGCGTGAAGGTTACGGTGGCATCCATCTGCATCCTTGCGGGGAAAGAAGAGGACATACCGCGTTTTTGCGCCGCGGTGGACAACCTGAACATAGGAAGCCAGCTCCATAACGACGTGGTCTCGTTCGTAAAGGACCTCCGCCACGACTACTTCACCACGGTCATCGTAAACACGCTGGGCGGGGGAGAAACCAGCGGGGAGCCGGAGGAACTCTTCTGCAAGGCGAGCATAGCGGCGCTTACAGGAAACCACCTGGAGGGCTGGCTCGCGAAGGCCATAGAATACAACGAGAAGGCGCTCAAACTCCTCGGGCCAGGCGGGCTCCCCGGCCTGGACCTTTACGTGGAAAGCAAGAACGCGCACCTGGCGGGCCTGGGCCGCGACCTCGTGCAGCTCAAAAAGGAACTCCTGTCTTTATAGAAACAAGGTAAACCCGTGGCCGGCAAGGCCGTTTTTTCTGGAGATATTTAGAGCGCCATGTCCCTGCCGGAAGCCAAGATAGAACTCCTGATAAGAAAACCCGGGCCCGAGGGCGGCGGTTTCTCCATCAGGGAAATACCGAGCGGACAGGTATATGCGGGCTACATGCCGAGGAGGATAGACGAGTCAAGCTACGAGGTTGCGCGTGAGAAGTCCCCGGTGGACGGCAGGGTCAACTACGTGCTGAAGGCGGAGGGGCTCGTAAAGTACCTGTACTTAAACGAGCGCGAGCACTTCCTCTGGAGCATGATGGACGGCACGAGGACCATCAGGGACATCGCCACCGCGTACTTCGTCAGGTTCGGCGGGCTCGACTTCGAGACGATAAAGGGGCTGCTGTCGAGGCTCCGCGAGGCGGGCCTGGTGGAGTTCGTGCCGGCATCGAGGCTCCGTGTCGCGCTCGACCGCTCGAAGCGGCCATGGGCAAAGAAGCTCAAAGGGCTGCTCTCGAGGATAGACTACAGGATAGACGACGCGGACGGATGGGTGACTAGGCTCTACGATGGCGGCGGATACCTTTTCGTCAACAGGTATGCCATGGCCGCGTACATCCTTCTATCCGTGCTCGGCATAGTTACGTTCGGACGGTTCGAGAGCATGGGCAGGTTCCCGTACCACCTGTTAGCGGAACACCCTGTCGGCGTGCTCCTGGCCCTCGCGGGTTCGTTCTACCCGGTCGCGGCGATACACGAGCTTGCGCACGCGCTTGCATGCAAACGGTCCGGCAGGAAGGTGCACGGGTTCGGGTTCACGCTATGGGACGGCTTCTACCCAAGCTTCTATACCGACGTGTCAGACATGTACATGGCGCCCAGGCGGCAGAGGGTATTCGTATCGCTCGCCGGGCCGCTTTCGACCACCGCGATAGCCGCCCTTTTCTTCATACCGGTGCTGGTTCACCCGGCCGCGGCCTGGGCCGAGCCGTTCTACCAGATGGGCAGGCTGAGCCTCCTGGCCGGGTTCATATCGCTGTTTCCGTTCCAGTTCCTGAAGATGGACGGATACTACCTTCTTGTGGACCTGCTCGGATTTCCGGGTCTTCGCGAGCGGTCCTTCGCCTTCGTAAGCGGGCTGCCCTCGTACTTCCGTTCCGGCAAGCCGTTCACGAGGACGGAGTTTATAATGTCCGCTTATTTCCTCCTTTCGCTCCTTTCTTTAATCGGGTTCTTGGCGTACTTCTTCAGCGTGGCGTAAAGGCGAAAAACCTCCGTTTGTGCTATAATTATTTCAGGCAACTACTACAAGGAGGTAAGTGTATGAAAAAGCTCATTCTTCTGACGGCGGCGTTCATGGTGGCCGTCGCAGTGAGTATGCACGGCTTCGCGGCCGCGGCGGAGAAGTCGATGATGATGGAGGGCTACATAATCGACACCAAGTGCGCGGCCGACAACAAGGCGGACCTGGGCGAGTTCGTCAAGACACACACGAAGGAATGCGCGGTGCTGCCGTCCTGCGCGGCGAGCGGGTACAACCTGTACTCGGAGGGCAAGCTCTGGAAGTTCGACAAGGACTCCTCCGGCAAGGTCCACGAGTTCCTCATGAAGAAGGACAGCACGCTCAAGGTGAAGGTCGAAATGATGCACGGGGAAGGCGACATGATCAAGCTGGTGTCCATCAAGAACGCCAAGTGATGCTGCGATAAACCGCTTATCAAGCTCCGCCGGCCACGGCGGGGCTTTTTTGTTTGACAAAGCCAAGACGACGGATTTATAATGAAAAATTCATCAGGATGGGCTTTGACATGGACGGCAGGATCCCGCACTGGGCCAAGAAAAAATACAACCTGGGCGACCTCGTCGCGGTAAAGAAACAGCTCCGCGAGCTGGGGCTCCACACCGTGTGCGAGTCGGCCCGCTGCCCCAACATTGGCGAGTGCTTCAAGAAGCCGACCGCGACCTTCATGATACTGGGCGACGTATGCACCAGGAAGTGCAGGTTCTGCTCGGTTGGCAAGGGCGCGCCTGGCCCGGTTGACCCGGCGGAGCCCGGCAACATCGCCGAGGCGGCGAGGCGGCTGGGCTTAAGGCACGCGGTCATCACCTCCGTGACGAGGGACGACCTCCCGGACGGCGGCGCGGGCCAGTTCGCCGATGTCGTGAGGGCGCTCAGGGAGAGCTTCCCGGAGATGGTGGTAGAGGTGCTCACGCCGGACTTCGGCGGCTCGGAAAAAGACCTTGCGACGGTGATGGGCGCGGGCCCGCACATATTCAACCACAACCTCGAAACGGTGCCGAGGCTGTACCCTAAGGTCAGGCCGCAGGCGGTATTCGCCCGCTCGCTCGAAGTGCTCCGGATGGCAAAGGAGATGTCGCCGGGCTCCTACACAAAGTCCGGGCTGATGGCCGGGCTTGGCGAGGAGTTCGCCGAGGTGTTGGACGTGATGCGCGAGCTTCGCGGCGCGGGCTGCGACCTCCTCACGATAGGCCAGTATCTCCGCCCCATGAAGGAGAACCTCGAAGTCGCGGAATACGTGCTGCCGGAGGTGTTCGAGAAGTACCGGGAGGCCGCGCTCGGGATGGGTTTCGTGTCGGCGGCGTGCGCTCCGTTCGTAAGGAGCTCGTACAACGCGGAAGAGGTGTTCGCGGGGATTGGGTGCAACGGCTGAGTAACATGCCGAAAGTAAGGGTACGACTTAATATGATTTTACAGATACCCGGAGGCGTTACCCTTGCGGCCGAAACCCCGAGCCGTCCAGGGCACACATCACGCGGGGCTTACATGCACAGAGAGATTTGTCCCCTGGACGCGGTTGGCGACTGTTTCGGCCCGAGGATAATGCCCCAAAAAAAGAGTTTTCATACTGCATTAATGTATTGATAACCACACCCGTTACCTGAGATGACGGAGGAGAAATGCACGAGTTTACAAGGATAAAGAGGCTGCCGCCGTACGTGTTCGCAATCGTCAACAAGATGAAGGCGGAGGCGCGTTCGAGGGGCGAGGATATCATAGACTTCGGCATGGGTAACCCGGACATGGGGACGCCCCAGCACATCGTGGACAAGCTGGTGGAGGCGGCGTACAACCCGAGAAACCACCGCTACTCGATGAGCAAGGGCATACCCAAGCTCCGCTCCGCGATGGCGGACTGGTACAAGCGCCGCTACGACGTGGACCTCGACCCGGAGACCGAGGTCATAGCGACGATGGGCGCGAAGGAGGGGCTCTCGCACCTGGCGCTCGCCACGATAGAGCCGGGCGACGTCGTGCTCTGCCCGTCTCCCGCCTACCCGATACACCCCTACTCGGTCGTCATAGCGGGCGGCGAGGTCCGGCACATACCGCTTAGGCGCGACTCGGACTTCTTCGAGGACATGACTACAGCGTTCAAGCAGACCTGGCCCGCGCCGAAGATGCTGATGCTGAGCTACCCGAACAACCCGACCACTGCGGTTGTCGAGCAGGAGTTCTTCGACAGGATAGTCGCGTTCGCCAAGGAGCACAACATTATCGTCGTGCACGACCTCGCGTACGCGGACCTCGTGTTCGACGGGTACCAGGCGCCCAGCTTCCTGAAGTCGAAGGGCGCGAAGGACGTAGGCGTGGAGTTCTTCTCGCTGTCCAAGAGCTACAACATGCCGGGCTGGCGCGTGGGCTTCTGCTGCGGCAACCCGCAGGTCGTCGGCGCGCTCACCAAGATAAAGAGCTACCTGGACTACGGCATGTTCCAGCCGATACAGATCGCTTCCATCATCGCCCTTAACGGCCCGCAGGACTGCGTGGGCGAGATAGTGGAGACGTACCGCGTAAGGCGCGACTGCCTCGTGGACGGGCTCGCGAAGATAGGCTGGGAGATACCGAAGCCCCAGGCGACGATGTTCGTATGGGCGCGCCTCCCGGAGAAGTTCAAGCACATGACATCGCTCGACTTCTCCGCGATGCTCATCGACAAGGCCAAGGTCGCGGTCTCGCCCGGCATAGGCTTCGGCGATGCCGGCGAGGGCCGGGTCAGGTTCGCGCTGGTCGAGAACGAGCACAGGACACGCCAGGCGCTCAAGGGGCTCAAGAAGGTGCTGGGGTAGGCGATTGGAAACGCCCTCACCCCTGTGTCCCCTCTCCCGTGAGGAGAGGGGAATTGTAGGGTGGGCACTGCCCACCGGTTGTCTAAGTGCAAATCCCCTCATTCCCCCTTTGTCAAAGGGGGATGTTTCCCCCTCTTAAGATAAGAGGGGGCAGGGGGTGTTATGAAAAACTGACGGGCCGACACGACGGTCGGCCCCTACAATAATTGTAGGGGCGCAATTGATTGCGCCCGCACATATGTTCGTCATTCCCGTGAAAACGGGAATCCAGGAATTAATAGACTAACCACAGGTACTCATGAAAAAGAGCATCAACGTAGGGCTTATAGGGCTTGGCACGGTAGGCGCGGGCGTAGTGAAGCTGCTGCGCAATAACGCGGAGACGATCGAGCGCAGGCTTGGCGTGCCGGTAAACCTTGTGCGCGCGGCAGACCTTGACGAGTCGCGCGCGAAGGCGCTGAAGCTGGGGAAGAAAATCTATACGAACTCGGCGACGGACGTGATAAACGACCCGGCAGTGGACGTGGTCGTCGAGCTCATCGGCGGGTACGAGCCCGCGAAGAGGTTTATCCTGGACGCTCTCGGCAAGAAGAAGCCGGTCGTCACCGCCAACAAGGCGCTCCTCGCGGTACACGGGGAGGAGCTCTACAGGGCGGCGCATGCCGCGAAGACCACGCTCGGCTTCGAGGCCAGCGTCGCGGGCGGCATACCGATAATCGGCGCGCTGAAGCAGGGCATCGCGGCGAACGACATAACGTCCATATACGGCATAATAAACGGGACGGCGAACTACATCCTGACCAAGATGACCGGCGAGGGCTCCGCTTTCGGCGACGTGCTCGCGGAGGCTCAGAAGCTCGGCTACGCGGAAGCCGACCCGACGTTCGACGTCGAGGGCATAGACGCGGCGCACAAGCTCGCGGTCCTGGCGTCCCTCGCGTTCGGCACCCCCGTTAATTTCGCGGACATATACACCGAGGGGATCTCTAACATCAAGCCGGAGGACATAACCTACGCTGGCGAGCTGGGCTACAGGATAAAGCTGCTGGGCATCACAAGGCCGGTGAACGGCGAGATAGAGGCGCGCGTCCACCCGGCGATGCTGCCCATCGACCACCTGCTTGCCGAGGTGGACGGGGTGTTCAACGCGGTGTACCTGGAGGGCGACGCGCTCGGGCCCGCGATGTTCTACGGCAGAGGCGCGGGCGAGATGCCGACCGCCTCCGCGGTGGTCGCCGACATAATGGACATTGGCCGAGACATGCTCTCGTGCAGGAGGCAGAGGACGCCGGTCGCGTCCTACACCCGTGCGGGCAGGAGGAAGCTCCGGATACGCCCGATAGAGAAGGTCAGGAGCTGCTTCTACCTCCGGTTCTCCGCGATGGACAAGCCGGGCGTACTGTCGAAGATCGCGGGCATACTTGGCCGCCACGACATTAGCATCGCGTCCGTCATGCAGAAGGAGCGCAAGGAGGGCGGGCCGGTGCCCATCGTCATGATGACGCACGAGGCGGTCGAGATGAACATGCGCCGTGCGCTCGCGAAGGTAGACCAGCTCGACGTGATCGGCGGGAAGACCGAGATGATACGCGTGGTGGAGAGCGGGTAGTAATGGCAGGGTGCTTTTTCTTGTCGTTCCCGCGAAAGCGGGAATCCAGGTTTTGCCTTCCCGGTTTTCGTAGGGGCGGACCTATGTGTCCGCCCGCATGTAACATCAGGGCCGACACGCGCTTCGCTTGGTACGGCCCCTACAATAGGACGGAGAACATCATGGCTTGGAAAGGCATCATAGAAGAGTACCGCGAGTTCCTGCCGGTGACGGACAAGACGCCGGTCGTTACGCTGCACGAGGGCAACACCCCGCTTGTCAGGACGAAGAATTTGGCGGCGGCGATAAACCCGAAGCTGGACATATACCTCAAGTACGACGGCATGAACCCGACCGGCTCGTTCAAGGACAGGGGCATGACGATGGCGATATCGAAGGCTGTCGAGGAGGGCAGTAACGCGGTCATCTGCGCGTCCACCGGGAACACGTCCGCCGCCGCCGCCGCATACGCCGCGCGCGCTGGCATAAAGGCGTTCGTGCTCATACCGGAGGGCAAGATAGCGCTCGGCAAGCTCGCGCAGGCGATGATGCACGGAGCGCTGGTCCTGCAGGTGGACGGGAACTTCGACGAGGCGCTCACCATCGTCCGCGAGGTCTCCGCGAACTACCCCATCACGCTCGTCAACTCGGTCAACCCGTACAGGATAGAGGGCCAGACCTCCGCCGCCTACGAGGTGTGCGACGCGCTCGGCGGGCCGCCGGACTTCCACGCCCTGCCCGTCGGGAACGCCGGCAACATATCGGCATACTGGAAGGGCTACAAAACATACAAGGCGGCGGGCAGGATAAACTCCCTGCCGGTCATGATAGGTTTCCAGGCGGCGGGCGCGGCCCCCATAGTCCTCGGCCACCCGGTGGAAAAGCCGGAGACGATAGCGACCGCGATAAGGATAGGGAACCCTGCTTCGTGGAAGATGGCCGAGGCGGCAAGGGACGAGTCCGGCGGCAAGATAGACATGGTCACGGACGACGAGATACTCGAAGCATACAAGCTGGTGGCCGCGACCGAGGGCGTGTTCTGCGAACCGGCCTCCGCCGCTTCCATCGCGGGTGTGATAAAATTGAACAAGGCGGGCTACTTCAAGGGCGGCGAGCGCATCGTATGCACCCTGACCGGCCACGGCCTGAAGGACCCGGACACCGCGATAAAGGTGTCCGCGAAGCCGACCAACGTGAAGGCGGACATGGCGGAGGTCGTGAGGATACTGGGGTACTGATCAGAGAGGCGGGGATATGGAAAACTATCGATACACCGTAATAATCGAGCCGGATGAAGAAGGCGGATATTCGGCGAGTTGCCCGGCGCTCGAAGGCTGCGTATCGCAGGGAGACACGTACGATGAGGCGCTTGAGAACATACGGGAGGCCATAGCGGCATATATCGAAAGCCTTAAGAAGCATAACGAGCCGATACCGGGAGACGTGGACGTAAAGGTGCAGTCGGTGCAGGTCGCTGCATGACCCCACACTTTCCCGTGGTAAACTCTAATGAGCTGGAGAAGGTACTCAAGAGGCTCGGTTTCGAGGTCGACCATATCAAGGGAAGCCACGTAGTATACAGACGGGTTGCGGACAACAAGCGTGTGGTAGTGCCAAGGCATGCTGGAGATGCAATAAAAAGAAAAACGCTCTCGACAATACTCAAGTCGATAAACATGGACCCGGAAGAATTTAAAGGGCATCTTTAAATGAAATACATAATATTACTCGGCGACGGGATGTCCGGCCACAAGCTCGACGTGCTTGGCGGCAAGACCACGCTCCAGCACTCCGCTACGCCGAACATGGACTACATGGCCTCGCGCGGGGTGCTGGGCCTGTCGCGCACGGTGCCGCCGGGGATGCCGCCCGGCTCGGACGTGGCGAACCTCGCGGTGATGGGCTACGACCCGCTTAAGTACTACACGGGCCGCGCGCCGCTCGAGGCCGCGTCCATCGGCGTCGAGCTCGGGCCGCTGGACGTCGCGTACCGCTGCAACCTTGTGAACCTCGATATTGTCGAGCGCGGCGGGGGCAAAACGTTCTGCCCTGACTGCACGATGGTGGACTTCACCGCCGGGCACATCACCACCGACGAGGCAAGGCTCCTGATAAGGACGATAGACGAGGAACTGGGCTGCCCCGCGGTCAGCTTCCACCCCGGCGTCAGCTACCGCCACCTTATGGTATGGAAAGAAGGCAAGTACAAGCTGGGCTGCACGCCCCCGCACGACATCACCGGCAGGAAGGTTGCGGGTTACCTCCCGGACGGCGACGGCGACGAATACATAACAGATCTTATGGCCCGCTCGGTCGAGGCGCTGAAAGACCACCCGGTAAACAAAAAGAGGGTCGCGGACGGCAAGCTCCCGGCCACCTGCATCTGGCTGTGGGGACAGGGCAAGAAGCCCGCGCTGCCATTGTTCAAAGACAAGACCGGGCTGACAGGCGCGATGATATCCGCGGTTGACCTGATGAAGGGCATCGCCAACATCACCGGCCTCGAAAGCATAAACGTACCCGGCGCGACCGGATACATAGACACGGACTACGTGGGGAAGGCCGAGGCTGCGCTGGACGCCCTGGACCGCGTGGACTTCGTGTACGTGCACGTCGAGTCCCCGGACGAGTCCGGCCACGAGGGGAACGTCGCGCACAAGGTCCAGGCGATACAGGACTTCGACCTTAAGGTAGTCGGCACGGTGCTGAACTCGCTCAAAGGGAAGCCGGGATACAGGGTCGTCGTGATGCCGGATCACCCGACGCCGATACCGGTCAAGAGCCACACGTCCGACCCTGTGCCGTTCATCATGTGGGACTCCGGGGGCGAGCTTCCGGCGGACGAGGCCAAGACATACGACGAGGACGCCGCCGCCAAGACCGGCGTGATATACGAGGACGGATACCAGCTTTTTGAAAAACTATTGCTGGGGAAGTAAGTTCGTCCTTTTCTTTTGGAAAAAAGAAAAGGACCAAAAGAAAATCAATATGGGCTACGCCTCGGCAAATATAGCAAAGCCGGAGGCAGCGTCCGGTTACTGTGAACTGTTCTTGACGTTAACGGAGGTTTAGAGTTGAGCCTGATTGTCCAGAAGTACGGCGGCACGTCGGTGGGTAACCCCGACCGCATAAAGAACGTGGCCGCGCGGGTGAAGAAGGCGGTGAAGGCGGGCGACAAGGTCGTCGTGGTGGTATCCGCGATGAGCGGCGAGACGGACAAGCTGATAGGCCTCTCTTCGGCCGTGGCGGAGAACCCGTCCGACCGGGAGATGGACGTGCTCCTTTCCACCGGGGAACGCGTGACCATCGCGCTCCTTTCCATGGCGCTCGAAGACATCGGGGTGAAGGCGCAGTCGTTCACGGGCCGTCAGTGCGGCATCACGACGGACGACTCGCACACCAAGGCGAGGATAAAGTGCATATCCTCGGACCGGCTGACCGAGGCGCTCGCAAAGGGCAAGGTCGCGGTGGTCGCGGGCTTCCAGGGCATCACCGAGAACTCGGATGTGTCCACGCTCGGGCGCGGCGGCTCGGACCTGACCGCGGTCGCGGTCGCGGCAGCTATCAAGGCGGACTTCTGCGACATATACACCGACGTGGACGGCGTGTACACCACAGACCCGAACATCGTGCCCAAGGCCAGGAAGCTGGAAAAGATATCGTACGACGAGATGCTCGAGATGGCGTCTCTGGGCGCGAAGGTGCTCCAGACACGCTCGGTGGAGTTCGCGAAAAAATACAACGTGCCCGTCAGGGTGCTTTCGAGTTTCCAGGACGTGCCCGGCACGCTGGTGACCAAGGAGGACAAGTCGATGGAGAAGGTCGTGGTATCCGGCGTCGCATACGACAAGAACCAGGTGAAGGTAACGCTCGCGGGCCTGGCGGACCAGCCCGGAGTTGCGTCCAGGCTGTTCGGCAAGATATCGGACGCCAACGTGAACGTCGACATGATCATCCAGAACGCGAGCAAGGACGGGATAACCGACATATCCTTCACCGTGCCGAAGACGGACATGAAGAAGGGCCTCCCGAAGATTAAGCAGGCGGCAAAGGCGGTAGGGTGCAAGGACGTCACGATAGACGAGGGCATCTGCAAGGTGTCGATCATAGGCGTCGGCATGCGCACGCACACGGGCGTCGCCTCCAGGATGTTCAAGGCGCTCTCGGACGAGGGCATCAACATCATGATGATAAGCACGTCCGAGATCAAGGTCTCGTGCGTGATAGAGGAGAAGTACACCGAACTTGCGGTCCGCTCGCTCCACTCCGCGTTCGGCCTGGACAAGGCGTAATACCTGATGATAGACATACACGCCCACATACTGCCGGGGGTTGACGACGGGCCGGCCGAGTGGGACAAGTCGCTCAAGATGCTCCGCCGCGCGGCGGAAGACGGCATCACCGGAATCGTGGCGACCCCGCATGTGGTCCCGGGCGGGTACGAGAACACCGGGGAGAAGGTGCTGAGCCTGACGGAAGAGCTCCGGGAACGGTGCCGGGACGCGGAAATAGAGATATACCCCGGCTCCGAGCTGATGGTCAGCAACGACACCCTGCGCGGCCTGGAGAAGAAGAAGTACCTGACCATAAACAGTAGCAGGTACGTGCTCGTGGAGCTGCCGGGGCAGTTTGTCACGGACTCCGTGTACGACTTCATATACTCGCTCGGCGCCCGCAAGCTCGTCCCGGTCATCGCGCACCCGGAAAGAAACCCGAAGCTCCAGGAAGAACTGGACCTGCTGGGCGAGATGGTGAGGCACGGCGCGCTCGTGCAGGTAACCGCGGGCAGCCTGACCGGGGCGTTCGGGAGCGTTGTCAAGAAGACCGTGTCGGAGATACTCACCAGGAACCTCTGTCACGTGATAGCGAGCGACGCGCACAATAACGGCAGGAGGGCGCCGGTCCTGTCGCACGGGCTCGTGGAGGCGGGGCGCATCGTCGGAGAGAGGGCCGCTCTTGCCATGGTGCGCGATACGCCCCGGATGATAATCGGCGACGAGGCCATAGAAGCCCCCGAGCCGGCGGGCGCCAGGAAAAAGCGGTTCATCTTTTTTTAGGGGGCCGGTCTTTAACTTAATCCGGCCCCGCGTCCGCGTGTATATTTGTCCCGCCATTTTCGGCTTGACACGGCGTGAATAATTAAATAGACTAAAACGTTATGAAAAGAATACCTGTAATAGCAGGCAACTGGAAGATGCACATGACCGTGCCGGAGGCGCGCGAGCTCGTAGGCGGGCTGCTGCCCACCTGCTCGAACAAGTCTGGCGTGGAGGTGGTGCTCGGCCCACCGTTCACCGCCCTTTCCGCAGTGGCGGAGATGGTCAGGGGTGCCGGCATAGGGCTTGCCGCGCAGGACGTCCATTACGAGCCGAAGGGCGCGTACACCGGCGAGGTGTCCGCCGCGATGCTCAAGGACGCCGGCTGCACCCACGTCATAATAGGCCACTCCGAGCGCAGGCAGTACTTCGGAGAGACCGACGAGACGGTCAACAGGAAGCTTGCGGCGGTGCTTGCGGCCGGCATGACCCCGATCGTGTGCGTGGGCGAGACGCTCGTAGAGCGCGAGGCGGGCAACGCCTTTTCGGTCATAGAGGCCCAGCTCGCGGGCGGGCTCAGGGACATCGGGCCGAAACAGATGGAGAAGACCGTCATAGCGTACGAGCCGGTCTGGGCGATAGGCACGGGGAAGACCGCCACGCCGGAGCAGGCACGGGAAGTCCATGCGTTCATACGCGGGTTTATAAAGAAGCTGCACGGCGAGGCCATTGCATCCGCCGTCCGGATACTGTACGGCGGCAGCGTCAAGCCGGACAACGTGCGCGAGCTTATGTCGATTGACGACATCGACGGCGCGCTTGTAGGCGGCGCGGCGCTCAAGGCGGACTCCTTCTCCGCGCTCGTCAACTTCGGGGCTTAAGGAGCCGCGCGAGTACAGGTTGATTTTGGCCGATATTGCGGCCTTTGCTTGTTCCATAACATTTTCACGGGAGTTGTTAGATGACGGTATTGCTGACGGTATTGCACATCATAGTAAGCATCGCGCTTATCATAGCTGTCCTCCTCCAGAAGGGAAAGGGCGCTGAGATCGGCGCGTCTTTCGGCGGTGGAAGCTCGCAGACGCTCTTCGGAAGCCGCGGGTCCGGGAACTTCATGACCAAGGCGACCGCGGTTATAGGGACGATATTCATGCTCACATCGCTCTCGCTCGCGGTAATGTCCACGAACGTGGTCGGCGGCTCGGTGGTAGAGGAGCTTCCCGAGCAAGCGGCCCCGGTCGCCGCGACGGAAAACATGCCGGCAGGACCGCCCGCCGCGGCCGGACAGGACTTCGGCGCGCAGCAGACGCCCGCCGGGAATTCCGCTGCCCCGGCCCCCGAAGGCACCAGGTAATATGTCCTCGGGGATATAGCGCCGCGAGAATATGTAGACCTTATGGGGGCGGATGCCCCCATTTTTATTTTGGCAGTTAAAGGGGACATCGACACCACTTCACCGGAGGCGTGTATTGAAAAGCCTGAGGACCATTTTGATGATTGCCGCCCTTGCCGCCCTGCTCGTGTCCTGCTCCGGCAAGGATGAGGGCGCGGCCGGCGGCCCGGCCGAGCCGTCTACGCTCACCATCGCGTCCACCGCCGACGCCAAAAGGCTCATGCCCATGCTCGCGACGGACACCGCCACCTCCGGCATATCCGGCAGGATTTTCAACGGCCTCACAAAGTACGACAAGGACATCAATATCGCGCCCGAGCTGGCCGAGTCCTGGGACGTATCGCCCGGCGGGCTCGTAATCACGTTCCACCTCCGGAAAGACGTAAGGTGGCAGGACGGCAAGCCGTTCACCTCGGCGGACGTGCTCTTCACCTACAATACTCTTCGCGACCCGAAGGTGGCAACACCGTACAGCGACAGCCTTGGCCCGCTCGACAAGGTGGAGGCCCTGGACGACTACACCGTGAAGGTGACTTACAAGGAGCCGTTCGCGCCCGCGCTCGAGGCATGGGGAATGGGCATCATCCCGAAGCACCTGCTCGAAGGCCAGGACATAAACACCGCGGAGTTCAACCGCCACCCGGTAGGCACCGGCCCATTCAGGTTCAGCGAGTGGGTGACTGGCGAGAGGATAACGCTTGTCGCAAACGACGACTACTTCCTCGGGCGGCCCAAGACAGACCGGATAGTGACGAGGGTGATACCGGAGACGTCTACCCAGTTCCTCGAACTGAAGGCGGGCGGCATAGACTTCATGGGGCTGACGCCGGTGCAGTACGAAAGACAGACCGGCGGCGAGGAGTTCACAAGGAAGTTCTACAAGCTCCGCTACCCGGACTTCGTGTACACGTACATGGGGTATAACCTCCGGGACGAGCGGTTCAAGGACGTGCGCGTCAGGAAGGCGCTCACCTACGCGATAGACACGGACTCCATAATTGACGGGGTCCTCATGGGGCTCGGCAGTCCGTGCACAGGGCCTTTCCCGCCGAAGTCCTGGGCGTACAACGCGGACGTGAAGTCTTACCCGCATGACGTGGAGAAGGCGAAGGCGCTCCTGGCCGAGGCCGGTTGGAAGGACACGGACGGCGACGGCATAGTGGACAAGGACGGCGTGCCCTTTTCCTTCACGATACTGACCAACCAGGGGAACAACGAGAGGAAGAAGACAGGCGAGATCATCCAGCAGGACCTGAAGGCGGTAGGCATCGACGTCAAGCTGAAGGTCCTCGAGTGGCAGGCGTTCCTTCACGACTTCGTCCACAAGGGCAGGTTCGAGGCGGTGATACTCGACTGGTCGCTCACCCCGGACCCGGACGCGTACGACCTGTGGCACTCCTCCAAGACCGGGGAGGGGGAGTTCAACTTCGTGGGGTACAAGAACGCGGAGGTGGACAGGCTCCTCGTCGAGGGACGCCAGACGTTCGATATCGAAAAAAGGAAGAAGATATACCACAGGGTCCACGAGATACTCGCGGACGAGGTCCCGTACACGTTCCTCTACGTCCCGGACTCGCTCCCGGTGCTGGACAAGAGGTTCAAGGGCGTGAAGGTCGAGCCCGCCGGTATCTGGTACAACTACGAGGAGTGGTATGTGCCGAAGGACAAGGCCGAGTGGTACCAGTAGGGGAAGCCCTCACCCCCGGCCCCTCCCGCAGGTGGAGAGGGGAGTATTCCCCCCCTTACATATAGGGGGGACGGAGGGGGGGTTACTCCTCGGCCATTTCATAACTCCCCCTGCCCCCTCTTATCTTAAGAGGGGGGATTCATCTGAAACCCGCCCCATGAATGGGGCAACTACAACAGGTGGCCATCTTTGCACTCTTACGACGAAGCGCTAAGCCATGTCCTTGACCTCGTCGAGCGTTTCGAGAGGAACCTGGACAGCTACAAGAACGGCTCGTACAACGAGACGCAGGTGCGCCGCGAGTTCATAGACCCCTTCTTCGACGCCCTCGGCTGGGACATCGGGAACAAGGGCGGCTACGCCGAGCAGTATAAGGACGTGGTGCATGAGGACGCCGTAAAGATAGGCATCTCCACGAAGGCCCCGGACTACTCTTTCCGCATAGGCGGGCAGAGGAAGTTCTTCCTCGAAGCAAAAAAACCCTCGGTAAACATAAAGGGCGACCCCGCCCCGGCATACCAGCTACGCCGCTACGCATGGAGCGCGAAGCTCCCGGTCTCAATACTCACCGACTTCGAGGAGTTCGCCGTATACGACTGCACGGCAAAGCCCTCCCCGAAGGACGCGCCCGCAACCGGCAGGGTGAACTACTACACTTTCAGGGAATACCCGGACAAGTTCAAAGAGATATATGACGTATTCGCCAAGGAGTCCGTGCTGAGGGGGTCTTTCGACCGGCACGCCGCAGGCGCCAAGGGGAAGCGCGGCACGGGCGAGGTGGACGCCGAGTTCCTTAAAGTCATAGAGGGCTGGCGGCTCGTGCTTGCAAGAGAGCTTGCCAGGAAAAACCCGTCGCTCGGCATACACGAGCTGAACTTCGCGGTGCAGCAGACCATAGACCGCATAACCTTCCTGCGCATCGCCGAGGACAGGGGCATCGAGCCATACGGCGGCCTTCAGTCCCTTGAGAACGGCGCCAACGTGTACGCCCGGCTTTTGAGGCTCTATGACAAGGCCGACACCAAGTACAACAGCGGGCTTTTCGACTTTAAGGCGGACACGCTCTCCCACTCGCTCGCCATAGACGACAAGGTGTTGAAGGACATCATAGCGAGCCTGTACTTCCCATCTCCCTACGAGTTCTCGGTGATAGGCGCGGAGATACTCGGAAGCGTGTACGAGCAGTTCCTGGGCAAGGTGATACGCCTCACGGCGGGGCACCAGGCAAAGGTAGAGGAAAAGCCGGAGGTCAAGAAGGCTGGCGGGGTATATTACACGCCGTCTTTCGTGGTGGACTACATAGTCAAGAACACGGTAGGCCGCTGGCTGACGGGCAAGACCCCAAAACAGGCAAGCGCGTTGACGGTACTGGACCCGGCCTGCGGGTCTGGCTCGTTTCTCCTCCGGGCGTACCAGTACCTTCTCGATTGGCACCTGAGTTTCTATGTCAAAGACGGCCCGGAGAGGCACGCAAAGGGCAAGTCGCCCGCCCTTTACCAGTCGCAAGGCGGGTGGCGGCTAACCACCGTGGAGAGGAAGCGGATACTCACAAACAACATATTCGGCGTGGATATCGACAGGCAGGCGGTCGAGGTCACGAAGCTGTCGCTTCTTCTCAAAGTCCTCGAAGGGGAGAGCGAGCAGACGCTCCGTACGCTGAACCTGTTCGGGGAGAGGGCGCTCCCTTCGCTCGAAGCCAACATAAAGTGCGGGAACTCTCTTATCGGGCCGGATTTCTATGCGGGGGAGTCGGGCGCGCTTTTCGCGGACGAGGAGGCGGTGCGCAGGGTCAACGTGTTCGACTGGGGCGCGGAGTTTCCGGCGATCATGAAGGCGGGCGGGTTTGACTGCGTGGTGGGGAACCCGCCGTATGTGCGGCCTCACAATTTAGAACCGGCTGTTAAGGAGTATTTTTGGGGCCACTACTCGTCCTTCGTGAAGAAGTCAGACTTGTACTGTTGTTTCGTTGAACGGTCTATTTCGTTATTAAGACAAAATGGTGCCTTTGGGTTTATTATTTCCAATGGTTGGTTGAGGCTTGATAGTTTCGACGAATTGCGAAAGCTATTACTTGCTAAGACGTCGCTTAGAAAGATAATCGATTTTCCCTTTAACGTCTTTGAACGTGCAAACGTTAAGACTTCGATTCTCCTGTTTGACAAGAAGATAAACGTAGGCCAGAAAGTCGAAGTCGCTACATGTAAGAACAAGCTTGAATTTGATGAACCGAGTTTTGCAACCATAGAGCAAAGAATATTCTCCACCACCTATAAGAATATTTTCGACTTGTCTATAACCAGAGAACGAGAAAGCATTGTGAAAAAAATCCAGAAGAAGGGCACATCACTCGGTGATAGTTACGACATTTCTTTTGGACTAAAAACTGGTGATGATTCAAAATTCTTAACGTTCACAAACGCTTCTTCAGAACATAAGCCCTTGTTACGCGGAAGTAATGTCCATAAGTATTCTGCAAGCTTCAAAGGAGAATATGTTTGGTATGTTCCCGACAAGATGTTTGCTCATAGAAGAACGGCAAGACCCGGTAACGCAGAACGTTTTGAGCAGCCTAAAATCCTAATAAGGGATACCGGACATTGTCTTGAAGGCACGTATGATGGCGAGGGTTATTACGTTAAAGACGTCCTTGTAATTTCATCTAAAGGCAAAGAGGCGAGCGAATTATTATATCTAACGGGGATATTGAATTCCAAGCCGATGAGATACTTTTACGAGACTTCTTTTCCTACAATACACGTTCAGCGCGATGAGCTTGCATCTCTTCCCATCCGCCCCATAGACTTCTCCGACAAAAAGG
>Ga0214472_10002030_pt1 | contig 21988 bp, 10 predicted proteins | sample RVTome_6_FD_207662 | JGI IMG/M metagenome (GOLD analysis project Ga0214472, IMG submission 207662) | Soil microbial communities from uranium-contaminated site in the Upper Colorado River Basin, Wyoming, United States - RVT140D175 | ecosystem: Environmental > Terrestrial > Soil > Contaminated >...
GCGCTGGGCCGCGCTCGTCTGGCTCCTGGTCTGGTTCCCGACCTACGCCGTCTTCTACGGCTTCGGCAACTTCGTCCACCTCTGCGACGTGGCGGTCATCCTCACCTGCGTCGGCCTGTGGCGGGGGAGCGCGGCGCTGCTCTCGATGCAGGCCTTGAACATCCTCATCGACCTCACCTGGGACCTGGACCTCGGCTGGCGGCTGGCCACGGACCACCACCTCCTGGGCGGCACGGAGTACATGTGGGAGTCGAGGTACCCGCTGTGGGTGCGCCTTCTCTCTCTCTTCCACCTGGCCCTGCCCGTCCTGCAGCTCTGGGCCCTGCGGCGGCTCGGCTACGACCGCCGGGCCCTGGCCCTCCAGTCGCTCCTCGGTCTCGGGCTCATCGCGGCCGGGCGTGCCCTGAGCCCCGAGGTCAACGTGAACTACGCCTGGCAGGACCCCTTCTTCCACCGCTCGTGGGGACCGGCCCTGTCGCACGTCGCGGTGATCTTCGCAGGCCTGCTCGCGGTGGTTTATCTGCCCACTCACGCGCTGCTGTCGCGGCTGTATCCGCCGCCGAAGGGTTAGAGGCCGGGTCAACGCCGCGAGGTGTCGCCCGGAGCGCGGATGTGACGCGAGGTTCCGCGCGGGAGGGCGACCCGAGCGGCGTTGACTAGCCTTCTAGAACTCGATCTTGCGCATCACGAATCGCGGGAGGGACCGGATGACGAGCATGATCCAGCGCCAGATGCCCGGGACATAGACCACGGGCTGGCCGCGGTCGATGGCGCGGAGGACGGCGCGCGCCACCGGCTCGGGCTGGCCGGCGAAGGGCGGGGCGGGCAGGCCGTCGGTCATCGAGGTCTTGACGAAGCCCGGCTTGACGCACACCGTGCGCAGCCCCCGGCCGCGGAACTTGTGGTCCAGCGCCTCGAGGTAGCGCGTGAGCCCCGCCTTGGCCGCCCCGTAGATCGCCACCGGCTTGCGGCCCCGCTCGCCGGCCACGGAGCTGAACACGCAGAGCGTGCCGCCGCCCCTGGCCAGCAGGCGCTTGCGGGCGTGCTCGCAGAAGACCACGGTGTTGGCGAAGTCGGCCGTGAGCAGGCGGCGGGCCAGCTCCACGTCCTCTTCGAGACGGTCCTGGGTAACGAAGAGGCCGGCGGTGACGACCACGCAGTCCAATCCGCCGAGGCCGGCCTCGGCGGCGTCGAGGGCGGAGGCAAAGCCCTCGGGCTTCTCCAGGTCGCAGGCCGCGGTCCCACAGCGGCCCTTCCCGGCCCGCGCCTCCAGGTCCCGGGCGCTCTTCTCGAGGTCGGCCGCGTCGCGGCCCAGGAGGAACAGATCGTCGCCGCGCTCCGCCAAGAGGCGGGCGAGCGCGCGGCCCATGCCCTTGGTGGCGCCCAGGAACGCGACCTTCATGGCGGGTCCCCCAATATGCGGACGGACTGGGCGCTGCGCAGCCTTCCCTCCGGGTCCCACTTGCGGCGGACGGCGAGGAACGTCTGGAGCCGTGGCTCCATCGCGCGGTAGTGCTCGCCGCGCGTGAGGGCGTCCTTGGCCAGGTAAACGCGGCCGCCCTCCGCGATGACCAGCTCGTTGAGCGCGTCCACCAGGCCCTGGGTGCCGTCGCGGATGGGCAGGTCGAGGGCGATCGACGTACCCGGCCTCGGGAAGGAGATGAGGCCCTCCCCCTCCGCCCCGCAGTCCTTGATCACGCAGAGCATGGAGGCCCCGCCGCGGCGGGTCAGAAGCTCCAGGAACCGGCGGGGAGCGCCCCGCCCCGCCGACTCGGGCAGCACGCACTGGTACTGGGTGAAGCCGCGCGGCCCGTAGAGCCGGTTCCAGTGGCGCACCACGTCGAGCGGATAGAAGAACGACTCGGGGCGCACGATCCGCCTCCGCACGCGGGGCACGTGGAGGTGGTAGAAGCAGGCGTTGAAGGCCCTCACGCTCCAGCGGTCGATCACCCAGCCCGGGAGCACGAAAGGGACCGAGGGACGGGGCCGCGCGCGCGGGTGTCCGGCCGGGGCCTCCCCCGGCTCCGCCCACCGGCCGCGGTGGAGGATCCCGCGGCCCATGCGTCGTCCCCTGGACAGGCAGTCGATCCAGCCCACGGTGTAGGGCCACCGCGGTCCCGCCTGCTTCAGCGCGTCCATGAAGCGGTCGATGTCCTCGATGCGCTCGCTCTCCGCGTGGATCCACGGCGAGGGTACCCGGAGCAGCCGGCACTCGACCTCGAGGACGTGCCCGGTCAGCCCCATGCCGCCGATGGTGGCGCGGAAGAGCTCCGGCTCCACCTCGCGCGAGCACTCGACGATCCTGCCGCCGGCCACGCGCATCTTGAGCTCGAGCACGTGGGCGCCGAAGGAGCCGGAGCGGTGGTGGCTCTTGCCGTGCACGTCGGCGGCCACCATCCCGCCCAGGGTGATGAACTGCGTGCCGGGGGCCACGGGGTCGAAGAAGCCGCGGGGGAGGAAGACCCGGTTCAGGTCGAAGAGCGAGAGGCCGGCCTCCGCGCGCAGGACGCCGGTCGCCGGGTCGAAGGCCAGGATGCGGTCGGCCAGGCGGGAGCCCGCCACCACCGGGCGGCTGGGCGGCGGCAGCGAGGAATCGCCGTAGGACCGCCCCAGCCCGCGGCACAGCGGCACGTCGCGGGTGATCCGCTCCAGGTCCTCGGAGCGGACCTCCCGGCCCGCGACGCCGATCCGGCCCCAGCCGGACAGACGGGGCTCGGTCTTCTTCTCCTGCAACCTGGGCGCGGGGTCCTCCCGGCTCCGGATCCTAGCTCGCCTTCCGGAACCGAAAAAAAAGGGCCGGCGCTCGCGCGCCGGCCCTTCCGACACCTGGACTAGTTCACCTTCATGCGCGGCAGCATGGGCGAGTCGAAGCTGAAGCCGGTGGCGGGCTCGAGGGCGACCGTCTTGCCCGAGAGATCGCCGTACCGGCCGTCATGGGCCACCGTGACCGTCCCGCCCACCCCTGGCGCGATCGTAGAGGTGTTGATCACCAGCAGCGACTTTGCCGCCGGGAACGCGAAGGGCTGGATGGCGATCAAGGCGCCCGGCGTATCCCAGAAGTAGATGTTGCCGCTGATGGGGTAGTTGGTCGGGTTCTGCAGCAGCAGCACCGTGATCTGCGTCCCCGCGTTGTTGAAGCGCGGGATCGAGTACGTCGTCTCGAAGGCGTGGATGTTGTAGACGTCATCCGGGCCGCAGTCGAAGTCGCAGGAAGTGCTCATCACCCGGACGCTCTCGGTATTCACCTCCGTTGCGGTGGTGTTGATCCACCTGAGGCTTCGCGTGTGGCCCACACCTACAGGTTGGGACGGCTGGATCGGATTTCCGGCCGCATCGAGCCTGTCCACTCCCACACTGCCGGGCGACCCTCCGCCGATATCGCCGGAGGTCGCGTCCACCAGGACCTCGTAGGACGAGAACGGCTTCTGGGAGATCGAGTAGAGGTCGAGGTTGCCGGCGCCGCCGATGGCGGCCAGGTCCTCCAGCTCGTTGAAGCCGTGGAAGAGCTCGGCCACGAAGGTCGAACCGCCTCCGACGCCGTCGTCGTTGACGATGGTCCCCTGGCCCTGGCCGTCGCCGATGGTGGCGCCGCCGGTGGGGTTGCTCAGGTTCACGAAGAACGTCTCGTTGCCCTCGAACTTGGTGTCGCCGTTGACCGTCACCGAGACGGGCTGGCTGGACGAGCCGGGCGGGAACGTCACCGTGCCGGCCGCCGCCACGTAATCGTTGTCCAACGTGGTGGCGCTGCCGTCCGCCGTGGCGAAGTCCACCGTGACGGTCTGGGCGCTGGTCGGGCTCAGGAAGACGGTGAAGTCGGCGGTGGTCGTGCCGGCGTCCCCTTCCGGCACCGCTACGTTGTTGATGGACAGGCCGTTGACGCCCGTGCCACAGGCGTCCGGCTGAGCGTCGGGGACCACGTCGAGGAAGTTGGTGACCGTCACCTCGTCGAACCGGAACCCGTCGCCGTTGAGGAGCGCGTCGGTGCCGTAGGCGGCCTCGATGTGGACCGACCGGTTCGTGAAGATGCCGCCGGGGTTCGCGGCCGCCGAGCTCCAGGTGCTGATGGCGAAGGTGGTCTCCGTCCCGGACCAGCCGCCCTGTCCGTTGGTGACGCAACTGCCGTTGACGGACCCGGGAGGCAGCTCGTAGAGACGGCCGCCGTCGGGGACGATGGTGGTGCGCACGGCGGTGCCCGCGTCCACGATCCCGATGTTGGCACGGTCGTAGGGGATCGGGATCGGGGTCTCGGTGTCGTACCGGTTGAAGAGCGACAGCGTCGAGCTGGCGGTGAGGCTGATCGCCGGCGAGCGCACGATCTCGCACTGCTCGTCCAGGAAGGCGGACGAGTGCAGGTGGAAGTTCGTGCCGCTGGCGCCCGGGCTCTCGCGCGTCCAGGGCGGGTCGATGATCGTCCAGCCCGAGAAGTCGGCCTCGAAGTCGTAGGTCCGGCTGGCCACGGGCACGGAGTCTGTCTCGACGGGGTCGATGCTGATGATCTGGCTGCGCGTCGACCCTCCGAGCTCGTCGGCCGTCACCTCGATCTCGAGCTGCGTCGTCTCGCCGAAGGCCATGCCCTGCGGGACGAAGCTGAAGCTCCCGTCGGCGGTCGCGCAATCCGCGAGGGTGGGCGCGATCGGCGCGGGCAGGGGCGTGGTCACGGTCGTGCTCGGGTGCGTGAGCGGCGTGACGGCCACGAGCCGAACGTTGGTGAGCGTTCCCGTCCCGGTGTTCTCCACGGTGAAGGTCACCGTGCCGGTCTCGCAGTTGTCCAGGAAGGGGTCGCTATCGCCGCCGGCCACCCCGAGCGTGAAGGTGCTGCGGATCGCGATGTTCGCGCCGGCCACGGGGACGACGGTGGCGCAGGCGCTCATGAGCCCGAAGCAGGACGGGTTCGAGCCCACGGGCAGGACCGAATAGTAGTAGGTGCGGCCGTTCTGGAGGCCCTGGTCCTGGAAGGTGAGACCGCTGGCCTCGCCGACCTTGATCTTCCCGAAGGCGCAGCCGTTCACGCCCTCGGTGCGGTACACGTCGTAGCGCGTCGCCCCCGCCACCGACGTCCAGCTCAGGTCGACGCCGGCGTCGATGGGCGTCGCGCTGACGGTGGGCGCCGTGGTGGGCCCGCCCGCGCAGCCGCTGTTCACGGGCGCGGGGGTGGCACAGTGCATCTGGTGTCTCTCGAAGGCCCCGCGGATAGCCGTCATGTGCGGCGTCCCGTCGTTGAGGTCCCCGTTGTCGTCGTCGGCGGCCAGCACCAGCATGTAGCCGTTGGTGGCGCCGCAGCCGCCGCCGGTGATGTCGCACGTGTACCAGCTGGTGACGGTCTGCTGGCCCAGGTACCACAGGCGGGTATTCAGCTCGAGCGCGGTGTCCAGGTCGAAGTTGAAGGGAGGGGTCTGCAGGTCGCGGGCATACAGGTCCCAGCCGACCTCGCCCATGGGCACGCCCTCGCAGTGGACCTCCCGGCCGCAGGGCCCGCCGCCGGCGCCGCAGTTGGAGAGGATCCAGCTGATGCCGTGGGGGAGACCGGAGACGTGCTGCGCGAAGTCCACGTCACGGACGCCGGTGCAGCCCGTGGCCACCGGGGGGAGGCACGGGTCGCCGTAGCCGCCGCAGACCTGGTTCTTGAAGAAGCCGCGGCCCACGCACGAGGTGTTCAGCCGCATGTTGGCGACGGTGTCGGCGATGTTCTCGCCGGGGCTGGCGATGTTGGGGTTGACCCCGTTGTTGTCCAGGCCGTGGCCCCACTCGTGGTCGAAGATGCCCGCGATCTCGCCGGTGTTTCGGCAGGGCGAGCCGAGGTCCTTGAAGAAGTTCACGCTGCCGTTCCAGAACGCGTTGCAGGTCTGGTTGAGGTTCATGTTGGCCGTGAGCTGTTGACTCAGCCAGGGGAGGGCCAGGTGGCCCTTGGCCTGGTCGACGAGGCGGTTCAGCTCGTAGAAGCCCGTCCGCGACGCCTTGGTGTCGCCGGCCGAGTGGCCGGCCGGCACGACGCAGTCGGTATCGAGGGGGTTGGGTCCGAACCCGAGGTCGATGTCTACCGCGCTCGTCTCGTTGATGGCCCCGCAGGTGTCGACCATCTTCATGAACTGCCCGTTGAGGGCCGTCTGGGCGGTGCCGACCGCGCACCCGAAGGCGCCGCCGGCGTCGGTGAAGACGGTGTTCCCGCCCACCAGGACGTCCGCGTAGGGCATCGGCCAGCCGGCCTGCTCGATCCCGTCGGGAGGGTTCTGGTCGTTGCTCACGGGATAGACGCCGCCCAGCATCTTGCGCGCGGCGTATTGGTTCGTGTCCTGGAAGGAGATCAGCTTGCCGCTGACCGCGTCCACCAGGCCCTCCCAGGCCCCCAGGTCGCCCTCGACCTTCGCCGTGACGACCCAGACGAGCCGGTACTCGTAACCGGCGCCGAGGGCCGTGGTGGCCAGGTTCTCACCCCTCGCCATCGGCACCAGCTCCAGGTGTCCGGCGTCCTTGTCGCTCGAGACCTTGAAGGGCCGGACGTAGGCGGCCAGCGCCGCCTCCGCGTCCACCGCCGTAACGACCGGCTGGGGGGTGGCGTCCACCGTGCCCCAGTTCTGGAGCCCGAGCAGGACCAGGTTCCCGTGGTTGATGATGGCGGTGAGGCCGCTGTCGCGGACCTTGATGCCCCCCACTACCCTCTGGGAGTGCACCTGGACCAGGTTGCCGTCGGTGAAGGTGCCCACGTTGGGCGCGGCCAGCTCGGCCAGGTCGACGCGGAGCTGCCGCTGGTTCAGTCGGAGGTAGTCGGAGAGCGCCTTCCAGACCGCGCCCTGCTCGACCGCGCCCGCGGGGCCGAGGTTGTTGCCCTTGCCGTCCCCGGGGATCAAGGGCTGGCTCAGGACCAGCGATCCCCAGCGCCCGGCCCGCCAGTCGTAGCGCCCTTGCTCCGGAAGGACCCCGAGGCTGATCAGCTCCAGCGCGCGCGGTGCCACAGCCGGCCCGAGCTCGCCCACCGGACGCTCCAAGCTGGGTATGTGGAAGCTCGGGTGCCGGAAGGCCTTCTCGTTGAGGGGCGTCTCGCTGGGCACGACCGCCGCCTCCACGGATGCCGCGAAGACCGTGCCCACCAGCAGGGGCAGCAGGGTGGCGGTGACGGAGCGACGGCTCATCGGAGCCGTGGAGCGCAGCGATGGGGTCATGCGGGCCTCCAGCCATGCCGGAGACGTGGGCCCCGACATGGGAATTGATCTGGTCGGTATGGTCAGCATCGGCGATCCTAGACTTTGACGCCGACGGAGGTCAAGCCCAATCCAAAATAAACCGGGGGACGAGCCGTCCCCCGGCTCGAGAAAAGCCCTACTCGACTTCGAAGCTCTGCAGCTCCACGGGGACGCACGGGTCGTCGGCCGGCGACGGCACCGACGGAGCGCAATTGCTCATCAGCCCGAAGCACGAGGGGTTGGTACCGATCGGCAACACGCTGTACAGGTACGTGCGGCCGTCGAGGAGCCCCGTCTCCGTGAAGCTCGTGCCGGCCGTCTCGGCGACCCTGACTTTCCCGAAGGAACAGCCGTTCGTCCCCTCGGTGCGGTAGACGGCATAGGTGGCCGCGCCCGCGACCGGAGTCCAGGTCACGTCGACGGCGTCGCCGGGGCCTGGCAGCGGCGTTGGGACGGCGGCAACCACCGGGGCCGTCGCGGGGCCGCCGGCGCAGCCGGCGTTGATGACGGGCTGCGTGGCGCAGTGGATCTGGTGACGCTCGAACGCGGTCCGGATCGCCTGCATGTGGGGGGTGCCGTCCGCGATGTTCCCGTTGTCGTCGTCCGCGCCCAGGGTCAGGAGGTACCCGCCCGTGGCCCCGCAGCCACAGGTGCCGGTGGTCGTGCAGCCGGCGGCGCAGGTGTACCAGCTGGTCAGCGTCTGGGGCCCGAGGAACATGAGCCGCGTCGAGAGCTCCAGGGCGGTGTTCTCGTCGTAGTTGAACGGTGCGGCGCGGAGGTCGCGGAACTGCAGGTCCCAGCCCGCCTCCGCGGGGACCATTCCCTCGCAGTGGGTCTCACGGTTGCACGGGCCGGTCTGCCCGCCCGCGCTGCAGTTGGAGAGGATCCAGGTGATGCCGTGGGGCAGGCCGGAGGCGTGCTTCGCGAAGTCCAGCTCGCGCACGCCGTCGCAGCTCAGGCAGGGGTCACCGTAGCCGCCGCAGTTCCCGGCCAGGAGGAACCCGCGGCCCATGCAGGAGTTGTCCAGCCGGTAGATCCCGTAGATGTCCGCGATCGCCTCGCCGGGGCTCGAGATGTTGCCGTTGATCCCGAAGTCGTCCATGCCGTGGCCCCACTCGTGGTCGAAGACCGCGGCGATCTCGCCGGTGTTCCCGCAACCGCTGCCCGAGCGGTAGAAGTTCACGGTGGTGCCGTCCCAGAACGCGTTGCAGTTCTGGTTGATGTTCATGTTGGCGGTGAGCTGGGCCTGGAGCCAGGCGTTGGAGGGCAGGTACGCCCGGGCCTGCTCCTTGATGCGGTTCAGCTCGTAGAAGCCGGTGCGCGCGGAATGGGTGTCGCCCGTGGAATGTCCCGCCGGGATCGTGCAGTCGTCGCCCCCGGAGACGCCGAGGTCGATGTCGCCGACCGCGCTGTTCTCGTTGACCGCGCCGCAGGTGTCGGCGATGTTCACGAACTGTCCGGACAGGGTGGTCTGGATGTTCCCGACCTCGCAGACCGTCAGCTGCCCCGAGGCGGTCGTGAACGAGTTGACCGCCCCGATGACGTCGGCGAAGGGCATGGGCCAGCCGGGCTGCTCGATGCCGTCCGGCGGCACCTGGTCGTTGCTCACCGGGTACACGCCGCCGACGATCCTCCGCGCCGCGTAGCGGTTGATGTCCTGGAAGGCGAGCAGCTCGCCGGTGAGGGCGTCCACCAACGCCTCGTAGGTGCCCAGCTGGTCCACCACCCGCGGGGAGACGACCCAGGCCAGCCGGTAATCGTAGCCGCGTCCCGCGGGCACCTCGGCCACGTCCTGGCCACGAGCCAGGGGGACCCGCTCCAGGTGGCCGGCGTCGTTGTAGCCCGTGAAAGCGAACGGCTGGAGGTGCGCCGCCACCACCGCCTTCGCTTCGGCCAGGGAGCGCGCGGGGCTGACGGCCGCGTCCACGCTGCCCCAGTTCTGGAGCCCGAGCAGGATCAGGTTGCCGTGGTTGATCACGGCCGTCAGGCCGCTGTCGCGCACCGCGATCCCCTTCACCACCCGCGGCGCATGGACGTGGATGAGGTTGCCCTTCTCGAAGATGCCGATCTCGGGGGCGCCCAGCTCGGCCAGGTCGACCATGAGCTCCGCGTCGTGGCGCGAGAGGTAGTCCTGGAGGGCCTGCCAGACGTCGCTCTCGGAGGGCGGACGCGTGCCCGCGATGTCGTTGCCCTTGCCGTCGCCGGCGACGAGGGGCTGGCTCAGCACGAGCGAGCTCCAGCGGCCCCCGCGCGGGTCGTAGAGCCCGCTGTCCGCCCGCAGCGCGGCCAGCTGGCGCTCCATGACCTCGGGCCGGACGGGGGCGCCGAGGTCGCTGACCTTCCGCTCCAGGTTCATGATGTGGAGGTTGGGGTTGCGGAAGACCTTGTCGCCGAGCGGCGACCCGCCGGGCACCACCACCGCGTGCGCCGGCTGGGCCAGGACCGTACACAGGACCGTGGCGGTCAGGAGCGCGCCGGCCACGGAAACCTTCCTCGTGCGAATCGCGGAGCGCAGACCACGGATCATGCGGGGCCTCCAGCCACGCCGGAGGGGTGGACCCCGACATGGAGATTGGTTTGATCGGAATTCGGACAGCGGACCGAATCCTAGACCGGCCCGACGGTCGAGGTCAAGGCGATCTTTAGCTAAGTTGGCGCCGCCGGGCGAAGAATCGGCAAAAGCCTCATTCGACCACGAAGCCCTGGAGCTCCACCGGCACGCACGGGTCGGCGGGCAGCAGCGGCACCGCCGACGCGCAGGCGCTCATGCGGCCGAAACAGGAGGGGTTTGCGCCGATGGGGAGCACGCCGTAGAAGTAGGAGCGGCCGTCGAGCAGGCCCGAATCGGAGAAGGTGGTGGCCGCCGTCTCGCCGATCTTGACCTTGCCGAAGTCGCAGCCGTTCACGCCCTCCGTCCTGTACACGGCGTAGCCGGCGGCGCCCGCCACCGGCGTCCAGCCCAGGTCCATGCCCCCCGCGGTGGGGGTCGCGGTCACCACCGGCGCCTCCGCCGGTCCGCCCGCGCAGCCGCTGTTCGCCACCGGCGGCGTCGCGCAGTGGATCTCGTGCCGCTCGAAGGCGGCCCGGATGGCGGTCATGTGCGGCGTCCCGTCCAGGAGGTTCCCGTTGTCGTCGTCCGCGGCCAGGACCTGCATGTAGCCCGCGGTGGCGCCGCAGCCCCCGCCCGTGGCGCAGGAGTACCAGTTCGTGACCAGCTGGGAGCCCAGGTAGTACAGGCGGGTGGCCAGCTCCAGGGCCGTCGAGGCGTCGAGGCTGAAGGGCGGATCGCGGAGGTCGCGGAAGTGGAGGTCCCAGGCCGTCTCCCCGACCACCATGCTCTCGCAGTGGATCGCGCGCCCGCACGGCCCCCCGGGGCCGGAGGGCGAGCAGGCCGGTGCCGGGCCCGTGCCGTTGCACTGGGCGGAGGTGAAGCCGGACAGGATCCAGCTGATCGTGTGGGGACGGTCGCAGCGGTGGAGCAGCCAGTCCTGGTCCCGGACGCCCGTGCACCCGGTCGGCGCCGTGCCGTCGCACTCGTCGCCGAAGCCGTCGCAGACCATGGTCTTGAAGATCCCCCGGCCCACGCAGGACTCGTTCAGCCGCAGGTTGGCGAAGATGTCGGCGAGGCCCTCCCCGGGGTTGGAGATGGCGCCGTTCGTGTCGTTGTCGTCCACGCCGTGGCCGAACTCGTGGTCGACGACGCCCGCGTTCTCGCCCGGGTTGCGGCAGATCGGGTTGCTGTTCTCGCGGAAGTAGCTGACGGCGGTCCCGTTCCAGAAGGCGCTGCACGACAGGTTGACGTTGGTGTTGGCCTGCAGGGCGCCGTTCAGCCAGGCGCTGCCCGGGCCGCTCGTCACGTGGCCCCGGGCCTGCTCCTTGATGCGGTTCAGCTCGTAGAAGGCCGTCCGCGCGGCGTGGGTGTCCCCAGCGGAGTGCCCGGCGGGCACGACGCAGTCCGTACCCCCGGAGCTACCCAGGTCGAGGTCGCCGGCGGCGCTCGTCTCGGCGATGGGCCCGCATTCGTCCGCGATGCGGACGAACTGGCCGTCGAGCGTCGTCTGGATCGCGCCCACCTCGCAGGCGGTGACGAGGCCTCCCGTGGTGGTGAACGTCGAGGCCGAGCCGCTCACGTCGGCGAACGGCATGGGCCAGCCCGGCCGCTCGACGCCGGCGGGAGGCTGCTGGTCGTTGGTGACCGGGTAGACCCCGCCGACGACGCGCCGCACGGCGTAGGCGTTGGTGTCCTGGAAGGAGATCAGCTCGCCGGTCAGGGCGTCGACCAGGGCCTCCCACGTCCCGACGTCGCCGTCGACCCGGGGCGCGAGCACCCACACGAGCCGGTACTCGTAGCCCTGTCCGGGGACCACCGCGCCGGCGTCCTCGCCCCGGGCCAGAGGGACCCGCTCCAGCCGGGCGTCCTGGCGGTAGCCCGCGGCCGCAAACGGTCGAAGGTGCTTCGCCACGACGGCCTTGGCGGCCTCGACCGTCACCACGGGGCCACTGGTGGCGGAGACCGTGCCCCAGCTCTGGAGGCCGAGCAGGACCAGGTTGCCGTGGCTGACGACCGCGCTCAGGCCGCTGTCGCGGACGGGGATCCCGCCCACGACGCGCGGGGCGTGGACCTGGATGAGCGCGCCCCTGTCGAAGATGCCCACCCGCGGCGCCTCCAGCTCGGAGAGGTCGACCCGCAGCTCCGCGTGGTGGGCCCGCAGGTAGCCCGACAGGGCGGCCCAGGCCTCGGCCTCGCCGACCGCGCGCGCCGGGCCCAGCCGGTTCCCGGCTCCGTCTCCGGGCAGCAGCGGCAGGCTCAGCACCAGCGATCCCCAGCGGCCCGACCGCAAGTCGTAGAGGCCGGTCTGGGCCCCGAGGCGGGACAGCTCCCGCTCCAGCACGTCGCGGCTCAAAGGCGGCGCGACCTCGCCCGCGGCCTGCTCGAGGTTGGAGATCTGGAAGGTCGGGTGGCGGAACGCCTTTTCGGCCAGGGCCGAGCGTTGCGGTGGGACGATCGCCTCCACCGGGGCCGTCGCCCCGGCGAGCACGAGCAGCGACGACGAGACGCCCACGAGCGTGAACCGCGGCGGGTAACCCATGCGCGCCTCCAGCGACGCCGGAGCCTGGCGGCCCCGACGTGGGAAGATCGGGTGTGCTCGGAGATCCGGCGACCCACCGGATGCTAGACTCCGCTTCGGCCGGTGGTCAATATCGGCCTTCCATGCCTACCGCGAGGGTCCCGCTCGAGGCCGGCAGGCGGCCGCGCTGGAGGGTCGGGCTGGCGCTCGCCCTTTCCGCGGCCGCGGCGGCGACCGCGCTCGGTCAGGCCCCGGCCCGGAGGCCCTCGCCTCGGCCTTCGCTCATCCTCCTCACCCTCGACACGGCCCGGGCCGACCACCTGGGGATCCAGGGCGTCCATCCCGGCTTGACGCCCAACCTCGACGCCCTCGCCGCGCGGGGCATCCGCTACGCGCGCGCCCTCAGCCCGACGCCTCTCACGCTCCCCGCGCATTGCTCGCTGCTCACGGGACGGGACCCTCCCGGCCACGGCGTCCACGACAACGGCACCGCCGCCCTTCCCGCCGGCCTGCCGACGTTGGCCACGGTCCTGAAGGATCGCGGGTATGCGACCGCGGCCTTCGTGGCCTCGCGGGTCCTGGACCGGCGGTTCGGCCTGGACCGCGGCTTCGGGACCTACGACGACCGCATGGCCGCGGAGCGGATCGGCGAGTACGGCTACCCCGAGAGGAACGCGGGGGACGTGACCACCGCCGCCCTGGCCTGGGCCGCGGGACGCCCCCGCGGGCGGCCCTACTTCCTCTGGGTGCACTACTACGATCCGCACGCGCCCTACGCGGCGCCGGGGACCGCGGGCGGCGGCACCCCCGCCGCGCGTTACGCCGGCGAGGTCGCCTACGTGGACCGCGAGATCGGCCGCCTGCTGAAAGGCCTCCCGGCCGATGGCGGCCGCACGCTCGTGGCCGCCGTGGGCGACCACGGCGAGATGCTGGGCGAGCACGGCGAGGCGGGCCACGGCGTCTTCCTCTACCGCGCCGGCCTGGAGGTCCCGCTGGTCGTCGCAGGGCCCGGCGTCCCTCCGGGGACGGTCGTTCCAGGCACAGTCGGGACCCGGGCCCTCCCGTCTACCCTTCTCAGGTTGCTTGGCCTTCCGGGCGACGTCGGGCCTTTCGGCTCTTCGCTTCCTGGCCTGTCCGTTTCAGAACCGGTCTACCGCGCTGAACCCGTCTACAGCGAGACGTGGCTGCCCGCCACCGCATACGGCTGGAGCCCGCTCCACGCCGTCTCCGACGGCCGCTGGCGGTTCATCCTGGCTCCGCGGCCCGAGCTGTACGACTTCGTGGCCGACCCCGGCGAGCAGCGGAACCTCGTGGCCGAGCGCCCGGGGGACCGGGTACGGCTCGAGCGCGCGCTGGCCGACGTTCGCGGCGTGAAGGGCGTGGCCGCTCCGGCGGTGAAGCCGGACGCCGAGCTGGCCGAGTCGCTGGCCAGCCTCGGGTACCACTCGGGCGCCAGCGGCTCCCGCGCGGGAACGATCGACCCGAAGGACGGGATCTCCATGCTCGCCGAGCTGGACCACGCGAAGCAGTGGCAGCGCGAGGGACGCACGCGGGAGGCGGTGGCCCGGCTGGAAGACCTCGTGAGAAGGAGCCCCGGCAACGTGCCCTTCCTGGTGCGCCTGGCGGTCGCGCAGTCCGCCGCCGGCCGTGGCGAGGCGGGCCTGGCCACGCTCAAGCATGCCGTCGGCCTGAACCCGCGGCTGGACTTCCTCCACGCGCACCTGGCCGACGCCTACCTGGACCAGGGTCGGCTGGGGGAGGCCCGCGCCGAGTACGAGGTGGCGCTCGAGCTCAACCCGCGCTTCGCCCGCGCCTGGCTGGGCCTCGGCGAGGCGGCGGGACGCACCGGCGAGCCGGGCGCCGAGGTGGCCGTGCTGCGCCGTGCCGTGGACGCGGGCACCGACAGCGCGCTGGTGTGGACCCGGCTCGCCGAGCTGGAGCTGGCCGCCGGAAATGCCGCCGCCGCCGGGCGCAGCGCCGAGGAGGCGACGCGCCTCGTCCCCGAGATGGCGCACGCCTGGCTCCTGCGCGGGAGCCTGGCGGAGAAGGCCGGCCGCCTCGCGGAGGCGGTGACGCTCTACGAGAAAGCGATCGCGCGGGGCCTCTCCGACCCGCAGCTGCGCGCGCACGTGGAGCGCCTGCGGCGCCGGCGCGGGGCCGGCCCGTAACGTGCGCTCGCCGCGACGGGCCACGCTCGTGGCGGGCGCGCTGCTGTCGGCCGCCGGCGTCGCGGCCTGGCTGACGCGCGTGGGGCCGCCCCGGCCCCTCGAGCCTGGCCGTGGCCGACCCGCGAGCGTGCTGCTGATCACCGTCGACACCCTGCGCCCGGACGCGCTGGGCTGGGTCGCCGGCCGGAACGCCACGCCCGTCATCGACCGCCTGGCCGGTGAAGGGTTCCGCTTCCCGGCGGCCGTCGCCCCCGTCCCGCTGACCCATCCCTCGCACAGCGCCATCCTCACAGGCCTCTTGCCGCGGCGCCTGGGCCTGCGCGACAACGGCCAGGTGCTGCCGGCCGGACCGAAGACGTTGGCGGAGGTGCTCCGCGGCCAGGGCTACGCGACGGCCGCCTTCGTCAGCGGCTACCCGCTGGATTCGGCCTTCGGCCTGGACCGCGGCTTCGAGCTCTACGACGACGCGCTCACCCGCGCGGACGGACCCGAGGGCGAGCTGGAGCGCCCCGCCGCCGCCACCGCCGAGGCCGCCGCCGCGTGGCTGCGGGCGGCCCCCCGTCCCTGGCTCGGCTGGGTCCACTTCTACGACCCGCACTATCCCTACCAGCCGCCCGCGGAGGACCGCCGGCCGGGCCCGCGCGGGGCGTACGACGGCGAGGTCGCGTCGGTGGACCGGGCCATCGGGACCGTCCTCGCCGCCGTGGAGCAGCCCGGCCCGGCCGACGTGCTGACGGTCTTCGCCGGCGACCACGGGGAGAGCCTGGGCGAGCACGGCGAGGGCACGCACGGCTTCTTCATCTACGAGAGCACCGTCCTCGTCCCGCTGCTCGTGCGCTTCCCCGGCCGTGTGGCCCCGGGGGTGAGCGCGGCGCCCGCCCGTCTCGTCGACGTCGCGCCCACCGTTCTGGACCTGTTGGGCCTGCCGCCGCTCGCGGGGGCCGACGGCAGGAGCCTCGCCCGGCTCCTCGCCGGCCAGGAGCCGCCGCCCGAGCCCGCCTACGTCGAGACCTACCAGCCGTGGCTCTCGTACGGGTGGTCGCCGCTGCGCGCGGTCCGCCACCGCGGGTGGAAGCTCATCGACGCCCCGCGGCCCGAGCTCTACGCTCTCGACCAGGACCCGGGAGAGGAGCGCAACCTCATCTCGGCGGAGCCCGCCCGCGCCGCGGAGCTGCAGCGCCTGCTCCAACAGGCGGTCGCCCTGCCCGCCGCCGCCCCCGCGGCGGCCGCCGACCCCGAGGCCCTGGCCCGTCTCCGCGCGCTCGGGTACACGGGCAGCGCCGCGGTGGCCGCCGAGCCTCCCCCCGCCGGCCTGCGCGACCCCAAGGACGGCCGGGAGCTGCGGGACCTCCTCACCGAGGGCGACCTGCTCCTCCGCCGCGCCGATCACCGCGCGGCGGTCGCGCGGTTCGAAGCCGTGCTCGCCCGCGATCCCGACAACCGCTTCGCCATCCACCGCTCGGGCGTCGCGCTCATGGCCGGGGGCGACCTGCGCGCCGCGGTCCCGCGCCTGCGCCGGGCGGCGCAGCTCGATCCGGATCAGCCGGACGTCCGGTCGGCGCTGGCGGAGGCGCTGGGCCGCGCGGGCCAGCACGCGGCGGCGGTCGAGCAGTGGCGGGAGGCCGCGCGGCTCCAGCCCCGCCGGGCCGAGGTCTGGGCGGACCTGGGGTCGGCGCTGGGCCGCAGCGGGAAGCCCGACGAGGCGGTTGTCGCCATGGCCCACGCCACGGAGCTGGAGCCGCGGAACCCGCGGCTCCTGGCCCGCCTGGCCTTCGCCGAGCACGCGGCCGGCCGGACCCTGGACGCGGCGCGCCACCTGCGCGAGACCGCGGAGGCCTCCGCTCCCGGCGAGTTCCGCTACGCGGGCGCCCTGGGCCTGGTCCTGCTCCAGGCCGGACAGCGCGACGAGGCCCGCCTCTGGCTCGGGAGGAGCCAGCCCTCGGAGCCGGAATACACGGAGGCGCGGCGCTCGCTGGCCCGTCTCGGTCTCGTGGACCGCTAGTGTCCGCGAACGGCGGGAACGGGTGCGCGTCGGATCTGGGACAGCTCGGCCGCCGTCGCTGAGAGACGCTTCTTGATTACGGCTTTGCCGAACCTATTGCCCGAGCGATCCGCTCGGCCGCCATCGCTTGCGCGATCTCGTTCGGGTGGGGATCCGTGACGTGAGCCCAGAGCTCCGCAGCATCGTGTCCCCGGTAGGTTTCGAGCAGGTCCACCACCTCGATTCCGGCGTCAGCGAACGCGGTTCGGACCTCGACGTGCTCGCGCTCAAGCGGGTAGTCGCCGTCCAGGCTGTACAGCAATGGGAAGATCGCGGCCACGATCCTGAAGCCGTCATGGTCTGCCATGGCGCGCAATCTCGGGATTCGCGCGCGAGCGTCTCGCCAGTGTTGGCTGGCGAAGCTCTGATGAAGGTCGCTGAGATAGCGGCGTGTCTGGCTTGCGGCCATGCGCCGTCGCACCAGGAATCTCCAGATCGCGGAGTACCGGCCCAGCTTCGAGGCGCTGATGGGCGCTTCGAGAAGGCTTTGATGAGCGACCGTTTCTTCGAAGGGCATCGCGTCGTTCATGAAGAACGCGATCACCACTACGTCAGGTGTAAGCTGCCGGCCATACAAGAGGAGAAAGAGAGCTTCGGAGTCGAGGTCGGCTCCTTGAATGCCCGCGTTGATGACCTGGGTCTGTGCTCCGAGGATCTGGCCCAGACGCTGCGGCCATGCGTCTTTCTCGCGGACACCTTCGCCGAACGTGAAAGAGTCCCCCAGGCAAAGGACGCGCCGGATTGCTCGCGGCTTCTCGACCGTGATGTCCTCGCCGCGGAACCCGAGGTTGTTGATGCGGTAGTCCACGCGGCCGGCGGCTCCGAAGTAACTCCTTGGATCGGCGGTGATGTCGTAGATGTGTGAGAAGGAGACACCTGGGACGTAGACCCGGACTCCCTTGGATGTCCGCGTAAACGGCGAGAACCCAGCCGGCTCGGTGACCCGGGGTCTGGCCGGTTCCGGAACGAGGATGCGCACCATCATCTCGCCGAGTACCAGTGCAACCAGGACGCCGGCGATGATGAGAGCGGTCCGCGCTCCCCACGGCGTAGTGGCGGGACGCACCGGCGCCTTCTTGCGGGAAGACGGCATGGCGCCAAGTCTTGCAAGCATTGCCCGTCGATACGATTCTTTGCCGGACCCCGGCGCCCGTCAGATCCTGCGCTCGACGTCGGGGAAGCTTCGCCACACCGCGGTCCCGCAGAAGTGATCGCCCTCGGTGCAGGTGGGGGTGATGCGCCCGGCCCGCAGCACGCAGGGCGGGCCCATGTGCCTGACCAGCCGCGGGTGCACGGCCCTCACCTGCTCCAGCTCGTCCATGGAGGCGCGGTAGATCTCCTCCTGGGCGTTGAAGCAGGTGCGCATGACCCACTTGTGGCCGAGGTACAGGAGGCTGCCGCTCTCGTGGAAGCGCAGGGCCTTCGCGTTCGGCAGCAGGTAGAGGGCGGACTCCAGGGGCACGCCCATCTCCAGCAAGCGGTTCTTCGCCGTCCAGGCCCCGCCCATCGCGGCCTGGTAGACCTCCAGGGCGGCGGGGTTGGCCGCCACGAGCGGCGGGGTCACGAAGTCGGGACGGCGCGTGTCGGTGAGGGTCATGAGTGGCCGCGACGCCGGCACCATGCGGTGGCGCTGGTCCTGGCTGTCGGCGGTGTGCGACAGGCGCTTCAGGAAAGTGTAGGTGGCGTGGTGCAGCGCGCGCGAGACCGGGGAGTGCACCGAGAGGTTCAGGGTCTCGAGGCGGTAGCGGTTCTGCGAGGGGTCGAGGGCCCGCTCCAGGGCCGCGTCGTCGGGCAGGGAATCGGGCGTGGCCCCCAGCACCGCGCGCACCGCCGCGGCCGTGGTCTCCTCCGCGCGCGCGGACCAGTCCACGAGCAGCGACGTGCGCCGCCCCAGGCGCGCGTCCGTGTCGGAGGCGGCGGCGTCGCCGCCGCCCTCGACGCGCGGGAAGCGGCCCTCCACCACGTCCTCGGCGGGCAGGGGACCGTCGCCCACGGCCTCGAAGAAGTCGGGGTCCACCTCGCGGACCTTCCGCACCATGGCCTCCACCACCAGCGCGTTCTCGCGGGGCGTGTCGCCCGTGCGCATCATCCGGTGCAGGCGGTGGAGGACGATGCCGGAGACGGTGTGGACCATCGACGTGAACGCGGCCACCGGGATCACGTAGCGCGCCACCTCGATGGCCTTCTTCTCCGCCTCGCGCGCGACCTTCTTGCGCCGCTTCTCGGAGGCCAGCGGGCCGAGGTGGCGGATCTCGCCGAGGATGCGGAGGGTATCGGCCTTCAGCAGCTCCGACAGCGTCCGGTACGCCTCCCAGGCCCCCGCCACCGCGTCCTCGTAGACGGCGCGGGCGGCGGGCGCCAGGCCGTCGGGGACGAAGGCCGCCACCTCGTCCAGGCGGACGAAGCGCTGGCTGGACTGCTCCGAGTTGTAGAACGGGTGGGAGTGGAGGAAGGACCACACGAACTGGCGGCTCACGTTCTCCAGGCCGAACTCGAAGTGCGCGTGCTGGAAGACGGTGTGGTGTCCGCCCTCGAAGGTGAGGGGGCCGATCGACTCCCGCTGCGAGGCCGTGACCTCCTCCGGCCCCACCACCCGCGGCGAGTAGCAGGTGCGGGCGGCGGCGATGGCGCCGTCGTAGGGGCGGGGGGGAGCGTTGCGCAGGGTGACGACGGGAGGGCCGGTACGGACGGGCGCGCTCATCGAGCGGGCCTAGCGTAGCCGACCGCGGCCGGCGCGGGCAACCGGGCCACCGCGGCGCGGAGCCTCTTCGTCTCCGAGATGCGGTAGATGGCGGAGACCTTGAGCCGCCACTCACGGGTGCCGACGCGGCCCACGGCGTCGCGGCCGAGCCCGCCGGCCACGGCCGTCCCCACGCTCCGGACGTCGCTGCCGCGGAAGCCGGACCACCGGTACTGCACGGCCACGTCGAGCTTCAGCCGGTTGCTGTTGTAGCCGCTGCCCATGGACAGCATGAGGTAGTCCGCGGGGTCCTGGGTCACGGGGTCCATGGGCCCCTGCGGCTCCCAGGCGAAGCCCATCCGCAGCGGCACCACCGACCCTTCGCGCGGGAACAGGTGCTCCACCCCGAGGCTCAGGGACACCGTGTCGCGAGTGGTGGACAGCTCGGGCGGCAAGCCGTCGAAGAAGTTGACCGCGCCCGGGCGGCCCCGCAGGCGGTCCACGACCGCGTCCGTCCACTGGTCGTGGTTGACGTCCGCGGCCAGCGTCCACAGCACCGCCGGGCGCCAGGCGACCCCGGCGGCCAGGTTGCGCGGGAAGCGGAAGCGCGCCGATCCGCCGCTGTCCACGCTCACCGTCGGCGCCTGGCTCGAGCGCATCTCCGACTGCAGGTGGTAGGTGGACCAGAAAGGGGAGTGGTACACCAGCCCAGCGTTCCAGGACGGATAGGTGAGGAGCAGCCCCGCGGTGAAGTTGTGCCCGCGGACGCTGTTGCGCGCGTCGCCGGAGACGAAATCGGAGGCCTCCCCGGCCGATTCCACGAGCGAGGTGTGGTCCGTCCAGCGGCCGCGCCAGATGTTGAGGCTGCCGCCGATCGACGTCCTCCCCGTGAGCTTCATGGCCCCGGCCAGGGAGACGAGGTCGATCTGCCCGCGCAGCTCGTCGTCGAGCGCGATCGAGACCGTGGGGGCGCCGGGCTCGGCCAGGGTGTGGCGCACGGTGTCGCCGTCGACCGATCCGTCGAGCTGGTAGAGCCGCTGCCACCCGAGCTGCAGGGTCACCGGCCGGCGCGCCACCTCGAAGGGCAGGGCCAGGCTGGCGAAGTCGAGCGAGGAGCTCGTGTAGCCGTGGCCGAGGTTCGTGAACGCGAAGCGGCCGTCCGGCGAGCGCTCGCCCGAGAAGCGCACGCCGTGCCGGCTCAGGCCGTACACGAGCGTCAGCTCGGGCTTGCGCAGCTGGGCCAGGCCCGCCGGGTTCCAGGAGGAGGCGGTGCCGTCGTCCGACAGCGCCACGAAGGCGTTCGCCATCCCCGCCGCGCGCGCGCCGGAGCCGGAGCGGGTGAGGGGGATGAGGACCTGGGCCGCGGCCGGCGCGGCGGCGAGCGTCAGGATCAGCGCGCAGGGCGCCGCCGCGTGCGGCCTCGGAGGCATGACGTAGTATAGACGGCGCCGGTACGCCTCCCCGGGGGCCGGCACGCCCATGGAGCACTCGAGAGGGGCCAGCCCTCGGCCCGCGGTGACGGCGGCCATGCTCGCGGCGGGCGCCCTCATCGCCCAGCAGGTGGTGGGCAAGGCCACCCGCGACGCGCTGTTCCTCTCCACCTTCCACGTCTCCTCGCTGCCGCTGGTGATGATGGCCTCGGCGGCGGCGTCGTCGCTGGCCGTGCTCGGCTTCTCGGCCGCGCTCTCACGCCGGTCGCCGGCGCGGGTGCTCCCGGTGGCCCTGGCCGCGGGCACCGTCCTGCTGATCGCGGAGTGGGGCCTGTGCTTCGTCGAGCCGCGCCTCGCAGCCGTCGCGGTCTACCTCCACATGGCCGCCTTCGGCGCCACCGTGGTGTCGGGCTTCTGGTCGCTGGTCAACGAGCGCTTCGATCCCTACCTGGCCCGGCGGGTCATGGGCCGCATCGGGTTGGGCGCGTCGCTGGGCGGGATGGCGGGCGGGCTCCTGGCCTGGAGCGCGGCCGGACTGCTGCCCGTGCCGAGCATGCTGGCCTTGATGGCGACCTTCAACGTGGTCTGCCTGATCGCGCTGGGGCGCCTCGGCGCCGCGCCCGGCGGGGCCGCGCGCGCGGAGAAGGGCGGCGCCCTGTCCGGCCTCCGCCTGCTGCGCGAGGTCCCCTACCTGCGCGACCTGGCGGTCTTCGTGGCCCTGGGCGCCGCCACCGAGGCCATGCTCGACTACATCCTCAACGCCCGCGCGGCGGCGGCGTTCGCGCCCGGCCAGCCGCTCCTGTCCTTCTTCGCGCTGTTCCACACCGGCGTGGCCCTGCTCGCGCTGATCGCCCAGACGACGCTCTCCCGTCCCTCGCTGCTGGGGCTGGGCCTGGCGGGCACGGTCGCCCTGCGGCCGGCCGCGGTGGCGGTGACGGCGCTGCTCGGCATCGTGGACCCGCGTCTCTGGAGCGCGCTCGTGACGCGGGGCGCCCACGGCGTGCTCCAGAACTCGCTGTTCCGCTCCGGGTACGAGCTCCTGTTCACGCCCGTGGCGGAGCGGCGCAAGCGGCCCACCAAGACGATCGTGGACGTGGGGTTCGACCGGCTGGGCACCATCGCGGGCGGGGCGCTGACGCTCGCGGTCGTCTCCGTGCTCGGCGGCAGCGGGAGCACGCGTACCCTGTTTGCGCTGGCCGCGGCGGCGGCGGTGGCCGCCGTCGCCATCTCCCGCCGGCTGCACCGCGGCTACGTCTTCGCCCTCGAGGAGAGCCTGCGCTCGGGCGTGGTGCGGCTGGAGATGGCCGACGTCCGCGACTCCACCACGCTGGTGACGCTGGCCCGCACGGGCCGCGGCCTCGACCGGGAGGCCCTGCTGCGCGAGGCGGCCGCGGTCCGCGGGGCCGGTCCCGTCGAGCAGGG